>Ga0207657_10002370_pt1 | contig 20383 bp, 27 predicted proteins | sample KBSC33metaG_FD_184316 | JGI IMG/M metagenome (GOLD analysis project Ga0207657, IMG submission 184316) | Corn rhizosphere microbial communities from Kellogg Biological Station, Michigan, USA - KBS C3-3 metaG (SPAdes) (version 2) | ecosystem: Host-associated > Plants > Roots > Rhizosphere > Soil ... | reverse complement strand
GCAGGTCGCGGACCGAGATGAACCAGTCGTCCGCGATGCGAAAGATCAGCGGCGTGTGGCAGCGCCAGCACTCGGGATAGCGGTGCTCGTGCAGCCCGGCCTCGACCAGGACGCCCTTCTCCTCGAGGTTGCCGATGATCTGCTCCGCCGCCTCGGTGGTGGAGAGGCCGTGCAACCAGCCGAAGCTGTCGTAGAAGCGGCCCGACTCGTCGACGGGTTGCACCACCTCGAGCCCGTGTACCTGCGCGAGCTCGAAGTCCTCGCTTCCGCAGCCGGGGGCGATGTGGACGATGCCCGTGCCCTCGTCCATGGAGACGTCGCCCCAGGGGATGACGCGATGCTCGACCTGCACCAGGTCGTCGAACGGGCCGCGGTACGTCCAGCCCACCAGGTCCGCGCCAGGCCGCCGGTCCTCGAGCTCCTCGTCCGGATAGCGCGCGGCCGCAACCCACTCGCCGCTCTTCCGGCGGCCGTACTCCTCGTCCGGGTTGACGGCGGCTGCGACGTTGGCCGGCAGCGTCCACGGAGTCGTCGTCCAGACGACGAGGTACTCGCCCGGCCGGTCGAGCAGCGGCAGGCGGACGAACAGCGACGGATCGGCCCGGTCGACGTAGGAGCCGATCAGCTCGTGCTGGGAGATCGAGGTGCCGCAGCGCGGGCACCACTCGGTCGAGCGGTGGCCGAGGTAGAGCCAGTCCCGGTCGTGGACCGACTTCAGCATCCGCCAGACGTACTCGATGTTCGTGTCGCTGAAGGTGAGGTAGTCGTTCCCCCAGTCCATCCACTGGCCGAGCCGGATCGAGCCGCGCGTCAGCGCCTCGGACGACCGAACGACGACATCGCGGCAGCGGCGGGCGAACTCCTCGAGGCCGAAGTCCTCGATCTCGCGCTTGGAGTTGAGGCCGAGCTCGCGCTCGACGCCGACCTCGATCCAGAGTCCCTGCGAGTCGAAGCCGTTCTGGTACCGCTGGTCGAAGCCGCGCAGCGCCTTGTACCGCTGGAAGACGTCCTTCAGCGTCCGCCCCCACGCGGTGTGCACGCCGAGCGAGAACCTGTTCGCCGTCACGGGGCCGTCGATGAAGGAGAACGTGGGGCCGCCCCGGTTCAGCTCACGCAGCTTCTCGAACGTTCCCTCTGCGTCCCAGCGCGCGAGCATCTCCTCCTCGAGCCGAGGATGGTCGGGTTTGTCCGGTAGGGGCTGGAAGATTGGCTCCCGCATCGGGAAGGCAAGTCTAGGCTGAGGCGTTCCTACCTTTGGAAGGCTGGGTAGAACCCCTCTTCACTCACACGCAACACCGAAAGGAAACGATGGCAAACGACGTAACCGACGCCACTTTCGAGACCGAGGTCCTGCAGGCGGACAAGCCCGTCCTCGTGGACTTCTGGGCCGAGTGGTGCGGGCCCTGTCATGCGGTCGCGCCGGTCCTCGAGCGGATCGCCGACGAGCACGATCTCAAGCTCGTCAAGGTGAACATCGACGAGAACCAGGATCTCGCGATGAAGTACGGGATCCAGTCGATCCCGAACATGATGCTCTTCGAGGGCGGCGCCCCGAAGGCCTCGGCCGTCGGCGCAATGCCGAAGGGCATGCTCGAGCGGCAGCTCGGCTTCGAAAGCTAGGAGAGCGCGGCGTTCGGCCGCGCTCTCGGCGCCCTCACGTAACCCGTCGAGCTACTCGGTCGTCTGGGCCGGGTCGCGGCCCTCGACGAAGCGGATGAAGTCGGCGTGCTTTGCGAGATACGCCTCGAGCTCCCCGAGACCCGCACCGGCCCAGTCCTCGAGCCAGGTCTCGGCGATGTCGTCCTCGATGCGATGGAAGCCGCGCTCGCTCACTGCTGGGCATGATCGACACGAAAGCGGACAATGGCTATGGGCCGTTCGGCTCAACTTGGCGGCCGACCGGACCTAAGCGATTCGGGGAGGAGAGAGCGATGCACGACAACCCGCGTCCCACCGAGGAGGAGCAGGAGCTCGCGCAGACCGATCGGATGGACGAGGAAGAGGAGCAGCGCAGCTACGCGCCGGCCGAGTCAGCCGACGAGGACGAGAGCGAGGACTAGCCTCGCCCCGCCGTTCGGCCACCCAGCACGAGCTCGCCCGCATCGAGCTGCTCGCCGGGTTGCCGGGCGAGACGCTCGCGCAGCTCGGGCAGCGCATGGAGCGCGAGGAGGTCGCGCCCGGCACCGTGCTGGTGCGCGAAGGAGAGCCCGACGACCGCTTCTACGTCCTCCTCGCCGGCGTCCTCGCCGTCAGCCAGCGCGACCTGGGCGCCCGCAGCGTGCTCCGGCCCGGCGACTACTTCGGCGAGGTCGCGCCCGCGATGGACGTGCCGAGAACGGCGACCGTGTCGGCGATGACCCCGGCCGTGGTCGCCAGCTGCGACCGGACGACCTTCGACGAGCTCCTGCGGCCGCTCTTCGCCGACGACGTCTAGGAGAGCTCGGCGAGCACCGCGTCGCCGAACGGGGGCCACGCCTCCTTCGCCCAGTCGCCGAAGCGGCGGTCGGTGAGGGCACCGCACGCGACCCCCGCAACCGGATCGACCCAAAGGAAGGTGCCGCTCGCGCCGAAGTGGCCGAACGTCTGCTCGGAGTTGCGCGAGCCCGTCCAGTGAGGCGACTTCGCGTCTCGTAGCTCGAAGGCGAGGCCCCAGTCGTTCGGCTCCATCCGGCCGAGGCCGGGCAGGACGCCGGCGAGCCCGGGGAACTGCACCGTCGTCGCCTCGGCCAGTGTCTCGGGGGCCACCAGCGTCGGCTGCAGGAGCTCGCGGCCGAGCGCAAGGAGGTCGTCGAGCGGGCCGCGATAGGCGTGGGCCGGGGAGCCCACGAGGCCGCCCGACAGGCCGAGCGGACCGACGACCGCGTCTGCGAAGTAGTCGGCGAACGGCATCTCCGCCCGCTGCTCGAGCAGACCGGCGGCGAGCTCGACGCCGGTGTTCGAGTAGATGCGGCGGCGGCCCGGCTCGGCGATCGGCTCCTCGCCGTCGGTGGGAAGGCCGGACGCGTGGGCGAGCAGGTGGCGGAGCGTTGCGCCGGGCGGCCCCGCCGGCTCGTCGAGGTCGACCGTCCCCTCCTCGAGCGCAACGAGCATCGCCAGCCCCGTGAGGAGCTTCGTGACCGACGCCCACGGCAGCGCGGTCTCGGCCGGCCCGTGTGTCGCGACGACGCCGTCCGCGCGCGCCACGCCGGCGGCGGCGATGCCCGCGCCCCAGCCTTCGATGGCGCGCAGCGCCTCCACCCACGGGATACTAGGAACGTGGCGCGCGCCACCGTCCCCGCGGTCTCGCCCTATGCCGACACGGTCGGGTACTCCCGTGCCGTGCGGGACGGGCGTCACATCTACGTCTCCGGAACGGCTCCCGTCGGCATCGAGTCGGACGATCCCTACGAGCAGGCGAAGCGCTGTCTCACGATCATCGTCGACGCCCTGCGCGAGCTCGGCGCAGAGCCCGAGCACGTGGTCCGGACGCGGGTCTACATCGTCGACCCGGTCGACTGGGAGGCGGTCGGGCGCGCGCACGGCGAGGTGTTCGGTGAGATTCGTCCCGCCTCGGCGATGCTCGTCATCACCGGGACGCTCAATCCGGCCTGGAAGGTCGAGATCGAGGCCGACGCCCTCCTGCCGGAATGAGACTGCCGGTCCTCGCGGGGCTGTACGTCGCCGTCGTCCTGTCGGCCCAGGTCGGCGCGAACAAGATCATCGTGCTCCCGCTCACGAACCTTCAGGCGCCAGGCGGCGTCTACGCGATCGGCGTGGCGCTGGCACTCGTCCAGCTCGCGCACTACACCGGCGCGAGCCGCCGCGACGGGGCGGTCAACGCACAGCTCCTGATCGTGCTCGGCTTCACCGGGTCGGCGCTCTTCGCCGGGTACATCGCGCTCGTCGTGCACTCGGAGCCCGCCTTCCCCGGCCAGACGTTCGACGACGCGGTCGGGTCGACCTGGCGGATCGTCGCCGCGAGCCTCGCCGCCTTCATCGTCTCGGAGACGATCGACAACCTCGTGGGGGCGCCGCTGCGAGGGCGCGTGCACGACGGGGTGCGGGTCGCGGTCTCGGCCGGAGCGAGCGCCCCGATCGACAGCCTCGTCTTCCTCGTCCTCGCGTTCGGCACGTCGGGGCTGCACTTCTTCGCCGGCCAGCTCGTCGGCAAGATCGCCTCGTCGATCCTGATCGGGATCCCGCTCGTCCTGTTAGGCCGACGCTTTCTTCCTGCAAACCGGGGGGATATCGTCACCGCATGAGCGACTCCCTCATCCCGCCGTCGATCACGGGCAAGGGCTCCAGCTTCCCGCCGGGCGGGAGCGTGCTCGACCACGCCTTCGGCGCCAGCGACGCGTACACGCTCGGCGTCGAGGAGGAGTACATGCTGCTCGACGGCGAGACGTACGACCTCGTCCAGCACATCGACACCGTGCTCGAGGCGGTCGCGGGCCACGAGCTCGAGCCGCGCATCAACTCCGAGCTGATGCAGTCGGTGCTCGAGGTGGCCACGCCGGTCTGCCATACGCCCGCGGGCGTGCAGCAGCAGCTCCTCCGCATCCGGCGCTATGTCACGGACGTCGCGCGCGAGAAGGGCCTGCGGGTCGGCTCGGCGGGTACGCATCCGTTCTCGCTCTTCGAGGCACAGCGGATCACCGCCAAGGATCGCTATCGCGCGCTCGTCGACCAGATGCAGTACATCGCGCGGCGGGAGCTGATCTTCGGCATGCACGTGCACGTCGCGGTCGACGACCCGGAGAAGGCGATCCAGGTCGTCAACGCGCTGATCGCCCATCTCCACGAGCTCGTGGCGCTGTCGGCGAGCTCGCCCTTCTGGCGCGGCGAGCCGACCGGGCTCCGCTCCTCGCGCCACATGGTCTTCGCCGCCTTCCCGCGCTCGGGCCCCCCGCCCCGCTTCCGCGACTACGCCGACTACGCGCAGGTCGTGAACCAGCTCGAGAAGACCGGCTGCATCCAGGACTACACGCACATCTGGTGGGACATCCGCCTCCACCCGCGACTCGGCACGGTCGAGATCCGGATCTGCGACGCGGTGACCCGGCTCGAGGACGTGATCTCCATCACCGCGTACTGCCAGGCGCTCGTCAAGCACTACGCAGAGCTGGTCGAGCGCGGCGAGGAGATCCCCTCCTTCCACCGGATCCTCACGACCGAGAACAAGTGGCTGGCCGCCCGCTACGGGCTCTCGGCTCCGGTGATGGACCTCCACACCGGACGCCGCAACCGCCTGCCGGTCGCGGCGCTCGTGCGGCGGACGCTCAAGACCCTGCGCCCGCACGCGCGCGACCTCGGCTCGGAGGAGGAGCTCGCGGGCATCGACGAGATCCTGCGCCGCGGCAACGGGGCCGACCGGCAGCTGCACGTCTTCAACGCGAACCGGGACATCGTCGAGGTGGCGCGGGAGATCGCCGAGGCGACCGAAGTCGCACCGGAGCCCGAGCCGGCGGCCGCCGCGTAGGATCGCGTGATGCTCGGGACCGGGGAGAGAGCGCCGCTCGAGGCGGTCGTCTGGACGACGCCGCGCGAGCGCGCGAGCATCGGCGACCTCTTGCACGAGAGACCCCTCCTGCTCCTCTTCTACCTCTTCGACTGGTCCTCGACCTGAACGACCGAGCTCGAGCTCCTGCGTGACAGGAGAGCGGAGCTGCAGGACGCTGGCGTCGAGCCCTTCGCGATCTCGCGCGACTCGCCCTACACGCACGTTGCCTGGATGCAGGCGCTCGACCTCGACTTCCCGCTGCTCTCCGACTGGAACGCGGAGGCCACGCACGGCTTCGGAGTCGCGTACGAGCACAACGGGATGCGCGACGTCTCGGCGCGCAGCGCGTTCCTCGTAGACGTCGACGGCGTCGTCCGCGGCGCCTGGGCCTACGAGCCGAGCGAGCTGCCCGACCTCGACGTGCTGATCGAGGCCGCCCGGGACTTGTAGCCGTCCGCCGGATCGCGTTTACTCGCGGCCATGGACACTCCACATCACGCCCAGGCCGCCCCCGACCGGCGCGCCTCGAACACCGTCACCGCCGTGGTCGGGCTCGCAGTCCTCGCCCTCGCGCTCGTCTTTCTCTTCAACAGCAATGTGATCTCGGACTGGTACGCCTTCTTCAAATGGGTCCACGTGACCGGCGCCGTCCTGTGGGTCGGCGGAGGCCTGACGCTGACCATCCTGGCGCTGAAAGCCGAGCGCTCGTCCGAGCCCGCGGAGATGGCGATGATCGCGAGGCAGGCCGCATTCGTCGGCGAGCGGGTGTTCGCTCCCGTCGGCCTGCTCGTTCTGTTGGCGGGAATCGGGATGGTGATCAATTTCCACTGGGGCTGGGGAACCTCGTGGGTCCTCATCGGACTGGTCGGCTACGCGATCACGTTCCTGACCGGTCTCCTCGTGCTCGGCCCGCAGGCGAAGCGCATCGGGCAGCTGATCGAGACCGTGGGCGCCGAGGCCGCCGAGACGCAGGCCGCGATCAAGCGGATCCTCCTCATCGCCAGGGTGGACGAAGGCGTGCTCCTGCTCGTCGTCGCCGCGATGGTGCTGAAGCCGTTCACATAGTCCATTGACATGTGACCTTTCGGTCACGTATTATGCGAGCCATGGACGACGACCAGGTCTTCAAGGCGCTCGCCGACCCGACCCGGCGCCATCTCCTCGACCGGCTCTTCGAGCGTGACGGCCGAACGCTCACGGAGCTCGAGTCCGAGCTGGAGATGTCCCGCTTCGGCGTGATGAAGCACCTCCGAGTGCTCGAGGACGCGGGCCTCGTCGTCACCCGCCGGGAGGGCCGGGAGAAGCTCCACTTCCTGAATCCCGTGCCGATCCGGCTGATCCACGACCGGTGGATCGACAAGTACACCGAGCACCGCGTCGCGGCGCTCGCGGATCTCAAGCACGAACTGGAGGAATCGGCATGACGACGCTCACGGCACAGACGACGCAGGTCTACAACGTCTTCATCCGCGCCACCCCGGAGCAGATCTGGGATGCGATCACGAGGTCGGAGTTCACGCAGCAGTACTTCTACGGCGCCCGCATCGACGTGCGCGACGGGCGCCGCTTCTCGGCGATCGGCGACATCGAGTGGGACGAGGAGGTGCTCGAGGCCGACCCGCCGCGCAAGCTCGTGCACCAGTGGATGGCGGGCTACGACCCCGACCTCGCCGCCGAGGACGCGAGCCGCGTCACCTGGGAGATCGAGCCCCAGGACGGCGGGATCACGAAGCTCACGGTCGTGCACGACCAGCTCGAGGGCGCGCCGAAGACGGCGGAGAGCGTTGCCGGCGGCTGGATGTACATCCTCTCGGGCCTGAAGACGCTGCTCGAGACCGGGAAGCCGCTCGCCGGCTGACTCGAGCTTCGAAGACCGCGGCCGCCGGCAGCGATGAGTTTCCGGCGGCCGCTCGGTCTCTATCCTCTGACTAGTCCCGCGAACGCCGAGGAGGGCATAGATGCCGAAGACAATGCTGACCGTCGCAACTCGCAAGGGCACGTTCATTGTCGAGAGCGACGACCGCCGCGACTGGAAGCTGCGCGGCCCGTACTGCGAAGGGTGGCCCTGCTACCACGCCATCTACGACCCGACGACCGGTGAGATCTACACGGCGGCTGCGAGCGAGTGGCACGGCACCACCGTCTGGCGCAGCGCCGACCTCGGCGAGACGTGGGAGATGTCGAGCGAGGGCCTCACCTACGGCGACGAGGACGGGCGCAAGGTCTCGAAGGCCTCTACGCTCGCGCGCGCGGGCGACCGCCTGCTCGTCGGCGTCGAGGCGCCGGGAATCTTCGAGAGCCGCGACAACGGCAGGACCTGGTCGCTCCTGTCGACGCTGTCGGGCCAGCACGGCAGCGAGGAGTGGGACGACCCGGCGAACCAGCCTCCCGGTCACCTCGGGATCTCGGGCTTCGTCACCGACCCGGGTGACGCCGACAGGTTCTTCGCGATCGTGCAGGGCGTCGGGGCGTTCGAGACCGAGGACGGCGGCTCGTCGTGGACGCCGCGGAACAAGGGCCTGCGGCGCGACTGGCCCGCTGACTACGAGGATGTCGGCTTCTGCGTGCACAAGCTCGTCCGCTCGGCTGAACCGCAGCGCATGTACCAGCAGAACCACGTGGGCATGCACCGCTCCGACGACGCCGGCCAGTCGTGGAACGAGATCACCGAGGGGCTGCCGGGGGACTTCGGGTTCGCCGCGGCCGCGCATCCGCACGACAAGGAGACGTTCTACGTCATCCCGGTCGACGGCGGCCACGGCCGGACGATGCACGACGGCAAGGCGGCCGTCTGGCGCACGCGGGACGGCGGCTCGAGCTGGCAGGACTTGCGGAAGGGGCTGCCGCAGGAGAACGCGCACCTCGGCGTCCTGCGCCAGGCGATGACGATCGACAAGCACGACACGCCGGGCGTCTACTTCGGCACGAGCACGGGCCAGGTCTTCGCGAGCGCGGACGAGGGCGAGACGTGGAGCGAGATCGCGAGCTATCTGCCGTCGATCTCGTCGGTCGACGTGGTGGTGCTCGACTGACGTGGCCGATCTGCGGCTCCCGGGCACCCTCACCCCGCTCTTTCCCGGGCTGACGCGGCACGTCGAGGTCGAGGCCGCCAACGTCCTCGGCGCCATCGACGAGCTCGAGCAGCGCTGGCCGGGCCTCCGCGACCGACTCGTCGCGGAGGGCCCGAGCCTGCGCAGCCACATCCACGTGTACGTCGACGGCGAGCGAGCCGGGCTGGACACGCCGGTCGAGGAGCGCTCGCGCCTCGACGTGATCGCCGCGATCAGCGGCGGCTAACTCAGCTTCAGAGCGAGGATGACCTCGCCGTTCTCGTCGAGCTCGCCTGTCGGCGTGAAGCCAAGGCGCCGATAGAAGGCCTCCGGGCCGTCGGCGGCCTGCACGCAGCTCGTCAGTAGCTCTGTTGCCCCGTTCTCGCGGACGATTTCTGCGACGAGCCGAACGACTTCACGCCCGTAGCCGCGGTGCTGGTGCCGCTCGTCGATCAGGAGCTTCCAGAGGAACCACGGCCCGATGATGCGCGGCGGCTGCGGAACGACGTTCCAGCTGAGCATCACGAACCCGACCGGCTCGTCGTCGACGTACACCGCTCGGGGCCAGGCGTTCCCTTCGGGGATCTCCTCCGCAGCGGCGAGCGCGTCCGAAACGGTCCCCACGAACCGCTTCTGGGCCGGCGCAACGCGCAGGCCGACGACTTGGTCGCGGTTCTCACGTGTGATCTCGCGCAGGGCAACCGCCATTCGCCGATCCTAGGGACTCGTTTCGACTGCGCCCAACCGGGGGATTGCAGCCACGTTCAGCATTGGAGGTTCCCCCGCCTCCGAGGCCCATCCTGCGGGAGGAACTACATGAGACGGAAAGACCTGCGCGCCCCGGCGACCATCCTCGCAGCGGTCTCGTTTGCGGCGATCGGAGTGACTGGAGCAAGCGCGAAGCCCAAGCCACCGGCTCCGAACACGTCCGCGCCTGCGTACAAGCTCGCGAACGTCGGGCCGTACGGAGGCGAGCCGTCGATCGCCGTGAACACCAAGGGCGAGCTGTACGACACGACCCCGAGCGGCGGCACGCTCCTCTACAAATCGACGAACCACGGAGCGACGTGGACGAAGGCGACGACGGCCGACCCGGAGAGCGGCGACGACTGCGTGACCACCGACCAGTCGGGAGCCGTCTACGAGTGCAACCTCGCCGGCAGCGAGGACACCGCTCCACTGCAGGCGGACGTCTGGAAGTCGGTCGACGACGGCAAGACGTGGATGTACGGAAACAACAACGTCGACCTTGCGGCCGGCTCGAACCTGTGCGGCACGAGCTGCAACCCGTTCGGCGTCGATCGCCAGTGGACGGCGGCGTATATCCCGCCCGGCGGCACGACCGACAATGCGCTGGTCGCGCTCGACTACCACGATTTCTACGGCCCGAGCCAGATCTGGGTGAACATCTCGACCGACGGAGGGAAGACGTTCGGCCCGCCCGTGGACGTCATGGCCAACTTCACCGTGAACAGCGCCGACCAGGCGGCGGTCGCGCTCGCCGACTCGGCCTGCAACACCGTCCCGACCGGCATCGGGATCGCGTGGGCCGGGGCGCATGCAGGCCGAATCTTCGTGTCGTGGATCGCCTCCGATCCCGAGAGCCCCGCCACGGGCTGCAACGTGTCGATGCTCCAGTCCTTCCACAACCTGTTCGTGGCCTGGTCCGACGACGGCGGCCGCACCTGGACGCCGCAGCTCGCCTACGACGCGGGCATCGGGCACGACACGTCCTCGCCGTTTGCAGGGTTCGCTCTCGACAGGCTCGGCAACCCCTACGTTGCCTTCACCGCGCCGGCGCCGAGCAGCAACCCTCTGACCTGCGCAGCCGAGTCGGCGGGAGGAACCGTGCAGTCCGATCCCTCGTGCGCGAACCACATGTGGGTCGCCTGGTCGTCCGACGGGGGCAGCACGTGGGACGGCGGCGGTGGAGTCGTGCCCGGGACCGCGGCGACCGCGTACGAGGTCGACCCGGGCAACGCGGCTCAGACCGATCTCTTCCCGACGATCGCCGCGGGCGACCCGGGCAAGGTGGACGTCTCGTGGCTCCGCACGAACGAGATCGAGCCGACGGATGCACTTGGCAAGTTCCTCCCCGGCGGCTGTGCCGGTCCGGGTAACGGCAACCCGGACTTCTATCCGCCGACGTGCAGCTGGAACCTGTACGCCGGCCAGTCGTTGAACCTCACGTCGCCGACGGGCATCGCGACCTGGACGACGGGCGCGGTGACGACGACGCCGATGCATGTCGGCGACATCTGCAACCTCGGCATCTTCTGCCTGGACCCGAACTCGAATCGCAACCTGCTCGACTTCAACAGCGAGGTGGTCGATCCGACCACGGGCTTCGCGCACATCGCCTACGCGGACGACAACAAGGTGAACAAGCTCCGGGCGGCGAATCAGGTGTCGGGCCCGAGCGTTCTCGGACCCTGACCCGCACGTAGTGGACGCAGCGGCGGCACTCTTGTCGCCGCTGCGTCTCTACCAGCTCTTCGCTCGATGGGCGTGGCCGGGCTCCTCCACGCGCACCCTCGCGTCCACGGCGAAGCACCGGTCGGGCAGCGCCAGCACCGGGTTCAGATCGAGCTCCGCGACCTCCGGGAGATCCTCGGCGAGCAGCGAGAGACGCAGGAGGAGGTCGACGACCGCGCCCTCGTCGGCCCGCGGCGCTCCCCGGAAGCCGGCCACGAGGCGGCCCGCCTTGCCGGAGCTGACCAGCTCCGCGGCGTCGATGTCGGTGAGCGGAGCGAGCCGGAACTGCGCATCGCCGATCAGCTCGGCCAGGACACCGCCGGGGCCGAACGCCACGAGCGGCCCGAAGACTGGATCCTGCACCGCTCCGGCCAGCAGCTCGGCACCTCCGCGCACGAAGGACTGCACGAGCAACGGCCCGCCGATCGTCTCCGCTGCCGTGCGCACAGCGTCGTCGTCGCCGAGATCGAGCATCACGCCACCCTGCTCGGTCTTGTGGGCCCCGGCCTCGGCCGTCTTGACCACGACCGGATAGCCGAGCTCGCGGGCCGCCTCGACCGCGGCGTCCGGAGTGGCGGCGAGCCGCTCGGGGACGACCGGCAGCCCATATGCCTCGAGGAGGCGGCGGGTCTGCGCGGGATCGAGCCAGCCGCCGCCGGCTGCGAGAGCTTCGCGCACCACGGCCCGGCCCTCGTCGCGGTCGCACTCGAGCTCGGGCACCGCGCCTCCCGGCCGCCGCAGCCACTCTCCGCGCTCGACCGCTCGTCCGAGCGCTTTCGCGGCCGCCTCGGGATAGGCGAAGGACGGCACCGTTGCCACGCTCTGCAGCGAGGCGGGGGCGCCTTTCGCGCTGAGGAAAGCGCAGAGCACGGGCTTGTCGCCGGCGGTCGCAGCGGCCCGGCTGATCGCGGCGCCGACGGCCTCCTCGTCGGTCCCGACCGTCGGCACGAAGAGGACGATCGCGGAATCGAACGCAGGATCCGCGAGCACCGGGGGCAGGGCCAGTTCGAAGCTCTCGGCGCTCGCTCCACCGAGCATGTCGACCGGGTTCGCCGCACTGCCCTCGACCGGCATGAAAGCGGCGAGCGCCGCGCGCGTCTCCTCGCTCGGCGGCGGCAGCTCGAGCCCGGCCGCCTCGCAGGCGTCCGCGGCAAGATCCCGAGCCCGCCGGCGTTCGTGACCACGGCGACGCGCCGCCCGCGCGGCACGGGCTGGGCCGACAGGAGAGAGGCGACGTCGATCAGCTCGTCGAGCGTCCGGGCCCTGGTCACCCCGGCCTGAGAGAACAGGGCGTCGGCCGCGGCATCCGACCCGGCGAGAGCGGCCGTGTGCGAGCCCGCCGCGCGGATGCCGGCGCGTGTCGTCCCGCCCTTGAGCGCGAGGATCGGCTTGCGGCGCGCGAGCCGCCGCGCGATCCGTGCGAACGCGCGCGGGTTGCCGAAGGACTCGAGGTAGAGGACGACCAGCTCGGTCGCGTCGTCGTCCTCCCACCACTCGAGCAGGTCGTTCGAGGAGACATCGGCCTTGTTGCCGACGGACACGAACGAGGTGACGCCGAGACCCGTCGCCTCCGCCCGCTCGAGCAAGGCGAGCCCGAGCGCGCCGCTCTGGGAGGAGAAGCCGATCTTGCCGGGTGGGAAGCTGCGCGGTGCGAAGGTCGCGTTGAGCCGGACGGCCGTCGAGGCGATGCCGAGGCAGTTCGGGCCGAGCAGGCGCGCGCCATGGGCGCGGACGAGCGCGAGCAGGCGCTGCTGCCGCTCGATGCCGTCGCTGCCGGTCTCGGCGAAGCCGGCCGAGATGACCGCGAGCGCGCGAACGCCGGCCGCCAGCGCATCCTCTGCCGCGTCGAGCACGAGCTCTCCCGGCAGGCAGATGACGGCGAGGTCGATGTGCTCCGCGATCTCCCCCACTCCGCTATAGCCGTGGACGCCGGCGACCGAGTCGCCCTTCCGGTTCACGGGATAGACCGAGCCGGCGAAGTCGCCGCCGAGGACGTTCCGGAAGAGCTCGCCGCCGATCGAGCCGCGGCGCTTCGAAGCCCCGACTACCGCGACCGAGCGAGGGTGGAAGAACGGCTCGAGCGAGGCACGCACCGCGACGTGGTCGCGCCCGGCCACCTGTTCGCGGTAGGTGTCGGTGGGCGCGATCGCGAGCCGGATCTCGAGCTCGCCGCCCTCGCCCGCGCGCGCGACCGCGAAGCCGGCGTTGCGGAAGACGCGGAGCATCGTCTCGTTCTCGTGCAGCACCTCTGCGACGAACTCCTCGATCCCGGCGTCGGCCGCCCGGGACGCGAGCTGCTCGAGCAGCCGCGTCCCCACGCCGCGCCGCTGGAACTCGTCGCCGACCGCGAAGGCGACCTCGGCCGCGCGCGGATCGCGCAGTCGGACCCAGTTCGCGACGGCGACGATGCGTCCGTCGAGCGAGCCGAGCAACGCGCCCCGCTCCTGCCAGTCCGGCTCGACCAGCGGCTCCACGAGCTTCGGCCCGAGCGTCGGGAAGCCGTGGAAGCGGAGGTAACGGCTGTGGTCGGACAGGCCGGCGAAGAACTCGAGCAGGCCGTCGGCATCCTCCACGGCGGGCGCTCTCAGCCGGAGCGTCGACCCGTCGCGGAGGATGACGTCGGTCGGTTCGACGGCATCGGCCGCGGTGGCACTCACGCTGCCGCCGCCTGTCGGGCCGCCTGCTCGCGCGGCCGGATGACGAGCACCGGACAAGGCGCCGAGTGTACGAGGCCGGTCGAGACGCTGCCGGACAGCAAGCGCCGTGCGGCGCCCCAGCCGTGCGATCCCACCACGATCATCTGCGCGTCGTACTCGCTCGCCTTCCGGCAGATCTCTTCGACCACGAACCCGTCGAGGGCGACCGTGGTGCAGTGGATGCCCTCCGTCTCGGCAACCTCGGCCACCGACGCCAGCAGACCGTTCACGCGGTGATGCTCGGCGTTCGTGAGCTCGGCGACGATGTTCGAGTAGCCGTAGCCGGAGTACCCGATCGCGGGAACGGCCGTATGCGCGACCGAGACCACGACGAGCGGGGCATCGAGCCGTTGTGCCAGCTCGAACGCTTCCCTCTGCGCAGCCTCGGCCGACGGCGAGCCGTCGGTCGCCAACAGGATTGGTCTCGTTGCGGTCATCTCGATCCTCCTTGCTTGAAGAGAGGGCGGCGTCCGAGGACGACGCCGCCCTCTGGGTGTCGACTACGCGGTGACCGGCACCTCGCGCTGCTCGGCCAGCTCGTGGCCGACCGGGACCGACTCGAGCACGACCTTGAGCGCGTGGCTCTCGGCCGCCGCTCCGAACACGTCGTACGCCTCCTCCGCATCCGCGAGCGCGAAGCGGTGGGTGGCGAACGGCGTCGGATCGAGCCGTCCGGCCTCGATCAGCTTGAGGAGCTTCGGCGTCGTGGTCGTGTCGACGAGGCCCGTCGTGATCAGGACGTCGCGGATCCACAGCTTCTCGAGGTGGAGCGTCGCGGGATGGCCGTGCACGCCGACGTTGGCGACGCGGCCGCCCGGCCGGATCAGGTCGGTGCAGAGCTCGAACGTCTCGGGCACGCCGACCGCCTCGATGGCGACGTCCGCGCCGAGCCCGCCGGTGAGCTCCATCACCTTCGCGATCGCATCCTCCTTGCTGTTGTCGATCGTGACGTCCGCGCCGAACTCGACCGCCTTCTCGAGCCGCGACGCGTCGAGGTCGATGGCGACGATGTGGCCGGGTGAGTGGAGCTGCGCGGTCATGATCGCCGCGAGCCCGATCGGGCCGGCGCCGACGATCGCGACCGTGTCGCCCGGCTCGACGCCTCCGTTGAGGACGCCGACCTCGTACGCGGTCGGAAGGATGTCGGCGAGGAACAGGACCTGCTCGTCCGTGAGGTCGTCCGGCACCTTGTAGACCGACGTGTCGGCGAACGGCACGCGGGCGAACTCGGCCTGCAGACCGTCGATGAGGTGGCCGAAGATCCAGCCTCCTCCCCCGGTGCAGAGCCCGTAGCGGCCCTCCTTGCAGAAGCGGCACCGCCCGCAGGACGTGATGCAGGAGACGAGCACGCGGTCGCCCGGCTCGAGCGTGGTCACGGCGCTTCCGATCTCGATCACCGTGCCCACGGCCTCGTGGCCGAGGATCGTGCCCGGCTTCACCTCCGGCACGTCCCCCTTGAGGATGTGGAGGTCGGTGCCGCAGATCGTCGACGAGTCGATGCGCACGATCGCATCCGTCGGCTCCTGGATTGTCGGGTCGGGCACGTCCTCCCAGGCTCGCTGCCCCGGCCCGTGATACACGAGTGCTTTCATCTCACGCCTCCTTTCTCTCCGAGTCTCGTCACGTGCCGGGTGGGCGGCATCGGAGGCATCGCGGAGTGCGCATGCGGCTTATTCGGTACTGCGGGGCGGGGTTAGGCTGGCGCCCGTGGACGCGCTTTCGGTCACCGAAGGACGGCTGCGCGCGCTCTTCGCAGCAGGGCTCGCCGTCACGTCCGAGCTGTCCCTGGACGCGCTGTTGAAGCGGCTCGTCGAGGCGGCGGCCGAGCTGACGGGTGCGCGCTACGCCGCGCTCGGCGTGATCGATGCGAGCGGCTCGGAGCTCGAGCAGTTCGTCACGCACGGCATCGGTGACGACCTGCGCGCGGAGATCGGCGACCTGCCGCGCGGGCGCGGCATCCTCGGCGTCCTGATCCGAGAGGTAAAGCCGCTGCGGCTGCACGACCTCGCGGAGGACCCGCGCTCGGTCGGCTTCCCGCCGGGTCATCCGCCGATGCGGAGCTTTCTCGGCGTCCCGATCATGTTGCGCGGCGTCGCCTACGGCAACCTCTATCTCACCGAGAAACAGGGCAGCGAGGACTTCACCGACGAGGATCAGGAGCTCGTCACGCTCCTCGCCGGCCAGGCGGCCGTGGCGATCGAGAACGCCCGGCTCTACGAGGCCTCGACGCGCTGGTCGCGCCAGCTCCAGTCGCTGAACGAGGTGGGAAACGCGCTCGCCACGGAGACCGATCTCGACAAGCTGCTCGATCTGATCGTCCGCCGCCTGCGAGAGCTCCTCGACGCCCGGGTCGTCGCGCTTGCGCTCCCGAGCGGCAGCGAGGAACTGCGCTTCGCCGCGGTGGCCGGCGCCGACGACCTGCTGGGCACGAGGATCTCCCGGTCCGAGTCGAAAAGCGGCAAGGTGCTCGAGCGTCGCCGGAGCGAGCGCATCGACTCGGTGATCGACGACCCCGAGGTGCACCACGAGATCTCCAGGCGACTCGCGGCGCGGACCGGGATGTGGGTACCGCTGATCGGCCGCGAGGAGGCAATAGGCGTGCTCGAGATCCACGACAAGGAAGGCCCGGACGCTCGCTTCACCCACGACGACTTTCGGCTGGCCGAGGCGTTTGCGACGCGGGCGGCAGTCGCCGTGGAGCTCTCGCACCGCGTTGCGCGGGACGCCGTCCGCCGGGTCGTCGAGGCGCAGGAGCTCGAGCGCACCCGCCTCGCCCGCGAGCTCCACGACGAGACCGGGCAGGCGCTCACCTCCATCCTGCTCGGGCTGAAGCCGCTCGAGGAGGCACTCGCCGGGCACCCGGCGCGCGCAGCGCTCGCCGAGCTACGGGAACACGTCGTGAGCGCGCTCCAGGATGTCCGCCGCCTCGCCGTCGAGCTGCGTCCGGCCGTGCTCGACGACTACGGCCTCGTTCCCGCGATCGAGCGGCTGGTCGACGCGTTCGCCGAGCAGGACGTGCGCGTCGACTTCCACTCGGCGCTCGGTGAGACGAGACTGCCGAGCGACGTGGAGACGGCGCTCTACCGCGTGGTGCAGGAGTCGCTCACGAACATCGTCAAGCACGCGAACGCGAAGCACATCAGCGTCTCGCTCGCCCGCCGCGAGTCCGGCGTGGCCGCCGTCATCGAGGACGACGGAGCCGGCTTCGACCAGAGGACCGTGCGCGAGGGCGGCGTGGGCCTGCTCGGCATGCGCGAGCGGCTCGCCCTCCTCGACGGACGGCTGGAGATCGAGTCGCGGCCCGGCGCCGGGACGACGGTGGTCGCGGAAGTGCCTCTCTCGTGAGCATCCGCGTGCTCATCGTCGACGACCACGCCGTGGTGCGCAGCGGCCTGCGCCTGTTGCTCGCAGCGGAGGACGACCTCGAGCCGGTCGGCGAGGCAGGCAGCGCTCGCGATGCCGTGTTCCAGGCCCGGGCGCTGAAGCCCGACGTGATCCTGCTCGACATCGTGATGCCCGAGCAGACCGGTCTCGAGGTGCTGCCGCAGCTCAAGCACGAGAACCCCGACGCGAAGGTGCTCGTTCTGTCGATGCAGGACGAGCCGCGCTATGTCCGCGAGGCCTTCGCCGCCGGCGCGAGCGGCTACGTGCTCAAGGAGGCGGCCGACAACGAGGTCGTGGCGGCGATCCGCGAGGTCGCGGGCGGCGGCCGTTACGTCAACCCGGAGCTCGGCGCCCGCCTCGTGGCCGCCGACGCCGAGGCCGCGAAGCTCGCGGAGGAAGATCCGCTCTCGGACCGCGAGCGCGAGGTGCTGCGGTTGCTCGCCCTCGGCCACACGAACCAGGAGATCGCGAAGATGCTCTACATCTCGGTCCGCACCGCCGAGACGCATCGCGCGCACATCATGCAGAAGCTGCGGTTGCAGACTCGCGCCGACCTGGTCGCGTACGCGCTCGAGCGCGGGCTGCTCGAGAGCGAGTAGCTCTACTCGGACGACTCGTTGAGCAGGTGGCTGAAGAGGCTGTGCGCCTCGTCCGCGGCTGCGGTCGACTCGGCTGAGGCGAGGCGTTCGCGAATCTCGAGCAGCCAGGCGGCGAGCGGGGCGTCGGCCGCGACGTCGAGCTGCTCGAACGCGCAACGTCCGCCGAGCGCGGCGCCGCCGGGCTCCCAGAAGGGACAGGCCCCCGCCGGGCACGGCTCGAGCCTGCCGACCGCCCTTTCGAGTGTGCAGAGCCGCGTCGTTGCTTCGATCTCCATGCGTCCATCCTCGCCACCGGGCCGCTCGTGAGCGTCGTGCCGGCCGCGGATTCTCGGTGCGGCTTTTCCGAAATGCGTGAGGGCCGCCTCGCGACGGCCCTCACTGTCCTGCGGTGGAGTCGGGCTGCTAGGCCACCGGCACCGCGGGAGTCTTCTCGGGCCTCGACCGCCTCCCGAGCGACAGGGCCGGCTCCGCATTCCGGAGCGTCCCGCCGACCGCGAGGATCCCGAACCCGATCCCCGAGAGGAGGAGTGCGATCCCGACCACGATCCCGAACAGACTGATCTGCGAGGCCAGCTGGCTCATGTTGAGCGCGTTCGTGAGCGCTGTCTCGCTGATCCAGACCTGCCGGGCACCGTTCTGTACCGGCTGCCTGGTGGTCGGATCGATCGCGGCGAATTCCGCGTTGCTCGTGCCGCCGCCGACCTCCAGCTGCGACTTCGGCGTCCCGGGCTTCGCCTGGTAGATGCCCATCTGGGCGTAGGTGTAGCCACCCGTCGCCTCGAGCGCGTGGATGTGCATGTACTGCGCCATCGCCTGCGCCTCGGGGCCGGTGTCGATCGTCTTGCCGGCGATGTCCATCGTCGGCCATTGCTTGACAGCCGACGCGATGCCTGCCTTCTGCGCCTCGGCCTTGATCGCCGTCGGCGTCATGTCCGGCCCCGCGACGATGTACTCGTGCGAGAGGCTGCTGTTGACGAGATTCCGGCCGTTCACGCCCATCACGATGGCGGCGACGCCGAACGCGACGAGGACGGCTGCTGCGATGAAGCCTCCGATTTCCAGTGCCTTGCGCATGTCCCGACTCCTTTCGAACCGTGGTGCCATTTGTGCGTAGTGTCGGGCGCTGCGGCGCGCACGCCATCCGCGCGGCTGCGGAACCGGACTGCGGGAAATCCGTAGCCCGGCTACGCCGAGGCGAAGGTCTCGCGAGGGCCGAGGCCGGCCGCGATGGCGCGGGCGATGTCGAGCGTCGAGATGACGCCGATCGGGCGGCGGGAACCGGGCTCCGTGACGGCGAGATGAGCGATCCCGTACTGCGCCATCAGGGCGCCGGCCTCGCCGATCGAGCTGTCGGATGCGACGCTGACGAGCGGCGTGACCGCGGTCGCGCCGGCGGTCAGCGTGTCGAGATCGAGGCGCGTGGCGGCGACGAGATCGAGATCGGAGACGACGGCCCAGAGCTGCGGCGCCTCGCCGTCCTCCTCGCCGTACTCGAAGACGAAGATCGCGTGCACCCCGTGCGTCGCCATCATCCGCGCCACCACCCGGAGCGGCGTCTCGGGCGGACAGCTGATGAGGCCGTGGCTCATCGCGTCGCCGACGGTGGCCGTCTCGAACGCGACCGGAAGCGCCTCGGGGCGATGCTCTGCGTAGGCCATGCGTGGATCGTTGCGGCGCCGGGGCGGAACCGCATCCGGGTGAACTACGGAACGGGGGACTACAAGCGCCTCAAGCGCGGCACGTACACGTTCGAGGTGCGTGCGGTCGGCGCCGGCGGCCGGGACCCGAGCCCGGCGAAGAAGAGGTTCACGATCAAGTAGCCCCCGAGCCGCTACATGCCTATCGAGTGGTTAAAAGGCGGGGATTACGCGACGGCCTTCAGCCCCACCGACGCCATGCCGCTGACGCGCCCAGCCAAAGCCCTGATGGCCGCCGAATCCACGCTCTCAGTCGTCACCGTCCTGCTTGTCGCCGCGCGCGCAGTCAACATCCTCGTCTAGGACCGCTACAGTCGACATGCGCGTAGACCTAGCGCGGAAGCCGCCGGGGAACGTCCTCTCCGACTTGCAGACCGGGCCTGATGCGCAGAGAGCGCCGTACTGCGTTCTCTGAACGTCTAGAGCAAAAGTCTCGAGAGGAGCAGGTCATGGTCGTTAGGCCCCGAGGTCGTCCCATCTCTGTGCACGGATATCTCGTTCGTCGGGAGCAGTGACGATGGTCGAACCATCGCGTAGACACGGTCACTTCGACGGTCGCTACCCGGTCCTGCCGGAGATCGTGGAGCGGACATGGGTACCGGAGAGCGGTGACACCGACGGTGATCAGCTCGACTGGTCAGCATTTCTCAGCCGCTTCTTCCCGAACCGGCGTCGCCACGACCGGGCCGCACTCGCGGCCTACCAGGCCTACAAGCAATCGCTCGTGCTCCGCGAAGAGGCAGCGTGAGCCAGACCGAAGCAGAGATCGTTCAGGGGATCGGTTCCGACTACGCGATCAAGTATGGGTTCTCGGTCACTGAGGACTATTTTTTCAAGTCGGGGCGGGGCCTCTCGCACGAGTTGGTCGATGCGATCTCTTCGCATAAGGACGAGCCGGACTGGATGCGGAAGTTCCGGCACAAGTCGCTGGACTATTTCTTGGCGCGTCCGTTGCCGCAGTGGGGCGGCAACCTGAACGAGATCGATTTCGAGAACATCTTCT
>Ga0207657_10002366_pt1 | contig 20392 bp, 24 predicted proteins | sample KBSC33metaG_FD_184316 | JGI IMG/M metagenome (GOLD analysis project Ga0207657, IMG submission 184316) | Corn rhizosphere microbial communities from Kellogg Biological Station, Michigan, USA - KBS C3-3 metaG (SPAdes) (version 2) | ecosystem: Host-associated > Plants > Roots > Rhizosphere > Soil ... | reverse complement strand
ATGCAAATCTGGGTCGGCCTCGGAAATCCCGGCGCGCAATATGCGATGCAACGGCACAATGTCGGCTTCATGGCTGCCGATATCATCGCCGAGGTGCACGGCTTCGGCCCGTGGCAGAAGAAGTTCCGCAGCCTGGTCTCGGAAGGTCGGCTGGGCCGCCACCGAACCCTCCTTCTGAAGCCGCAGACCTTCATGAACGACAGCGGCGACGCGGTTCAGCAGGCGCTGCGCTTCTACAAGCTCGACCTCGACGCGCTCACCGTCTTCCATGACGAGCTCGATCTCGCGCCGTTCAAGGTGAAGGTCCGCGTCGGCGGCGGCCTCGCGGGCCACAACGGCCTGCGGTCAATCGATGCCTCGCTCGGTCCCGAGTTCCGCCGCGTCCGCATCGGCATCGGCCACCCGGGCCCCGGACGGAAGGACCTCGTGACGCCTCACGTTCTCGGCAATTACGCGAAATCCGAGATGGAGCCTCTCTCCGACCTTCTCGCCGCGATCGCCGCCGAAGCCGAATGGCTCGCCGACGGCGACGACGCCCGATTCATGAGCGAAGTGGCGTTGAGGCTGCAGGAGAGCGAGTGAGACGACCCGGCGCCAGCCCCACCCGCGCCTGCGCGGCGCCTAGCATCTCCTCAAATCGCGGGTCTCCGCGCAACGAATCCAAATTGCGATCGGCCGCGGCAAGGCTGATCAGGGTTCTGCCGCCCTTAGCGAATGCCGGCTCCAGCAATTCAAGCGCCCCTTCCTTGTCCTTGAAGAAGGCGAGCATGGGCCATGCGAGGTTGTAGCGCATGTACATATTGTCAGGATCGAGGAGCAGCGCTCGATCCATCCATTCGCGCGCCCGCTCGATATTCCCCACCGCTGCGAAGCTGAGGACGCCGTAAGCTAGTGCGGCGCCGTTGTCCGGGTTTCGGGCGAGCGCCGCTTCGACCTGGTCGATCACCTTCGCGGCGCAAGCCTGGGCCTCTTCGAGATCTCCTCGAGCGAGATAGAGGGCCGAGAGCATGCCGCGGCTGTGAAAATCCGTTTCGGCAAGCGCGGTGGCCTTCTCCAGATAGGCCGTCGCGTCCTCCAGCCGACCTTGCCGGTAGTAGACGCGCGCCGCTTCCTTGTTGACCTCCCACGAGTCCGGATTGAGCTGGAGCGCCATTTCGATCTCCGCGTGCGCCTCCTTGTTGCGTCCCAGCATCGCGAGATGCCACGCCCTCGGCAAATGGGCCTCCGCGATGGTCGGGTTGAGCGCCAGCGCACGGTTGGCGGCGGCAAGGCCGTCGTCTTCCTCTTCGTGGCCGGAATAAGCGTAACGAAGATTGGCCTGCGCGAGCCCCATCAGCGCCCAGGCCTGCGCATAATTCGGATCGATCTGGGTCACTCGATCGCAAATTCGGATGACGCGCCGCTCCCGCCCGCTCTCGCCGAAGTCGCCGTCGATCCAATATTGGCGCGCCATCAGGAAGAGATTGTAGGCGTCCGCATTCGCCGTACCGCGATTCTCGATCGCCTGCTTCTCTGCCGGCAGCAGCTTGATCTTGAGCGCGGCGACGATCGCCTGCGAAATCTCGTCCTGGATCGCGAAGATGTCCGTGAGGTCGCGATCGTAGCGGTCGGCCCAGATATGGCCCCCGCCCGATCCGTCGATGAGCTGCGCGGTGACCCTGACGCGATTGCCAGCCTTTCGGACGCTGCCTTCGAGAACATGGCTGACGCCGAGCTTCCGCGCGACGTCGCAAACGTCGACCGCCTGTCCCTTGAACGTGAATGCCGTGTTGCGAGCGATGACCTCCAGCGCCGAGACCTTCGACAGGTCCGTCGTGATGTCCTCGCTGATGCCGTCGCTGAAATATTCCTGCTCGGGATCGCCGCTCATGTTCTGGAACGGCAGCACGCAGATCGAGGTCTGGCGGCGCTTAATCGACGGTTCCGGCGACGCCGGTCGACCCGCCAGCGCTTCGACGCTGGCCGCGAGCTTGCGCCAGCCCTGGGTCTCGGTGACGCCGTCCCAGTCCTTGAGGTCCGCGCACTGGGTCTGATTGAAGGGCATCGGCGGAATGGTGCCGTCGAGGAGCGCCTGAACCATCGTTCCGGCCGATCGCGCCGCGTCTGCTTCGGCGCGCACCCATTGCGATTTCGCCGCTTCCGCGGACCAGAGTACCACCACCGCTTTCGCCGATTTCAGCCGCTCCTCGATGACGTCGGCATAGGCCCGGTGCGCCGGCAATTCGTCATCCCGCCACACTTCATAGCCAAGCGCTCGGAGCGCCGCTGCAACGCGTTCCGCCTGCGGCTCGTCGCACCGCGCGTAGGAGATGAAGACGTCCGACATCGAGTCGGTCGGTTTGGGTAACAGGTCTCGCCCGCGAAAGGAAAGACGGTCCTACAGCCCCTCGTCCATCCCGATCGGCATTCCCGGCGGGACGCGCGGGAGCCGGGCCGGGTCGGCGAGCGCCTTGTCGAGCGCCTCGCGGTCCTTCAGCAGCGCCGCGAGCCCGTGCGCCCAATCCTGCTGCGCGGCTGGTCCCCGTTCGCGCGCCAGCTCGTCGGCGAGGCGGTTGAGCCGGCCTCCAAGCTCCATCGACACAGTTGGCGAGAGCGCGGCATCGCGCTGCACGCGGGCGAGTGCGAGAATGCTCATCGTCGCGATCCGCCGGCCGACCTCGGTGCCGCTTTCGGCAAGCGTCCGCGCCAGCAAGAGCTCGAACAGTTGCGACGGCGCCGGTACGCCCGCGTCAGCCGAGTGCTGGGCTTCGAGGCGGTTAAGCCGCTCGGCGGCGAGGAGAGCGTCGAGGGTCTGCACCGCGCCGACCTCCGTCGCCTTCAGCGGGTCGAAGACCGGCCCGCCTGCGGTCGGGATGATCTCGATATCGGTCTGCCGGTCGCCATTGCCGCCGAAACCGATCGACAGCAGCGGGTTCAGCCGCGCCGGGACGGTCAGCTCGGCGGGGGAAAGCGTATCGAGCAGCGCGTAAAGTGCGGCCCACTGCCGAGGCCCGGACACGATTTGTGCGGCTCCATTCTCGCCAGCGACGATATAAGGGAAGTTCACGCCGCCGACCGATTTCGCCGCGGCCTCGATCTGGTAACGATCGATCAGCCAGATGGGGACGAAAGCGCGCCTCAGCTGGGCGAGCGGCTCACCCGTCGGCAAGGCACCGGTCCCGAAGCGTTCGATCGCAGCCCGCCGGACTGCCATCATTCGGCGCAGCTCCGCCGTCGGGTCCGCGCCCTCGTCCCACAGCGATCCAAGCGGCTGGCCAGCGCTGACCGGCCGCGCGTCATCGTCGGCCACGAAACGGAGGCCCTGGGCTCGCGCCTGCGCGAGGATCGGGCGCGCCTCCGCATCGGTCTTCGCCGCGTATAGCCACTTGATGGCGAAGCGATCCCACGGGCCGACCCCGGCGCCGTAGGCATCGCGCAGCGAGGGAGCGCCGCTCGCGTCCAAAGTCACGCGCGGTCCGGGATAATCCATGACCGAATACCGCCCTTGAGTGCTCGCCGCGAAATTGTGGGCAAGGCCCAGCGCGTGCCCGACCTCGTGCGCGCCGAGCTGGCGGATCCGCGCGAGCGCGGCCGAGATCGGATCGTTGGGGTCACCGGTGCCCGTCAGTCCCGCCCCGACCAGCGCCTGGAAAATGATGAGGTCCTGCCGAGTCCGAAGCGAGCCGAGCAGCACCGAGCCCTTGATGATCTCGCCGGTCCGCGGATCCGAGATCGGCTGCCCGTACGACCAGCCGCGCGTCGCCCGGTCGACCCAGTTGACAACATTGTAGCGGACGTCGAGCGGATCGGCTCCCGCCGGCAGGATATCCACGGAGAAGGCATTCTCGAAGCCGGCAGCGTCGAACGCCGAATTCCACCAGCTCACCCCCTCCTTCAGCGCCGTCCGAACCGGCTCCGGGGCACTTCGGTCGATGTAGAAGACGATCGGCTTTTTGACCGGCGACCGGGGCGCTGCGGCATCGATCTTCTCGAGCCGGAAGCGCCGCGCGAGGTCGCTGACGATCGGCTTCCCCAGCGGTGCTGAGAAATCCACCTTCTGAAGCCCGATCGTATAGCCATACGGGTCTGTGCGCGGGACGTAGCCGGGCTCGGGGAGAGCGATCAGCGAATGGCGAAGCACCAGCGTCAGCGTGTTGCCGCTGACGATGTTGCTGACCTCCGGCTTCGGGTCGTCGGACCGGAAGGTCAGCTTCGCCGCAAACTCGGCATTTCGCGGGAAGACCTTCACGAAATTGGGGTCCGCGGCGCTCAGCTCCGGCACGAAGCGGAAGTCCCCGCCGCCGCCGTTCTTGATCGCCTGCGCAATGCCCATGTCGTCGCGCGCGAGGAAGCCGGCGAGATCGACCGTATAGGAGCCGTCCTTCGCAGTGCTCACGACGTCGCCCATCCACAAGGTTGAGGTTGCGAACGAGGTATCCACCGCATGTTGCTCGTCGGGATCCCCGCTGGAGGCGACGAACTTGCTGCTCTCGACCTCCGCGGCGACTTTCTTGCCGATCCGCCGGAAGACGAGGATTCGCGACTCGCTCGCTGCGGCACGGTCGAGCCCGATCGGTGCCGATCCGAGCCCGCTGCCGAGTTGCGTGAGGTAGATGTAGCGCGCCGACACCCCGTCCAATCCGGGTTTCGGCAGAGTGGCGATGATCTTGCCGGTGAGCGGGTCCGCCTTGACGTCGAGGAGTGCCTTCTCGGCCGGCTTCGCCGATTCACCAGCCGCGGGCGCGGCTCGAGACGGCGTCCCTACGGCTAGCAGCAGCGCAAGCGACAGCGATGACGCGAACAAATGGCGACGCATGGAGACCCTCCCGCAGAGCGCGCGACGCTAGGTGCGAAGCCCTCCCCTGTCCACGCTCTTGCGCCACGAAGCGATCGTCATCAGAGCTGTCCAATGCCCGCGCGGTCGCTCTTCCCGACGTTGCTTTACGAAGCCCAGCTCGGCGACGAGAGACTGCTCGAGCGCCTCGCCCATTCCATTCGAAGCCTCGCGAAGGACGACGAGGCAGGCCGCCGCTGGTCGCGCGACCACAGCTATTCCGGCTACACCAGCTACGCCTCGCTCAACGACTTGCCGAGGCGGGACCCGGACTTTGCCGAGCTTGCGAAAGTCCTCACACGCCACGCTGTGACCTTCGCCGAGGAATGCGCATTCGATCTGCCGCGCAAGCCGCGGCTCGACAGCCTCTGGGTCAATCTCATGAAAGGCGCGGGGCACCACTCGGCGCACATTCATCCCCACAGCATCATTTCGGGGACGCTCTATGTCGAGGTCCCCGAAGGCGCCGGCGCCATCCGCTTCGAGGACCCGCGACTCCCGCTGATGATGGCCGCACCGACCCGGCTGACGGACGCTCCCGAGGAAATGCAATCCTTCGTCACTCTACGGCCTTACCCGGGGCTGCTCCTGCTCTGGGAAAGCTGGCTTCGGCACGAGGTTTTGGCCGGAAGGGGCCGCGGAGAGCGGCTCAGCGTCTCGTTCAACTTCGCCTGAGCTCTCCGCGCCAATCGCCTCGTCACTCCGCCGGGACAGCCGCCGCGCTACCCTCGGGTCGGGAGTTCCACCCACGCGGCTGACGGAGCTTCATGATGAAGTCCCAGCCCATGATCAGCGCTCCGGCCGAGAAGACCACGTCGCCGGGCAGGCGCATCCACTGCCAGAACAGGGTCGTGTCGTAGAACGCCTGGCTGCGCGCCCAGGCGAGGCCATGCTCATATACAGCGTTGAGCTGCGGCCATCCGATCGGGAAGAAGTGGAGGAAAATCCACATCAGGAGCCCGAGATTGTAGCACCAGAAGGCAATCCGGCCCGGCCGCTCGTCGAACACGGCATCGGGGCCCGCCCTGTAGCGCAGGCAGAAATAGATCAGGCCTAACGCCAGCAACCCGAACGCGCCGAACAGCGAGGTATGGGCGTGGTTGAGCGTCAGGAACGTGCCATGCTCGTAATAATTGACCAGCGGCGCATTGAGCGTTCCGCCGCCGAACACCCCGGCGCCGACGAAATTCCAGAATGCCGAGCCGAGGATGTAGAGATAGGCGAGGCCGTAATCGAACGCCGCCGCGCCCTTGATCAGCCGGTGCTGCGAGATTGCCTCGAGGATCAGCAGGACGAGCGGGAGCACCTCGATGAACGAGAACATCGTTCCCAATGGCACCCACATGCTCGGGCCTCCGCCCCAATAGAGGTGGTGGCCGGTGCCGAGCACGCCCCCGAGGAAAATGAGGATAAGCTCGAGATAGACCGACCGTTCGGCGAGCTTGCGCGAGACGAGCCCGAGCGACATCAGCAGATAGGCGCTCATCGCCACCGCGAAGAACTCGAACGACTGCTCGACCCACAGGTGGACGACCCACCAGCGCCAGAAATCGGTGATGGTGAAGCTCTTCTCGATCCCGGTCAGCGGGATCATGCCGAAGGCATAGAGCACGGCGACGTTGATGGTCGCCGCCCAGATCAGATGCTCGAGGCGGATCTTCCCGCTCCAGAATTGCCTGGTCGCCTCTGCGACCGTGTCGCGGCTCGGCCATAGCGCGCGGAACATGAGGCCGCTCCAGCTCAGAAGCGCCACGAAGAACAGGATCTGCCAGAAGCGCCCGAGCTGGATGTAGGACAGGCCCTGGTTTCCGAACCAGAACCAGCCTTTGTCGATCACGCCCTGGATGCCGAGATAGTTGCCGAGCAACGCGGCGGCGACGACGAACAGCGACACCCAGAAGAGGAGATCGACGAGGAATCCCTGGCCTTTCGCCTCGCGACCGCCGGCGATCGCCGGTGCGATGAACAGGCCGCTCGCGATCCATCCCAGGCCGATCCAGATGATCGGCGCCTGAAGGTGGAAGCTTCTCAGGAAGTTGAACGGCAGGATGTAGTTGAGCTGGATCCCGTAAAAGGTCTCGCGCTCATAATATGAGTGGGCCATGATCGCGCCCGCGCCTTGCGAGGCGAGGAACACGAGCGCGACGATGAGGAAATATTTGCCCGTCTTCACCTGGCTCGGAGTCAACGCACGGTAGGTTGCGAGGCCGCGCTCCATCGGTTCGTCGTCGGGATGGTCGAGATAGGCCCGATAGAGCCACAGCACGAACCCCATCGCGAAGAAGGTGAAGCAGAAGCTGATCCAGGTCCATTGGAAGGTGTTGGTCGTCGGCGTGTTGCCGACCGTCGGCTCGTACGGCCAGTTCTCGGTCCAGGAGACGTTGGGGTGGCCGGGCCGGCGCGCGACCGTCGTGATCGCCGAGTAGATGATGAAATCGGCGGTCTGCTGCCGCAACACCGGGTCGAGGCTCTTCGCCGGGACCCAGCCGGCGGAGAGATTCACCGTATTGAGCTTGGTGGTGAGTTCGCCCTGCAACTGGCGGACCGCCTCGGCCACTGCGTCAGGCAGCACGACGGTTCGCTGCGTGAGATCGATCCCCTGAAGTTGCTTCTGCATCGTCGCCGTGGCTGCTGCGTCGCCAAGCGCTTCGGCGGGCGAAGCGGCTTCGGGAGTCGTTGGCTCTGGCGGCGTACCGGCAGGCCCAGAAGTCGCGAGCGACTTGTTGCCCGGTGCCTTGGTACCTGGCGGCGTGACGCTGGTTCCCGCCAGGGCTTGCTTGGTCAGGACGCCGAGCCTGACCAAGGTCGAGGCAGTGTAATCCTCGCCGAAATAGGAGCCCATCCCGTAGATGCTCCCGTAGTCCATCAGATCGGCTTTCTGGAAGCCGCCCTTGCCCGCGACGATGTCGTCGGCCGACATGACGACGTTGCCGCCGCGGTCGGTGAACGCATCCGGGTGCGGAGGAGCCTGCTCGTAAGTCAGCACCGTCGCCCAGCCGAGGAGGGCGAAACAGAGGATGGCCGTGACCAGCAACACCCATTTCAGGATGTTGCTGACCGGATCATGCGACGGCTGGTCGAGGTCGCCCTGTTGTACGCGCATTTGCATATTCGCCCCCGGATGTCGTTACGCGGTTGAACCGAATTCCTGGCGCTGTCTACAGTTCACGCGGCGCGCTTGACGCCTGTTTCGTGGTACGGCGACGGCGCAATCTTCGACCGCTCCACCGGCAACCCGCCAAGCTCGTTGGCGAAGCCGTGGTTCACGTCGCGATGGTGCGCTTCGTCGGCGCGGACGACGAGCACGACGTCACGCAAGGTCGAATCGTCGGGCAGGTTCCAGTAGCGCTTCGCGATCTCGGGCGCCGGAACGTTCTTGCTGCGCCCCTCGTCGATCTCCTTGAGATAGAGGGTGTAGCTATAGACGGCCTCTTCCTCGAAATAGCCGACGATGCGGTGGGCGGTCTTCGACGAGACGAGGTAGAGGGCGAAGAAAGCGAGATAGAAGATCCACTGGACCCCGAGGATCACGAGCCGTTCGAACAGGGTCGGCTTGGCCACCTCGACGAAGGTCATCAGGTGCATCCGCTCGTTCTCCGCCTCGTCCATCAGGGTGCGGATCCAGCCCTTGTCGTCGCACATCCGGCGAAGGCACTTCAGGTGATTGATCGTGGCGCCGACCATCCCTGGAACTGCCGCGACCGTTTCGAGCACGATGGCGCGGTGGCCGTAGCGCTTGGCGAAGAAGGTATCGGCGCAGAAGCGCAGCGCCTTGGTGAAGCCGTAGGCGATATTGTCGGACATGCCTTTCGGCGCGTGATGGACGCTAAGGTCGACCATCGGAGCGGACATCGTCATTTCCCTTTCAATCGATGATGGATCGTCACTTGACGTGGCCCACCTAAGCGCCTTCGCGACGGGCCAGAATCGTGGATTCTACCTAGTTCGCCGAAAGCCGCACCGAGCGGTTGAGCATCGGCTCCAACTTCGCCTAAAGGGCCGCAACTTCCCCTTCTCATCAGGAAAATCATGGGCTTCCGCTGCGGCATCGTCGGCCTGCCGAACGTCGGCAAATCGACGCTTTTCAATGCCTTGACCGAGACTGCTGCCGCGCAGGCGGCGAACTATCCCTTCTGCACGATCGAGCCGAACGTCGGCCGCGTCGCCGTACCCGACCCGCGGCTCGACAGGATCGCCGCGATCGCCAGGTCGGCGCAGGAGATCGAAACGCAGATCGAGTTCGTCGACATCGCCGGGCTCGTTCGCGGCGCGAGCAAGGGCGAGGGCCTGGGCAACCAGTTCCTCGCCAACATCCGCGAAGTCGACGCGATAGTTCATGTGCTGCGCTGCTTCGAAGGCGGCGACGTTACGCACGTCGAGGGCCGGGTGGATCCGATCGCGGACGCCGAAACGGTCGAGACCGAGCTGATGCTCGCCGACCTCGAATCGCTGGAGCGGCGCGTGCCGAACCTCGTCAAGAAAGCGCAGCAGGGCGACAAGGAAGCGAAGATCGAGGCGTCCGTGCTGACCCAGGCGCTGGAGTTATTGCGCTCTTCGAAGCCCGCGCGGCTGACGCAGCCCAAAGATGTCGAAGAGGCCAAAGCGCTCGCCCGCGCGCAGCTCCTTAGCGGCAAACCGGTTCTCTATGTGTGCAACGTCGACGAGGTCGATGCGGCGAACGGCAACGCACTCTCGCAGCGTGTTTTCGAGAAGGCTTCGACCGAAGGCGCTAAAGCCGTCGTTATCTCCGCGGCGATCGAGGCAGAAATTGCGACGCTACCGGCTGAGGATCGCGACAGCTTCCTGTCCGACCTCGGCCTCCATGAGACCGGACTCAACCGGATGATCCACGCGGCCTATGCGCTGCTCGGCCTGATCACTTTCTACACCGCGGGCCCGAAGGAATCGCGCGCCTGGACCGTCCACAAGGGCGCGAAGGCTCCCGAAGCGGCGGGCGAGATCCACAGCGACTTCGAACGCGGCTTCATCCGCGCCGAGACCATCGCCTATGACGATTACATCAGCTGCAATGGCGAAACCGGCGCCAAGGATGCCGGAAAGATGCGATCAGAGGGCAAGGACTATGTGGTCCAGGACGGCGACGTGATGCTGTTCCGCTTCAACGTCTAGGCTTCGTCGGGCGCAGCTCCCCTCGCCTCGCGGCACAGCATCCAGCTCAGGAACGCCGTGATCAGGATGGCGACATAGCTGACCCACATCGGGATGCTGTGCGAGCCGACTGTGACCTGGAAGTTCGTCGCTACCCGGATCACATGGCCGATCCCCATGAGCGCGAACATCGCCGCGGCGATCCATGTGAAAGGTTTCGATCGGGTCATTTTACCCTCCCTTTGGCTCGCCCTTATAGCTGTTTCGCGGGCGTGGCGGAATCGGTCCTGAACAGCCGCTCGGTCGCGGGCAAGGTCACCATCACCCAAAGCAGGCCGAACGACCATCCTCCGACGACGTCGCTCGGCCAGTGGACGCCGAGCATGACCCGGCTGGCGCCGATCAGGATCGACAGCAGGATTGCGGCTACCGCAGCCGGGCGCCGCCACCCGCGCGGGGCGAGCGCAAGCGCCAGCACCAGGTAGAAGATCATCGAGCTGGTCGCGTGGCCGCTCGGGAAGGACGAGGTCTTCACGACGACGAGGTGCGGCTCGAAGTCGGGCCTCGCCCTCGCGATCCAGTATTTCTGCACTTCGCTGAGCCCGCGCCCGACGAGGATCACCAGCAACAGCGCGAGTGCAAAACGACCGCGGCTGCGGTGCCAGAGCCATGCCGCGACGAGGAATCCGCCTCCAACGAGGACGGTGGGTTCGCCGAGGAAAGTGAAGAAACGGGCGACCAGCGTGAGCGCCGGGCTCCCGCCTGCATAAAGCGCCTCATAAATGTTGTGATCGAGCGGTCCGCGACCGAACAGAAGCATCGTTACCCATACAGCCGCGAGCGCGATCGTTGCCGCGGCGTACCTGAGTTTGGCCACTGGATGCATGCCTTCGTTTCACCCGTTCGCCGACCAGCCCGCAAGCAGTCTCGCGCGCATCCGGGCTGCCCGCTATGGGCCGGGCATGATCTATTTCGAAGACCTGGAAGTCGGTGCGGAGACTTATTTCGGCTCGTATGACGTCACCCGAGACGAAGTGCTCGAGTTCGCCCGCAAGTACGACCCGCAGCCATTCCATTTGTCCGACGAGGAAGCGGCCAAGACTCACTTCGGCCGGCTTGCGGCGAGCGGGTGGCACACGACGGCGATGACGATGGCGGTGCTCGCACGCTACGCGGTCGCCCACGAGCAGGCGGGACTGGGCTCTCCGGGGATCGACGAGCTGCGGTGGACGAAGCCGGTCTATCCCGGGGACACGCTCCACGTGAACGGCAAGATCGTCGAGAAGACGCCGTCGCGCAGCCGGCCCGAAATGGGGTCATACCGAACCCGCACGACGGTCACCAACCAGGACGGCGAGCAGGTGATGGCCTTCACCTCGATCGTGCTGATCCGGCGCCGCCCCGCCGACTAGTGATGGCGGCGATGCGTGTAGCCGTCCCAGTTGGAGCCGCTCCAGGTCGTTCCTGAGTGATGCTCGTACTGCGAGCGGCGGCCCGACCAATAGGTCCGCTGCGAGCTGCTCCAGACGTGTGGACGGCGATAGCTGTCGTACACGTAGATGCCGGAGCCCGGATAATAGAAGTCGTCGTACCAGCCGAACGGCGAGTATGAATTGTAATAGCCGCCGTAGCCTCCGTACCCGCCGTAGTAGCCGCTGCCGTAGCCGACTCCGACCGAAAGCCCGCTGTAGGGTCCGTAACCGTAGCCATAGTTGTCGTAGGCGCAGCCGCCGAGCGCCAGCGCGCCGGCCGCGAGGAGAGAGATGTAGGGAATACGCATTTCACACCTGCCCAATCCAAGGGGAGTACAGGCGTAAAACGAGTTTCGCTTCGCGACGTTCCTGCGGGGTTCGGGGGGCGGGCTCTGCGCGGCCCTGACCGCGCCTAGCCCGCGACGCCCTGCTTGGCCTTCGCCCGACGGGTTTTCGCCTGGTTCTCGGGATCGAGGGCGCCGGTGACCCGCACCTTGCGCTTCGCGTCGGCCCACACCTGATGATAGGCGAAATAGCCAAGGATCGTTCCGATCAGCAGGAAGATCACGACCGCGAAGCCCGCTGCCCGGCGGCTGTCGAGGTTGGGCTCGGCGGTCCACACCAGGAACGCGGAAACATCCTTCGCCATCTGGTCCACGGTCGGCTTGGTGCCGTCGGCATAGGTCACCTGTCCGTCCGACGTAAGCGGTGGCGGCATCGCGATGTTGAGGTTCGCGAAATAGGGGTTGAAATGCAGCCCCTGCGGCGGCTTCGCCTCGGCGGGAAGCGGCTTGCCGTGCTCGTCGCGATACTTGTTGGCGTCGGTGAAGCCGGTGAGCAGCGAATAGACGTAGGCTGCGCCGCCCTCGCGCGCCTTGGTCATCAGGGAGAGGTCGGGCGGAAGCGCGTTGTTGTTCGCCGCGCGCGCTGCGACTTCATTCGCGAATGGCGCCGGGAAGGTGTCGGACGGAAGCGCCTTCCGCGTCGCCGGCTCGCCGGTGTCCGGATTGATCGACGGCACCTGGGTCTTCCAGTCGGACGCGATCTTCTTGATCTCGGCATCGCTGTAGCCGATGCCCTTGAGGTCGCGGAACGAAACCAGCTCGAGGCTGTGGCAGGCCGAGCAGACTTCCGAATAGACCTGGAAGCCGCGCTGCAGCTGCTGGTTGTCGAACTTGCCGAAAATGCCGTCGCTCGCGAGATGAAGCGGCTTCGGTTCCTTGTGGAATTCTTCCGAAGCGAGCGGCGCCGGCGGATTCTGCACGTAGGTGGCGAGGTTGCTGATCATCGAGATCAGCAGGACTCCGGCAAGCACCGCGCCGATGAAACCGAGAATGAAACGCATTTGTCCCCTGCCCCCTTACTGGACCACGGCCGCGGCAGTGCTACCGCCGCGCGGGCTACTTCCGACCGGAGCCGCTTCGGCTTCCTCGCCGTGAAGCACGGATTCGCTGATCGATCTCGGCAGCGGCAGCGGAGTCTCGAACGCAGAGACGAGCGGCAGGATCACCAGGAAGTGAAGGAAGTAATAGGCCGCCGCGATTTGGCCCAGCGCCGTCCGCCACCAATTGAGCGGGGCACCGCCGACGTAGCCGAGGATCAGGACGTCGATGACGAGCAGCCAGAAGAAGCGTTTGAACACCGGGCGATAGGCGCCCGAGCGGACCGGCGACCGGTCGAGCCATGGCAGGAAGAACAGCAGCAGGATCGAGCCGAACATCGCCAGCACGCCCCACAGCTTCGCTTCCAGGATGAAGTCGACGGTGAAGGATCGAAGGATCGCGTAGAAGGGCCAGAAATACCATTCGGGAACGATGTGCGCCGGCGTCGCGAGCGCGTTGGCCGGAATGTAATTGTCCGGATGCCCGAGATAGTTCGGCGCGAAATAGGTGACGATCGCATAGACCAGCAGGACGCCGCCGGCGAACCAGCCGTCCTTCGCCGTGTAGAACGGGTGGAACGGCAGCGTGTCCTTCTCGTCCTTCACGTCGACGCCGGTCGGGTTGCTCGAACCCGGGATGTGGAGCGCCCAGATGTGGAGGATCACGACCGCCGCGATGATGAACGGCAAAAGATAGTGAAGCGAGAAGAAGCGGGTCAGAGCCGCCTGGTCGGGCGCATAGCCGCCGAGCAGCCAGATGCGGATCGGCTCGCCCACCAGCGGGAAGGCCGAGAAGAAGCCGGTGATAACCTGCGCGCCCCAGTAGCTCATCTGTCCCCAGGGTAGGACGTAGCCCATGAAGGCGGTCGCCATCATCAGCAGGTAGATGACGAGGCCGAGCATCCACACCAGCTCGCGCGGCGCCTTGTACGAGCCGTAATAAAGGCCGCGGAAGATGTGGATGTAGGTGACGATGAAGAAGAAGCTCGCCCCGTTCATGTGCGCGTAGCGGAGAAGCCAGCCGGCATTGACGTCGCGCATGATGAGCTGGTTGACCGAATTGAACGCGCCGCCCGCCGTCGATGCATAATGCATCGCAAGCACGATCCCGGTGATGATCTGGATGGTCAGAAAAATCCCGGCGAGGACGCCGAAATTCCACCAGTAATTCAGGTTGCGCGGCACCGGATAACCGCCGCCGATCGCTCCATAGACGACGCGCGGCAACGGAAGCCGCTCGTCGATCCAGCGCATCAGGGGATGCTTGGGTTCGTAGGGCCTGGCCCAGGAAAAGCTCATCTACTCACTTCCCCTTTGCGCCGATCGTGACGAGCGTCGGCGATGTGAATTCGTAGTCCGGCACCTCGAGGTTCTTCGGGGCCGGCCCTTGCCGGATGCGCGCGGCGGTGTCGTACATCGAGCCGTGGCACGGGCAGAAATAGCCGCCGTAGGGACCGCGGTTCTCGCCCTCGCCGATGCCGAGCGGCACGCAGCCGAGGTGGGTGCAGACGCCGAGCGTGATCAGCCAATTCTGCTTGCCCGGCTTGGTCCGCTGGGCGAGCGACTGCGGATCGCGAAGCTGCGACATCGGGACCGCGTTGGCCTCCGCGATCTCCTTCGGCGTGAGGTTGCGGACGAACACCGGCTGCTTGCGCCAGCTGACCTTGATGCCCTGGCCGGGCTGGACCTTGGAAATGTCGACCTCTGTCGTCGACAGCGCGAGAACGTCCGCGGACGGCGCCATCTGGACGAGGAGCGGCGCAATGGCGACGACTCCGCCGACGCCGGCGAAGGCGACCGCACCGACCTTGAGATAATCGCGGCGCCGAAGACCCTCCGCGTCTGCGCTTTGCGGAACCTCAGCGGACCCTGCCTTGGTGGCCATCATTCCCCTTTTGTGACGCGATTTGACCGCACGTGCCGGAAGGCTTGTGCGAGAGGCTCGCCTCGGCGAACCGATGCGATTGGCCGGTCTGATAGCGACGGGCTTTGGGTCTGTGAAGGGGCAGAAGATGAACGAGGCAAGAGGGGCTCGTCGAAAGTTTCAGGCTGTCACCCGATCACATCGGATGCCGATAACTCCAGATGGCAACGACGACGATCGCGACGGCATAAACTGCCATCAGCACGTAGGCGGTCACGGGCCGGATGTAGCGGGCGCGCCAGAGATAGACGGTCGCCCCGAAGAGCAGCACGAGGATGACCACCGCCGTTGGCGCGCCGAGCCCGCCTTCTCCCTTCGATACCTTCATTTCGGAGGGGGTAGCAGAGCGACGCTCGGCTTGTGAAGCGCTAGGCGGCGCTGTCCTGAAGCTTGTGGCGCTTCAAGGCGTGACGAAGCTGATCATAGCTGAGGTTCAGCGCAGCGGCAGTCGCGCGCTGGTTGAAGCGGTTCCGGCGAAGGGCGTCCTCGAGCAGCGCGCGCTCATATTCGGCGACGGCGCCCCGGAAATCGCTGGTCTGCTGCTGCGGGGCTGCAGGCTGCGCGGGTGCGGCAGGAGATCCCTCGGCAGCCTCGTCAGGCTGAGGCATCGGCGCGGTCACGCCGGTCGATGTCGGTGCCCAGGGTGAGTGGAACGGGTTGAAGTTGATCTCGTCGATTTCCCGTTCGGGGTCCTCGTGCCGATAGACCGCGCGTTCGATCACGTTTCTTAGCTCGCGAACGTTGCCAGGCCAGGGATAAGCCTCGAGCTCGGCCACCGCCCGCCGCGTGAACCCAGGCCAATTAGACCACTCCAGCTCGGCCGCCATACGGCGTCCGAAATGATCCGAAAGCAACGGCACATCGCCTTCGCGGGCACGGAGCGGCGGGAGGGTGATGACCTCGAATGACAGCCGATCGAGCAAGTCGGCGCGGAACTTCCCCTTGTCGACCTGCGACGGAAGGTTCTCGTTGGTTGCCGCGACGATGCGGACGTCGACGCTGATCGGCTTGGACGCCCCGATGCGGGTGATCTCGCCATATTCGGTCGCGCGCAGAAGCCGGTCCTGCGCCGGCATCGACAGCGTGCCGAGCTCATCGAGGAACAGGGTGCCTCCGTCGGCCTCCTCGAAGCGGCCGTGACGGGTCTTTGCCGCACCTGTGAAACTTCCCGCCTCGTGACCGAACAGCTCCGCTTCGATGAGGTTTTCGGGAAGCGCCGCGCAGTTCATGATGATAAGGGGCCCGGCCCAGCGCGAGGACAGGTGATGAAGACGCTCGGCGATCAGTTCTTTCCCCGTTCCGCGCTCACCAATCACGAGCACGGGCCGGTTGAGCGGCGCGGCGCGGCTCGCGCGCTCCACGGCGTCAAGGAACGCAAGGCTTTGCCCGATGAACTGATCCGCCCGCTCCATCTCCCGACTGTTGGTGGCAATTCCCACCATTTGGCAAGGATTTTCGCCCGGTTTTCAGCGTGAAATCAGCACTTTCGGCGAAACTCTCGGATTTCGTTCAATGTGGCACGGCTCTTGTATGGTTTCAGGCAGGTTTAGGCGCCTGTTTTGGACTTCGGAGTAACTGAATGAGCATCTTTTCCCGAACACGGGACATCTTCGCGGCGAACATCACTGAGATGCTCGACCGGTCGGAAGATCCGGCGAAGATGATCCGGATGGTTATCCTCGAAATGGAGGAGACATTGGTCGAGGTTCGCGCCTCGGCCGCGCGCTGCATCGCCGACGGCAAGGAGATGCGCCGCGCGCTCTCGCGCCTCGACGAGCTTCAGCGCAACTGGACCGAGAAGGCCGAGCTCGCCCTGTCCAAGGAGCGCGAGGACCTTGCCAAGGCCGCGCTCATCGAGCGCCAGAAGGCGGCTGACATGGCCGATGGCCTGCGCGACGAGACCAAAGTGATTGACGACACGCTGAAGGGCTATGAAGTCGATATCGCCAAGCTCCAGAACAAGCTTCGCGAGGCGCGCGCGCGCCAGAATGCAATCGCGGCTCGCTTCGAAAGCGCCGTCACCCGCGGCCGGGCGCGCGAGTTGCTGAATGGCAATCGCACCGAGGATGCGTTCTCGAAGTTCGAGCTGCTAGAGCGCCGCGCCGACTTTGCCGAAGGGCGCGCGGACGCGCTCGGAATGACCGGGCCCAAGAGCCTCGAGGAAGAAATTGCAGAGCTGAAGGCCGCGGAATCGGTCGACAAGGAGCTCGAAGCCATGAAGGCCGCGATGAAGGCCAGGGGGAATTCCAAATGATGGAAGACGTTTTGTTGCCTGTCCTCATCGTCGGAATGTTGTTCGTCGGCCTTCCCTGGCTGATCTTCCACTATGTCACGAAATGGAAAACGGCGGCGACCTTGACGTCGGGCGACGAGAAGCTCCTCGACGAGCTTCACGACGCGGCGCGTCGGCTCGACGACCGGCTGTGCACGATCGAGCGGATCATGACCGCCGAAAACCCCAACTGGCGCCAGCAATGCTTCCCCGGACGGGAGCGCGATGACATGCGCCGTATGCTCGCGGACGGTGAGTGACATGGCCGACGACCGCTACCCGCCGCGCGAAGTGCGCACCAACCAGCCGCAGCGCGTGGGTGAGCGCCCGGACTACCCGATCGAGGAGACGCGATATTCGAGCGGCCAGCCGGCAAGCCGGACTCGCTTCTATCGCGACAAGCAGCACGGCAAGGTCATGGGCGTGTGCGCCGGGATCGCCGACTATACCGGGTTCGACGTCGCGCTCGTCCGGATCGCGTTCCTGGCGGCCGTGTTCCTGAGTGGCGGGTCTGTCCTCCCCTTCTATTTCATTGCCGGCTGGGTCGCTCCGAGAAAGCCGCGTGAGCTCGATTATCGAGGTGCCGAAGACCGGCAGTTCTGGCAGGGCGTCCGAGCTTCGCCGGCGCGCGCCGCCCGCGACATCAGGTCGCGGTTCAAGGACATCGACCGCCGCCTGGCGGATATTGAAAGCTACGTGACGACAGAGAACCGCTCGCTCGCGCGCGAGATCGAGCAGCTTCGCTAGCCGTCAAAAAAGGGGGAAGAACGTGGATCCGGAATTGATGGAAATTCTGAAGTTCGTCGCGGGCATTCTGCCGTGGGTGACGGTCATCGTCGTCGTCGGTGTCGGCGGATCGTTCCTTGGGAACTGGCTGAAGATCAGGAACGGCTACCCGCTCGAAAGCTCGTGGGGGCTTCCGATCCATCCGAAGAACGACCGCGAGACTCACGAGCGCGTACGGCTTCTGACCGGCGAAAATGCCCAGCTTCGCGCCGAGCTTGGCGCGGTGAAGGACCGGCTAGAGACGCTCGAGCGCATCGCGACCGATCAACCGTCAAGGCTCGCTCGCGACATCGACGCGCTGGCGATCGACAAGGGAGGGAATGCCTGATGCTTCCGGGTGACGTTATCGCTTTGCTTATCACGATCCTCTTGCCGACGGCATTCCTCCTCTACCTCGCCAAGCGGTTTTTCAGTTTGAAGGAGAAGCAGCTGGAGCTGAACTCCCGCGCCGCTGCCGAGCGCGCCGCCGAATATGCGGTGAGCAATACCCAGCTGGAACAACGGGTGCGCGTGCTCGAGCAGATCGTCACCGACAGCGGCGCGCAGACTGCAGCGCAGATCGAAGCACTCCGCCAATCGGCGGCGCGGCCGAAGGGGCTTCCGGAGCCCACCGGCGACGCCGCGGCTTGATAACGACCGTGACCGCGACAACATCATTCTTGTGGAATTCGAAGGGTCGATGCTGACATGAGTCATCCGGAAGCCTGGATCTGGATCCTGATCCCGCTGCTGGCGATCGGCATCGCGCCGTTCAAAATGTGGCTGAAGATCAAGGAAAAGCAAATCGACGCGCAGAGCAAGCTCGCGGCCGAGAAGAGCGCTCAATATGCCCAACACATGGAGCGGGTGGAGCAGCGGCTGCGGGTGCTCGAGCAAATCGCGACTGACGGCGGCGTCCAGACGGCGGCGCAAATCGAGGCGCTGAGAGACAAGGAACGCATCGAAAGTAAGGGCGACCTGCAATGAATCCATTCGAGTTCGTCATTGCCGTCCTGATCCTGGTGTTCGTGTTCAGCATCGTCAGGCACAAAATGGGCATCCCAGCGCGTTCCATGCGCGAAATGCGCGGCGATCCTGCGGACTCGCAGGAGACGCTCCGGCTGCGCGAGGAAGTCAGTCAGCTCAAGGAGCGCCTCAAGGTGCTGGAGCGGATCACGGTCGAGAGAGAGAACAGCCTTTCGAAGGAAATCGAGTCGCTCCGCGACCGTTAAGGCATTAGGGCCCCGCCATGGACGGCCTCCCAGCCCTCAAGGACATCCTCGAAGAATATCAGCTGATCGATGCCGAGGATCGCTACCGGCTTCTCATCGATCTCGGGCGGCAGCTCGAGCCGATGCCCGATGCGCTGAAGACCGACGCCACCAAGGTCCGCGGCTGCTCGGCGTCGGTCTGGGTTTATCCGACGGTCAGCGAAGGGCGGCTGCACTTCCTCGCCGACAGCAATGCCGCCATCACCAAGGGCATCGTCGCTTTGATACTCTCGGCGGTCCAGGACAGGCCGGCGAACGAAGTGGCCGCGCTCGACGTCGGAGAGGCGCTCGCCCCGTTCGAGCTGCGCAAGCACCTCAGCGCCAACCGCACCCAGGGCGTCCCCAACATGATCGCGCTCGTGAAGCAAACCGCGGAGCGCTACGCGGCAGCCGCTTAGGCCGCCTTGCCGTTCTTTCGGTCCTCGGCCTTCTTGAGGACGTCGTAGGCGGCCTGCACCTGCTTGAAGCGCTTGGCGGCCTCCGCGTCGCCGGGATTGGCGTCCGGGTGCGTTTCCTTGACGAGGCGACGGTGGGCGGCCTTCACGGCCGTGAAGTCGGCGTCGCTGTCGAGCTCGAGCGCATCGAGCGCGCGCATCTCGTCGCGGCTTCGTGAGCCGTCGCCCGGACCGCCCCATTTCCACTGCGCGGATTGGCGGAAGCCCTTCGCGTCGCGCTCTTCCTCGGCCGCGCGTTTCGCGGCCTCCTCGGGATCGAGGCCGGCGAAATAATTCCAGTTCTTATTGTATTCGGCGGCGTGGGCTTCGCAGAAATACCAGCGGTCCTTGCTATGCGGCGCCTTGGGTGCCGGCCGGTCGCCGATCTCGCTGCACCCTTCGCGGTCGCACAGGCGGACCCTCGCCGCATGGCGGCCCTTGTCGCCATAGGAGCGCCAGCGCGGGAATCCCCAGTCGTCCGATCTCTTCTGCTTCGCCATTTACAATTCCGCTTAGAAAAATTGCTCCGCCTTTGCGAGCGGAGCAATGCGCCAGAGGGCCTGTAAGCCGGGTTCTGTCCATCCCGCTTCTTGGGAAGCGCGACTGTGCGGCCATTCCTCTAGGCCCCGACTTGCATCGGGGCTCAAGCAACCAACCCGGGCGGCGAGCCGGAACCAGGCCCATGTGCCGCCCCTATTCGGTCTTGCACCGGGTGGGGTTTACCGTGCCGGCCCTGTCGCCAGGACCGCGGTGCGCTCTTGCCGCACCCTTTCGACCTTACCCGTCCGAAGACAAGGCGGTGTCCTTTCTGTGGCACTATCCCTGATCCACTTTCGCCCAGGGGCTTACAGTGGACCGCCGGGCGTTACCCGGCACCGTGGTTCCATGGAGCCCGGACTTTCCTCGGCCTTCTTCCCGCTCATCCTGAGCTTGTCGAAGGACGCGGCCGCC
>Ga0207657_10002363_pt1 | contig 20401 bp, 16 predicted proteins | sample KBSC33metaG_FD_184316 | JGI IMG/M metagenome (GOLD analysis project Ga0207657, IMG submission 184316) | Corn rhizosphere microbial communities from Kellogg Biological Station, Michigan, USA - KBS C3-3 metaG (SPAdes) (version 2) | ecosystem: Host-associated > Plants > Roots > Rhizosphere > Soil ... | reverse complement strand
CCCGCAACTGTTCGGGGGTGGATAAGCCCTGCGACAACTCGCCCGGTTGGTGGTGGCGGTGGCGGTAGTCTTCGCCCTCGATGCGTAAGACCTTAAAGGCGGCGGCAATCTGGCCGACATAGCCTAGCGCGATCAAGGCACTGTTCGAATTCGTGCCGTCCACCAGAACCTGAATCGGCGCCGTCTGGCCCTTGCGCAGCAATTCGGCAAATCCTGGCGGCACGATGATCGCGAGTTGCGCGCGGCTTTCTTCCACGGCGGCCTTGGCCTCATTCAGGTTGCTTGCCTGTTTGGTCACGTCGAAGCGCTTGCTGCTGGCGAATGCACTGACCAGCGCCCGGCTTTCCTGCGAGTGATCCTGGTCGAGGATGGCCGTGGACACATTGAAGATCTCGAACGTGGCCGCATACCCGAATAACATCATTTGCACGATGGGCGGAATGAGCATTCTGAAGCGGGCGGACTTGTCGCGCTTGAGTTGCAGAAGCTCCTTGACCAGTAGTTCGAAGATGCGTCTGAACATGTCGATTCAATCGAGCGTCTTGTGGAATGCTCGGGCCGCAAGAAAGCTGACGCCGACCGCATACAGCGCCAGAAACAGGATAGGCGCGGCCAGCTCGGCAGCGCCCGATCCCTTCAGAAACACAGCCTTGAGAATCGTCACGTAGTAGCGGGCGCTGACCAGATAGGTGACGCCCTGCACGAACATCGGCATCTGTTCGATGGGAAATGCGAATCCCGATAGCAAGGTGGTCGGCAGCATGGTGACTAACAGTGCAATCTGGCTTGCGCCGACTTGGCTGCGAATGGCAATCGAGACGTAATAGCCGATGCACAGCATGACGATCAAGAACAGGCTGGTGGTGAGAAACAGCGTGGCAAGCGTGCCGCGAAACGGCACTTTAAACCAGAACACCGCCAGTATCAGGCAGATCGCGGCATCGGCCAGACCAACGATGAAATAGGGCAGCAATTTACCGATCATCAATTCCATCGGCTGCACTGGCGTGGACATCAGCAGTTCCATGGTGCCGCGCTCCCATTCGCGCGCGATAGTGAGCGAGGTAAGCTGCGCCCCTACGATCGCCATCACCAGGGCGACAATGCCGGGCACGATGAAGTTGCGGCTTTCCAGTTCTTCGTTGAACCAGACGCGCGCCTGGGTATCGACCGGCGTGGTGGTTTGTACGACGCCGCCCTTGCGCTCGATGGAACGGGTTTGTTCATCGGTGGAAAACCCCGCTATCACGGAACGCGCATAGTTGGCGGCGATGCTCGCGGTATTGGAGTCGGTCCCGTCCACCAGCACCTGTACCGTGCTGCTTCCGCTATCGTTCAAGCGTTGCGAAAAGTCGGCGGGAATGACGATCGCCAGCCGACAACTGCCGTCGTCGAGGTTGCGCTTGATGTCGGGATGGTTTGCAGCAGCCTTTTGCATATTGAAGTAAGACGAGGCAGCAAAACGCTCCAGCAGCTCCTGCGAAGTCTGGCTGTTTTCCCAATCGAGCGTGCACAGCGGGATATGTTTGACATCGAGATTGACCCCATAACCAAACATGAACATCTGCATCAACGGAATCAGGAGCGCGATCATCAGGCTGCGCGGATCGCGGATGATCTGCAGTGTTTCCTTCATGCTGATGGCACGGATGCGTCGCAATCTCATCTTGTCTCCTTTGCGTCATGCGAAGAGACGCTGACCAGATACACGAAGCTGTCTTCCAGCGTGGGGACGATGCGAGTGGCAGTCGCGCCTGCGATGCCATGCTCGGCGAGGTAATCGGTCAATTCCGGGGCGCGGCGCATGGCATTGTCCACCATCAGGTGCAAGGAATTGCCGAACACTGCGGCATCGCGCACGCCCGGCGCTTTCTGCAGCACGCTGAGTGCCGCACCGATATCGTTGCACGCGATGGCAAGCAGTTCTCCCGTCAGCGCCTGCTGCTTCAGCTCATGTGGCGTGCCCAGTGCAATCAGACGGCCGCGATTGATCAGGGCGATGCGGTTGCAGTATTCGGCCTCGTCCATGTAATGCGTCGATACCAGCACGCTGACGCCTTCGGAACCCAATGTATGGATCAGATCCCAGAAGCGGCGGCGCGATTGCGGATCGACGCCGGAGGTCGGCTCGTCCAGGAACAGGATCTGCGGGTTATGCAGAATGGCGGCACCCAGCGCAAGACGCTGCTTCCAGCCGCCGGCCAAGGTGGCGACCAGGGAATCTTCCTGTCCGGTCAAACCGGCCATGTCGATGGCAAAGCGCAGCCGCTCTTCGATCCTGTCGCGCGGCACGCCGTAGATGCCGCCGAAAAAGCGCAGGTTTTCGGCGACGCTCAAATCGCTGTAGAGCGAGAATTTCTGCGACATATAGCCGATGCGTTTGCGCACCGCTTCGGGGTCTTGCGCCACATCGATCCCGGCCACCAGTGCACGGCCTGCGCTGGGCCGAAGCAGGCCGCACAGGATGCGGATCAGCGTCGATTTACCTGCGCCATTGGGACCGAGAAAGCCCATGATCTCGCCGCCAGCCACAGTGAAGCTCACGCCGCCCAAGGCTTCGAACGTCCCGAAGCGTTTGACCAGGCCTTCGACCACGATCTGCGAAGACGCCGCGCCGCTCATGCGCTTTCCGCCTTGTCGCCGAGGAAGGCGATGAACAGATCCTCGATCGAAGGCCTCGCTTCCGATATGCCCGCGACATCGATACCGGCAGCGCGCAAGTGCTCCGCTATCTGCGGCATCCTGACATGAACATCGTCCACATGCACATGCGCGCCGATGCCGATCATGAGCACGCCTTGCACGCCGGGCAGTGCTTGCACCGCATCGCGCACGGCGCGCGGATTGCCGGAAACAACTTCCAGAATGCCGCCAGGCATGCGCGCCTTCAGCCCCGCAGGCGTGTCACAGTGCAGCACTGCTCCCTTGTTCATCAGAGCCAGACGGTCGCAACGCTCGGCTTCGTCGAGATAGGCGGTGGAAATCAGCATGGCCACGCCTTCGGCGCGCAGCGAGTAGAGGATCTGCCAGAGTTCCCGACGCGAGACCGGATCGACGCCGGTGGTGGGTTCGTCCAGCAGCAGCACGCGCGGCGTATGCACCAGCGAACAGGTCAGGCCGAGCTTTTGCTTCATGCCGCCGGAAAGCTGACCGGCGAGGCGGTCGCGGAACCGGCTCATGCCGGAAATCTCCAGCATCGTATCGGCGCGCGTTCGCCATACTTGGCGCTCGACCTCGAACAGGTCCGCGTAGAAGCGGATGTTCTCGTCCACGGTCAAGTCTTCGTAAAGGCCGAAACGCTGCGGCATATAGCTCAAATGGCGCTTGGCCCGTTCCGGCTCGGCGCGCACGTCAACGCCGTCGATGACGATGCTCCCCTCATCGGGCGGGATAACTCCGGCGAGCATGCGCATCGCGGTTGTCTTGCCCGCGCCGTCAGGTCCGACCAACCCGAAAATCTCCCCTTGCCGCACCTGCAAATCCAGACTGCGAACCGCCGTCAATGCGCCGAAGCATTTGGTCAACGCATTGACCTCGATAGGGGCATGCAAGGGCGCTTGGGTCATCGCTTCGGCTGCTCGTTCAGTTCCAGCAGTGCATCGGCCGGCATGCCCGGAAACAGCTCATGCTGATGGTTGTCGATGTCGATCTTGACCCGATAAACCAGAGTCACCCGCTCGGCGTGCGTTTCGACGCTCTTCGGCGTGAATTCCGCCTTGGATGCGATGAAGGACAAGTGTCCTTGGTATCGCTTGTCGGGATGGCTGTCGGTTTTGATTGTCACCGCTTGTCCTAACTTGACCTTGCCGAGATCGGTTTCATTCAGGTAAGCGCGCAGCCAGACGTGATCGAGATCGGCAATCGTCACCACTGGCGTGCCCGGCACGACGACCTCGCCCAACTCCGCCTGGCGCACAGTGATGACGCCGTTGAAGGGTGCGGCCAACACCGTATAGCCGTGCACGATGCGTGCGAGTTCGGCTGCTTCCTCGCTGTTTTTCACGCCGGCTTGCGCGACCTTGACGTTATGCTCGGCGACGGAGCGCAGAGCACGGTCGCGTTCCAACGCAGCTTCGGTGACGCGAAGCGATGTCCTGGCCTGGTCCAGCGACGCCGTTGAAACGAAACCCTTTTTCGACAGATCGAGGTTGCGCCGGTAGTCGAGCTTGCGTTGCTCCAGTTCAGCCTGATCCGCGAGGATCGTTTTTTCCGCCGCGTCGAGGTTGCGCAAGGACGTTTCCGCTTGTCGTTGCTGAATGGCTTGATTGGCTTCGGCAACAGCGACCTGTTGTCGATAATCCGCATCGTCCACGGCAGCCAGCACCGTGCCCTTGGTGACCCACTGGCCCTCGTTGAAAGGCAATTGGACGATACGCGATTGAACGGTTTTGAAACTGAGCACGCTTTCGTGCGCTTCGATGTTCCCTGACAAGACAAGAGTGCCGGGCGCTGTTTTTTCGGTGCCGAACCAGTTCGGCGAACGCATGGCAAAGCCCGCGATGACGGCGATTAAAACCAAGACTGCCAATGCTGCAATTGCTCGCTTTCTTATGACCATAGCAGAAACGGGATACCAACCGCGTGGCATGGGCTAACCATGGTCATGCTAATCAATCACTTGTCCACTGTGATTGATGAGGCTCAATGAACAAAAAACGCGATAGCCGGACCATGACACTGTGCCGGTGATGATGTTTCATTTATGGTATTCAAAGCCGGGAAGATAGCTCTTTCGTGAAACGCTCAAATGCTTGGGATTGATTCCCGGCAAAGAGGACTGATCATGATTCCGCCGCTTCGGCGTCGTCCGAACGAAAGCTTCTACCATCTGGCCCATGTGCCGTTGACCGGGCATGCCTGCCAGGGACTCGCCTGTTTTGCCGCACGCAATAACGCTCCGCAACGCTGGCAACAGGCGCATGCAAGAACGCCTCCGCTGTTTTGTTTAGGCAAGTGCTATCAGGGCCCGGCCGTAGCGGATGAAGAAACACGGCCTCATATCGAGGTGCTGTCGCGGCACGCGGTATTGCTTTCCAATGTCGTCAAGGGCGGTGTGCGCGATCTGGCCGCATACGAAGCGAATGGCGGTGGCCAGGCATTGCGGCGCGCGCTGGCACTGTCCCGCACCGATGTCATCGGCGAGATTGCCGATTCCGGCTTGCGTGGGCGCGGCGGGGCCGGTTTTTCTGCAGGGCGCAAATGGGCTGCTGTCGCGGCATCGGTTGCGTCGCGCAAATACGTGGTTGCCAATGCCGACGAGGGCGACCCTGGCACGTTCAGCGACCGCCTGCTGATGGAGGATGATCCGTTCCGCTTGATTGAGGCGATGGCGATCGCGGCCTATGCCGTGGGCGCTGAACATGGGGTGATCTATCTGCGGAAAGAATATCCGCAAGCCAGGGCGGTATTGGAAACGACGCTGTGGCAGGCAGGGGAGGCCGGATGGCTGGGGCCGCAAGTGCTTGGCTCGTCTCATCGCTTTACGCTGGAACTGCATATCGGCCAAGGCAGTTATGTTTGCGGCGAGGAAACCGCAATGCTCAATGCCATCGAGGGACGACGAGCGGAAGTGCGCCTGCGTCCGCCACAAATTACTGCGCAAGGTTTATTCGGAGCGCCTACCTTGGTCAACAATGTCGAGACATTGTGCGCGGTGCCATGGATCGTGATGCACGGCGCACGGCACTATGCCGCGTTAGGCACGCCGTCAAGCAGCGGCACCAAGTTGTTGTCGCTGAACTCGCTGTTTTTCCGCCCCGGTCTGTACGAAGTGGAATTCGGCATGACGCTGCGGCATATCGTTGAACAAGTCGGCGGCGGCTTGAAACGCGGGCGGTTGTTGGGCGTGATGATCGGTGGACCACTGGCCGGGCTGGTGCCGCCGTCGCTGCTCGACACGCCCTTTGGCTATGAGGAATTGCAGCAGATCGGTTGCGCGGTCGGGCATGGCGGCGTGATCGCTTTCGCGGACGACACCTCCATCGCCGAACTGGTCGCGGAAGTGTTTCGCTTTGGTGCGCTGGAATCCTGTGGCAAGTGCACTCCCTGTCACTTCGGCAGTCCGGAGTTGGCGCGCATGTTCCGAGAGGTGATCGGCGGCGGACGCATCAGCGCGGAACGCTGGCATGCCTTGATTAACGCGCTGGCCGACACCAGCTTGTGCGGCCACGGCCGGGGCTTGGCCGAGTTTGCCCGCGCCATCGAGCGTCATTATCCGCAGGAGCTGGAAAGATGCTTCACATAACGCTTGACGATATTCGTCATGAATGCGCTGCCAACATGACGATTCTCCAAGTTATCCAGGCAGCCGGCCGCGATCTCCCGGCACTATGCAACGACGAGCGCTTGCAGCCTGCCGGGGCCTGCAGGCTGTGCATGGTGGAAGTCGAAGGCGCACCGAGGGCGGTCGCTAGTTGTGCGGCATCGGTTGAAGACGGCATGGTCATTCGCACCGATACACCGGCGCTGGAAGCGTCGCGCCGCACCAACCTGTCCCTGCTTGCCGCGCACTATCCACCCGATGCCGTCGCACGGGAACCGGAACACCCGTTTCATCGCCTGCTGGCGGAGTACGGCGTGACGCCCGGCGGTGAGGCGCGCGATCCGCTGTTCCATGATGACAGCCATCCCTACCTGGGTGTGGACATGGATCGTTGCATCCATTGCTACCGCTGCGTGCGTATCTGTGACGAGGTGCAAGGCCAGTTCGTGTGGTGGACCTGGCAGCGCGGTGAACACACTTATGTCGCGCCGGACGGCGACACGCTATTGGAAGGCGGTTGCGTATCGTGTGGTGCCTGCGTCGATAGCTGCCCCAGCGGCGCGTTGTTCGACAAGCGCAGCATCGAAACGCCGGACCGCTGGACGCGTAGCACCTGTGTGTACTGTGGTGTCGGCTGTCAGATGAACGTCGGTAGCCATGCCCAGCGCATCGTGCAAGTGCGTCCTGCCGACAGCCCGGTCAATCGTGGACATCTTTGCTCCAAAGGGCGCTATGCCTTTGAGTTCACCCATGCGACGGACCGGATCACCACGCCCATGCTGCGGGAAAGCGGCGAATGGCGCGAAGTAAGCTGGGATATGGCGCTCGACTATACCGCCACAAGACTGCGCGAGATCGTCGCGTGTCACGGTCAAGATGCGACCGGTGTTCTCGGTTCCGCCCGCGCCAGCAACGAGGAAAACTACCTGGCGCAGAAATTCGCCCGTGTCGTGCTCGGTACCAACAATGTCGATTGCTGCGCGCGCGTCTGCCATACACCATCGGCCAAGGCGCTCAAGACCATGCTTGGCACAGGAGCCGCCACCAATTCTTTCGATGACATCGAACGTGCGCAAACCTTTCTGCTATGCGGCTGCAATCCGACTGAAAATCATCCCATTGTCGGCGCCCGTATCAAGCAAGCAGTGCGCAAGGGCGCGCAGTTGATCGTGATCGACCCACGACGTATCGAACTGGCCGACTATGCCACCTTCCATCTGCCGCTACGGCCCGGATGCAACGTGATGCTGTTTAACGCGATGGCGGCGACAATCATCGAGGAAGGATTGCTGGACAGCGCTTTTGCAGCGCAGCGTATCGATGGACTCGACGCATTTTCAAACTTCATCCGTGCTTATGCGCCGGAAGCGGTTGCCGACGCTTGCGGGCTGTCTGCCGAAACCATCCGCGCCGCAGCGCGCCTATATGCCATCGCAAAGCCTTCGATGTGCTTTCATGGACTGGGCGTGACTGAACATGTGCAAGGCACGGAAGGCGTGATGGCGCTGATCAATCTGGCGCTGCTGACCGGTAACCTGGGCAAGTCGGGCAGCGGCATCAATCCCTTGCGCGGGCAGAACAATGTGCAGGGTTCGGCGCAGATGGGATGCGATCCGAATTCGCTGACCGGCGCGCAAGCCATTCCCGATGCGCGAGCAAGTTTCGAAGCGGTATGGCAGGCTGCGATTCCACAGAGTCATGGCCTCGATTTGCTGTCGATGATGGACGCTGCCACAGCAGGTCGCTTCAAGGCGCTGTGGGTGTTCGGCTACGACATTTATCTGACGCTCGCCGATGCTGCTCGAACCGCTCAAGCGCTACAAGCGTTGGAACTGGTGGTCATCCAGGACATGTTCATGAACGAAACTGCGCGTGCATTCGGTCATGTGTTCCTGCCGGCGGCCAGCGTATTCGAGAAAGACGGCACCTTCATGAATTCCGACCGGCGGGTACAGCGCATCCGGCAGGCGATCCTGCCCATCGGCGATTCGCGGCCCGACTGGTGGATCATCCAGCAGGCGGCGCAACGCATGGGACATGCACAGGGTTTTTCCTTCGACGGACCGCAAGCGATCTGGGATGAGATCAGAACTCTATGGCCCGCTGGGGCCGGTCTTTCCTATGCGCGGCTGGAGAGCGAAAGTATCAACTGGCCTTGCCCGAGCGAAGATCATCCCGGCACTCCGGTGCTGCATGCAGAGCGCTTCGCGAACGGGCAACGTGCGACACTGGTATGCATTCCATCCATGCCGAGCGGCGATCAATGCGATGCCGATTACCCGTTGCTGCTTACCACCGGACGCACGCTCTATCAATTCAATGCCGGCACGATGACCTACAGGACACCGAACGCCGTATTGCAACCCTCCGACACGCTCGACATGGCGGCCAGCGATGCACAGCGATTAGGGTTGCATGAGGGCGAGCAAGTGCGCTTGACCAGCCGTTATGGCAGCGCCGTGCTGCCTCTGCGCATCACCGATACAGTGAAACCGGGAGAGTTGTTCACCAGCTTTCATCGCCCCGATCTGTTTGTTAACCGTGTTACGTCACCTTACCGCGACCGGCTGGTCAAATCGCCGGAGTACAAGGTAACGGCGGTGCGGGTGTCGCGGCTGGTGTAAGGGTATGGCATAGATCAGTTGGCAATTATCCGTGAAGGTGGATGTGAGCTTCAATGACGATCAAGCCGCGCCGCCTTATCGCCGCAACCTTTGATCAATGTGGCTTCCAATAGCTGGGATTAGCGGAAATTTGATGCAATTGCCTTGGCCCTACTGGAGGGGCGTTTTTCGAGCAACTGAATGCTAAGATAGGGGGATATTTTTGTCGCTGAGAATGATCACTAGAGTGCCCCATGAATGCAGTTGAAATCGAAGCGGCCATTTCAGAACTAGCCCTTCAGCCCTTTGACACGGCGGAGTTCCCGTTCGCCTTCCTGGCCGCTTTCGGTAACAAGGATACAACAACTCTCAAACGCCTGGATCCGGCCTGCGGTGAGCTTTATACGAAGATGACGGCGGCAGCAGCTAAGGCCAAACCCGCCACCAAAGCAACAAAGGGAAAGAAAGCATGAGCGATAGCCCCGTCAGCCTGACTCAGCCGCCCGATGGCTACGCCGACTGGCTAGCCGACCTCAAAGGCCGCATTCATACCGCCCAGCAGCGCGCCACGCTGGCGGTCAACCGCGAACTGGTATTGCTGTACTGGCAGATCGGCCGCGATATTCTGGCGAGGCAGGCAAAGCAGGGCTGGGGTGCCAAGGTGATCGAGCGGCTGGCGCATGATTTGCGCACCGCCTTTCCTGACATGAAGGGATTTTCGCCGCGCAATCTCAAGTACATGCGCGCTTTTGCCGAGGCGTGGCCCGATGCGGAATTTGTGCAAGAGGTGCTTGCACAATTGCCCTGGTATCACCAATTGGCACTGCTGGACAAGCTGAACACGGAGGCAGAGCGTCGCTGGTACGCCGCCAAAGCCATAGAGCACAACTGGTCGCGCAACATCCTGGCGATGCAGATCGAAACCCGGTTGCTGGAACGCAGCGGCAAGGCTGTGACGAACTTCGCCGCCAACCTGCCCAGGCCTCAGTCCGACTTGGCGCGAGAGTCGGTAAAAGACCCTTATCGGTTTGACTTTCTAGGCCTCACCGACGAGGCGCAGGAGCGTGAAATCGAAAAAGCCCTGGTGACGCATGTCACCGAATTCTTGCTGGAGCTGGGCGCGGGATTTGCCTTCGTCGGACGACAGGTGCTGCTGGATGTGGGTGGTGACGAGTTTTTCATCGACCTGCTGTTCTACCACCTCAAGCTGCGCTGTTATGTCGTGATCGAACTCAAGGGCGGCAAATTCAAGCCGGAGCACCTGGGACAGTTGAGCTTTTACCTTACCGCCGTGGACGCCCAGGTCAAGCACCCGCAGGACGCTCCCACCATTGGCCTCTTGCTATGCAAAAGCAAGAACAAGGTGGTGGCTGAGTACGCGCTACGCGACAAGTCCCAACCCATGGGCATTGCCGAATACAAGCTGCTCGAATCCCTGCCTGCCGAGCTGCAAACCAGCCTGCCCAGCATCGAACAAATCGAGCGCGAACTGGGGGGCGATGACAACACATCAGCGGGGGAGGAAACCGAATGAACAGCCCTGTCAACAATCCGACCAATGCCTACACTGTGCCATCGGTATCCATTGGCCGTGCCCCACTGTAGGTAGCTGTGGTGCGGGTGTCGAGGCTGGAAGTACTTAATACCTAACGACGAAGTTCTCACTGTCAGAGAGTGAAGTCTAAGGGGGGACAGAATTTTTGACACGGAGCGCGCGCCTCTCTCCCGCAGGCAGGAGAGGAAATATTGTCCGGTACACAGTTTGCAATAGGCTTTAATGTGCTTGTGATGTATCGGCAAGATATGGCTGAAAGTTGTTCCCGCCACGGTGCTTTGCATCGTACATGGCATGATCTGCATGATCCAGCAAGGTTTGTGCATTCTCGCCGTCAGTCGGATAAATGGCGATGCCGATACTGGCGCTGACAGTAATCTTCTGGCCTCGTATCACGAATGGCTGCGAGGCTGCATTCAGCAGTTTTCCAGCAAGCGTGGTAATCACTTCCATCTCAAGCAAATCCGTCAGCAATATGGCGAACTCATCTCCACCGAGGCGAGCGACGGTATCCTCCTTGCGAACGGCTGCACATAATCTTTCCGCCAGCGCTGCAAGCAATTGATCACCCATATGATGTCCGAAGTTGTCATTGACCGGCTTGAAACCGTCCAGATCCATGAACAGCACGGCAAGCATATGTTGTGTGCGTCTGGCGTGGGAAATGGCACGTTGCAGGACGCTCATGAAGAAGACCCTGTTTGACAGGCCTGTCGCAACGTCATGGAAGGCAAGGTAATGGTTCCGATCGCTTTCCAGCTTGCGCGCCGTAATGTCATGCTGGATCGCGATGAAATTGGTGATGATGCCGTCCTTGCCGAACAACGGCGTGATGACTTCGTCAACCGTATACAACGAACCGTCCTTGCGCTGGTCTACGACTTCTCCTTGCCAGACATGCCCTTCAAAGATGGTTTGCCAGAGGTTCGCATAAAACGCCTGGTCCTGCTTTCCCGACTGCAGAATAGCGGGCGTGCGCCCTATCACCTCTTCCGGGGAATAGCCGCTCAAGAGGCTGAAGGCATCGTTCATCCAAATGATCTGGCCAATCTCATCAGTGATGAATACCGCATTGGCGATCGAGGTGAGTGCCTTGACTAATAGCTGTTGTTGATCGGCCGACACTGCATTGTCAGTGGAACGTTGGGAAGACATGAGGCCCTCCTGTCGATTTCTGCTATCCAAGAACGACTAATTCAGTGTGTCCGAATCCCTTTTGGTAATCAAGCACGGAAATAACCTGCGGCTGGATTTTCAGAAATGCCACATCATCGTGCGCTGTATCTCCGACCCACTGAAGCAATTGGGGAAATCGCTTGGTCATGCAGCCAACTGCATGCTTTATCTGCCCTGCGTCATCGAGTATCTCGGCAACGCCCCCCATGGAGATACCTTTGATATGGTTCCAGTCTTGATAGTCTGCGTTAATGGTGAGCGATACCTTATTGTTGCGTCGGATATTGCTTGCCTTCTGGCTGTTTTTACCGACACCAACATAAATGGTCATCCCGTCGTTGGCATAACTGACGATAGTGGCTTGCGGATATCCATCAGGTCTGACGGTTGCAAGCGTCAAGTCTTTCCCGTAGTCGATGATATCGAGTACGAACTTTTCGGTCGATTTGTCCATGTCGAACCTCCTTTGATAATTCAGCCAGCCCGGTGACGCTACCGTTCTTTGGATGAATGGGCCGGTGGATGGGCCGATTTTTTCCTGGTAACGGTTGCGATGGATTTCCTCATCGGTCAGAGTCAGTCGGGCAACTGAAGTTCTCACTATCAGAGAAGGAAGTCGGAAGTTTTACCTGGTAGCTACTCTCACGCCCTCACGCACACGATGATCCGGATGAACATTCATGCGTTATGCCACAAGGCTAATTTGCTGCTGATGAATTGCCGCATGAAGCCGAAGATGAAAAGCAGATTCGTCACCATGTAACGCTTGAAGAGCCGCCTTGGTTCGGAGCGAAGCCGGTATAGCCATTCGAGCCCGTGCTGCTGCCACCAGAATGGCGCGCGCTGTATCGCGCCGGAGTGGTAATCAAAAGCGGCGCCGACGCCAATCATGACGGCATTCACACGGCCGCGATGGTCGGCCATCCACTTTTCCTGCTTGGGACAGCCCAGACCGACGAAGACGACATGAGCAGCGGAGTCGTTGATGTTGCGGATGATGGCTTCATCCTCTTCCTTGCTCAACGGACGGAAAGGAGGGGCGCAGGTTCCGCCGATTCGTAGCGCCGGAAAGCGGAAGGCCAGGGTGGCGCGCAGGCGAGCCAGCGTTGCCTCCGTGGCGCCATAGAAAAATACCACCTGGCCGCGCCGTTCCGCTTCGGCGAGATAACGCATCATCAGGTCGGGGCCGTTGATGCGCTTCTGTCCTTTGTGGCCGAAACGCCGTAGCGCCCATGCAATGGGCGCGCCATCAGGAGTGGCCATGTCGGCGTTGTTGACCGCTACCTTGAATTCGACATCGCGCGTGGTTGTGACGACGGAATGTGCATTGCAGATACATACGTAGCGCGATTCATGCGTCTCTCCCCAATGTACGATGCGGGAAAGGGCTTCGTCCCAGCTTATGGCATCGATGAAGGCTTCCAGTATCGGATGCCCTTTACGCGGCGTGTCGCTGGCCTTCTGTTGCGGCAATGGCGTCTTCATAGATATCCATCAGAATTTCATGATTGCGTTCCGGCGTGTATTGCGCTTCGTATTCGGCACGCGCCGCTCGTCCCATGCGCATCATTTCAATCGGATGCGCTTGCGCCCAGGCGATTTTGCGGGCGAGGTCAGTCGGATTCGATGGTTCAAACAACAGGCCCGTCACGCCATCGTGAACGATATTGGGCAGGGAGCCGAGGCGGCTGGCAATGACAGGAAGGCCGCAGGAAAAGGCTTCCACGATGGTGCGCGGCGAGTTTTCGTAGCAGATGCTCGGCACGACCAGATAACGTGCCGTTTGCATGTGCTGCAGTATGCGGTCAAGCGGGCGATAACCGAGATAGCGTTCACCGAAGGCTCCTCTGGCAAGCGCTTCAAGCGGGCCTTGGCCGATGATGTCCACATCCGGTTGGGTAAGTTGACGCATGGCTTGCGCCAGCACATCGAGTCCCTTTTCCGATGACAGTCTTCCCACATAGAGACCGCCGTGACGTTCCGTCCACTGCGGAACAATGGAGGAAGGAACGAAATTGGGCTTGATGCGAAAGCGCTCGGCAGGCAGGCCGCCTTCTATATATTTGTCGCGGGCAAAGGCGTTGAGCGCGATATAGCGCGTCACGCGCTCGTGATAGGTGCCGAGCAAACGATGCACTGCCAGCATGCCTGCGGTGACCGCAGACTGTGCGGCCGATTCGCGATAGCACTTGTGCCTTACCGCGCGCCATGGAATTTTTCTGACGCAGTCTTCACAGATTTTTCCGCCGCGCAGAAAAATTGCCTGCGGACAGAGCAGACGAAAATTATGCAGCGTTTGCACGACGGGAATCCGCTTGCGCCAGGCAGTCCAGTAGAGCGAAGGCGAGATGAGCGGGAATGTGTTGTGCGCGTGAATGACATCAGGCTGGAAGCGCTTGCATAGCGTGCCAATATCGCCGGCAGTGCGCTGCGACCATACCGCCGAGGCTGCTGCCGCTGCACGTGGGATCTTCTCCAGTGTATCGTTGTGCCGGCTATACAGTTCGACTTCATGACCATGCGAACGCAGTAGAGCGATTTCGGCTTCCACGACCATGTCTTCGCCGCCGCGATGCTGGTACACGTTATGCACGATCAGGATCTTCATTTTTCAATCGCCCTTGTCTTGGGTTGTTTTGCGCATCAACTCACTCCTGGTTCACTTACCGTCTTGACGTTTTTTTTGTGCTTGATAGACGCCATTGCGTATCGACATGCAGCTACGATGCCTTCTGCTGCATGCTCGAACGTGTATTGGTTAACCAATGTGAGACTGCGGGAGGAAAAACGTTCATATATGTCTGGCTGGTTGAGCAGCGATATCGCTCGCGCACTCCATTGGGTGACGTCGAGATCGCAAATGAAGCCGTTTTCTTCCTGCAGTATCAGTTCTCCGGCAGCTCCTGCATGCGGCGAGACGATGATGGGAAGACCTGCTGCCGCTGCTTCGTTTGCGACAACTCCCCATACATCCGCCAAGGTGGGAAAGAGAAAGATCTTCGCCGAGCGATAGAGCGCCGGCAGCTCTTCTTGCGCGGCAAAGCCGAAAAAACGGGCATCGACTTCCGGCATGAGCGCGGCTTGCCGTTTCACGAGCTCTTCCTGGGCACCGGAGCCGACATACAGAATGCTGATTCTGCGGTCCAGAAGCAACGCGGTTTTTCTGGCGACTTCGAGCGCGAACAGAGGATTCTTGCCTTCCACCATGCGCCCGCAAAAGATGAAGTCGTATTGCTTTTTCTCGTTCGGCAAGGCAAGCCGGTACGCTTCATTGGCAATGCACAGGCAGGACTTGAAATAGCGTTTGGCTTCGATTCCATAGCGTTGATACAGTCGTTGTCCTCCCTCGCTTGCACCGATGAAGGCTTGCGAGCGCATGTAGATAATGCGGCGCAAGAGCTTGTGCCAGGGGCTTAAGGCTTGTTCCGATAGGTCGGTGCCGTCAGTCATCGGAACATGGGCCACGCCTTTTGCCACGGCATAGGCGAATGCATACAGGTAAGTCGGATTGAATCCGGTGGTGACGATCACATCGGGCCGAAAGCGATGCAGCGCACCGATCACGTCCGGATTGTTGTGAATGAAGTTGTCGCCGCGCCTGGTATAGCGTTCTCGCAGGAACACATGATCGAAGTTCAGCGGCGGCAGCTTCCATTCCCGGTTCGGTTCGCGTTTGCTGCAGAAGATGAGTTGCAGCTTTACGCCGGGCGTCTTGTCGATGATTTCGCAAATGGGAATGCGGAAGGGCGGCGGGTGGTTGGTAATGATCGCGAGCTTCATGGTTGGCAGTTTCCGGCGCTAGAGCCTGTTATGTTTTTTTGTTTGTACCTGCATGTCGTTCCGAACAGGAGGGGATACCTTGATCATCACAGTGCTGTCTCATTCGAGAAAACGAGACCCGCGCATTTCGGAAGACCCTTGCGTTCTCGATTCGTTCCTGCAGCAGGGTGTATGTCAATATCCTCGTCTTCGCCAGCCCAGCAAGCCGTCGAGCCGTCCGAGCATCTCCGTGCAACCGAGCACGAGATCGGCGCCTAAAGCCCCTTTTAGTAAAGGGCGCAGAACGGGGCCGATCAAGCCGCGGGTAATCACCCATGCCGGAAGGCGATGCTTTGCATATAAAGCGCCGGTGCCGCGAGCGCGATGACGGATTGCCGCTCGCGCTTCCCGGCTCGCTTGCGAGCGCTTGGCGGATACGGCGTGATGCACGTGCGCCGAAGGTTCATATGTCAACAGGGCACCTGTGCGCAAGGCGCGCAGTGCGAAGTCGGTTTCTTCGCCGGCGCCGAACCATTGCCCGACACCCAGGCGGTTGTCGAATCCGCCTATCTTGTGACACAGAATGCGGCTGCAGAACAAGGTGATGGAGCTTACCGGCACGTCACGGAACGCTCGCGATCGTTCCCAACTGAGATTGGCGGGCACGAGCGGCTGCTCGGCTTGCTCTACCCAGTGGACGATGACGCCGGACGGTTTGTCGTTCTGGTTGGCGCGCTTGCACACGATCTCCAGAACGTCGCTGTCGTACCAGCAGTCGTCATCGGGAAAGCCGACCCATTCGCCGCGTGCCGCTTCAATACCGGCATTGCGCGCGGCAGCGAGGTTGGGGCGCGCTTGTTTCAGGTGTCGGATGTCGAGGCCAAGACTGCGTGCGCGTTCAAGATGTGGTTGCAAACGATTGTCGGCATTCTGATCGACGACCACCACTTCAAAATCCTGCAAGGTCTGCACGGCAAGCGATGCAAACATCCTGTTCAGTTCATCCGTGCGGCCAACCGTTGCCAGGACCAGCGAAATGAAAGGGCTGCTGTTCATGCGCGGGCTCCGGCTTGAAGCACGCGCTGCCGGCGTACCAGATAACGCATATAGTGCAGCGCGCGCATCATCGGGTTGATGCCGACATGGGAAAGCCTGACCCGGAAATCTTCTTCCAGCGCCGGCAGGGCGTCGCGTGTCGAGAGGCTGCCATGATGTTCCCGAAATGCGGCAAGCGGTTCGTCCAGTTGAACCGGCTCGCCGAGTTCACCCAGTTTCAGCCAGAGGTCGTAATCCATTGCGTATTTCAGTGTGGTGTCGAATCCGCCGGCGCGCTGAATGAATGCGCGTCTGACGAAGGTGGCAGGGTGGGGAATGAAATTGGTGCGTAGCAGGCGCGAGTAGCTGTAGCGCGGCGAAATGAATTTTTCTCGTTGCAGCACGCCATCGACATCGCGCAAGATACGTCCGAACAGCCAGTTTCGTCCGCTTGATTGCAGGTGTTGCGCGACTGTGGAGAGCACGGTCGGGTGCAGATAGTAATCATCGGAGTGAAGATGGGCAATGACGTCGCCGGTGGCAATCTCGATCCCCGCATTCATTGCGCGGCTGATGCCTCCGCTAACGTTCTCCAGCAGGCGATAGGGGCGTTCAAGAGAGCGGATGCGCTCCAGCGTCCCGTCGGTGGACCCGCCATCGACAAAGATGTATTCGATATGGGAATAATTCTGCGACAACACCGACGCTATGGATTGTGCAAGAAACGGCTCGCTGTTCCAGGTGCAGGTGATAATCGAGAAAGTAAGTTCTTGCATAGGTGTTAGTCAGCGAAAGAAAACCTTGCGATGCACGTTTGCTTCTGTCCATTTGCCGTATCCAGAAGCATGCAATGGCGCTGGCGCGGCGATATGATCTGCGCCAAGGTTTTTTTCGAGGCGGGGGACTCATCTCCACTGTAATTTCTGTAATGGGCCAAACGGCACAGAGGGATTGCTGTGCGCGACATAGACCTGAACCTGACGCCCTTTCGTCAGCACCAGCGTAAACAGCAGTAGGTGAGTGACGAATTCTCCGCTGAAGATGCCCACCATGTTGAGCGGCGTTTCAGTAAAGAAGCGGATAAAAATCACCCAGAACAGGGCAAGCGACAAACCGCGTGTCGCGGTATTGGCGGCGTAGGCATAGAGAAACAGGATCAGGGTGTAAAACAACATGCCGACAAGGCCGAGGGCGCCGGCAGACGACAGCGATTGCAGGAACTGGTTGTGCGCGTTGTAGGCGTAGTCCATGCCTACGGCCTGGCGAAAGTTATCGTCCCAGATGGTGGAGCCATAGCCGAACAAAGGGTTCTGTTCCCATGTCTCCAGCGCCACGGCCCAGATGTCGGTACGGCCAGTGAGCGATGTCACCTGTTGATCCTGGGCGATGGAGGACAAGGTGTTGTGCAACTGCAGGTAGATGAGCACAGTCACGCCAGCAAGCCCGAGCAGGCAGAGCAGGATAGGGCGCGAGAAACTGCTGATCGGATAGGCGGCAGTGCGCAAGCGCCCTTGCTTTGCTGCGTTGTACAGCATCTGTCCCCACCACAGCGTCGGGAAGGCAATGAAGGCGGCCAACCACGCAGTCTTTGATTGCGACAAGAGCAGGACAGCCAAGCCTGTGCCGTATCCGAGCAACTGCAGCAAGCGGCTTTTGAATGGTTTCCATGTCAGAAGAAGCAGGAGCACGAGTGCAAGCGGACCAGTGCTGTTTGGATTCGAGCCCAAGCCCCATAATCGGAATCCGATCGAAGGAATCACACTCGCGTAGGACTGCTGTACGGCTGTGCCCGGCAGTAGAAAAGCAGCGGCGCAACTGGCCATGGTAAACAGCAGCAGTCCCGCCTTGGTCGCATCGACAGTAAGCTTGGCATCTCTGTTGCGCGACAGGTAAACCGCGATGATCACCAGCACCAGATAAATCAGCCTCTGGTCGAAATCCGGCTTGGTGCCGAACAGGTTGTTCAACACGAAGTTGGTCACGTAAAACAGCAGGAAGGCAATGAAGAGCCCTCGTCCTTGACGCGGCCGCGTTTGATGACCCTGCGAAGCGGAAATATAGCGCGCCAGACATATGCCGAGCACGATTGATGTGAAGAATCGCAAGAACCAGACAAGCTGCGAGCCTTCGGTGCCGGCTGCGGTTCCGATCTCGAATTCCGCGTTCGTGATGTCACGCCCGGACAGAATTGCCGTACCGCAGATGGCCACCAGTATCAGCGGATTGATGAGCGCCACGGTCCACTTGCCGAATTTCCGGTTGAGACTGACAAAGGCGCCAACGGCAAAGAGACCGATACATGCCATCAGTATGGCCCCGGCAAAATACTGCAGCATCGTTGAAAGTTGGTTGTCTGCCATAGATGTCGGCCTTTCAAGCCTGTTTATCATGAACTCATATTGGTCTCGTAATTTCGAGATGAGTTCATGACAAGCTCGCACAACAAACCACACACATCAAACAGCTATAGGACTTACGCAAAATTGTCCCAGCAAGGCGGCGCAACGCCGCTGGGGCGGTTTTGCGTAAGCCCCGTCTAAATGGTTCGCTTTGCCTGCCCTCGATACAGGAATCGAACCACTTGTTCGCCGATCCGTTCCGGCAGACGCATCGCCACCTTTTCGAACAACTGGGCCACGTAGCGGTGAACCAGGTTGGGGAAAATCCATAAGGACAGAAGCATGCCGAGCGCACCGGCAGCGATGTCGGCTGCAAGCCAAAGGAAGGGGGCATCGGTCGTCTGACGCATCGTGAGGTCGGCAACGCCGATCAGCACGGCAGTGTTGCCCGTGGTGATCAACCCGCCTCGCATGGCGCGGAATACACGATACCAACTGATGTCGAGCGCGCGGCAGGTCACGGAGACGATGACGGCTGAACGCACCAGGTACATGCCGAACACGACCCAGGCAACGGCCTCCAGCGAGAACAGGGCGGCCACAATGGCGGAAAGCACGAAGCAAAATGCTATCGGCAACTGGATGATGAATTCCTTTTGCGTCTGTCCCGATACCCATAGCAGAGGCGTCGCCATCCCCAGCAGCAGATAGAAGGGCATGGCAAGCGCAATCGGTTGCAGAAGTTCCGCCGCCGGCAGCCAGGCATTGCCATAGAGGCTTTGCAGTATGGTATTGGCCGCCACCGCGATGCCGGCGAAGACGGGAAACAGCACCAGCGTGATAGTGCCCATCATGGTGAGCAGGGCCTTGCGCAAGCGGTCGAAGTCGTCCTGCACGCGGGCGCTGGCGGAAAACAGGGCGGACTGGATGACGCCGATGATGGTCAGCGCGGGATTCGATACAAGGTTGTAGGAAAGCGAATAGAGACCGACCTCGACGGCCTGGAAGGCTCGTCCGATGATGACCCGGTCCACATTGCTGATGATCCAGTTAAGCACATTGGTCATGAAGACCTGCGAGCCGTAAATGACGAGATGATTGTCACCGCGCTGCCAGAGCACCAATCCGATGGGATGGCGGGACTTACGATACATCATGAGGAAGCAGGTCGTTTCGCTGACGATGAAGGCACCGATCAACGCCCATACCTGCAGGCCGACCAGCGCCATCGGAATGCCGACGAAGATATAACCGATGATGTAGCTGATGACGGCCGACCCTTGCAGCGACTTGAAGTCCAGCTCGCGCTTGAGCAGGTTCACCGACGGCGACGAAATCGCGTTGATGAAACAGATGACGGACGCCACCTGAATCACCGGCACCACGCGCGGCTCCTTGAAGAAAGCCGACAGCGGCGTGGCGAGGAAAAAGACAGCAACGGACACGACTGCGCCGAGTATCACCTGCCAGGTGAAGACAAACTTGATGTCTTGCTCGGAGACGGTCTTCTTTTGAATGAGACCGTAGGAGATGCCGATATCGGAAAAGAACTTGCTGAAGCTCAGAATGATGGAGGCAATCGCGAAGATGCCGTATTCGGAGGGGCCCAGAAGGCGGGCAAGAATGATCTGCACCAGAATTTGCAGGGCGGCGCGCAGCACCGAACCGAATC
>Ga0207657_10002359_pt1 | contig 20451 bp, 28 predicted proteins | sample KBSC33metaG_FD_184316 | JGI IMG/M metagenome (GOLD analysis project Ga0207657, IMG submission 184316) | Corn rhizosphere microbial communities from Kellogg Biological Station, Michigan, USA - KBS C3-3 metaG (SPAdes) (version 2) | ecosystem: Host-associated > Plants > Roots > Rhizosphere > Soil ... | reverse complement strand
TGGCCGCCGCCAATCCCCGGTAGCTCAATTGGCAGAGCATCCGGCTGTTAACCGGAGGGTTGTTGGTTCGAGTCCAACCCGGGGAGCTTTCCGCCGCGCGTATAGGCTCACGCCTCGTGCCGGCCTTCGACGAGCTTCTGCGGCGCCTCGGCGAGATCTCCGACCTCCAGCATGCGGCGGCTCTCCTGATCTGGGATCAGGAGACGAAGATGCCGCCGCTCGGCGCCGCGGCGCGGGCCGACCAGCTATCGACGCTGGCCCGACTCGCCCACGATCGTGCCACGACGCCGGAGCTTGGCGCGCTCCTCGACGATCTGCGGGAGCTCGAGGAGAGCTCCGCGCCCGAGTCGTTCGAGGCAAGCGTCGTCCGCGTCGCGCGGCACGACTACGAGAAGAAGCGCCGCGTTCCCAGCGAGCTACGCGCCGAGCTGACGCGGGCCGGCTCGCTCGGCTACGGCGCCTGGCTCGAGGCCCGTGAGGCCGCCGACTACGAGATCCTTCGTCCGCACCTCGAGCGCCGGCTCGCGCTCACGCAGCAGTACGTCGCGTGTCATGAGCCGTTTGACGACCCGTACGACCCTCTCCTCGACGATCACGAGCGGGGCATGCGCACGGCCGACGTGGCCGCGACCTTCGCCCGCTTGAAGGAGGTGCTCGTACCGCTCGTGGCCGGGATCGAAGAGCCCGTCGACGACTCCTGCCTCCGCGGCGACTTCGCGCCCGAGCGGCAGCGCGAGTTCTCGCTCGAGATGCTCTCGCGCTGGGGGATGGACGACCAGGCGTGGCGGCTCGACGACACCGTCCACCCGTTTGCGCTCAGCCTCTCGGAGTCGGACATCCGCCTGACGACACGGTTCGACGACGACAACCTGAACGGAGTCCTCTCGTGCCTGCACGAGTTCGGGCACGGGATCTACGAGCGCCAGGTAGACGCTCGCTACTTCCGCACGCCGCTACAGGAAGGAACCTCGTCGTCGTTCCACGAGTCCCAGAGCCGGTTGTGGGAGAACGTGGTCGGGCGGCGTCTCTCGACCTGGCGGTTCTTCTACCCGCGACTGCAGAAGGCGTTCCCGGAGCAGCTCGCGGGGGTCCCGCTGGACGAGTTCCATCGCGCGCTCAACCGCGTCGCGCCGGGCGCGATCCGCGTCGACGCCGACGAGGTCACGTACTCGCTCCACATCGTCCTGCGCTTCGAGCTGGAACGGGAGATGCTCTCGGGCGCGGTGACCCCGGCCGACCTGCCGGAGGCGTTCGACGCGAAGGTACGCGAGTACCTCGGCGTCGAGCCGGCGAACGTCCTGGAGGGCGTGCTGCAGGACGTGCACTGGTCGGACTCCAACTTCGGCTACTTCCCCACGTACGCGCTCGGGAACGTGATCTCCGTTCAGCTGTGGGAACGCGCGACGAGCGAGCTGGGCGACCTCGACTCCGAGTTCGAGCGCGGCGAGTTCGGCACGCTCCGGGAGTGGCTGCGCGAGCACGTTCATCGCTGGGGTCGCGCCTTCGAGCCGGCGGAGTTGCTGCAGCGCGTCGTCGGCGGGCCGCTCGACGCGGAGCCGTATCTGGCCTATCTCCGCGGAAAGGTCGAGGCGCTCGCACCGCGCTAGTTCTGGGTCCGCTGCGCTCCGGTAGACTCGCGGCGTGAGCTGGCTGTACATCGCCTTGCTCGCGGTCGCTGTGGTACTGGTCGCGGGCGCCGAGTGGCCGCGGCTGGAAGAGCGGTTCGGCGTCGACTCGCGTCGTCGCCGGCAGCGCGCCAGGCGCAAGGCGAGCCTTCGCGTCGTCCGGGACGACGAGGCGGACGAGTTCGCGGCCAGCGTCGAGCGGGATCTCGCGAATCTCCCGACGACCGAGGACCGCGAGCGCCGCTCTCGTTAGGCGAACGGCGAGCCCGCGTCGGCGTGATGCTTCAGCCACGCCGTCCGTAGCTCTCGCGTGCGTCGCTCCAGGCCGTCGATCAGCCCGCTCGCCTCGTTGCGCTCGCGCGCGAGCGCCTCGACCCGACGGACTTCGGCCGCGATCTCGGCGAGGGGAGCTGCCGGATCCGCGTTCAGGCGCGTGAGCCGGTCCTCGGCCGCGCGGAGCGCGGCATCGGTGGCGCGCAACCAGCCCCCGGCTTCGTCGTCCAGCGCCCGCAGCTCCGCTTCGGTCGCCACCTCGCCCGCGACCACCTGACGCAGGCGCGTGACGAGGTCGAGGTCGAGTTTCTCCGGCGAAAGGCCCACGGACTGGTCGAGAGTGCCAGATCTAGCGGTGTAGCGTCACCGTGGTGTGGAGGACACGGGTGTTCGGGAGCACCGGCCCGACGTCCTCCATGTTCTTCGTCTCCTGGTAGTCCGAGGCCCTGACGATCACGGCGTGCCGGCCGGAGTGCAGCCCTTTCGTGCGGAGCAGGAGCACGCCGTGGTCGTACGTGAGGCGCACGGACCTGCCGCCGACCTTCGCGTGGAGCGAGCGCGGGTCGACTCCCGAGCCGGAATCGCGGACGGCGACGCGGATCGGCCGGCCGATCCTGCCCGTGTGGCCGAGAAGCCGGATCGACGGCGGTGAGGTGTCGTTCACCCAGAAGCGGAACGTGAACGCACCCGGCTTCGCGCGCGTGGGCGTGTCGAACACGAGCTCGTAGGTGCCCGGCTCGGGCAGCACGGCTCCCACGATCGGCTGGGCCCGGTCGAATCCCTGGTACGGGTTGAGGCTTACAGGCATGCCCGTGTAGCCGACGACACGGTTCTCGTCGCTGCCGGCGACGAGGCGCGGAGAGACGCGGACGCCGCGCGCGCGGCGGATGATCGCGGCGCCGAAGTTCGCGACGTGGCGCCGCAGAGCGAACCGGAACACCTGCTCGGGCCCGCCGAGCCGCGTCGGCACGCCCTGGGCGAGGCCGCGTTGGGGATAGCGATAGGACGAGACACGCGACGCCTTGCCGGCGGTATTGCCGTGGTAGAGGCCGGGCCTGTGCAGCGTCCGGTGGGGATCGAGCCGCAGTCTGGGGACCTCGACGTGGAACCAGAACGCAACCCGTCGCACGTCGGCGCCGCGAGTCAGGACGACGAAGCCGGTGCCGTCACCGGCCGCCGCCTGCTGCGAGACCGTGAGCCGGAGGCCGAGCGTCGTCCCCGCGACCAGCGTCTCCGCCAGCGGCTCGAGCTTCGCGCCCTGCGGCACCGACTGCGTGTGGATCGACACGCTCCAGGGCGCGCTCCCGCCCCCGGCGTCGGTAGTCGACAGGTGCTTCGTGCCCGAGAAACCACGCCCGACGAGCCCCCACCCCAGCGAGGTCGGGGCCGTGAAGATCAGCGGCTGGTCGGCGCGCTCGAGGTCGATCCGGCCGCCACCCTGGCGCAGCACGGAGACCTCGCCGGACCGGCCCGTGGGATGCACCGCGTCTCCCGTCGAGGCGAGGGCCGACTTCACCTGCTGCACCGTCCACGTGGGATGGCGCTGCAGCAGAAGCGCCGCTCCGCCGGCGACGTGGGGCGAGGCCATGCTCGTGCCGTCCAGGAGCTCGAAGTCGTGCGCGGGGACGGAGGACAACACATTGACCCCGGGTGCGGTCACGTCCGGCTTGAGCTGGCGCGACTGGGGTGTCGGGCCGGCCGACGAGAAGTCGGCGACGTGGTCCGGACGCGTCCCGTCGCCGTTCCCCATGGTCGAGGCGGCGACCGTGATCGCGGCCGGCGCGTTGGCGGGAGAGCCGACCGTCCCGAGCCCGCCGACGTCGTAGTCGTTGCCGGCCGCAACCACCGGGACGACTCCGGCGGCCGCGGCGTCCTCGAGAGCGCGGACGACGATGTCGCGGCGCGGCTCCACCTCGGGCTCGCCGAGCGAGAGGTTGATCACGTTCATCCCGTCCGCGACCGCCTGGTCGATCGCCTTGGCGATCTCGGGCGAGTTGCCGTCGAGGCCGAAGTCCCCGGTCGGCACGGTCAGGGCCTTGTAGTTCCCGAGATACGCCTTCGGCGCGACGCCCGAGATAAGGGAGCCGCCGTCGGCGTCGGTCGGGGTGTCGTGATCCCCCGCCGCGATCCCGGCGACGTGGGTCGCATGGAAGGAAAAGCGCGGATCGAAGGGTCTGTTCGCGTACTTCCAGTGCGTGGAGGGCGAGGGGAACGCCCGCGCGACGATGACCTTCGGGGTGGTGTAGGCGGTGTTGCCCTGCGGGAATCCCGCCGGATACGAGAAGCCGGAGGGGTTGAAGTAGGGATGTGCCTGGTCGATGCCGTCGTCGACGACGCCGATCTTGACGCCCTGGCCTGCGGTGGCGAGGCTCTGCCCCCAGAGCGCCGTGGCGCCGATCAGGGCCGGGCCCGGGTCAGCAGTCGTTGCCGACGCCGAGCCGGCACCGAGCGTGTGGTAGGTCACGCTCGGCCAGACGGTCGTGCCCGGGAGCGCCCGCAGCCGCGTGAGCTCGGAGGCGGGGAGGACGACCGAGACGCCGTCCAGCGCGACGCCATAGTGCCAGCCGATGCGGGCTTCGGGAATCGCGGCGCCGAGGCGCGTCGCGAACGTGCGCTGCGCCGACGCCAGCGTCCGGAGATAGGAGACCGCGGCGGGCGCTCGCACGGAGACCGAGTGGCTCCTGCGCGCCGCAGCTGCGAGGGTCCGGTTCCGCGCGACCTCCAGCGCGAGCGAAGGCCGCGGCAGCGTGACGACGACCTCGATGAGCTTCCCCGAGGACGGAGGCGGCGCGGCCACCGACCCCCCGGCCAGCAACGCGAAAACCCCGATGAGGGCGAGCGTGAACGGGAGCAGCGAGCGGCGCAAGGGGCCGCATGGTACGTGCGGTCGGGGCCTTCGGGCGCCCGCCATCTGCTCGTCGGGAGTGGACGGTGATCGCTGGTCTAGTTGCCACCTTCATCTGGTAGCTGGCCAGCGGACGACCGAATTCTTGCGGCTCTCTGGCAGCGGGGAGACGACTCCCCCGATCGAGGGAAATGAGGTGCGTTCACGTTTGTGAACGCCCCGAAAGCCTCAAAACGCAGGCGGGGACGCGCACGCTACCTCCCCGCCCGCTTCGCCACCCGTAGACGGAGACCGGGCACCAATGTGCGTCCCCCTTAACGACAAGGTGACAAAGACTCCGTCGTGCATGTCGACGACAGAGCCCCGCAAACCCGCTTGGCTACACTGTCGCTCCGCGCGGATGTGGCGGAATTGGTAGACGCGCACGGTTCAGGTCCGTGTGGGCTTCGGCTCGTGGAGGTTCAAGTCCTCTCATCCGCATAGCCCGACCCACGGGTCGGCGGTGGGTCTCCTAGGCGCCGACGGCTCTGAGGAGCGGCTCTTGCGCCTCAGCCGGAGCGGGCGTCCACCACAGGCCGGGGAGCGGGAGGTCTGCCGGGTAGCCGTGCTCGCGGAGCCGCGCGCGCTCGTCTGCCAGAGCGTCCTGGACGTCCTCGTTCATGTCGCCCAGGGTCTCGAGCAGCGCGGCGCCGATGGGCCAGCCACGAACGCGCTCCTGATCCTCGCCGATCCAGAAGACATGCGGTCTCGCCGCCGCAGTAACCATGGGTCTTTCGTAGGTCGACGCCGCTCTACGACCCATAGCCGTACGGCTAGCTTGCAGCCGCCGGAGGTCCATACCTCCCCGTACCTGCGTAAACCTGCTGCGAGCCGGTTAGTAGCCCGGTCCGGGCGGGCCGCCCTCTTCTTCCTCGATCACGCGGCGCCGCCCGCGCCCGTAACCCCAGCGAGAGGGATAGGCGCCGTACCCGGGCCCGTAGCCGGGTCCCTGGTCGACGTACGTGGTCCGGCGGCCCCAGTGAGGCCCCCACGACGACCAGAACACGAGGTCGGCGAAGAAGGCGATGAGCCCGACGACGACCATGATCCAGCCAACGGTGTTGACGTTGACCGACCCGGGATTGGTCGGGTGTACCGCGAGCGCGAGGATGAAGCCCACGACAGTGACGATCAGTCCGATCATGAATCCCATGGCCGCGTTGTGCCCTGGATGCGGAAATCGAACCCGATCGTCAGGGGGCCAAGGGAGAATCCTGACGGGCTCGCGCGCTTGCGGCGACGCACGTCCGAGGAGACTCCGACCCCCTGACGGAAAGAGAATCGGCCTGCAGGCACGATCCTTGAGCGGCGCGGCTCAGGTCCTGGCCTTGCCGCGCTCGTCGAGCTTCGCCTCGAACGCGCGGCGCAGCAGCTCGCCGGTCATGTCGCCCGTCCGGCGGGGAATCGGCTTCGGTTCCTGGCGGGCGACACTGACGATCTCGCCGCTCCGCTCGCCGTAGCTGCGGGCGTAGGCCTCCGCCTCGCGAATCGGGGAGGCCTCGTCCCGCCGCCCACGACCGAAGAGCGAACGGAGCCACCGAAACACGCGAGTAGCGTCGCAGAAAGACGGGACGGCGCCTAGAGCGCGCTCTGACAGCTCAGCTGACCGCGAGCTCGACGTCGGCGTCCGGGTAGAGGACGCTCCAGACGCGGAGGTAGAGCTCGAGCTCGAAGTGCTGAACACCGTCGGCCGGATCGTCGATGTCGACCCGGTCCGGAGCTGCAACGACGGCACGGCGACCGACGCTCGTCAGGAACGCCGCAAGCCGGTCGGTGTACGAGGGATCGCTCAGGAAGAGCTGCATGGGCCGCTCTCCGATCTTTGCGACCCGGGCGGTGCCCGGATACCCCCCGCCGGGGGATTTCGCCTCGCTCAGGCCGACGCGAGCGCTGCGAGCGCTGCGAGCACGTCGTCGGCGTGCGTCTCGGGCTTCACGTCGTGCATGACCTTCGCGACCGTTCCGTCGGGAGCCACGAGGAACGTCGTCCGGCTCACGCCCCAGTAGGTCTTGCCCATGTAGCTCTTCTCGCCCCACGTGCCGTAGCGCTCGGCGATCTCGTGCTCCGGGTCGGCGAGGAGCGTGAACGGGAGGTCGTACTTCTCCTTGAACTTCACGTGGCTCGTCTCGTCGTCGGGCGAGATGCCGAGCACGACGGCGCCCGCGCGCTCGAACTCGGCGTACGCGTCGCGGATCCCCTGGGCCTGCATCGTGCAGCCGGGCGTGTCGTCCTTGGGATAGAAGTAGAGGACGACCGGCCGGCCGCGATAGTCCGACAGGCTGACGCGCTCGCCGGCGTCGGTCGTCGCGCTGAAGTCGGGTGCCGGCTCGCCCTCGGAGACCACCTTCGGAGGGTAGTCGGACGCGGTAGGGCTGAGCGGCAGCAGAAAAGCAGCCGGCCGCCTCGGAGAGGCGGCCGGCGTCGTCGGGAGACGACCTTGTGCGGGACCCCATTGGAGGCGTCCCCCGCGCTTCGGGTCCTTCTACTTTGCAAGTCGTAAACGACGCGAAGCCTCCGCGGGTTACGGCCGGCTCAGGAGAGATTCAGAAGGTGCAGGTCCGGCAGCTCGCGGTAGCGCTCCTCGAGGTCGAAGCCGTAGCCGACGTAGAGCTCGTCGGGGACGACGAAGCCCACGTAGCGCACGGGGAGGTCGTCGACGAGCCGCCGGTACGGTCGGTCGAGCAAGGTCACCGCCGCGATCGAGGCCGGGCCGCGCAGCTCGAACGTGCGGACGAGGTAGTTCAGCGTCAGGCCCGTGTCCACGACGTCCTCGACGATCAGGATGTCGCGGCCGCGGACGTCGAGATCGAGGTCCTTGAGCACGCGGATCTGCTGATGCCCGCCCATGACCGCGCTGCCGTAGCCGGCGAGCTCGACGAAGTCGATCGCGTGGAGGATCGGGATGGCGCGCGAGAGGTCGGCGGCGAAGACGAGGCTCGCCTTCAGCGACCCGACGAGCACAGGCTCGCGGCCGGCGTAGTCCCGGGCGATCTCGGCCCCCAGCTCGCGGACGCGCGTGGCGATCTCTGTCGCGGAGAGGTGGACCTCTCCGATCCGGTGGTCGCCCGGCAAGTGACCGGGCTCAGCTGGCGAGGTCGAGATGGAAATGCTGGGCGAGGCGCTCCAGGTCGCGCCGGTAGAAGAGCTTGATCTTGACGTCGGGGTACCGCTCGCGCAGCTTGCGCAGCTTCCGGTTCTTCCGGGTGACCAGCGATTGCTTCATGGCGGTGATCTCGACGTAGAGGTCCTGATCGGGGAGATAGAAGTCGGGCGTGAACGCCTCCTTCACGTTCCCGTCGGCGTCCTCCTCGAGCACGAATGTCCGAGGCTCGTATTCCCACGCGACGTCGTAGTAGTCGAGCACCTTCGCGCACTCGAGCTCCGCGGGGCTCGCAAACCGCGGCGGTTCGCTGCCGCGATACGCTCGGAAGACCGGGAGCTCAAGCTCCATCGGCCATCACGGTAGCTGCGCGGTCGGATGCCGAGACAATCGGCACGAAGGGGAACCGCACCTCCGCATTCGCAGCCGTGATAGACAACGGCCTGCCGTGGCACGTCTGAGCCTGGTCCCGCAGAAGCGCGAGTTCTTCGACCTCTACAACCGCGCGGCGGCGAACATCGTCGCGATCGCCGAACGGCTCATCGAGCTGCTCGAGAGCTTTCCCGAGCGCTCCGACGAGCTTGCGCAAGAGGTGAAGGAGCTCGAGCACGAGGGCGATCGCATCCGGCACGAGATCGTCGACCTGATCAACCGGACGTTCGTCACGCCGTTCGATCGCGACGACATGTACCGCCTCTCCGGCGTGCTCGACGACATCTGCGACCACGTCGACGAGGCAGCTGGCAAGATCGTCCGCTTCCGCGTGGTCGAGATCCGCGAGCAGGCGCGCGGGCAGGCAGAGGTGATCCGCCGGGCAGGAGGGAAGCTCGCGGAGGCAATCGGCCGGCTCGAGGGATTCAAGGAGTCGCGGAGCGAGCTGATCGAATTGCGGGAGCTGGAGGACGAGGGCGACGATCTCATCCACGACGCCGTTTCCTCGCTCTTCACAGGCGATGCGGACCCGCTCACCGTGATCCGGTGGAAGGACATCCACGAGGGGCTGGAGGAGGCCGTCGACGCGTGCGAGAAGGCGGCCGACGTCCTCGAGGCGATCCTCGTCAAGAATCGCTGAGGCGCGGCCCGGCTCTTGATCCTGCTTGTCATCGTCGTCGCGCTCGGGCTCGCGTTCGACTTCACGAACGGCTTCCACGACACCGCGAACTACGTCGCGACGTGGGTCGGGACGCGGGCGCTCTCGCCTCGCCCGGCGGTGCTGATCTCGGCGGCGGCGAACCTGGCCGGCGCCTTCGTCACCACGGCGGTGGCCACGACGGTCGGCAAGGGGATCATCGACACCGGGCTCGCCACCCAGCAGACCGTGCTGGCCGCACTCATCGGCGCGATCGCCTGGAATCTCCTGACCTGGAGGCTCGGCATACCGTCGAGCTCGACGCACGCGCTGATCGGCGGCCTCGTCGGCGCCGCGCTCGTGCAATCGGGCTCCGCAGGCGTCGAGTGGTCGGGTCTCTGGCACAAGGTCATCGTCCCGGGCGCCGTCTCGCCCGTGATCGGCTTCGCCGGCGCCTTCGCGTTGCTCATCCTCATCTACTGGCTCGCCCACCGGCTGAGACCGAGCGTCGCGAATCGGGGATTCCGGACGGGCCAGCTCTTCTCCGGCACCTGGGTCGCCTTCACCCACGGAGCGAACGACGCGCAGAAGACGATGGGGGTGATCGCGCTCGCTCTCTACGAGCACGGCTCGATCGACACGTTCTACATCCCGACCTGGGTCAAGGTCTCCGCGGGGCTGACCATCGGCGCCGGGACCTACGTGGGCGGCTGGAGGATCATCCGCACACTGGGACAGCGGATCTACGGGATGCAGCCGGAGCACGGCTTCTCGGCCCAGATCGCCGCCGGGACGACCCTGTACGCCGGCACGCACCTCGGCTTCCCGATCTCGACCACGCACGTCGTCTCGGGCTCGGTGATGGGAGCGGGAGCGACGCGCCGCTTCTCTGCCGTGCGCTGGGGCGTCGCGGGCAACATCGTCACCGCCTGGCTGCTCACCCTCCCGGCCGCTGCCCTCGTTGCGGCGGCGCTCTACTACCCGGTGGCCTGGATCTTCTAGCTTTCCCGGAACCATGTTCCGGATCGTCCAGCTGTCGGACCTGCATTGCGGGACGCAGTTCTTCCTCCCGCAGCACCTCGAGCGCGCCATCGCCGAGGTGAACGAGCTGGAGCCGGACGTCGTGGTGATCTCCGGCGACCTCACCTCGAACGGCTTCAAGGACGAGTACGCCCTCGCGCGCGACTACCTGAACCGCGTGGACTGCAAGTCGATGGTGGTGATCCCCGGCAACCACGACTCCCGCAACGTCGGCTACGTCCACTTCGAGGAGCTGTTCGGCGATCGCAACTCGGTGCTCAACGTCGGGCGCGCGACCATCGTCGCGGTCGACTCGAGCGAGCCGGACCTCGACAACGGGCAGGTCGGTCGCGGCCGCTACCGGATGATCGAGGAGGCGTTCGCCGGAGCGGCGGACCTGCGCATCTTCGTCCTGCACCACCACCTGCTGCCGGTTCCGGGAACCGGCCGCGAGCGCAACATCGTCAACGACGCGGGCGACACCCTCGAGTGCCTCCAGCGCGCCGAGGTCGATCTCGTCCTCGCCGGCCACAAGCACGTCCCGTATGCGTGGCGGCTCGAGGACCTCTTCGTCGTCAACGCCGGCACCGTCTCGTCGTCACGGCTCCGCGGCAAGGGACGGCCCTGTTACAACGTCGTCGACGTCGAGGGTACGCATGTCAACGTCTGGCGCCGCTACCCGTTCCACGGGCAGGAACTGATCATCCAGTTCTCGACCGAGACGAAGACGTACGAGAAGTACACGGCCCGGATCGAGGACGAGGTCCGCTCGACATGAGCGACCGGGCCCTCGTGCTGATCGACGGTGAGCATTACGCGCCCGTCGTGCGGGATGCGCTCGAGGCGCTGCCGTACGAGGTGGTCGGCGCGATCCTCGTCGGCGGGACGGAGAAGCTGCGCGGTGACGACGACTACGGCGTCCCGCTCGTCGAGGCGCTCGATGCGGTCGAGGCCGATCTCGTGGTCGACCTCTCCGACGAGCCGGTGCTCGGGCCGCGAGAGCGCATGCTCTGGGCCTCCCGCGTGCTCGCGCTAGGGCTGCCGTACGTCGGCGCCGACTTCCGCTTCGAGCCTCCGCAGCTGGATCCGGTCGACACGCCGTCGCTCGCCGTGATCGGCCTCGGCAAGCGGATCGGGAAGACGGCGGTGGCCGGGCACGTCGCGCGGGTTCTCGCGCGTGACCGCCGTGTCGTCGTCGTGGCGATGGGACGCGGCGGGCCCGCGGAGCCGGAGCTCGTCGAGGCGGCGCCGACGCTTGACGACCTCCTGGCCCTGTCCCGTTCGGGCAGGCACGCCGCTTCCGACCATCTCGAGGCGGCTGCGCTCGCCGGCGTCCCCGCGATCGGCTGCCGCCGGGCCGGGGGAGGGCTCGCGGGAGCCCCGTTCTACTCGAACGTCCTCGACGGCGCTCGGCTCGCCGCCCAGCTCGCCCCGGAGCTGCTCGTGTTCGACGGCAGCGGCGCCGCCCTGCCTCCGGTGGAGGTGGACGCGCGGATCCTCGTCACGAACGGCAACCACGATCCGCGGGCCGGGCTCAATGCGTATCGCGTCCTCGTCTCCGATCTCGTCGTCGACACCGGCGGCACCGACGTCGAGGCGATCCGCTCGATCTCGGACGTTCCGGTCGTTGCGGCCGGGCTTCGCCTGCGTCCGGCCGAGCCGCTCCGGGGCCGCCGCACCGCCGTGTTCACGACCGGTTTCGCGCCGACCGACGGGCTCGACGCCGAGATCGTCCACGTCTCCCGCAACCTCGCCCGGCGTGACGCGCTGCGCGAGGAACTCGACGGCGTCGACGCCGAGGTGTACCTCGTCGAGCTGAAGGCGGCCGCGGTCGACGTCGTGGCCGAGGCAGCGCTCGCACGCGGGGCCGAGGTCGTGCTCGCCGCGAACGACGTCGTCTCGGACGAGCTCGACGGGCGCGTCGCCGACCTGGCGCGGCAGGCGGTGCGGGCGTGAACGAGCCGCGGCGGATCATGCCGCTCCCGCTCGGCGGCGACGAGCTCGGCCTGCCGTACTCGCGGGGGCTGATGGCGCGCTCGCTCATGGCGGCCGGGGTCGCCGGCCACCGGGCGTACGCGCTGGCGAGCCGCGTGCACGACGAGCTACGTGAGCGGGGCCAGGGCCGGGTCGAGCTCGAGCGGCTCGAGGCGCTCGCGGTGGAGGTGCTCGGCGAGGAAGAGGGGCGCGAGTCGATCAAGCGCTTGCGCCGCTACCAGGAGCTCCGCGAGCTCGATCTGCCGATCATGGTCTTCATCGGCGGCGCCACCGGGACAGGCAAGTCGACGGTCGCGACCGAGCTCGCGTACCGCTTCGGCATCACGCGCGTCACCTCGACCGACTTCGTGCGGCAGACGATGCGCGCGTTCTTCTCCCGCGCGTTCATGCCCTCGATCCACCAGTCGAGCTTCGAGGCGGGCGATGTCTACCCCGACGCCGACGACCCGCTCGAGTTCGGCTTCCGCGAGCAGGCGAGGAACGTCAACGTCGGCGTCCGCGCCTCGTCCGAGCGCGCTCTCGAGGAGGGCTGGTCGCTCGTCCTCGAGGGCGTCCACCTCGTGCCGGGAATGGTCGAGCTGCCGCGGCCGGAGCTCGCGGCCTCGGTCTTCGTCGTGCTCTCGATCGACGACGAGGAGGAGCACCTGCGCCACTTCCATCACCGCGACGAGAACTCGGAGCAGCGGCCCGAGTCGCGCTACCTCGAACGCTTCGCCGACATCCGCCGGCTGCAGGAGGTGATCGTGGCGCGTGCGCATCGCAACGGGGTCCCGGTGATCGAGAACGAGGACGCCGACAAGGCGGCGCGGACGGTCGCGGATCTCGTCCTCGACGCCGCCGAGCAGAGTCGCACGGTCGCCCGATGAGCGACGGCACAGCGTACGAGTCCGACGAGGAGCGCCCCTGCCAGTGCCAGGCGTACCTGCGCGCGACCGAGCGGGCTGCGCTTGTCTCGGCCCGCTGGCTCGGCCGCGACGACGAGGACGCGGCGGAGGAAGCCGCGGCGACGGGCATGCGGGCGACGCTCGACGTGCTGCCGATCAGCGGCCGCGTGGTGTTCGGCTCGCTCGACGACTCGGGCGGCCTCACGCCCGGCGCGATCGTCGGCACCGGCGGCAAGGAGGTCGACCTCGCGCTCGACCCGCTCGAAGGTCGCGGCATCGTCGCGCGCGGCGGCAACGGCGCGATGTCGATGATCGCGGTCGGCGCGCCAGGCCGCTTCACGACGCTGCCCGACTTCTACATGCGGAAGATGGCGGTCGGCCCGCGAGCCCGCGGCGCCATCGACCTCCTCCGCCCGGTCGGCGACAACATCGAGGCGATCGCCGAGGCGTTCGGGCGGCGCGTGAACGACGTGACGACGATCGTGCTCGACCGGCCGCGCCACCACGACCTGATCGAGGAGATCCGCAACTCGGGCGCGCGCATCAAGCTCATCCAGGACGGCGACGTGACCGCGGCGATCTCCGCAGCGATCCGCGGCACGAACGACCACCTCGCGATCGGGATCGGCGGGACCCGGCAGGCGGTGCTCTCGGCCGCTGCGCTGCGCTGCCTCGGCGGCGAGCTGCAGGCCCAGTTCTGGCCCACCTCGCGGCGGGAGATCGACGAGCTACGGGAGGCCGGGATCGTCGACTACGAGCGCGTCTTCAGCACCGAGGATCTCGCGCCGGGCGAGGTGATCGTCGCCGCAACCGGCGTCTCGAACGGAGACCTGCTGCGCGGCGTCCGCTTCCTCGCCGACAGCGCGCGCACGCATTCCCTCGTGATGTGCACTCGCTGCAACTGGGTGCGGTTCGTCGACGGCATCCACTTCTTCGCCCGCGAGCGGCGCGAGGAAGTGCGGCTGCTGATGTAGATCGGAGATCGAAGCTTCGTTCCCTTTCGCACGAGCGCGGCGTAGCATCGCCCGCAACCGACAGGGAGGGAAGAGATGGCTGTTTCCGTCGAGGGTCTGGCGTCGGCGGTCAAGGGTCGCGTCGTCGAAGCAGGCTCGACCGAGTACGACGAGGCCCGGGCGCTCTACAACGCGATGATCGACAAGCGGCCGGCCGCGATCGCGTACTGCGTCGACGAGGCAGACGTGGCTGCAGCGCTGCGCTACGGCGTCGAGCACGGGCTCACGATTGCGGTGCGCGGCGGCGGACACAACGGTGGCGGTCTCGGCTCGGTCGACGACGGCCTCGTGATCGATCTGTCCCAGATGAATGCGATCGAGGTCGACGCCGCGGCGAAGATGGCGCGGGTCGGCGGCGGTGCGCTGCTCAAGGACGTCCTCGAGGCGACCCATCAGCACGGGCTGACGGTCCCGGTCGGGATCATCGGCACCACCGGCGTCGGCGGGCTGACGCTCGGCGGCGGCATGGGGCACCTGACGCGCGGGATGGGGCTCACGATCGACAACCTCGTGGCCGCGACGGTCGTCATCGCGGACGGCTCGGTGGTTCAGACGGACGCCGAGCGCGATCCGGAGCTCTTCTGGGCGCTGCGCGGCGGCGGCGGCAACTTCGGGATCGTCACGCAGTTCTCGTTCCGCTGCCATCCCCTCACGACCGTCCTCGCGGGGCCGGTGCTGTACGACATCGGCGACTCCGCGGAGGTCCTGGCGTGGTACCGCGACTTCCTCCCTGCGGCTCCCGACGACCTGGGCGGCTTCTTCGCCTACCTGTCGATCCCGCCGGGGCCGCCGTTCCCGGAGGAGCTGCACCTGCGGAAGGTGTGCGGCGTCGTGTGGACGCAGGCCGGTGAAGAGGAGACGCCGGCGCTCCGCGAGGCGCGCTCCTTCGGCACGCCGCTGCTCGACGGGATCGCACCGGTGCCCATGCCTGCGTGGAACACGGCCTTCGACGCCGTCTATCCGCCGGGCGACCAGTGGTACTGGCGGGGCGAGTTCATCCGCGAGATCCCGGACGAGGCGATCGCCGTGCACGCCGAGTACGGCCCGGCGATGCCGACCTGGAAGTCGACGATGCACCTCTACGCGATCGACGGCGCCGCGGGACGGGTCGCGAACGATGCGACCGCCTGGGGGTACCGCGACGCGATCTGGGGCGGCGTGTTCGCGGGGGTCGATCCCGATCCCGCGAGCGCCGGCGCGATTCGCGACTGGGCGCGCTCGTACTCCGACGCGATCAAGCCGTACGCGATGGGCGGCGGCTACGTCAACTTCCACATGGACGAGCCCGACCGCGTGCGCGGGATGTACGGCGCGAACTACGACCGGCTCGCACGAGTCAAGGCGCAGTACGACCCGGACAACGTCTTCCGGGTGAATCAGAACATCGCGCCCGCCGCATAGCGGGCTGACTCTCAAACGGGCGGGCGGCCCCGCGTCGAATTGGATCGGGCCGCCCGCTCGCGCTCGTCGTAGCGCTTGCCGGCGCGCAGGAACCACCACGCGAACCAGATCATGGCGATCACCGGCCCGATCGAGACAACGAGCAGGAGGATCGTCAGGCCGACCTTGCCGACGCTGCCCAGCACGTCGCCATCGTAGGCGGCTCTACACTGGTGGCGTGGCCAGCCGCGACGAGGTGATGGAGGTGCTGCGCACCGTCGAGGATCCCGAGCTCGGGATGGACATCGTCGATCTCGGGCTCCTCTACGAGGTCGAGGTGGAGGACTCCAAGGCGAAGGTCACGTACAGCCTCACGTCGATGGGCTGCCCGGCCGGCCCGCTCATCGCGCAGGACATCGACAGCGCCGTCCGCCAGGTCGAGGGCATCCAGGACGTCGAGCTCGAGCTGACGTTCGACCCGCCGTGGACGCCGGAGCGGATGTCCGACGACGCGAAGTTCATTCTCGGCTTCGGCTAGAGCCTTCTCCACAGAGCGGACCGGGACTTTCAGAGTCCCCCGGACGAGGGGGTCGTGAACCGGTCGCGCGCCCGACAACGTGTGTCATGGGCTGGTTCCTTCGTAGGCCGCTGGGCTTGTTCGCCGCCATCGTGGTCGTCGGAGTCATCCCCATCGCGGTCGTCTTGAAGGTGTCCGGCGGCACGGCCGGCGCCTCCGGTGCCTCTGGCTACTCCGCCACGCCCCTCTCGAGCGCGCAGTTCGCGGCTTTGGGCGAGCACGCCTGCGTGTCCCTGCGCCGGCAGCTCCGAGGCGTCACCGCCAAGAGGCCCAGCAGTCGCAAGGGCGCCGTCCGGTCCGTCCGGACCGTCGCCTCGACACTTGCCGGGCTGAACATGGAGCTGGATGGAAAGGTCCCGCCGCGCTCCGAGGTGGCTCCCTTCAGGCGCCTCCTGGGCGGAATTCAGACCGCAGAGCGCGGCATGAATCAACTGGATCACCTGACCGAGACGGGCCAGTGGCAGCGAGCCACCCTCCTCGTGCGATCTCCTTCGTGGCGGGCCATCGGCAATGCCCTCAAGCCGTCCGCCAGGGCCGGGGGCAAGCGCTGCGGCCCGGCTCGCCGGATCGACGCAGTCCTCACGGCGGTGGCGGTCAGGGTGTCCGGCGGCACGTCCGCTGCGTCCTACTACTTCGCAAGGCCGCTCTCGGTTGCGGAGTTCGCGCACGGGATCGAGCGCATCTGCGTGTCCGCCCGCGCCCGACTCGAGGAGCTCGTCGCTGCCAAGCCCGCGAGCCTGCCGGACGCAGCGAGCAAGATCGACACGCTGACCTCCTCATTCGACGGCTACCTCGCGGAGCTACGTGGGCTGACCCCGCCACCCTCGATCGCAGCCCCCTTCCGGCATGTGCTCGCGAACCTCCAGCTCGAAGATCGCGCCATGCACGACCTGGACGAGTTGGGCAAGACCGGACAATGGCAACGCGCCGAGCAGCTCCTCCATTCGCGTCGGTGGCAAAGCATGCTCGACCGATTCGGCCCGCCGGTCAGGCCCGCAGATATCCGCTGCGGCTAGCCGGCACCGGCCTTGAAGGGTGAGCGCGCCGCCTCCACGCGAGGCGGCGCTACTCAGAGTGTTTCGCTGCCCTAGACGACGTCGTCCTCGACGACGGTGCGCCGCCGGGTGGCAGGCCCCTCGTCGACGACGGTGCGACGCCCGCCGCCGACTCCGCCCCAGCTCGACCAGAAGACGAGCGAGATGAGCGCGCCGACGATGCCTACGACGAGCAGGATGTAACCGATCGTGTTGACGTTGAAGCCGGACGTCGTGACGTTGACCGCGAAGGCCAGGACGGCGCCGACTGCAATCAGGATCAAGCTGACTCCTATACCCACAACAACCTCCGTTGGTTGGACGTCCGGTTCAACGGCCGGATCCGGCAATCGGTTACGGGAGCGCGCCGGTTAGAGGCAAAGTTGGCTCGGGTAGGGATCGGCGATGCCGTGGCTCCTGAAAGCACTCCTGCTGGCGCTGAAGACGAGGCGCGGCCGCCGGCTGCTGCTCGCCGGCGGCGCCGGGGCGATGGACCTCGCCCGGAGCAAGCGAGCACGGGAGCTCTACGCCAGAGCGTTGGAAGCGGCGGCCAGGGTCAAGCGGTAGGCGGATCCAGCCTGCGGCGCCAGCGTTCCGGCACCTCGACGCTGCGACCGGACGCGTAGTCGTAGCCGACGAGGACGCTCTTCGCCTCGGCCACGAGCCGGTCGCCGACGCGCAGCTCGAACTCGAACTCGAAGCTCTTCGTGCCGACCCGCGACGGTCGTACGCCGATCGCCACCGTCTCGTCGAAGCCCACCTGCGAGCGGAAGTCGATCTCGGTCCGGGCGAGGATCACGTCTTCCAGCGGCATCGGCTCCTCGGCCGCGTACCGGCCGAACCAGGCGAGCCGCGCCTGCTCGATGTACACCGAGAACACCGCGTTGTTCACGTGGCCCATGCCGTCGAGGTCGCTGAAGCGGGCGGTCTCGTAATGGACGAACGGGAAACCCTCCACCGCCGTCGATCGTATAGCCGGGTCTACGACGCCCGACTCGGGTGGATGAGGGGCAGGGCGCCGCGCCAGCCCGACGCGAGAACGCGCACGCTCGTCGGCGGCGTGATGACATCGATGCGGCCGTTCGGGCGCCGCCGGCGTCCGGAGTAGCCGCCGGGGGCCCAGTGCAATAGCTCCGCACCGGCGACAAGCCACGGCTCGCCATCGAGCACCACGAACGCGCCGTCGGGGAGCGTGTCCAGCTCCTCCTGGTGCAGTCGCCCGCGTTCCGCGTGCAGCAGCTCGTCGAGCTCGTCGGCTCGCGAGGCGCCCGTCAGCGCCAGGAAGCTGCGGTAGTCCGCGTTCCGGCACTCGGCACAGGGTCGGTGCCCCGCGGCGAGCGCGGTCGCGTCGTCGAGGAAGAACAGACCCGTATACCGATTCGGCGCCATCGGGCCGCCGGCGCGGTAGCGGCCGCGGAACTCCAGGCGGCACGAGATCCACCGCTTCAGCTGCCACTGCCGGCGAATGACCCCGCGCTCGTCGTGCAGTCGGCCGCGGTTGCCGTACACGAGGCCGCGCTCCGGCGTCGCGATCAGCTCGCCCAGCGGCGTCACCCGGTTCTGGAACGGCATCGGACGTCAGTACAGCGCGTCAGCGCACGCTTTGCGCGATCGCGAGCGCCCGCTCGAGGCCGACGGCCGCTTCCAGGCGCAGGGTCAGGGGCCCGTGCTGCCAGATCAAGGCGCGGCCGGCGGCGACGGGCGGGCCTCCCGGGAGGTAGAGGGCGTGGCGGCCCCCGATCCAGATGCCCGGCTCTCCGCGGACCTGGACGTACTCGACCTTCGTCTTCCCGAGCGTGGCCTTCTTGAGCACCTCGGGCCCACCGCCGCTCTGGAACTCGAACAGGAGCAGGCCCGGGTACCGGAGCCAGTAGCCGCCGTCGGCGGCGTGGACCGACTCGGGGCGGCGCCCGCTCGGCAAGAGCAGACGGAACGCCGCGGTGTCGAGCGGGATCGGCTGGCCGAGCGACCGGTGGCTCGTGAGCGGCGGGAGCCCGTCGATCACGCTCACGGTCGCGCCGCGGACGTGGAAGAAGCGCAGCAGCGAGGCGCGGGAGGCCGGAACTGCGAACGCGACGGCCAGCGCGGCGACGCCGATGGCGACCGCGAGAGCGAGCCCGCGACGGCGGTGCCGACGGCGGTCGAGGCGCGCGACGACGCCGCCGAGGAGAGCTGGAGTGGGCGGGAAGTCGAGGTGTGCCGCGACGTCGCGGAGCCCGAGCTCGAGATCGGTCATCGCAGCTCCTCCTCCAACCGGGACAGCGCCCGGTGCGTCCGTGATTTCACCGTGCCGCGCGCGATCCCGAGCGCGGCGGCGGTCTCGTCCTCCGACAGCTCGAGCAAGTAGCGGCAGGCGAGCACGTCTCGATCGTCGTCGCGCAGCCGCTCGACCGCGGTCAGGATCCGCTCCCGCCGCTCGGCGGCGAGCGCAGCTTCCTCCGGATCGTTGCCCGCCCCGCCGGGCTCGGCCGCCGCCCGCAAGGCCAGGGCGGCACGGCGGCCCCGGCTGCGACGCCTGTTCCGGGCCTCGTTGGCCACGATCGCCAGCAGCCACGGGCGGAAGGGCTGGCCACGGCGAAAGCGCCGCAGAGCCCGGTGCGCCTTGACGAAGCCGTCCTGTGCGGCCTCCTCGGCATCGGCCGCGTCCCCGGCGATCACGAACGCCGTGCGGAAGGCAAGCGACTGGTAGGCGAGCACGAGTTCCTCGAACGCAGCCGGGTCGCCCCGGCACGCCCGCTCGACGAGCATCTCCTCGCCCGGGGGCTGCACAGGTCGATTGTCATCGTTCAGGCGGCGGTTTTCAGGGCACGCAACCGTGCCACGTCCCGACGACGCAGCACGAGCACGAGCAGGACGACCACGGCACCTGCGCCGGCGAGCGTCCAGGCCCAGGGGAACGACCCGTCGCCTCCGGCCGGCGGCGACTCCGGCAGCCCGGCCGCGACGAGTGTCACCTTCAGCCCCGGCCCCGCGACGAACCAGCCGCCGTGAGTGTGGTTGAAGCCCCAGAACCGCTGATCGGGGCTCATGTACGTCACCGGCGTCTTCGCGTACGGATAGACGTCCTGGACGAGTGTGCTCGTCCCGTGCGGACCAGGCACGCGATACGTGATGCGATAGCGCGGGCCGAGGTCGCCTGCCGGCTGCGTCCGCTTGGTCGGGTCCGGCACCTGGAGGAACACCTGGGGGAAGAACCCGCCGAGCTCGACGAGCGACCCGAGCGGCGTGCCCGGGCCCGACTCGCCTTCACCCTTGATCGGCAGCGCATGGTCGAGCCCCGGGCCGGACAGCGAGGCGGTCGAGGGGCCCTTCGCCGCCGCCGGCGCGGTCGCGACGAGCGCCGCGAGCGCCCCGAAGATCGCGAGCGGGAGGAGCTTGCGCATGTGACTTCCTTTCGTCGACACCCTTCAGCTTCCGTACACCGGCGGGGGCGTCCGGGTTCCCGCAGCGGATCAGATCGTCAGGACGATCTTGCCGAGCTGCTCACCCGCCTCGAGCCGCTCGTGCGCAGCGCGGATCTCCTCGAGCGGGAGCACCGAGTCGACGACCGGCAGCGCGCGGCCGCTCGCCACGAGCTCGTAGGCGCCGGCGAAGTCC
>Ga0207657_10002357_pt1 | contig 20456 bp, 22 predicted proteins | sample KBSC33metaG_FD_184316 | JGI IMG/M metagenome (GOLD analysis project Ga0207657, IMG submission 184316) | Corn rhizosphere microbial communities from Kellogg Biological Station, Michigan, USA - KBS C3-3 metaG (SPAdes) (version 2) | ecosystem: Host-associated > Plants > Roots > Rhizosphere > Soil ... | reverse complement strand
GAGCGCGTTCTTCAAACCGGTGTCGTCGGGATGCCCGTCGACCTCGGCGAGGAACTGCGTGGCCGCGAAGTGGCCGCCGACCATGTAGCTCTCCAGCTTGGTCATGTTGACGCCGTTCGTGGCGAAGCCTCCGAGCGCCTTGTAGAGCGCGGCAGGCAGGTTGCGGACGTTGAAGATGAAGCTGGTCACCACCGGCCCGTTCCCGCGCGGCGCCTGCACGAGGTCGGGGCTGAGCACCACGAAGCGGGTGGTGTTGTCGTCCTCGTCCTCGACGTCGCGGGCGAGGATCTGCAGTCCGTAGATCTCCGCCGCCAGGGGCGGTGCGATCGCGGCCTTGGTGAGGTCTGCGGCCTCGGCGACCTCACGCGCCGCACCCGCGGTGTCGCCGGAGATCACGGGCACCAGGCCGTGCTCCCGGATCACCCGACGGCACTGCCCCAGCGCGTGGACGTGGCTGTGCACCGTGCGGATCGTCTCCCACGAGGCGCCCGGCGGGGCCATGAGGTGGAACTGGATCCGCAGGAAGTGCTCGCCGATGATGTGCAGGGTCGAGGCCGGCAGGAAGTGGTGGATGTCGGCGACCCGGCCGGCGATCGAGTTGTCGATGGGGATCATCGCCAGCTCTGCGTCGCCGCTCTCGACCGTGGCGAAGACGTCCTCGAACGACGCGCACGCGACCGCCTCCCAGTCCGGGTAGTGCTCGTTGCACACCAGGTGGGAATTGGAGCCGGGCTCGCCCTGGTAGGCGATACGTCGTGGCGTCACCGGAGCAGTTTCCCATGCCCGCAGGCGCGGCTGCGCGGCGCGGCGACCCAGGCTCTCTACGCTCGGTCGCGTGACCACCACCCTCTCCGTCCTGGCCTTCCTGCTCGCCCTCGGCGCCCTGACCGTGTCGCTGCAGGCGCGCCGGGCGGCGTCGGGGCGAACGGCGGCAACCGGCGCGTCCGACCTTCCTCACGACGCACTGGGTCTGCGCCACGAGGTCGCGGCGCTGCGTGCCGAGGCGGACCGGGCGCTGCGCAACCTGGCGGTGGTCCGGTACGACGCCTTCGGTGACATGGGTGGCCACCTGTCGTGGTCGCTCGCCGTGCTCGACGACCACGGCGACGGGGCAGTCCTGACCTCCATCCACGGCCGGAACGACGCCCGCAGCTATGCCAAGGCGGTGACCTCGTGGCGTTGCGAGCAGCAGCTCTCACCCGAGGAGGAGGACGCGATCTCGCGAGCCCGCTCGGGTCCCGCCACGGGTTGAGCCGCGTCTCTCACCCGAGGGGCGTCAGCAGGAAGACCGGGATGACCCGGTCGGTGCGCTCGGCGTACCGGGCGTAGTTGGGCCAGGTCTTGACCATGTGCTCCCAGGCGATGCGCCGCTCCGCACCGGCCAGCTCTCGCGCGACGGCCGCGCGGCTGCGCCCACCGGTCGAGATCGTCACGGTGTCGGCCGCCCGGACGTTGACGACCCAGACCGGTGGCTTCGCGCCGCCGAAGTTGGAGCCGGCGACGAGCTCGCCGTCACCGTACGGGACGCACAGGAGCGGGGTGGAGCGCGGGATGCCGGACCTGCGGCCGGGGACCGTGAGCATCACGTTGGGCAAACCGGCGATCCGCAGGATCGACCAGCGCCCGCGGGTCAGGCGCTGGATCAGCCTGTCCAGCCAGGTGATCTGGGGGAGCAGCCGCGGCATCCACGCGAGGGCGCCGATCCGGATCGCCAGCGGGGTCAGCATGCCCATGGGAGATGATCCTAGGGGCCGCGATCCACGGCCTCCCGGCCTCAGCGCGGGACCCGCACCAGCAGCCGACCATGGACGCAGGACGCCCGGATCTCCTTGCCCGGCGCGATCAGGTCGCCGTCCAGCTGACGCGGCGCCGGCGCCGGAGTGCGTACGACGACCTCACGGCCGGTCATCCGGGTGATCGCCTCGTCGGTCCGCTTGTTCTTGGTCAGCACCCGCAACGCGAGCGGGATCCACGACACGAACCGTCGCGGGTAGAGGAGCACCACGTCGAGCTGGCCGTCGTCGATCGCCGCCTCCGGGATCAGCGGCATCCCGGCCTGCAGCGAGCCGACGTTGCCGACCACGATGGTCCGGGCCCGGTGCCGGGTGAACTCGCCGCCGTCGACGGAGATCTCGACCCGGATCGCCGGGAACATCAGCGCCTTGAGTCCCGACCACACGTAGGCGAGCCAGCCGACCTTGTTCTTGAAGCTCTCGTTGACGCCCTCCATGATGGCGGCGTCGAAGCCCATGCCGGCCATGACCAGGAAGGTGGCGTCCTCCATGTCGTCGCCGCTGACGTGGACCATGTCGATCGCCCGGTCCTGGCCGTTGAGGCCGACGTCGACGGCGGCGCGCAGGTAGAGGGGGATCGACAGGTTGCGCGCGAGCAGGTTGCCGGTGCCGGCCGGGACGATCGCCACCGGAATGCCGGTGCCGGCCAGCTCCTCGCAGACCGCCCGGATGGTGCCGTCGCCGCCGATCGCGATCACCAGGTCGGCGCCGGAGACCGCCGCCTCGTGCGCCATCCGGTAGCCGGTGTCCTCGACCTGGGTCTCCCACCAGGTGACCTGCTCCCAGCCGGAGTCGGCGGCCATCTTCTCGACCATCGCGCGGAAGGCGGCGGGGTCGTCGACCTTGACCGGGTTGAGGATCGCGGCCAGGCGGCGTCCGCCGGACGGGACGGTCTGGGGCAACGGGTCGTTGGCCAACGCGATGGAGCGCGGCTCGGGGTCGAACAGGAGGAGCCAGCCGAGCACCAGGACGGTGCCCAGCAGGTAGCCGCCGAGCACGTCGGAGAGGTTGTGGACGCCCAGGAAGATCCGGTCGGCGCCCACCAGGAGGGCGAGCACGAGGGCACCGGTGACGACACCATGACGCAGGCCGCGACGGCGTACCAGCATCAGCGCGAGCACGATCGCGACGCCGGCGGCGGCGGCGATCCCGCTGGAGTGCCCCGACGGGAAGGAGTAGCTCGACAGGGTCTCCACCGGGTGGTCCCACACGGGACGGTCGCGGGCGACCAAGAGCTTCAGCAGCGGGTTGACGACCAGGACCGAGGCCATCACCAGGACCGTCCAGGTCGCGGCTCGGCGATGGCCCTTGAGCGCGAGGGCGCCGGCCGTGACAAGGGTGTACGCCGCCATCGGCCAGGTCTCGAAGATCCGACCGACCCAGATCCACGTGCTCCTCAGCCAGGCGTGGTCGAAGGTGAGCTGCTGCGGGCGCCGGCCGACGTCGCCGTCGGCGTGCTCGAGCACCGACCAGTGCTGCGAGACCAGCACCGCGAGCACCGCGAGGAGGGCCACGCAGAGCAGGGCCGAGGTCAGCGCTGCCCAGCGCCCGCGGGGGGTGTCGATCACGGCGAGGATTATGCCCCGACGTGGTGGCGGGTCAGCCGCGCCATCTGTGCACTCCTGCATCATTACAATCTTGTGGCAGACGTTTGCAGATCGTAATATCGAGCAGAGGTCCGCTGCGAAGGAGTGCCCATGCCGCCCACCCACGAGGTCACGAACCAGGTCCCGCCGCTGGTCGGTCACGACGTGGCGGCGTACCCACCGTTGCTCGAGAGCCTCGCGCGCGAGGGCGCCGGGTGGGCCTTGGACGACCTCCATGCGCTCGGTCGCCGGGCCGGGGGCGCCGAGGCCCAGGAGTGGGGCCGGCTCGCCGAGAAGAACCATCCCGTGCTGCACACCCACGACCGCTACGGCCACCGGGTCGACGAGGTGGAGTTCGACCCCGCGTGGCACCAGCTCATGGCGGTGGCCATCGAGTCGGGCATCCATGCGGCTCCGTGGGGCGACGACCGCGAGGGCGCGCACGTCGCGCGCGCGGCGAAGGAGTTCGTCTGGAGCGCCGCGGAACCCGGTCACATCTGTCCGATCTCGATGACCTACGCCGTCGTACCGGCGCTGCGCGCGAATCCCGACCTGGCGGCCACCTACGAGCCGCTGCTCACCGCGTCGGTCTACGACTTCGGGCTGCGCGCCCCTGCGACCAAGCGCGGGCTGATCGCCGGGATGTCGATGACCGAGAAGCAGGGCGGCTCGGACGTCCGGGCGAACACCACCACCGCGCGGCCGAACTCGGACGGCTCGTACTCCCTGGTGGGACACAAGTGGTTCACGTCGGCTCCGATGTCGGACTTCTTCCTCACCCTGGCCCAGGCCCCCGGGGGCCTGTCGTGCTTCTTCGTCCCGCGGGTGCTCGAGGACGGCACCATGAACCCGATCCGGCTGCAACGGCTCAAGGACAAGCTCGGCAACCGCGCCAACGCCTCGGCAGAGATCGAGTACGACGGTGCTCTCGGCTGGCTGGTCGGCGAGGAGGGTCGCGGTGTCCGGACCATCATCGAGATGGTCAACATGACGCGGCTCGACTGCACGATCGGGTCCGCCACCAGCATGCGCCTGGGCACGATGCAGGCGGTGCACCACGCCCGTCACCGGCATGCCTTCGGTCGCGCCCTGGTCGACCAGCCGCTGATGAGGAACGTGCTGGCCGACCTTGCGCTGGAGGCGGAGGCCGCGACGTACGCCGCGATGCGGCTCGCCGGTGCCACCGATCGAGTGACGCGGGGTGACGAGTCCGAGGCGATGGTGCGCCGGGTCGCGCTGGCGGTGTCGAAGTACTGGGTCTGCAAGCGGGCACCGGCCCACGCAGCCGAGGCGCTCGAGTGTTTCGGAGGCAACGGCTACATCGAGGACTCGGGGATGCCGCGGCTGTTCCGGGAGTCGCCGTTGATGTCGATCTGGGAGGGCTCCGGCAATGTCGCGGCTCTCGACACGCTGCGCGCGATGGCCAAGCAGCCGGAGAGCGTCGAGGCGTTCTTCGGTGAGGTCGAGCTCGCGGCCGGGGCCGACAGCCGGCTGGACGACGCCGTCGGCCGGATCCGCAAGGACCTCACCGACCTGGGCGACGTGGAGTACCGCGCCCGCCGAGTCGTCGAGCAACTGGCCCTGGTGTTCCAGGGATCGCTGCTCGTGCGTCATGCACCGAGCTCGGTGGCCGACGCCTTCTGCGGCTCGCGGCTCGGCGGGGACTGGGGTGCCGCGTTCGGCACGCTGCCTGTCGGGGTCGACACCACGACGCTGATCGACCGCGCCGGCGTCGAGGCATGACCGCTCCGGCTGCCGCAGACGGTTGGGAGACGCTGCGGACCGAGGTCGACGAAGGCGTCGGCTCGATCGTGCTCACCCGGGCCGAGGAGTACAACACCATCACGCCGCAGCTGCGCGACGACCTGGCCGCGGCGGTCGACGCGCACGATGCCGATCCCGGCGTACGCGTGATCCTGCTGCGGGCCGAGGGCCCTGCCTTCTGCGCCGGCTACGGCCTGGACTGGTCGACCCGGATGCAGGCCGACGAGGCCGATGCGCTCGCGGGACGGGTCTGGGACTCGGTGATCGACCACCGCGAGATGAGCCGCTTCGTCGACACCTACCTGAAGCTCTGGTACTGCCGGAAGCCGACGATCTGCGCCGTCAACGGCTGGTGCATCGCCGGCGGGACCGACCTGGTGCTCTGCTCCGACATCATCATCGCCGGCGAGGGCGCCAGCTTCGGGTACCCGCCGTCGCGGGTCTGGGGTACCCCGACCACGGCGATGTGGGTCTACCGGCTCGGCTTCGAGAAGGCCAAGCGCTACCTGCTGACCGGTGACGAGATCCCGGCCCCCGAAGCCGCCCGGATCGGCCTGATCCTCGAGACCGTGCCGGACGAGACGCTGCAGGAGCACGCGTTCGCCTTCGCCAAGCGGATGGCGCAGGTGCCCGGCAACCAGCTGGAGATGCTCAAGCTGCTGTGCAACCAGACGGCCGAGAACATGGGCCTCTCCTCGACCCGAACCCTCGGCACCCTGTTCGACGGCGTGGCCCGGCACACCCAGGAGGGCATCGACTTCGTCACCCGCTCCGGCGAGGTCGGCATCCGCCAGGCAGTCCGCGAGCGCGACGACCCCTTCGGCGACTACGGCTCCCGCCCACGAAGCTAGGTCGCGCCCGGCCCGGTGCTCGTCATACCGAATTCGGGCTCGTCATACCGGATCTCGTATGACCAGCGGCGAATTCACAACCCGGGTTGTGAATTCGCCCGCACCTCGAGGCGCACGACCACACTCTTCGACACCGGCGTGTTCGACACCTTGGCCACCGAGTCCAGCGGCACCAGCACGTTGGTCTCGGGGAAGTACGCCGCTGCGCAGCCTCGTGCGGTGGCGTAGGACACGACGCGGAAGTCCTCGGCGCGGCGCTCGCCGTCGGACCAGACGCTGACCAGGTCGACCTGCTCGCCGTCCGCGATCCCGAGGGTCGCGAGGTCGTCGGGGTTCACGAACACCACGCGGCGCCCCGAGCGGATGCCGCGGTAGCGGTCGTCGAGGCCGTAGATCGTGGTGTTGAACTGGTCGTGGCTGCGCACGGTCTGCAGGAGCAGGTGGCCCGCCGGCACGGTCAGGACGTTCAGCGGGTTGACGGTGAACCGAGCCTTGCCCGTGGCCGTCCGGAACTCGCGGCTGTCGCGGGGCGGGTGGGGGAGGGGGAAGCCGCCCGGTCGCTCGACGCGGGCGTTGAAATCGTCGAACCCGGGCACCACCCGGGAGATGCGCTCGCGTACCACGCCGTAGTCGGCGCGCATCCCGGCCCAGTCGATGGAGTCCGCGGGGAACAGCTCCTCGGCGAGGCGGGTGACGATGGCGACCTCGGAGAGCAGCTGCTCCGACGCCGGCTCGAGGCGGCCGCGGGACAGGTGCACCATGCCCATCGAGTCCTCGACCGTCACGGCCTGCGGTCCGCTGAGCTGGTCGTCGCGCTCGGTGCGGCCCAGGCACGGCAGGATCAGCGACTCCTCGCCGCACAGCGCGTGCGACCGGTTGAGCTTCGTGCTCACGTTCACCGTGAGGTCGAGCCCGGTCATGGCAGCCGCGGTCGCGTCGCTGTCCGGCGTTGCGGAGACGAAGTTGCCGCCCATCGAGAAGAACGCCCGCACCCGGCCGTCGCGCATCGCCCGGATCGTGTCGACGGAGTCGAGGCCGTCGTCGGCCGGCGGCGTGAACGAGAACTCCTCGCCGAGCGACTCGAGGAACGCGACCGGCATCTTCTCCCAGATGCCCATCGTCCGGTCACCCTGCACGTTGGAGTGCCCGCGCACGGGGCACAGGCCGGCGCCCCGCTTGCCGATGTTGCCTCGCAGCAGCATCAGGTTGGTGATCTCCTGGATCGTCGCCACGGCGTCGCGGTGCTGGGTCAGCCCCATCGCCCAGCAGACGATCACCCGGTCGGACTCGCGGTAGCGCACCGCCAGCGCCTCGATCTCCGCGAGCGTCAACCCGGTCGCGGTGAGCACGTCGTCCCAGTCGAGGTCGCCCAGATGTGCGACGTACTCCTCGTACTCCGAGCAGTACGCCGCCACGAACTCCTCGTCCACCGCGCCGGCGTCGACCGTCAGCTTGGCGAGCGCCGAGAACAGCGCCTGGTCACCGGACAACCGCACCTGCAACAGCTCGTCGGCGAGCTCGGTGCCCGCCACCAGCCCCTGGGGCGTCTGCGGGTTGCGGAAGCGTCGCAGCCCGGCCTCGTCGAGCGGGTTGATGCCGACGATGTGCGCGCCGTTCTTCTTGGCCTTCTCGAGGGCCGTGAGCATCCGCGGGTGGTTGGTGCCGGGGTTCTGCCCGACGACGAGGATGAGGTCGGCGGCGTACAGGTCCTCCAGGAGCACCGAACCCTTGCCGATGCCGATCGAGTGCGCCAGCGCCGCGCCGCTGGACTCGTGACACATGTTCGAGCAGTCCGGCAGGTTGTTGGTACCGAAGCGGCGCACCATCAACTGGTAGAGAAACGCAGCCTCGTTGGACGTGCGGCCCGACGTGTAGAACGACGCCGCGTCAGGCGACGGGAGGGCGCGCAGCCGGTCGGCGATCAGCGCGAAGGCGTCGTCCCAGCCGATCGGCTCGTAGTGCGTGGCGCCTCGTGGCCGGTGCAGCGGCTCCACAAGCCGGCCCTGCTGCCCCAGCCAGTAGTCGGACCTCTCGGCCAGCTCCGCGATCGGGTGCGCGGCGAAGAAGTCGCGATCCACGCGGCGCAGCGTCGCCTCCTCGGCGACCGCCTTGACTCCGTTCTCGCAGAACTCCGCCGGGCTGCGGTGGTCCGGGTCCGGCCAGGCGCAGCCGGGACAGTCGAAGCCGTGCTTCTGGTTGAGCCGGGCCAGCGTCGACGCCGTACGACGCACGCCCATCTGCGACCGTGCCAGCCCCAGCGACTTCACCACGGCCGGTACGCCGGCTGCCCCGTGCTTGCGCCTGCCGACCTCCAGGTCGTCCTCGGAGGGGTCGTCGCGGGGTGCTTGGCGTGCCATCCGGCCATTGTGACCCCTCGCCGGTCGGCCGCCGCCGGTGCCGCGGGTACCCGGTTTCTGTCAGACTCGGCAACGACGAGGATGTCGACCCAGGGAGTCTCCGATGGTCAGGCTCAGCCGAATGCGCGCGGCTCTCGCGGCGGCCGCGCTGGGGACTGCTCTCGCGGGCTGCGGCGACGCCGGCACCAGCCAGCCTCAGGACGACGTTGCGTCGGCCTCAGCAGGAGCGGGCGCGGCGGCGGGTGACTGGCTCCTGCGCTTCACCACGGCGGAGGGCGCCGACGGCGAGCAGTCGAGGTCCGTGTACGTGCGCTACGACCCCGCCACGGGCCAGGCCAGCGCGCGCAACCTTCCTCCCGTGCTCGCCTCGGACGCCAGCCAGGACGAGCAGGTGCTGCTGGTCAGCGCCGACCACACCCGGGCCGTGCCGGACACGGCGATCCCAGCGGACGAGCGCAGGTCCGGCAAGCTGACGATCTACTCGGTGACCGGCCAGACCACCGAGACCCTCGACATCCGCGCCCTCACCGGCCAGTCGGATCTCAGGGCGGTCGCGTGGGCCTTCGACCCGACCGACGCCGACGTGCTGCGCATCGTCGACTCGCGCCAAGTGGTGTGGAAGGTCGACCTGGCGTCGAGGTCGGCGAGCAAGGAGCGCACGCTGCCGACGCGCGACGGCTGGATCTACGGCAACGGCTTCGACAAGGAGACCGGGGAGCCGTACATCGAGAGCATCGACTCCGACCAGACCGACCCGGCGGGCAACGGCGACAGCGACGCGCGCGCGGTCCACCGCCAGGGCGGCACGCTGATCCGGTACGACGGCGCCGAGCTGGACGGTCTGCCGAAGCCGCCGTGCGGATTCGCCGGTGGGTTCGCGTTCGACGGGGGCGTCGTGTGGCTGTTCTGTGCGGACACGCCGAGCATCGCGGCGTACCAGGCGCACCCGGGCGGGGCGAGCTGGCACGCCTTCGGGATGCCGTCCCCCAAGGTCGTCCCGGCTTCGGCCGCCGAGCTGACCTTCGCACTCCCGCCGGTGGCCTGACCGGCCGCCGACCGCGAACCAGGTGGACGCCGGCGGATATCCTCGCCCGTGTGAGTCACCCCACCCGATTCTCCGCGTCCCCCGCTCCGCTCCTCCCGCGGACAATCGAGCGGGGACCCCGATGATCGATCCCCGACTGCTTCGTGACGACCCCGACCTGATCCGTGCCGCCCAGGCCAAGCGGGGCCTGTCCACGACCGTGGTCGACGAGGCGCTCGCGGCCGACGAGGGACGGCGTGGGGCGATCGCCGACTTCGAGCGGTTGCGGGCCGAGCAGAAGCAGCTCGGCAGGCTCATCTCGCAGGCGAAGGGTGACGATCGCGCGGTGCTGCTCGAGCGGACCAAGTCGCTCGCGGCCGACGTCAAGACCGCGGAGGCCGCCCAGGCACGGGCCGAGGAGGCCTGGCGCGAGGCGATCATGGCGATCCCGAACCCTGCTGCCGACGAGGCCCCCGCCGGCGGCGAGGACGACTACGTCGTGCTCGAGACGATCGGCACGCCGAGGGACTTCGAGGCCGAGGGCTTCGTGCCGCGCGACCACGTCGAGCTCGGCCGGATCCTCGGTGCGATCGACCTGGAGCGCGGGGCGAAGGTGTCCGGCTCGCGGTTCTACTTCCTCACCGGCGTCGGCGCCGAGCTCGAGTTCGCCCTGGTCAACATGGCGCTGGAGCAGGCCCGGGAAGCCGGCTTCACGCAGGTCATCGCGCCGTCGCTGGTGAAGCCCCGCGCGATGGAGGGCACCGGCTTCCTCGGCCAGGCCGCCGACGACGTCTACCGGATCGAGGGCGAGGACATGTACCTCGTCGGGACCTCCGAGGTCGCCATGGCGGCGTACCACTCCGACGAGATCCTCGACGCGGCGGCGCTGCCGCTGCGGTACGCCGCCTTCAGCCCGTGCTTCCGCAAGGAGGCCGGCTCGCACGGCCGGGACACCAGGGGCATCATCCGCGTGCACTGGTTCGACAAGGTGGAGATGTTCGTCTACACGACCCTGGAGGAGGCCGAGGCCGAGCACCAGCGGCTGCTCGCCTGGGAGAAGCAGTTCCTCGACAAGCTCGAGCTGGCCTATCGGGTCATCGACACGGCTGCCGGAGACCTCGGTCTGAGCGCGCGACGCAAGTTCGACTGCGAGGCCTGGATCCCGACGCAGGGCAAGTACCGCGAGCTCACGTCGACGTCGAACTGCACCGACTTCCAGTCGCGTCGCCTCGACATCCGCGCGCGGTTCACCGACAGCGGCCCGGGCCAGCCCGAGGTGCGACCGGTCGCGACCCTCAACGGCACGCTCACCGCCATCCCGCGCACCATCGTGGCGATCCTCGAGACCCACCAGCAGGCCGATGGATCGGTGCGCCTCCCGAAGGCGCTCCACAGGTGGCTGGGCCGCGAGTGCCTCGAGCCGGTCGTGCCCACCGGAGGTTGACCTTGTCGAAACCAGAAGGCGTCTCGACAGGCTCGACGAGCGGAGAACGCTGGATCCCGAAGCTCGTCGCCCTCGACATCGACGGCACCCTGCTGGCCTGGCTGGAGGGCCGCGGCACGACGCACGAGGAGATCAGACCCGCCGTCCGTGAAGCGGTGCAGAGGGCCCATGACGCCGGGGCCTACGTCGTGCTCGCCAGTGGTCGCTCACCTCACGGCATGACCAACGTCGCCGACCTGCTCGGGCTGCACACCGACGGTGGCGAACCGCTGTGGGTGGTGGCGTCCAACGGTGCGGTGGTGTTCCGCTACCCGCCGCTGGAGGTGATTCACGAGATCACCTTCGACGCCCGGGAGGCAGTGCGTGCGGTCCTCGCCGAGCATCCCGAAGCCCTGGTCGCCGTCGAGGAGCGCGGGGTCGGCTACCGGCTCAACAAGCCGTTCCCCGACGGAGAGCTGTCCGGCGAGATGATCGTCTCCGACATCGAGGAGATGATCGCCGAGCCGGTCAGCCGGGTGATCATCCGCGACCCCGACGCGACGGCCGAGGACTTCGTCGCCACCGCGCGCCGGCTCGGGCTGCACGGCACCAACTACGTGGTCGGCTGGACCGCGTGGCTCGACCTGTCGCCGGTCGGGGTGCACAAGGCCAGCGGCGTCGCCGAGGTCTGCGACCGGCTCGGTGTGGATCCCGCTGACGTGCTGGCCATCGGCGACGGCCGCAACGACATCGAGCTGCTGCACTGGGCCGGCCGCGGGGTCGCGATGGGCCAGGCTGTGGAGGAGGTGCGCGCCGCGGCCGACGCCGTGACCGCGGGCGTGCACGAGGACGGCGCGGCGGTCGAGCTGGACCGCTGGTATCGAGACGGGCGCGGCACGCGCTCCCCGGCCGAGGAGCTTCGCTGACCGCCCTCGACCCGGTGGTCACCACCCCTCGGCTGCGCCTCGAGCTGATCACCCCGGACGAAGCCGCCCGGATGCTCGCCGGTGAGCGCCGGGCCGGATGGCACCCCGCTTACCCGCGCCAGGACGACCTCGACGGCGTGTCGATGATGCCCCGGTCGACCGCGTCGGCCGACGACCTCAGTTGGAGCCCGCGCCACGTGGTCCGTGCGTACGACGGCCTGGTGGTGGGCTCGATCGGGTTCTTCGGCCCGCCGGCGGCTGCGGTCGACGGCATGCCCGAGGCCGAGATCGGCTACGGCCTCGTCGCGGACGCCCGCGGCCGAGGCGTGGCGACCGAGGCGGTCAGGGGCCTGTTGGCCCACACCGACCACCTCGGCGTACGGGTGCGGGCGAGCGTCGAGCCGAGCAACACCGCCAGCGTGCGCGTCCTGGCCAAGTGCGGGTTCACCGAGCTGCGCGGGGCCGACGAGGACGGCCACCTGGTGATGGCCCGTCCGCTGCCGCCCACCGGTGGGTGAGTCCGGTGAGGCACCGCGTGCGGTTGGTCGCGACCGACCTCGACGGCACTCTGGTGCACTCCGACGGGTCGGTCACCCCTCGCACGCGTGCTGCCCTGGCGGCGGCCGAGGATGCCGGGATCGCGGTGGTGTTCGTGACGGGTCGGCCGCTGCGGTGGGCCGAGGACGTCTTCGCGCACGTCGGGGGACTCGGGCTGGCGATCGTGTCGAACGGCGCCCTCGTCTGGGACGTCGCCCGCGCCGGCGTGCACCTGGTGCGGCCGCTCGAACCGGTCGTCGGGCTCGAGGTCGCGCGCCGGGTCCGGGCTGCGGTGCCGGCCACGCACTTCGCGGTCGAGACACTGGCCGGGATCGCCCTCGAGCCGGGCTTCCGGGAACGCAACCCCGTTCCAGACGGGAGCACGCGCGGTCCCCTGGAGGAGATCTTCGCGACACCCGCGGTCAAGCTGCTCGCCCGGCACGAGAGCCTCGAGCCGCAGGAGTTCTGGGACCGCGCCGGGGACGCCGTCGGGGGCCTCGCCGAGGTCACCTGGTCCTCGACCACCTCCCTGCTCGAGATGAGTGCCGCCGGCGTGACCAAGGCCTCCACCCTGGAGCTGCTCTGCACCGGACTCGGAATCGACGCCACCGAGGTGCTCGCCCTCGGTGATATGCCGAACGACCTGCCCATGCTGACGTGGGCCGGTACGTCGTACGCGATGGCGAACGCGCACCCCAGCGTGCGGGCGGTGTCGGACCACCTCGCGCCGGCCAACGACGACGACGGGGTGGCGCAGGTCATCGAGGCGCTGCTCGACAGCCGCTGCCGTCCGCGGCAAGACTGAGGGCATGCCAGCCATGGACGACGACGAGATCGCACGCTCACTCCAGGCAGTTCCGCACTGGCGACGCGAGGGCGACAGCATCGTGCGCTCGTTCGACGCGCCGTCGTTCCTCGAGGGCATCGACGTCGTCGCCGCCGTCGCCCGGGCGGCCGAGGCCGCAGACCACCACCCCGACATCGACATCCGCTGGCGCACGGTCACCTTCACCCTCAGCACCCACTCCGAGGGCGGGCTCACCGCGAAGGACTTCGCGCTGGCCGACGAGATCGACACGACGATCAGCCGGGCAGTCGCCCAGGGGATCGACGAGCCGGGCGAGTGAGACGTGCGCTGCTGGTCCTGCTGGTCTCGGCAGGGCTCCTGGTCCTGACGCCCGGCCCGTCGTGGGCGTGCAGTTGCGCGATCATCGACCCACCGCGGCTGGTGAAGCTGGCCGGCACGGTTGCCGTCGGCACGGTCGACTGGACCGCGACCGACGGACAGACCCAGACCTACCAGGTCGCTTTCGACAGCGTCTACAAGGGCGCTGCGGCACGCACCGAGAAGCTGACCACGAACGCCGAGGGCAGCGCCTGCGGGCTGACCGACCTGGCGGTCGACAAGCGCTACCTGTTCTTCATCGACGGCGTGCACCCGGGCGCCATGCGCATCGGCCTGTGCGGCGGCACGACGGCGTACGACGACGCGCTGGCCGGGCAGGTCGAGGCCGTCACCGGCCCACCGGGACGGCCGCTGCCGGGCCCGCCGGGCACCGCCGCACCGCCCGACGACCACAGCACCCGCACCCTGGTGCTCGGGGTGGGAGCCGTCGTGGTGCTCCTGGGTGCCGCGGCCGCGATCGCCGTCGGCCGACGGCCCTAGACGAGGTCAGAGGTACATGCCCCCGGAGTGGTCCGGCCGAGGGGGCTGGTCGTCGGGTCCTTGGCCACCACCGTGCTGCATGCCGGGCGGCACTGCCCCCGGCGGGAGGGCGCGGCGCATCTGCTCGAGCTGGGCCCGGGCCGCCATCTGCTGGGCGTAGATCGCGGTCTGGATGCCGTGGAACAGTCCCTCGAGCCAGCCGACCAGCTGCGCCTGTGCGATCCGCAGCTCGGACTCCGACGGTGTCTGCTCGCTGAAGGGGTCGATCAGCCTGTCCAGCTCCTCGCCGAGCTCGGGCGCCAGGCCCTGCTTGAGCTCGTCTATGGAGGTGCGCAGCACGCCGGCCAACCGGGCGCGGCCCGCCTCGTCGACCGGGGCGGCCTTCACCTCTTCCAGGAGCATCCGGATCATGCTCCCGATGCGCATCACCTTCGCGGGCTCCTCGACGAGATCGGTCACCTGCTCCTCGCCGTCGTCGCCGGCCGCCGACTGCTCACCGTCGACCTGCGCACCCTGCGGATCGATGATCATGATGCGCGGGTCCTGGGGCTGGTCGGGTTGTTCGCTGGACATGCCCGCAACCCTAGCGACCCGCGACGACGGGGTGACCGCTGCCGGCGGTCAGCGGATCCGCAGCAGGATCTTGCCGGTGTGGCTGCCGGCTTCCATGAGGGTGTGGGCCTCGGAGACGTCCTCGATGCCCAGCTCGGCGCCCACGACCGGCGTGACCGAGCCGGCCTCGACCAGCGGCCACACGTGCTCCTCCACCGCGCGGCAGATCGCCGCCTTCTCCGCGGTCGGCCGCGATCGCAACGCGGTGGCCACCACGGCGCCCCGTTTGGCCAGCAGGGCGCCCAGATCGAGCTCCCCCTTGGACCCGCCCTGCAACCCGATGACGACGAGCCGACCCTGGGTGGCAAGAGCGGAGACGTTGCCGGAGAGGTACTTCGCGCCCATGTTGTCGAGGATCACGTCCGCACCCCCCGCGTCCTGGAGCACCTCGACCCAGAGTGGGATTCCAGAAGGCGCATCGTCGCGGTAGCTGATCGCGCGTTCGGCACCGAGGCTGCGGCACAGCTTCAGCTTCTCCTCGGACCCCGCGGTCGCGAAGACCCGAGCCCGGAGAGCGGTGGCCACCTGGATCGCGAACGTGCCGATCCCGCCGGCGCCACCGTGCACGAGCAGCCGCTCCCCGGGTTGCAGCTGCGCGATCATGAAGACGTTCGACCACACCGTGCAGGCGACCTCGGGCAGGGCGGCGGCGACCTCGAGGGGTACGCCGGTCGGGACCCGCATCAGCTGGCCGGCCGGAACGGCAACCTGCTCGGCGTACCCGCCGCCGGCGAGCAGTGCGCAGACCTCGTCGCCGACGGACCAGCCGGTGACGTCCGCACCGAGCGACCGGACCGTGCCCGCGCACTCGAGACCGAGGACGCCGCTGGCTCCGGGCGGTGGCGGGTAGAAGCCGCGCCGCTGGAGCAGGTCCGCCCTGTTGACGGCCGTGCTGACGACGTCGACGACCACCTCGCCTGCCGCCGGCTCGGGGTCGGGCAGGTCCTCGAGGGTCAGGACCTCGGGGCCCCCGGGGCTGGGCACAGTGACGGCACGCATGCGCTCAGCATAGGAACGCAGCGTCCGGGCTCAGGCGTCGACCGACTCCAGCTCTTCCTCGACCTCGGGGTCGTCGTCCTCGTGCGCGACGTCGTACTCCGACTTGTCCCAGCGCTGGGCCAGGGTGATCGCCGCTCCGGAGAGTCGTTCGATCTCGTCAGGGTCGCCGGCCGAGCGCGCCGCCGCGTAGCCGAGCAGGAACGTCGTGATCGGCGCGGCTGGCCGGGCGACGTTGTGCGCGGCTTCCCGAGCGACATCCAGGACCAGCGCCTCGTCGAGGTCGACCTCCACGTCGAGCACGTCACAGAGCTCGTCGATCCAGTCGTGCAGGTTCATCCCGCCACGATTACCCACCCCGGGCGGCCGACGCAAGGGAAACGCCGAATCATCATCGTTCTGACCGGCGTGCCGCGGCTGGGTCAGTCGCCCAGGACGCGGCGCAGCGCGGTCAGGTCCTGCCAGGTGTCGAGGTCCCGGGTCTCCTCAGGCGTCGCGGCCACCTCCTCGAGCTCGAGGCCGGCGACCAGGTCACGCATGGCGAGACCGGGTCCGGATCCGAGCTCCTGCGCGGCGCGGTCGAGTGCCGCCACGGAGTAGACGGCGCAGAGGAACTGGCGTCGACCGTCCGCGGCCACGAGCGCGGCTCCGTCCGCGCGGTCGGCGGCGACCAGCCGGCGGACGGTGTCGGCCGTCACCAGCGGCATGTCCACGGCGAGGACCATCACGCGGGTCGGCGTACGGAGGAATCGACGCAGGCCGGCCAGCAGGCCGGCTGCCGGCCCCCCTCCCGGTGGGTCCTCGCGGGTGAACGTCACCGCGCGGCTGGTCGGCACCTCGGGCCCGACCACCACCACCTCGGGGATGTCGACGAGGGCGTGCAGCGCATGCTCGAGCAGGGTGCGCCCGCCGACCTCGATGCTCGCCTTGTCGACGCCGCCGAGGCGGGCGCCGCCGCCACCGCTGAGGACGACCGCGCCGATCTCGTGAACCCTCACGCGTCGCAGTGTGGCACCGCCGGCACCGGCACGCCGCGCGCCGAAGGCCTCGTGGCAGGCTGGGCTCATGTCGGCCGCACCCGAGGACACCCCGCGCGACCTGCTTCGGGTGACCGTGTGGCAGCACGCCTCGGGTCTGGACCCGGTCGAGAACCGGGCCGCTCTCGACGGCTTGGGCGAGCGAGCCGCCGGGTCCGACCTCATGGTGCTCCCGGAGGCGTTCGCCCGTGACTTCGGCGAGCCCGGCAGCGACCTCACGCCGTACGCCGAAACGCTCGACGGGCCGTTCGCCACCGCGCTCGGCGCGCTCGCGGCACGCCACGAGGTGGCCGTCCTCGCCGGGATGTTCGAGCGTGCCAGCCGCTCCGACCACCCCTTCAACACGCTGGTGCTCGCCCAGCCCGGGCGGCAGACGTGCTACCGCAAGATCCATCTCTACGACTCCTTCGGCTACCGCGAGTCCGACACGCTGACGGCCGGGCCCGTGCGGCCGGTGACGGCACTGGTCGACGGGTTCCGGGTCGGTCTGATGACCTGCTACGACCTGCGCTTCCCCGAGCTGGCAAGGGCACTGGCCACCGAAGGCGTCGACGTGATCGTGGTTCCCGCGGCCTGGGTGGCCGGGCCGCTCAAGGTGATGCAGTGGCAGACGCTGCTGCGGGCACGGGCGATCGAGAACGTGTGCTGGGTCGTGGCCGCGGCGCAGCCCGGGCCCCGGTACTGCGGGCACTCGATGGTGGTCTCACCGACCGGTGAGGTCGTCGTCGAGGCGGGCGAGGGGGAGGAGTTCCTGTCCGCGACCCTCGACCTGCGGTCGGTGAGCGAGGCTCGCGCCACCAACCCCTCGCTGACCAACCGGCGCCTGTGAGGGCCTCCGTGCCGCGCTCCCGGCTCACGTCGCGTTGGTAGGCTCCGGGGTCGATCACGACAGCGCCGCCGGTGGGGCCCCGGGGTCCCAGCGGCGTCGCGCGCAGCGGCCAGACGGGAGAGGATGGTCACGTGTCCGGTCCTGACCGCACTCCCGGTCGGCGCCGTGCAGTGGCCGGTGATCCCACGCGGGCCGCGTCCGGCACCCCGCGCCGCACGCCGAGCCGACGAGCCCACCGGCGGCCGTCGGCGCCCGTCGAGCAGCCCGCTGCCCACCCGCCGACTGGCCGTGCCCGACCCCGCGCCGATCCGGCGAAGCTCCCCACGGAGCCACCGGCGGCGCCGGACCCTGCTCGCCCGCACCGCCGCCGGGCCCCGGGTGCCAAGGTGGCCCCGAACCGACGCGCGGGCCGCCCGTCTCCGCGGCCGACGGACGATCGGGCCGGGGCCGAGCGGACCGTCTCAGCGACGACTCTCGGCCGAGTGCTGGTCGCACTGTGGATCGCCGTCGTGCTCGCGAGCTGCGCCGGCGTGGTGGCAGTCCGCGTCTCGGCCGACGTGCCCGACCTGGTTCGCGAGGTTGCCGTCGGGGCGCTCTCCACGGCCCTGGCGCTCGGACTCGCCGTCCGCACCGGCGGCCGCCCGGCTTGGGCGGGTGGCCTCGCCGCGGTGATCGCCGTCGCCGCGCTCGTGAGCGGCTGGGCGCCCTTGCTCGACGGTGCCGCCGTCGGCACCGGGGTGCTCGCGGCGACCCTCGGGGTGATGGCGACGGTACCGGCGTCCACGTTCGGGCGCGCGATCCGCGAGACGCTGGTCGCAACCTCGATCGGGTGGGTCGGCGCCCTGGGGGTCGTCGGCTACGGACCGCGCGGCCGTCTCGACGTCGACCTGGTCAGGTTCGGGTACGCCGTGCTCGCGCTCTCGCTGGTCGGCGCGATCGCCCTGGTGTACCGCCTCGGTGCCGGTCTGCACGGTCTGGGCCGACGCGGCTATCTCGTGGCGACAGCCGCCGTGCTCGTGCTTGCCTTCGCGCTCGCGTACAGCGAGGCCATCGCCCAGTGGGGCTCGCGCGACCTGGTCGGCACGATCGACGACTTCCGCGACTCGACCAAGCACACGCTGCACGCGGTGCCGCACCCGATCATGGCGCTGCTCGGCTACCCGGCTCTGGTCTGGGGCGTGTTCATGCGGGCCCGCCGCAGGCAGGGGTGGTGGGTGTGCGCCTTCGGAGTGGCGGTGACCTCGCCCACCGCGTCGCGGCTGGTCGCCCAGCACGTCGACACGACGAGCGTCGTACTCGGCGCGGTCTACAGCGTCCTGGCCGGCGTCGTGCTCGGCTACCTGGTGATCCGCATCGAGCAGGCCCTCACCGGCACCCACGGCCGCCGAGCACGCCGCGACGAGGAGGCCGAGGCGCACCGCCCGGAGCCCGCCCGCTTCGCGCCCCTGCACTGACCCGCGGGCGCGAACGCGCCGGTAACGAAGGACGCGCGGTAGCGTCCCGGTCATGGCTGGTACGACGTCCTCGCAGATCCTCGCCGAGATGGTGGCCAGCGTCCTGACGGTGGCCGTGGCGCCGGGCGAGGTCGTCGAGGTCGGTGACACCGTCATGCTGCTGGAGTCGATGAAGATGGAGATCCCCGTGCTGGTCGAGCGGGCCGGGACCGTGCACGAGGTCCGTGTCGTGGCCGGCGACGTCATCCAGGAGGGCGACGTGCTCGTCGTCCTGACCCACTGAGCACCCCGCACTAGACTCCGGTCCTGCACCCGGGCTCGCCCGGGCGCGAGGAGGGGTGCCGGAGTGGCCGATCGGAACCGCCTTGAAAGCGGTCGCTGGCAGAGATGTCAGCCGCGGGTTCGAATCCCGCCCCCTCTGCCATCCGGGTCGAGTGCCGAAGTGGTCGCCGGAGCAGCCACTTGAGCACTCGACTGCTACTCCGAGCCGCCGATCTCCATCGCGACGGAGTCGTAGAGCAGGTCGTTCACACGTTGGCGGTAGTGCTCGATGTCGTTGAGGAGCCGGCGGACCTCGGTCGTGACGGTCTCCACCTCGAGCCGGTCGAGCAAGCCGGCCCCGATGGCCGAGATCCGGGCCAGCAGCTGGCGCCGCTCCCGGTCGGCGCTGCCGGTGCGGGCCGCCAGCCAGCCGTCCCACGACTGGAAGTTCTCGTCGCTGAGTGCCTGGCGGATCAGGGAGAGCCGCTGGCGCACGAGCCAGCGCCAGTTCGCCGCCGAGCGGGCGTTGGCGACTGTCTCCTGAAGCTCCGAGATCGCTGATTCAAGGCTCATCAGCACCACCTCACGAGGGATCGACCGTGCACAAGTGGGACCTTGAGTGTGACGCAGGCCACACACCGGCGCAAGGGTTGGGGGGTCGTTGAAAGTGGCATCGGACAATGACCGGGTGAACGGTGGGCGCGACGACGCGAGCGGTACGGCGAACGGCGCCCGGGCCCGGGAGTACGCCCTCGCGCCGGCCCTGCGGGTCCGGCTGTGGGGAGCTGCCCTCGTCGCCACCGGCGCCGTGATCGCCGCGCTGGCCCTGGCGGTCCTGGTCGCCGACCTGCCGCGGTCCGTCGTGACGATCCCGATCCGCGTCGGCGCTGTCGCGCTCGTCGTCCTGGGTGCCGCGCTGGCCCGTCGCTGGTACGTCGTACGCCTCGACGACGTCGGCTACCGGGTCCGGTTCGTGCGGGGCGTCGGCTGCCCCCAGGCCCGCTGGACCGATGTCGAGGATCTGACGACCGCCGTGCGCGGCGGTGTCCGGTGCGTGGTGCTCCGGCTGCGCGACGGAAGCACCTCGACGGTCCCGGTCAACCTGATCGCCGGAGATCGTGAGGAGTTCGTCGACGAGCTCCAGCGCCGGCTCGACTCGGGTCACGGCTACCGCCGGCTTTGAGCGGCGGGACCTCGCGGTTGCCCCGAAGGCACCGATTTCCCGCAGCCGCCGGTGGGTGGGTAGCCTGTGCCTCGCTGTCTGGAGGTGTCGCCTAGTCCGGTCTATGGCGCCCGCCTGCTAAGCGGGTTGAGGGCAAACCCCTCTCGCGGGTTCAAAT
>Ga0207657_10002354_pt1 | contig 20471 bp, 20 predicted proteins | sample KBSC33metaG_FD_184316 | JGI IMG/M metagenome (GOLD analysis project Ga0207657, IMG submission 184316) | Corn rhizosphere microbial communities from Kellogg Biological Station, Michigan, USA - KBS C3-3 metaG (SPAdes) (version 2) | ecosystem: Host-associated > Plants > Roots > Rhizosphere > Soil ... | reverse complement strand
ATCGCCGGTGCCCCCGAATCGAACGGCGAAAAAGACGCTGCGGCGAACGTCGACGCTGAAAACCAGACATCGCCACGGCGATTTAGGGACGAGCTCGAAGGCCGTATAATCGAGGCCGGCAGTCCGTCCGGCTTCAGGTCACTTACCTATTCACTCGCAGAACGAGACACAGGAGCAGGCACGATGCGAACACGGTTGTCGATCGCTCTGGCACTGGCGGCCTCGGTCGTGACGTCAGCCCACGTCATGGTGTCACCGACGCAATCGAAGACGGGCGCCATGCAGAAATACGAGGTGCGGGTCCACAACGAAGCGAAGGTCGCCGCCACGTCGATCGACGTGGACATTCCGGACGGCGTCACGGTCACCGATATTGCGAAGTCAGCGGCGGGGACGTTCACGGCCAGGAAGTCAGGCGAGCGGATTACCGGGATCACATGGCAAGTCGATGTGCAGCCGAACAAGTACGTCGCGCTGCCGTTCACCGCGAAGAATCCGGAAAGCGTCGCTGAGTTGCGGTGGACGATTCACGAGCATCTCGCGGATGGATCGGTCATCGACTGGAGCGACGCACCCGGCTCGAAGGAAAAAGGGTCGGTGACCAAGCTGACCGCGGGACAGGACTGATCTGGAGACCACGCCGGACACGCGGTCGATCTGACCAGCGATCGATGCTGCACCCATGCATCCGCGACTACTGACGACGCCGGTTTTCACGCTCTATACGTTCGGCCTGTTCCTCGCCCTCGCGTACGTGGCTGCATTCTGGTGGCTCATGCGCGAGGGGCGGCGCGAACGGCTGGACGCCGACGCGGTCGCGTCGCTCGGTTTCTGGGCGATGGCTGGCGCGATCGTTGGTGCCAAAGCGCTGATGATCGTCAGGGACCTGCCTCAATACTGGGCAACGCCGTCGGACATCTTCTCGCGGTCGGTGCTCTCGAGCGCGGGCGACTTCTACGGCGGCTTCGTTGGGGCGTTGGCCGCTTCGGCGATGTTCTTCTGGCGCGATTCCCGATTGCCGTTCTGGCGAACCGCCGATCTCTGCGGCCCCGCGATCGCGCTCGGTCAGGCCATCGGTCGCGTCGGCTGCTTCATGGCCGGCGACGATTACGGCCGACCGGCGCACGTGCCCTGGGCCGTCACGTTCACCGATCCCGACGCCGCACGCATCGGCGGCGCGCCGCTCGGCGTGCCGCTCCATCCTGTGCAGCTCTACGAGTCGATCGTGTGCGCGATCCTGTTCGTCGTTCTTCTACGACTCGGACGCCGCAAGCAGTTCGACGGTCAGGTGATCCTGAGCTACACGCTCCTGTACGCGATAGCCCGGTTCGTCCTCGAGTTCTACCGCGGCGACGCCGATCGTGGATTCGTGTTCGGCGGACTGCTCTCGACGTCCCAGTTCATCGCCGTATTGCTCGCACCGATCGCCATCGTGCTCTGGCGCATGCGGCGGCGCCCGAGCCTCGCCCGCTGACCCATTGGGCTCGAGGCGTCGATCAGCAGCAGCGTGAATCGGCCTTACGGCCTCGAGCGCCTCTGCGCTTCCGCGTAGTGCGGCGATGACGACGGCACGTGCGAGTAGGCTTGTCGCGCGCGCGCCTTGTCTTTCAGACGTTTATCGAACAACTCGCCCGCGGAGAACCAGGCGTCGTACCGGTCGGCCGCGTCGCGTGCCGCCAGTGCTTGAAAGGTCGCGGCGGCGATCTCGAACCGCTTGGCGTCCGCATAGATGCGCGCGAGCTTGTTCAAGGCGTCCGTTGCCGCATCGCTCGACGCGTACGTGTCGACGACTTGCCGATAGGTGACGGCGGCGGTCGGCGTCGATCCGCCGAGCACGTCGTCGCGCTGATATCCGCCCTGCCGCGCCTCGATGTCGCCGCGCATCAGCAGCGCCCGAGGCGCTTCCGAGCTCGAGGGATATTTGGCGACGAGCTCGGTGAGCACGCGCGCTGCCTCCTGCGGCCCGTCGCGCCGCTTCGACTTCACGGTGGATTCCGCGAGGCGGAGAAGCGCCTCGGCGGCCCGCGGATCCTCCGGAAAGCGGTTCGCGATCTCGACGTACGCGCCCATCGCGTTCGCCACGTCTCCTCGCGTATCGTGCACCGACGCGATCAGAAACGCGGCGTCGATCGCCTGCTGCCGATCGGGACCGTCCACCACCTTCCGCAGATTTTGGATCGCCTGGTCGTACAGCTTCAGCGCGATCTGCTGCCGCGCGACGAGAAGCAGGTCGGCTGAGGCAGAGAGTCGTGGAGCGTTCGGATGCGGCGCAGCCCCCGCAGCGGCAGCATTCTCCGCATGCTGCGGCGCTGGCTTCTGAGGCATCGCGTCAGGCGGAAGGCGCGCGGCATTGGCGCGCCTCGGGCTCGTCGCCGGCGCTATGTAGGATGGCAGCTCGATATCGGCTCCCTGCATCGCCGGAAGTGGATCGGGGGCAGCGGCTGCGCTGGGCCGGCTCCTGACTGCTGTGATCGTGAGCCATCCGATGCCCGCCATCAGCGAGAGCGCCAGGACGGCGCCGATCCGCAGGCGACGCGACGAGTGCTTCGCCCCCGGCGCCGACGGCTCGTGGAGCGCGCGCAGGGCTGCGCCGTTTGCGCGATCGAGGTCGCGCTTCAGCCGCTGAAGATCCGCGCGGAGGTCCGAGGCGGTCTGATATCGCATCGCCGGATCTTTCTCCTGCGCTTTGCCGATGATCCGATCGAGCTCGGACGGAACCGCGGGATTGAGCGTGCCCGGCGGCGGCGGAGGCTGGCTGACGATCGCCGCGCGAACATCGGCAGCGGTGCGCCCTGCGAACGGCCGGGTGCCGGTCGCCATCTCGTACAGGACCGTGCCCAGCGAGAACAGGTCCGCGCGGTGATCGATCTCCTCGGCCCGCGCCTGCTCGGGCGACATGTACGGAATCGTTCCCACAGACGATGAGAGCGACAGCGACGGCGTGGCCGGATTGGTCCGGCGAGGAAGGAGAACGGCCACGCCGAAGTCGAGCAGCTTGATGCGTCCGCTCCGCGTGACGAAGATGTTCGCCGGCTTGAGGTCGCGATGCACGATGCGTTCGGCATGGGCAGCGTCGAGCGCGTCGGCAATCTGCGTCCCGAAGTCGATCACGCGATCGATCGTCAGCGGCCGTCCCTCAACCGTGCGCGAGAGTACCTCCCCTTCGAGCATTTCCATCGCGAGGAAGTGGCGCCCCTCGTGTTCGCCGATCTCGTAGATCGTGCAGATGTTCGGATGATTGAGCCTCGAGATCGTGCGCGCCTCCTGGAGAAACCGCGCGAAGCCGGCCGCGCCTTCGGCGGAGAAGAACTTCAGCACGACCTCGCGGTACAGCGTGAGATCTTCGGCGCGATACACCACCGCGCTGGCGCCCTCGCCCAGCTTTTCTCCGACGCGATAATGGGTGACCGTCTGTCCCGTCATGAACGTGGCTGCGATACGTATCGGCCGCATCGGCGCTGGATCGTAGATGCTCAATTGTGCGCGTCGCGGCGCGCTCCGTCGCGCTTTGACGCGCACCTCAGCCTCTCGACCGCCGACTTCGACTCGGCGGCGGTTTCCACCACCAGAGTCCATTCGTGACACGCTGCGGCAATCGCCAACCGAGCTGCCGCGCGATCATGACGATCTGCCCACGGTGATGCGCTTCGTGGGCAACGAAGTACGTCAGGACGTGGCCAACGTCCAGCGAGAGGTTCCGCCAGACGTACATTTTCGACGGCGGCACCTGGCCCACGTTGGCGAATCCCAGCACCAAGAGCGATTCGATCCCCCTACTGCTACGCTCGAGCGCCGAAGCGAGCTCGCGAGGCGTGACCGTTCGACGCTCGACCATCCGCGGCCGCACGATGCCGTGCTCGGCGCCGAGGGTCCTGATCCAGCGGCTCCGCGCATTGTGCAGATGGGCGGCGATCGCGCGAACGGTTCGGCGTTCAATTCCTGGAACGGACGCCTCCCACACGCGTTCCGGCACGCCAAGGATCAGACTCGTCGTAATTCGGTTGTTCGTCCGCCAGGCTTCCACGATGCTTCGCTGCAGATCGGGATTCAACATAGCGGTATCGCCTCCGGAATGGCACAGGGTATCGCTTCTGACGATCCGTGGGCGTTGGAGCCGCGGCACGTGAGGTACGAGTCGTGGCAACGCGGTTGCACAGGCGCTTCATTCGAGATCGAGATCGAGCGAGCTGATCAGAACTTCGAACGCTGGTCGGTTCGGTCACGGAGGTGGTCATGGGGTTGAGAGAGAAGTACGCCTATGCGATTCAAACGGCGAAAGAGGTGAAGATGCAGGGGAGCGCCGACGAGCGTGACGCGAAGTTGTACTTTCACGGCACGACGAACACACAAGCCGAGGCCAACAAGATCTGGGACGCGATCAAGACGATTCCCGATTGGCCGAAGGAGATCGTGGCCGACATCAACGCCGCAAACGTACAGGCCGCGCCCGCGTCGAGCGCCAGTCAACCGAGCACATACACGGTAAGGGCCGGCGACACGTTGAGCAAGATTGCGAAAGAACGCCTCGGCGATGCGAGCCGGTACAACGAAATCTTCGAGGCCAACAAGGACCAGTTGAGCGATCCCGATAAGATCAAACCCGGCCAGGTATTGAAAGTCCCATAGACGGCAGAGCGCCGACCCGTCACCGGGACCCGGACTGGCGCGGTTCTGGCATACCTCAAGCCTCCGTTGCCAGAATCGGTCGTCTGGCTTGGTGTGTCCGCGGCTCGAGCCGAGCTGGCGTATTGAAAGCTGTCACAGCGTCTCCGATGATGGCCGTTCCTCTCACGACCCTGCTCCAAAACGTCGTCGAAAGCTCGGAGGACGCGATTATCGCGACAGATCCGCAGGGCTGCATCTACTTCTGGAACCCTGCGGCGGAGCGGCTCTTCGGCTACACGCTGGCGGAAGCCATCGGCGCTTCGATGGATCTGCTCGTTCCGGCAGAGCTGCGCTCGACCGCGACGGAAACGCGCCGAAAAGCGCTGGCGGGCGACCGAATTGAGCACCACGCGACCACTCGCCGTTCGAAGGATGGACGGTCGGTTGACGTGTCGATGACCGTCTCAGCCGTTCGCAATGGAGCGAACGAGACGTTGGGCTTGTCGTACATCCTCCGCGACGTGCGCGCACAAAAGGCGATGGAGCGCACGGCGATGCATCTTGCGTCGGTCGTTCAATCGTCGGACGATGCGATCGCCAGCAAGGATCTGGACGGCATCGTCCAGTCGTGGAACCCGGCGGCCGAGCGGCTCTTCGGCTATTCGTCCGACGAAATCATCGGCCAGTCGATCCGGTTGATCATTCCGGGCGACCATCGGTCCGAAGAGGACGAGGTGATGCGCCGCGTGTGCAATGGCGAGCGCGTGGATCACTTCGAGACCGTGCGGCAGCGAAAGGACGGCACGCTCGTGCCCGTCTCGCTCACCGCGTCGCCGATTCGCGACGCGAACGGCGCGATCGCCGGCGCGTCGGAGATCGCCCGCGATGTCACCATCCAGGCCAGGCTGGAGCGCGAGCAGAATCGCCTCGGCGCTATCGTGGATTCGTCCGACGACGCGATCGTCAGCAAGGATCTCAACGGGATCGTCCAGACCTGGAATCGCGCCGCCGAGCGCATGTTCGGCTATTCCGCCGCCGAAGCCGTCGGCCGGTCGATCACCCTCATCATTCCCGAGGAGCGCCTGCACGAGGAGGACGAGGTCCTCGCCAGGATTCGGTGCGGTCAGCGCATCGATCACTTCGAAACGGTGCGCAAACGGAAGGACGGCACCCTGATCCCGATCTCGCTGACGGTCTCTCCCATTCACGATCGATCGGGGCGGGTGATCGGCGCGTCGAAAACGGCGCGCGATCTCTCTGCGCTGCGAGCGTACGCGACGACTCTGGAGCAGACGGTGCGCGAGCGGACCGCGTCGCTGGAGTTGGCCAACTCGCAACTGGAAGCGTTCGCGTACTCCGTGTCGCACGACTTGCGCGCGCCGCTGCGCGGCATGCACGGTCTCGCCGACGCGCTGCTCGACGACTACGGCGACGTGCTCGACGAACGCGCACGGGATTACGCACACCGCATCGTGATGGAAGCGCGTCTGCTCGATCAGCTGATTCGCGACCTGCTCGAATACAGCCGCCTGACGCGCATCGACCTCGTGCTCGACCCGGTCGACGTCGGCGCGATCGTCGAAGCGGCCCTTCACAACCTCGATGAGGAGATCCGGACCAAGCACGCCCGTGTCGAGGTCGATTCGAATCTCCCGCGCTTGAGAGCGAACAGCGCCGTCCTGACGCAAGTACTGACGAATCTGATCTCCAACGCGATCAAGTTCGGCGGCGCCGAACCGATCGTTCGGGTGCGCGCGCAAACCATCAACGGCTCGGCGCGCATCTGGGTGGAGGACCAGGGCATCGGGATTGCGCCGAAGCACCATGAGCGGATTTTCCGCGCCTTCGAGCGGCTGCACGGCGTGGAAGCCTATCCCGGGACCGGCATCGGACTGGCCATCGTGCACAAGGGCATCGAACGGCTGGGCGGCCGTGTCGGCGTCGAATCGCGGGAAGGCGAAGGCAGCCGGTTCTGGTTCGAACTGCCGCAGGCCGAGGCGGCATGACGATCGACGATCCGACGATTCTGATTGTCGAAGACAACTCGACGGATGTCATGTTGATTCGGCGCGGGTTCGAAAAAGCCAAGTTGGCGAATCCGATCCAGGTGATGGACGATGGTGATGCCGCCGTCGACTATCTCGCGGGCGAGGGCGTCTACGCCGATCGCCGGCAATTTCCGATACCGATTCTCATCCTGCTCGACCTCAAGCTTCCGAAGCGATCCGGACTGGAGGTGCTCGAGTGGGTGCGTGCACAAGAAGCGCTCAAACGCATTCCCGTCGTCATGCTGACGTCCTCGCAGCAGGATCGCGACGTCAACGCCGCCTATGACAAGGGCGTGAATTCGTATTTGGTGAAGCCGGTCGAGTTCGACGGTCTGCTCCAGATGCTCAAGACCGTCAATCTCTATTGGCTGCTGCTGAACGAACGACCGCGTCTGAACGGCCAGCGGTGATGTCGATCCGGGTGCTCCTCATCGACGACCGCCCGCAAGATCGATTTCTCGCAAAGCGCGCCCTCAGTGCGGAATTTCCCGGTCTCGCGATCACGGAAGCGCCCGGCCCCGCCGAGTTCGCCGCGGCGCTCGCCTCATCGGCGTTCGATGTCATCGTCACCGACTACCAATTGCGGTGGACCGACGGGCTGCAGCTCCTCGAGGAAGTCCGCCAGCACGGCATCGACACGCCCGTCGTGATGTTCACCCACACGGGCAGCGAAGAGATCGCCGCCGCCGGTTTGCGCGCGGGCCTCGCCGACTACATCATCAAGACGCCGAGCCACTACGGTCGGCTCGCGCACGCGGTCCGCATAGCCGTCCAGAATGCCGCCACGGCCCGCAACGAGCGCCAGGCGCGTGTGCGCGAACGTGAAGCGCTGCGCGCGGCCGAAGAAGCGCTCCGCCTGAAGGACGAATTCCTCGCGACCTTGTCGCACGAGCTGAGGACGCCGCTGAACGCCATCAGCGGCTGGCTGCAGGTGATCAGGTCCCACGAGGTGCCGGCGCGCCTGGATCGCGGCCTGGCGGCCATCGAGCGCAACACGGCGCTGCTGACGCGATTGATCGCGGATCTCGTCGACGTGTCGCGGATCGTCAGCGGCACGTTGACGCTGCGCGTCCAGCCCACCGATGTTCGTACGATCGTGGAGACGGTCCTCGATTCGGTGCGTCCAGCCATTCTCGCGAAGCGTCTGCGCGTGGAGCTGAAGAGCGAGGCCAACCTGGAACCGATCGCGGTCGATCCCGATCGATTCCAGCAGATGGTCTGGAATCTGCTGTCGAACGCCGCCAAGTTCACGCCCGCTGACGGCGCCATCTCGATCGCGGCACAGCGCGTGGGCGCGATGATCGAATTGTCGGTCCAGGATACCGGCCCGGGCATTCGCCCGGAATTTCTGCCGCGCGTCTTCGATCGATTCTCCCAGCAAGACTCCGGCATGGCTCGCGAGCACGGTGGCCTGGGCCTGGGGCTCGCGATCGTGAGCCATCTGGCCGACATGCACGGCGGCAGCGTCAGCGTCGCGAGCCCACCCGGACAGGGCGCAACGTTTACGCTGCGCCTGCCGGTGGACGAGGCGGAGCCGCCGGATCAGGGTTCCGCTGAGACGGCGCAACAGGCCGTTCATTTGGCGGGCCTCCATGTGCTGGTGATCGACGATGACGTCGATTCCCGGGAGGTTGCCGCAAAGATGCTCGAGGAACAAGGCGCGTCCGTGGCGAGCGCGAGCTCGGCGTCTGAAGGTTACGAGCTGTTGACGCGGCTGCGGCCGGACGTCCTCGTGTGCGACATCGCGATGCCGAGTGAGGACGGCCTGGCGTTCATCACGCGCGTCCGTCGCGACAACGACCCGGCGGTCGCCTCGATTCCCGCACTGGCCGTCACGGCCTACGCCCGCGATCAGGACCGGCAGCGATCGCTGCTCGCGGGTTTTCATTCGCATCTGCCAAAGCCCTTTACTGCGGGCGATCTCGTGTCCATGGTGCGGGAACTCGCGGCAACCACCGTGAACCGGGAGCCGCAGTAACTATCGCCGCCGGCCGATCGTGATGAACAGGCCGCCTTCGCGGCCGAGTGTCCACATCCATCCGAGCTGTGCGATCCAGCGCTCTACACTCCAGTCGTCGACGACCGGCGTGAACAACTGTTCGGACTCATCCCCGAGCACCGTGCTCGGAAACGTCCGGAGGTATTCCACGTCGTTCGCGGAGCACCACCCTTTGACTTCGTCGACGGTGTGGCGGTGTTCTTCGGGATGGCGGTACTGGTCGCGCAGCCACGCGTCGCGGCGGGACGCCTCATGCAGCCGCTCGCGCAGTACCGGGTCGAACGGCACCGCGCGAAAACGCGTCAATCGTGCGATGCTGCGGCGTAATCGCAGCGGAATCCGCGCGACCGCATTGTAGAGGCCGACGACCAGAATGCCGCCGCGGCGAACCAGTTGCGTGAGCGCGGCAAAAGCCAGCTGCGGGTTCGGCGTATGGTGCAGCACGCCGGACGTGTACACGACGTCGAACGCGCGCGGTGTCAACGCCGGCCGGTGGAGATCCATCTCGACGAACTCGATGCGGTCGATGCCGTAGCGCCGGGCGGCGGCGGCGCCGAGTTGAAGCGCTCCGCGCGACAGATCGGCCGCGACGATCTGGCGATCCGCGCGCGCGAGATACAGCGACATCTGTCCCGTCCCGCATCCAATCTCAGCGATCCGTGCATCCCCTGCGATCGCGCGATCGAGCAGCTGGACGAATCGGCTGCGCTCCGCGCGCGCGCGAAACGCCGTCAGGTTGTCGTGCGCCGGATAGCCGGGGAACGGCGCTCGATCGTAAAACTGGCGGACGATCTCGGTTCGAGGGTCGCCCGCCAGCCGAAGGTTCGGAATGCCATCGGGTGCGCTGAACTGCGCCTGGCAGGCATTGCACTTCCAGTCGGGCGACAGCGGCCCGCGGCACACGGGACAGCAGAGCAGTTCGCGCACGCGGTTCAGAAGATCGCGTAAATGAATGGAGCGAGCGCCTCGACGGCAGTGGCGAAAATCAGGATCACGCCGAACACGCACAGAAACACGGCGAGCGGCACCAGCCATCGCTTGCCCGAGTCGCTGCGCCACAAGCCCCGCACGAGATCGGCGATCGATCCCCCGGTGCTCGCGACCATGATTAGACGGCGGTGGATACCGCCACGCTGTTTGAGGACCATGCTCCCGACTCCTTCAGCGAAACCGCCGGCGCGGCGCGTTTGGTCACGATCGTCGATCCGGCGACGAGCACGTCGACGCCGCAGCGGCGGAACGTCGTGTAGCCTTCGAGCGCACGCGTGACGATCGGCTCGCCGGCGACGTTGAACGACGTGTTCAGCAGCACCGGCACGCCCGTGCGCCGTCCGTACGCCTCGAGCACCGCGTGCAGCCGCGGCGCCATCTCGCGGTCGAGCACCTGAACGCGCGCCGAGCCGTCCACATGGGTCACGGCTGCCAGCCGCGCTCGCCATTCCGGTCGAACCGGAAACACACCCGACATGAAGCGCGCGAGCCGCGCGCCGCCAGGGGGCAGATCGAAGAATCGATCGGCGGCCTCGCTCGTCACGACAGGAGCGAACGGTCGAAACTCCTCCCGGCGTTTGATGTCGCGGTTCAGGCGGTCGCGCAACTCGGTCGCGTGCGGCGCGCCGAGCAGGCTGCGGTGCCCGAGCGCTCGTGGACCGAACTCGCACGCGCCGTCCATCAAGCCGACGATGCGCCCGCTGGCAAGATAGTCGGCGAGCCGTTCCGGCAGCAGCCCCTCGTCGATTTCCTCGACGGTCTGGCTGTCTTCATGGGCCGCCCGGGCGAGCTGGCCCGCGTCGACGATTGGGCCCCAGAACGGATGATCGGGCACGTCGCGGTCTGGATTCCCGAAATAGATGCGGTCGCCGTACAACGCTGCGCCCAACGCGCAGCCGGCGTCGCCGGGCGCCGGCGGCACGAACACGCGATCGAATCCGGCCTCGGCGAGGATCCGTGCGTTCGCCAGGCCGTTGAGCGCAACCCCGCCTCCGAAACAGAGATCGGAGAGGCCGGTCTCGCGGCGCAGTCGCGACGCGATGTCGACCAGGATGTCTTCGACGACGCGCTGCACACTGGCGGCGCAGTCGGCGAAACGCTGTCCTTCGCGCGACTCGAGATCGATCGGATCGTATGGATGGCGAGAGGGTCCGAAGAGCTCGATGAATCTCGACGAATACGCGCACTCGGCGGTCGTGTGGAACTCGAAGTACTCGGGCACGAGCGCGAAGGCGCCGTCAGGCAGAGGGCGGATCACCTTCCGCACCTGGTCGATCATCGTCGGCCGGCCGTACGCGGCGAGCCCCATCACCTTGTACTCATCCTCGTTCACCTTGAAGCCGAGATAGGCGGTGAACGTCGAGTAGAGCAATCCGAGCGAATGGGGAAACCGGACCTCGCGGCGGAGAGCGATTTCCGTGCGGCCGTCGGCGCGCCGCTCGCCCTGGCCGGCGGTCAGCGTCGCCCATTCGCCAACGCCGTCGGCGGTCAGGATCGCGGCGCGACGTGTCGGCGCGGTCAGGAAGGCGGCGGCTGCATGCGACGCGTGGTGATCGACAAAGAGGATCTTCTGTCGCGGCACATCGAGCTGTGACGAGATGATTCCGCGGACCCAGGCCTTCTCACCCAGCGTGTTCTTGATCGCGTGCGGAAACGATCGCCACGATCGTGGAAATGCCCGCAGGGCGGTCGTGAGAATCCGATCGAATTTCAGCATGCTGCGCTCGTAGAAGACCACCGCGTCAAGATCGGATGGATCGAACGCGGCCTGCTCCAGGCACCACTCGATCGCGTGAATGGGGAACGCGGCGTCGTTCTTCCGCCGCGACAGCCGCTCCTCCTGAACGGCGCAGACGGGCACGCCGTCGACGACGAGCGCGGCGGCCGAATCGTGATAGTGGGCGGAGATGCCGAGGATCTTCATGTCAGTACTGGCTCCGGGGTGCCGTGCGGGCCGTTCGCGAAATGGGGGTCCAGCCAATCGGCTCGCGCCGTTCGCCGCGCTTCGCGAAATACGCAAACGGCGGCAGCAGGACGAAATACATCACCGTCAGCAGCGCGGCGCCTATGAATCCCGCGAGCGCCGCCGCCACGCGCAGATAACGGTTCCAAAGCCGCTTGGCTCGAGCGTGCCACACGTGTCGTGTGTACGCGTCCGGTGAAATCCGCGTCAGCTGCGTGTAGGTGTAGTTCATGTGAAACACCTCATCCCGCAGAATCTCCTCGAAGATCGCCCGCGTGTGCGGATCGTCGTCGACCAGTTCGCGATAGATCGTGAAGCGGCCGGCGGCGGCTTTCTCCGCCACGTGCAGAAAGGCGAGCAATCGATGATCGGGCTCGCCTTCGATCGACAGGTCGTCGAGGCCATGCCCGCCAGGGAGCGGGTTGCCGCCCGGCAGCACGCGGCGCTGCGCGCCCGTTGCGCGCACCAATGCGGCGCCGCGCGCGCGGAACAGATCGCCGTGACGCAGCTCGTCTATCGCATGCTCGAGATACAACCGCCGCAACAGCGGATCGGGCGTCACTTCGGCGGCGCGCAGGATATCGCGTCCGCCGTCGGTCTCCACGTCGGCGAACGTCAGCAGCTTTCGCAGACGGCGATCGCGATCGCTCCACACCCACTGATGGAGCGGCCGCATCATGCGATCCAGCGGTGCCCGGCGTGTCGCACCCGCACTCGTCACGACGACGCTCCGTTGGTTAGGATAGGCTCGCTCACGTGCCTCCGTCCTTTTTTCGTCGGGACGATTCGGCCGGCCGCCCGTCGACGGCGGTGCGAATCGCCGAAATCATCACAGCCTTCGTCGCGGCCGGATTGATCGCCGCCGCGCTTGCCGCGAATCAGTCGTGGCTCGATCGTCATTTCGTTCCGTCCTTTTTTCTCCCGCGACCCTGGTACGTGGGCATCGAAACGATCGTGCGCGCCGGGATTGGCGTCGCGGGCGCCGCGGCGATGTTCATGCGGTCGCGCATCGCGAGCGCGGTGATGCGGCAGGCCGGAATGAGCGCGCTCGTCGTCGCGGCGGCCGGTCTCGGTCTCGCCGCAGGCGAGCTCACACTGCGGGTGATCCACCCGCGGCCCACTGAATGGCTGCTGCCCGGCGAAGAACCGCGGCGTCAGGCCGATCCGCAACTCGGATGGGTGCTGGCGCCCGCCCGTGCCGGACGCGCCAGCGTTGGCGGACGCACGATCGAGTACGCGCTCGATCGACAGGGTTATCGCGTGCGGCAGGTCGACGAGCCGGTGGATCCCGAGCGCCCGACCCTCGTCTTCGCCGGGGAATCGGTCCTCTTCGGGGAAGGCCTCCGCTGGGAGGAATCGATTCCGGCGCAAACCGGCGCGATGCTCGGCGTATCGACCGCGAACCTCGCCGTGCACGGTTACAGCACCGATCAGATCTACATGCGGCTCGCGCGCGAGCTGCCGCGCTTTCGTCAGCCGACCGCCGTCATCGGGATTTTCATGACCGAGTTGTTCGGCCGGAATCTGGATGACGATCGCCCCCATCTTGGCCCGGGACTGGTCTGGCATCCCGCGCGGCGCGGCTCGCGGCTGGCCGCCCTGGCTGGGATGCTCGTGCCCTATCGCCGCGACGACACGGTCGAACAAGGCATCCGCACCACACGCGAGGTCCTCCGCGCGACGGTGAATCTGGCGCGGGCGCGACACGCCCAGGCGTTGATCATCGTGCCGAGGTTCGGGCCGGAGGACGCCGCGCAGCGGGCGCTCAGAGAGCGGATTCTCAGTTCCGACATCCCACAGGTGATCGTGCCGCTCGACCCGGATTGGCGCCTGCCGTGGGACAGGCATCCGAATGCGCGCGCCGCACACGTCATCGCGGCGGCAGTCGCCGCGCGGCTCGCTCGGCCGTAGAGGTTCCACGGAGATGGTCATGATTTTCGCGTCTGGTCCGGACCTGCAATCCGAATTCCGCGCGAGCCATTTCCGGCTTTTGTTCGGGTGATGGCGTGGTACTGCTGATTACTCCAATCGGATGCTGCACGGGCTGGTGAGCCGATGCTCATTCCGGACGAGCAGCAGCGGGGCGCCGCTTACGCGTCTTGAAAATCGCGGTAGCGCCTCGAAAATGCCGCACCGCTTGATCTTCGCGCTGGCGCGGGACGCAAACTTGCTGTTCGATCGTTGGTAATGTTCAAGCTCAATGGTCGAGGCGGACGCGGGTCAGCGGCTGCAAGCGTCCTCATCGTCGCGGCGCTGCAGGCCGCCGCGTCGACGGCGACGTCGCAAAGTCATGCTTACCGCGTCGATCCGTCGCGGAGTCACACCACGATTCACGTCGGCAAGGCCGGCGCGTTCAGTTTCGTCGCGGGTCATACGCATCAAGTGAGTGGGCCGATCGAGAATGGCTCAGTGGACGTGGATCTCGACCAACCGTCCGACGCGCGCATCCGGTTGGCTATTGCCACATCCGAGCTCCAGGTCTCTCCGGCCGGCGAGCCCAAGGACGACCCGCCGAAAGTCCAGGAAGCGATGAGGAGCGAGCAGGTACTGGACGTCGCGAATCATCCGCGGATCACATTCGAGAGCACCGGCGTGACGGTGAAATCGCGCCGCGCCGCGCTCCTCGATCTGATCGTTGCCGGCCAACTGACGATTCGAGCGGTCAGCCAGCCGGTGTCGGTTCCCGTGCACGTCGAGATCGCGGACGGTTCGCTCACGGCGAGTGGACACTTCGTGGTGAAACAATCCGCATTCGGGATCAAACCGATCTCGGTCGGCGGCGTGGTCGCCGTCAAAGATGCGCTCGACATCGATTTCTCGATCGTCGCGACGAGCCAATAGCGAAGGGACGATCACACCACCCGCCCCATGACTGACCCCGCGAGTGCGCTCTCCGCCTGGGAAAACTTCTACGTCATCGTCGGGTCCTCCGGTGGGGCGCTGATCGGCCTGCAATTCGTGGTGATCACCCTGATCGCCGACAGCCGCCACCGCGCCGCCGAAGGATCGCTCAACGCGTTTGGGACGCCGACGGTCGTGCACCTCTCAGGCGCGTTGATCGTGTCCGCGATCATGAGCGTTCCGTGGCCGTCGCTCTTCGCCGCGTCCGTCGCGGTCGGGATCTGCGGGCTCGGCGGCCTCGCCTATGGTGTGATCGTGGTCCGCCGCGCACGTCGTCAAACGGACTATGAGCCGGTCGGGGAAGATTGGCTGTGGTACATCGCCCTGCCGTGTGTCGGTTACGCGGCGCTCGCCGTCAGCGCCGTGTTTCTGCGCACCACGCCTCAGACCGCGCTGTTCGTCGTTGGCGCGGTGGCCCTCGGTCTGCTGCTCGTCGGGATCCACAACGCTTGGGATACCGTCACGTACATCATCGTCACGGATCCTGACAAGGCGAAGAAAACGGATCGAACAACGGAAGCCTCTTCAGGGTCACCCCAGGAGTAACCATGCGCGTTGGCATTCTCGGTTCGGGTCTCATGGGCGGCACGCTCGGGTCGATGTTCGCGCGCGCCGGGCACGACGTGGTCTTCAGCTACTCGCACAGCGATCGAAAGCTGAAGCGGCTGGCGCGGGACGCGCAACGCCGCGCGCGGGCGGGCACCCCAGCCGAGGCCGCACGTGACGCCGATGCGCTGCTGCTCGCCGTGCACTGGCGGCGCGTCAACGACGTCTTGCGGCAGGCGGGCGACGTGTCGGGCAAAGTGATTGTCAGCTGTTCGCTCCCGATGAACGCCGACGACACGCGTCTCGTCGTCGCCCGCACGTCGTCGGGCGCGGAGGCGCTGGCGAAGAAGATCCGACGCGCGAAAATCGTGTCCGCGTTCGGCACCGTGCCCAGCGAAGTGTTGCGCGGCGTGTTTGCCGCGAGGCGAAGAGCCAGTCGTCCAAGCCTGCTCTATTGCGGAGACGATGACAGCGCGAAGGCAGTGGCGGCGACACTGATCCACGACGTCGGGTTCGAGCCCGTCGACGCTGGCCCTCTGCGGATTGCGCGCTACCTGGAGCCGTTCTCGCTGCTCATGGCGCAACTCGCGTACGAGGGCGACGGAGGACCAGAAGTCGCGTATCGTTTCGATCGGTTCGCGCCGTAGGTCCCCACCGATTCAAGGGCCGCAGAAGCTTCGCTGCGATCAGGCGACGGCTTGCGCGAATGGATTCTCGTCCGCGCTTCTTCCGTAGACCACCGGCACCGGCACGCCGAGCAACCGCAGGTAGACGACGAGCTCGCCGCGGTGATGGTACCAGTGGTTGAAGCACATCGTGCGCACCACGCCGAGCCGCGGCATGGCGAAGATCTCCCGATCCCCGAATGTCAGGCGCCAGATCGCGTTGGCGTGTGCGTCGTCGAGGCCCGCGAGAAACTCGCGCATCGCGGTGACGGACGCATCGAACGAGGCCAGCAGCGCCTCGCGGCTCTCGCAGGACGCGTAGTCGGCCGGCCGGGTCGCCGCGTCCATGCCGTCCAACTGCGCGAATCGGGCGACGCCGCCAGGAATCGAGGCGACGTGCTGCGCGAGCTGGCCGGCGCTCATGGACTTGGGATGCGGCCGCCAGGCGAATTGGTCGGCCGGCACGCGCTCCAGGACGCGGCGCGTGGCTGGCGTTTCGGCGTCGAGTTCGGCGATCAGGGCGCGGGCGGCAGCGGACATGGTGCTCTCCTGTCGAATGACTTGCAAAATGCAAGTGAGTGGCCGAATCGGGATCCTACGCTCGCGACTTGCACAATGCAAGCCTGTGGTAGAGTGGCCCCGTGCCGAGCCGCCGATCGCGACCTTCGCGTCGTCGACACCACTTGCTCCGGTCCCCGTGCCCGATCGCGGGCGCGCTCGATCTGCTCGGCGATCGCTGGACGCTGCTCGTCATGCGCGATCTGTTGTTCTACGACAAGCGGCGTTACGCGGATTTTCTGGCCTCACCCGAGGGCATCGCGACCAACATCCTCGCGGAGCGGCTCGACCGCCTCGAGCGGGGCGGACTGATCCGGCGGCGCCGCTACCGGGACCGGCCGCCGCGCGAGGAATACCATCCCACGGCGAGCGGCCGCGATCTGGTTCCGGTGCTGAAGAAATTGATTCGCTGGGGACAACGGCACGTGCCCGGCACCGCGCAGCGTCCTCCGGCCAGCATGAAGCGCGGGGCGGCACCGTCGCGGAGAAGCGCGTCCTGATGGACGCATCCGAACCGCGTCGCCGGACCGGTTAGTCGATATTCCGCTGTTTCTCGTTCGGCTCGTCTTCGCGCATCGGACGAGGCGCGAGCTTGTCGGTTGCCGTGTCCAGCGCGAGCTCGAGGCGGCAGATGTGACACCGATACGACACGCCGGGACGGGGACGGATCTCCAACTCGCTGTGGCGAATCTGTTCGTGGCACGCGGGACATTTCCAGGGCATCGCGTCAAAGTGTAGATCAACCGCGACGACTGGCGGCGGCGATCAATCGCGACCACTGGCGGCGGCCGTGACGGTTTCCATCCGCGTCCTGCCGCCAGCTGTTGTGAGGAGTGATCGACGCTGAAAGGCCGATGCGTCACCGCCTTCGCGCCGACAAGGCGTGGACGGATTTGCCTCTGGACGACGCGGTGGAACGGCGCTCTTCTTCCGCCTCGTCGCCCGGCTCCGCGGCCTCCTGATTGATGCCCCCTTCGGCGAGTGAGTTGAGCTTCGCATCGGCCGCCTTTTCCTCGCTCAACGTCTTCTCCAGCAGCTTGGCCGCCTCCGCGTGCTTCATCGCCCTCGCCCAGGCGACGAGCGTGCCGTAGGCCGCGATCTCGTAATGCTCAGCTCGTTGCCCTGCGGCAATGAGGCAGGCGTCCATGGTCGCGTCATCGAAATCTTCGCCCATCACGTCGCTGCCTTCCGTGATGATGCCTGCGATGCCGTCGCAGTGCTTGCCCTTGGCTTTCTCATCGAGCAATTCGAAGATCTGCTCGAGACGCTCGACGTGTCCGCGCGTCTCTTCGAGGTGCGACTCGAACGCGGCGCGAAGCTGCGGCGAGGTCGCCGCCTTCGCCATCTTCGGCAGCGCCTTCGTCAGTTGTTTTTCTGCATCGTAGGAATCCTTCAGCTCGTCGATGAAGGCGTCGTGAAGCGTACCGCTCTCTGCCATTGTTCTGCTCCTCCTCGAATGACCTGCCTTCCAGCGAGCAATCGCAATGCCGCGGACGTCGCGTCATCGGGTCGAGCGGTCGAGCTCCGGGCCTGACCGCTCACGTTGAACGTCTGATTGAGCTGGTTTTTCGTGAGGCCCGGGCGGAGTTATTGCATTCTGCAAGTCACGTTGATAGTGGCCATGTGACGTGACTCCACTTCACTCCGTTCTCGATTCGGCGGGACCGCAGGCGGCGCACATCGCGCGCCTCTGGTGGGTGATGCTGATAGTGTGCACCGTGGTGTTCGTGCTCGTGATGGGCGCGCTCACGGTCGCGCTGGTGCGCGGACGACGATCGCGCCTGCCGGCGACTGACGCGGCGGCGGATTCCCGCCTCTACACCGCGGTTGGCATCGCCGTCACCGCCACGATCGTGGTGCTGTTCGGCCTGCTGATCGCCAGCTTCATCACGCAGCGCGCCGTCGAATCGCTGCATGCGTCGAGCGCCGTGACGATTGACATCATCGGCCATCAATGGTGGTGGGAGGCGCACTACGAGGATGCGCAGCCCGATCGGCGTGCGACGACGGCCAACGAGATTCACATCCCCGTCGGACAGCCGATCGTCCTGAAGCTCACATCACGCGACGTCATTCACAGCTTCTGGGTGCCGAGTCTGGACGGTAAACGCGATCTGATTCCCGGCTACACGACGGCGATCTGGATGCAGGCGGATCGCCCCGGCGTCTATCGCGGGCAGTGCGCCGAATTCTGCGGCAGACAGCACGCGAACATGGCGCTCTTCGTCACGGCGGAGCACGAGGATCAATTCGACCGCTGGCTGGCGAGTGAACGCGCGGCATCGCGGGCGCCGATCACCGAGGCCGAGCGGCATGGCCAGCAGGTCTTTCTCACCTCGTCGTGCGCTCTCTGCCACACCATCCGCGGCACGAGCGCGTCGGCGACCGTCGGGCCCGATCTGACGCACATCGCCAGCCGTGGTTCGCTGGCAGCCGGGACGCTGGCCAACACGCGCGAGCATATGGCGCGCTGGATCGAGGATCCGCACGTGAACAAACCGCTGAATCAGATGCCGCCGAACAGCCTGGCCGGCGGCGATCTGAACGCGCTCGTGGCGTACCTGGAGAGCCTGCGATGAGCGCCGGGCCGGCATCCATCCGCGAGTCGATCTCCGCCGGCGACCGCGCCAGGCTCGACCGCGTCTGGTCCGACGCCCCAGGCTTCTATGGGTGGCTGACCGCGGTCAACCACAAGTCGATCGGCAAACGCTACATCATCACGGCATTCGTGTTCTTCCTGCTCGGCGGCCTCCTCGCCGCAACGATGCGCCTGCAGTTGGCGCGGCCGGCCAACCCGCTCATCGGGCCGGATCGCTACAACGAGATCTTCACGATGCACGGCACGACGATGATGTTCCTGTTTGCGGTACCCGTCTTCGAAGCGCTCGGCGTCTACCTCGTCCCCCTGATGGTCGGCACGCGCAACATCGCGTTTCCACGGCTGAACGCCTTCAGCTACTGGCTCTACCTGTTCGGCGGAATATTTCTGTACGTCATGTTCGCGCGCAACATGGGGCCGGACGTCGGATGGTTCGCGTACCCGCCGCTCTCGGGCCCGCAGTACGGACTCGCCAAACGTCCCGACGTCTGGGCGCAGCTCATCACGTTCACCGAAGTCGCCGCGCTCGCGATCTCCGTCGAGATCATCGTCACCGCGTTCAAGCTCCGAGCGCCCGGCATGTCGCTGAACCGGATTCCGGTCTTCGTCTGGGCGCAGGTCGTCACCGCGTTCATGGTGATCTTCGCGATGCCCGCGATCATGCTCGCGAGCACGTCGCTGATTCTGGATCGGCTCGTCGGCACCCACTTCTTCACACCGCAGGATGGCGGCGATCCATTGCTGTGGCAGCACCTGTTCTGGTTCTTTGGGCACCCCGAGGTCTACATCATCTTCATTCCCGCCACCGGCATCGTCTCGACGATCGTGTCGACGTTCTCCAGGCGGCCGATCGTCGGCTATCTGGCGATCGTGCTGTCGCTCGTCTCGATCGCGTTCATGGGCTTCGGCCTCTGGGTGCATCACATGTTCGCGACCGGCCTGCCGGATCTCGGCGCCAGCTTCTTCACGGCGGCGAGCATCATGATCGCCATCCCCAGCGGGGTGCAGATCTTCTGCTGGATCGCGACGATGTGGAGCGGCCGCGTTTCCATGCGGGCGCCGATGCTGTGGGTCATCGGCTTCTTCGTCATCTTCGTCATCGGCGGACTCACGGGCGTGATGCTCGCGGCGGTGCCGCTCAATCTGCAGGTACACGACACGTTCTTCGTCGTCGCGCACTTTCACTACGTGCTGATCGGCGGCGCGGTGTTTCCGCTGTTCGGTGGGATGTACTACTGGTTCCCCAAAATCACCGGACGCCTGATGCACGAGCGCCTCGGCGTGGCGCACTTCTGGCTGTTCTTCATCGGCTTCAACCTGACGTTCTTTCCGATGCACCTTCTCGGCCTCCGCGGCATGCCGCGGCGCGTCTACACGTATCCGCCGGAGATGGGATGGGGCGCGCTCAATCTGCTGGCGACGGCCGGCGCGTTCCTGATGGCGGCCGGTGTGATCGTGTTCCTGTGGAACGTCGCCTGGAGCTGGCGGCGCGGTGAGGTGGCGAGCGACAACCCATGGGACGCGAGCACGCTCGAATGGGCGACGAGCTCGCCTCCTGGCGCATGCAACTTTCCGGCGCTGCCGACGGTGAGCGGGC
>Ga0207657_10002353_pt1 | contig 20480 bp, 22 predicted proteins | sample KBSC33metaG_FD_184316 | JGI IMG/M metagenome (GOLD analysis project Ga0207657, IMG submission 184316) | Corn rhizosphere microbial communities from Kellogg Biological Station, Michigan, USA - KBS C3-3 metaG (SPAdes) (version 2) | ecosystem: Host-associated > Plants > Roots > Rhizosphere > Soil ... | reverse complement strand
GGTCGTCACCGAGCTCGTGTAGGCGAAGCGGCGTCGCCTCCGCGATCAGGGCGCCGAGGATCCCGCGACCGTGCGGCAGCTCTCCGATCGCCCGATGCGTCTCGTCGTCGATGCCGGTGGTGACGAAGCGCTCCAGCTGCACGCCGCTGCGGTCGATCACGCCGAGCGCCGCATACCGTGCGCCTGTCAGCGTCGCCGCGGTCGTTACCAGGCGATCGAGCAGCGAGTCGAGCGAGAGCTCCGAGGCGATCGCGACGCTCGCGTCGAGCAGCAGGCGCAGCTTGCCCTCGCTCGGAGTCACTGCGTCCATCGGCCGAGCGTACCCCGGTGCCCGCAAATCGCGACGGCGAGCCTGCCTGCGGGTTTCCCGCAGGCAGGCTCCGCGCCTCTCCCGATGCCGCCGAGACCACTCGCAACCATGCTGAAGCCATGAGAACGAGCTACGGCGTGGTCTGGCGGGAAGGAGCAAAGCCGCTTGCGCGCGGCAAGCTCGAGCTTCTCCCTCGCGCCGTCAGGCTCGACGGCATGAGCGGCGCCGAGCCGACCACGCGCGAGATCGCCTACGACCTCCTGTCCGAGATTCGCATCGGGCGTTCGCCTGCCGAGCGCATCGACGGGCGGCCGAGCCTCGTGCTCGCGCCGCGGAGCGGCGAGCCGCTCTCGATCGCCGGTGTGGCGCAGTCCGGGATCGTCGCCGAGATCGCCGAGCGCCTCGCCGCGCTCCAGCTCGACAACGCGGGACGCCACCTGGCCCTCGTCCTCCCCATCCTTCCCGAGTCCCGCGACGCTGCGCGCGAGCTCCTCGCCGAGGGACCGCCCTTCGACCCGGAGGCGCTCGGCCTCGACAGCCATCACGTCTTCCTCACCGCCTCCGAGGCGATCTTCGTCTTCGAGTCGAAGCTCGGCGCCGCCGCGCTGGAGCCGCTGCTCGCGGACCCCGAGCTCTGGCAAAGTGCAGCGGCATGGCACGACCATCTCGCAGGCCCGCCGCGCATCGCAGAGGACGTCTTCTCGTGGGACCGCGCGCGCAACGGTGATCGGCACGCCTGACGACGGCGCCGCCCGCCCGCGGTGACGCTCGCGCCGGACGAGCTGCGGCTGCTCGACGCGTACTGGCGCGCTGCCAACTACCTGTCTGTCGGACAGATCTACCTGCTCGACAACCCGCTGCTGCGCGAGCCGCTTCGCCCGGAGCACGTGAAGCCGCGCCTGCTCGGGCACTTCGGTACGACACCCGGCCTCAACCTCGTCTACGCGCACCTGAACCGGGCGATCCGCGCACGCGACCTGGATGCGATCTACGTGACCGGTCCCGGTCACGGCGGGCCGGGCCTCGTCGCGAACGCGTACCTCGAGGGAACGTACAGCGAGGTCTACTCGTCGATCGGCGACGACGTCGAAGGCCTGCGCGCGCTCTTCCGGCAGTTCTCCTACCCGGGCGGAATCCCGAGCCACGTCGCGCCGGAGACGCCGGGGTCGATCCACGAGGGCGGCGAGCTCGGCTACGCCCTCGCGCACGCCTTCGGCGCCGCGTTCGACAATCCCGACCTGCTCGTCGCGTGCGTCGTCGGCGACGGCGAGGCCGAGACGGGCCCGCTGGCGGCGAGCTGGCACGCGAACAAGTTCCTGAACGCCCGCACCGACGGCGCGGTGCTGCCGGTCCTCCACCTGAACGGCTACAAGATCGCGAACCCGACGGTGCTCGCGCGCATCCCGGAGGCGGAGCTCGTCGCGCTGCTCGAGGGCAACGGCTGGCGGCCGCTCGTCGTCGCGGGCGACGAGCCCGAGCTCGTGCACCAGGCGTTCGCGTCGGCGCTCGACGACGCGCTCGATGCGATCGCGGCGGCGCAACGTGCGGCACGCGACGACGGCGTCACGGCGCGCCCGCGGTGGCCGATGATCGTCCTCCGCACGCCGAAGGGCTGGACGGGGCCCAAGGAGGTCGACGGCGTGCAGGTCGAGGGCACGTGGCGGTCGCACCAGGTACCCGTCACGGGTGTGCGCGAGAACGGCGACCACCTGCGCATCCTCGAGACGTGGCTGCAGAGCTACCGCCCGGAGGAGCTCTTCGACGCGGACGGCCGACTCGTCACGGAGCTCGCGGCGCTCGCGCCGCAGGGCGAACGGCGGATGAGCGCCAACCCGCACGCGAACGGCGGCGTTCTGCTCCGCGACCTCCACCTGCCGGACTTCCGCGACTACGCGGTGCAGGTCGACGAGCCGGGCCGCACGTCGAGCGAGGCGACGCGCGTCCTCGGCGGCTTCCTCCGCGACACGATCGACCGCAACCGCGAGAACTTCCGGCTCTTCGGGCCCGACGAGACGGCGTCGAACCGGCTCGACGCAGTTTTCGAGGCGACCGATCGGGCCTGGGACGCCGAGACGCTCGAGACCGACGACCACCTCGCACCGGACGGACGGGTCATGGAGGTGCTCTCGGAGCATCTCTGCCAGGGCTGGCTCGAGGGCTACCTGCTGACGGGGCGGCACGGGCTCTTCAACTGCTACGAGGCGTTCATCCACATCGTCGACTCGATGTTCAACCAGCACGCGAAGTGGCTGAAGGTGACGCGGACGCTCCCGTGGCGCCGGCCGATCGCGTCGCTCAACTACCTGCTGTCCTCCCACGTCTGGCGCCAGGATCACAACGGCTTCTCGCACCAGGATCCCGGCTTCATCGACCATGTCGTCAACAAGAAGGCGGAGATCATCCGCGTCTACCTGCCGCCCGACGCGAACACGCTGCTGTCGGTGGCCGACCATTGCCTGCGGAGCCGGAACTACGTGAACGTGATCGTCGCGGGCAAGCAACCCGCCTTGAACTACCTCTCGATCGACGACGCGATCGCCCACTGCACGCGCGGTGTCGGCATCTGGGAATGGGCGTCGTCCGACGCCGACGGCGAGCCCGACGTCGTGCTCGCGTGCTGCGGGGACATCCCGACCCTCGAGACGCTCGCCGCCGCCGCGCTCCTGCGCGAGCATCTGCCGAAGCTGAGGGTGCGGGTCGTGAACGTGGTCGACCTGATGCGGCTGCAGCCGGAGAGCGAGCATCCGCACGGCCTCTCCGACGCGCAGTTCGACGCGCTCTTCACGACCGACCGGCCGGTCATCTTCGCCTACCACGGGTACCCGTGGCTCATCCACCGGCTCACGTACCGGCGGGCCAACCACAACAACATGCACGTGCGCGGCTACAAGGAGGAAGGCACGACGACGACGCCGTTCGACATGGTGATGCTGAACGACCTCGATCGCTTCCATCTCGCGATCGACGTGATCGATCGCGTCCCCGGGCTGGGTGCGGAGGCCGCCCACATCCGCCAGGAGCTGGAGGACGCGCGGCTGCGCGCCCGCGCGTACACGCGCAAGCACGGCGAGGACGATCCGGCGGTCCGGGACTGGGTCTGGCCGAGCCCCCGGTGAGCCGCATCCTCGTCGTGAACGCCGGCTCGACGAGCCTCAAGCTGTCGGTCGTCGAGAACGGTGCCTCCTCGCGGGTCGACGAGATCGAGAAGGCGGGCGAGGTCGAAGCGGTGGCGCACCGTGTCGTCCACGGCGGCTCGCGCTTCACCGAGCCCGTGCTGATCGACGCGGGGGTGCGCCGGGCGCTCGAGGAGGTCGCGGAGCTGGCGCCGCTCCACAACCGGCCGGCACTCGAGGCGATCGACGACGCGCTGCGGGTGATCCCGGACGCACCCCACGTCGCCGTGTTCGACACGGCGTTCCACCGGACGATCCCGGCCGAAGCGGCGACCTACGCCGTGCCGGCCCGCTGGCGCGACGAGTGGGGAATCCGGCGGTTCGGCTTCCACGGCCTGTCGGTGCAGTGGGCGTCGGAGCAGCTGACCGTGCCGCGGCTCGTCGTGTGTCATCTTGGCGGCGGCTGCTCGGTGACGGCGGTGCGCGACGGCGAGTCCGTCGACACGACGATGGGCTACAGCCCGCTCGAGGGCGTGCCGATGGCGACGCGATCCGGCTCGCTCGACGCCGAGATCGTCTTGCACCTGCTGAGATCGCGGAGCCTCGAGCTCGACGCGATCGAGCGCGCGCTCGAGACCGAGTCAGGACTGCTTGGGCTCTCGGGCGAGTCGGCGCGCGTCGAGGAGCTCGAGCGCTCCGGCTCGCCCGCGGCGGAGCTCGCGCTCGCGGTGTTCGCCAACCGCGTCGCCGCCGCCGTCGCCGCCATGGCCGCCGCCCTCGACGGCATCGACGCGCTCGTCTTCACCGCCGGCGTCGGCGAGCGCTCCGCGCGGGTGCGGCGCGACGTGTGTGCGCGGCTCGGGTTCCTCGGCGTCGGCCTCGACGCCGGCGCGAACGAGAAAGCTTCTCCCGACGCCGACATCGGTACCTCCGGTTCGCGGGTCCGCGTCGTCGTGCTGGCGGCTCGAGAGGACCTCGTCGCGGCCCGCGCCGCTGCAGCCCTGCTCTCCCTAGACGGCTGAGCTCTCCGGTCTCCCCCGTTCGGGGGTCAGCCGGCCCAGAAAGCGGGCCGACATTCATCCCTGGAACGAGGTACCGCGAACGAGGCTTGGCGATGAACTTTAGACGGAAGCGAAATAGGTATGTCCTGGCGGCTGCCGTGGCGGCGATCGCCGCGCCGGCCGCGTATGCCTTTACGGCTGCGAACACGGTGCCCGCCTCGAACGCCGGCTCCGGCCTCGGCGCGATCAGCGGCTACACGGTCTCGAACGTCGCGTACACGCTGAATGCGACGAACCCGCAGAACGTCGACCAGGTCGCGTTCACGATCGCGCCGACGACGGGCACGGTCAAGGTGCAGGTCGTCTCCGGCGGCTCGTGGTACGCCTGCACGAACACGGCCGGCAGCGTGACCTGCGCGACCACCTCCCCGCAGGCGACGGCCGCGACCGTCAACCAGCTCACGGTCGTCGCGGCCCAGTAACGGCGATGAGACGCCCGCTCCGCGTCGCGTCGCTCCTCGCCGTCCTCGCTGTGGCGGCGGCCGCCTGGTTCTATCTCGCCCCGGTCGAGCTCGGCGGCCGCACGTCGTACGCCGTCGTCTACGGCTCGAGCATGGAGCCGCACCTCCACCGCGGCGACCTCGTCATCCTGCGCCGGCAGCCGAGCTACCGGCTCGGCGAGGTGGTCGGATACCGGAGCCACGAGCTGCACCGGAACGTCCTCCACCGCATCGTCGAGGTAGACGGCGACCGTTTCGCGTTCAAGGGCGACAACAACGACTTTCGCGACCCGGAGCAGCCGGACGCGGCGCAGCTCTTCGGCGCGCGCTGGCTCGTCCTCCCGAAGGTCGGCGGCCTGCTCGAGCGCCTTCGCACGCCGCGCGACGCAGCGATCGTCGCCGGGCTCGCGGTGCTGCTCCTCGTCGGCGGCGGCTCCGGCGCCGGCGTGCGTCGGCGGCGGCGCCCGCCCGTCGCGGCGCGATCCGCGCAGCCGTCGAGGGTCGCGGCGACGACGGCGCCGCCCCGCAGCCGCGACCGCGAGCCGGCGGCGATCGTCGCGGTCGCCCTCATTGTCGCGGGCCTTTCCGCCGTCGCGCTCGGCGCGACGATCGGGCTGCTCGCCGCGCGGCAGCCGGCGCAGCGGACGCTCGTGAAGCCCGGCCTGTACGTGCAGCGCGGCGCGTTCGCCGTCTCCGCGCCCGCACCGCTCGGCGCCGTCTACCAGCAGCCGTCGCTGCGCGCCGCCGATCCGATCTTCCTCAAGCTCGTGCACAAGGTCACGGTGCGCTTCGCCTACCGGCTTCGCTCTGCCGAGCCGACTGCCGTGACCGGAATCGCGCGGCTCGACGCTGTGCTCTCGGACGGCAACGGCTGGCAGCACCGCTTCGCGCTCGCGCCGAACCGCCGCCTGCGAGGCTCGCACGTCACGGTGGCCGGCACGCTCTGGCTGCCGGCCCTCACGAACGCGATCAGGCAGTACGAGACCGGCACGGGCGAGCACTTTCCGGCCTACCACCTGGAGCTCGTGCCGCACGTTCGCGTGCGTGGCGTCGTGGGCGGCAGGCTCGTGCGCGAGACGTTCGCCCCGCCCCTTGCATACGATCTCGACGCGCTTCGGCTGCAGCTCGCGCAGCCGCCGGCCGGCGCCGGCTCGAACGCGCTCGTACGTAGCCGGGCCACGGCGGGCTTTCACATGGTGGCGTCGACCCTCCACCTCTTCGGCCGGCGCGTGAGCGTGGGCTCGGCGCGCACCCTCGGCATCGTCACGCTCGGGGCCGGCCTCGTCGCCGCGCTCGTGGGCGCACTCCTCTACTTCCTGCGACGCCGCGATGACGAGGTCGCCGCGATCGAGCGCCGGTACGGCGACCTGATCGTCGCGGTCGCGGGCGGCGTGCGCCCGCCGGCGCCGGAGCGGCGCGTCGCCTCGATGGACGCGCTCGTCCGCGTCGCGGAGCGTTACGACCGGCTCATCCTCCACGAGCAACGCGGCGACGTGCACGCATTCCTCGTCGACGACGGAGGGCTCGTCTACCGCTACGACGCCGGCGGTGCAGCCGGCGCGACGACCGAGATCCGGCTCGAGGAGGTGCAACGCCCTCGGGCGATGCGGATACGGAGCGTGGACCCGTGACCACCTACCGGCTCTGGCACGTGGTCGCCGTCGCCGCCGGTGCGTTGCTCGTCGCGCTGCTCGTGTTCGCGTTCAGCGCCGCGAACACGGTCCCCGCCTCGCATGCGGGCCGGTCGCAGCAGGCGATCGCGGTGCAGGACATCGCGCCGCCACAGTGCGCCGGCATGGGCCTGACGACGCTGATCACGAACGGCACCGGCGGCGCCGGCAACGACCTGGTGCTTGGAACGGCGGCCGGCGAGACGCTGAACGGCAACAACGGCGACGACTGCCTGGTCGGCGGCGGCGGCGACGACTTCCTCAAGGCCGGCAGCGGCACCGACGTCTGCATCGGCGGCGGCGGTGCGAACGAGAAGTTCAGCCAGTGCGAGACCACCTACCCGTGACCCCCCGAACGGGGGTCGGAGAGGTGGGATCTGCGACCGACATCGTCACTCGAAGGAGTTACCTCACATGACAAAGCCATCTCTCCACATCCGTCTCCTGCTCGTCCTCGTCCTCGTGCTGCTTGCGGCGACGGGCGCGTATGTCTTCACCGCCTCGAACACCGTCCCGGGCACGAATGCCGGTTCGGGCTCGGGCGCGATCAGCGGTTACACCATCTCCGCGGTGGCGTACAACCTCAACTCGACCGACCCGAACGACATCGACACCGTGGACTTCACCATCGCACCCGCGAGCGCGGGCACGGTCAAGATCCAGGTCGTCAGTGGCGGCGCCTGGTACGACTGCACGAACACCGCCGGCAGTGTCTCCTGTGACACGACGGCCGGCACCCAGGCAACCGTCTCTCCGGCGAACCAGCTGACGGTCGTCGCGACCACCTAGCGACCCTCTCTGCCCTCCACGTCCGGCGGCGCCTCTCGGGGCGCCGTCGGCGTATCCGTTCGGACCGGGCGGGACGCGCGCGTGCACGATCCCGCCCGGTCCGGTTCGACCTCAGCGGCGCGTGCGCGCGCCCGTCTTACGAGAGCCCGTCTTGCGAGAGCCCGTCTTGCGCGAGCTCGCCTTGCGCGTTCCGCCCGTCTTCCGGGCCGCGGTCTTCCGCGACGCCGTCTTCCTCGATGCCGTCTTCCTCGATGCCGTCTTCCTCGATCCTGTCTTCCTCGATCCTGTCTTGCGAGCTGCGGTCTTCCTGGAAGTTGTCTTCCGCGAGGCCGTTTTGCGGGAGGCCGTCTTCCGCGAGGCCGTCTTCCGCGAGGCCGTCTTCCGGGACGCCGTCTTGCGGGACCCAGTCTTCCGCGACGCCGTCTTCCGCGACGCCGTCTTCCGGGACGCCGACTTCCGCGTGCTGCTCGCCTTGCGCGCTCCTGTCTTCCGCGCGCCGCCGGTCTTCCGCGCGGTCGACTTACGGGTGCTACTCGCCTTGCGAGTCGCCGTCTTCCGGGCCCCGCCGCTCTTCCGTGAGGACGTCTTCCGCGACGACGCAGCCTTCCGCGACGCAACCTTCCGTGCGCTGCCCGCCTTGCGCGAGCCCGTCTTCCGCGTGCCGCCCGTCTTTCTCGACGCCGACTTCCGCGCGGTTCCCGACTTGCGCGATGCCGACTTGCGCGATGCCGTCTTGCGCCCGCCCGAGCTCCCGCCCGATGGTGTCCTGCCGCCGCCCCCGCCCGACTCGTCGTCGCCCAGCAGCTTCCTCGCAACGTCGACGGCGGCCGGAATCGCGGCGCCGATCGCGGCGCCGGCTACGACCTTCTGCGGCGTCGAGAGCCCTCCGCCGTTCTCATCTTCTTCTTCGGCTGCCATCGGTACCTCCCGTAGTTGGCCGGACCTAGCTGGCCTCGTTGAACGCCTCGATGAACCGAGGCGCGATTCGCTCCCGGACGATATCCGGGCCGTGCTCTGCGAGATACTTGCCCGCCGACTCGGCAGCGTCCTCGGCGATCGGGATGAGGATCCCGGACGCCGCTTTCCACCCCCGCTCAGCCGCAGACGAGAGAACCGACGACCTGCCATCCCCCTTCTCCGCGAGCCGCCCGGCCTTCTCCTCGGTCGCGTGGGTGAGCGAGCGAATGAGATCGGGGCCCTTCGTCGCTGCGACGGCGCTCGCCGCGCTGAGCGCGGCCGGGATCAAGAGCTCCTTGCTCGTCAGGGCCGAGCGCAACGCGCCGCCGCCTCCGTTGCCCGAGCCGTTGGACTCGGCGCCTTCGTCGCCGCCTGTCTCCTCTGCGTCTTCGGCCATGCCGATCACCATCCTTTTGGTCGCTGTGGAGTCAGATGCCGTCGCGAGCGCCTGCGCAAACGTCGCTCACTCCTGCTCCGGTCTGCGCCGCAGAAACCTGTGGGCCAGGACAGCTGCCGCAACGTCTGCGGTCATCGTTCCGTAGAAACGGGCTTCGCCCTGCCGCGGGTACGGCGTCGGGCCCGGGTGTTCAGTAGCCTCGCGGACGACGAATGATCGGCGACCTCTGGTACAAGAACGCCGTCGTCTACAGCCTCGACGTCGAGACGTTCATGGACACGAACGGCGACGGCTGCGGCGACTTCGAAGGCCTGAGCCGCCGCCTCGACCATCTCGAGAGCCTCGGCGTCGACGCGCTCTGGCTCGCGCCCTTCCAGCCGTCGCCGCGCCGCGACGACGGCTACGACATCGCCGAGTACTTCGGCGTCGATCCGCGGTTCGGGACGTCAGGCGACTTCGTCGAGTTCGTCCATCAGGCCGGCAGCCGCGGAATGCGCGTACTGATCGACCTCGTCGTCAACCACACCTCCGACCGGCACCCGTGGTTCCGCGACGCCCGCGATCGGTCATCGCCGCGGCACGACTGGTACGTCTGGTCGAAGCGCCGCCCGTCGAACTGGCGCAGCGGCGTCGTCTTCCCCGGCGATCAATTGTCGACGTGGACGTTCGATCGCAAGGCGCAGGAGTACTACTTCCACCGCTTCTACGACTTCCAGCCCGACCTGAACATGGACAACCCGCGCGTCCGCGAGGAGGTGCGGCGCGTGATGGGCTTCTGGCTGCAGCTCGGAGTGGCCGGCTTTCGCGTCGACGCCGTGCCCTTCCTGATCGAGAAGCCGCCGCGCGGGCGCGCCAAAGCGGAGCTGCACTTCGAGTACCTGAAGGAGTTCCGCGACTTCCTGCAGTGGCGCGTCGGCAACGCAGTCCTCCTCGGCGAGGCGAACGTTCCGCCGCAGCAGTCGCGTCAGTACTTCGCAGCGGGCGACGGGCTGCACATGATGTTCAACTTCTGGGTCAACCAGCATCTCTTCCTCGCGCTCGCATCCGGCGACGTGCGCCCGCTCGCAGCTGCGCTCCGCGCGACGAAGACAGTTCCCCCGTCGGCCCAGTGGGCGCACTTCCTGCGCAACCACGACGAGCTCGACCTCGGCCGGCTCGCCGCCGCCGACCGGGAGCTCGTGTTCGACGCCTTCGCGAAGGAGGAGTCGGAGCGGCTCTACGGTCGCGGGATCCGGCGCCGTCCGGCGCCGATGCTCGGCGATCGGCGGCGACTCGAGCTTGCGTACAGCCTCGTCCTGTCGTTCCCCGGGACGCCGGTGTTGCGCTACGGCGACGAGATCGGCATGGGCGAGAACCTGCGCCTGAGGGAGCGGTCGGCGATCCGCACGCCGATGCAATGGTCGGCCGAGCCGAACGGCGGCTTCTCGACCTCCGAGCGCGTCGTCCGGCCGCTCGTCGACTCCGGGCCGTACGGCTACGACGCCGTCAACGTCGAGTCGCAGCGGCGAGACGAGAGCTCGCTCCTGCGCTGGACGACGCGCATGCTCCGCCTGCGCAAGCAATGCCCGGAGATCGGCTGGGGCGAGTGGCGGATCCTGCCGGCGGGGGCGTCTGAGGTGCTCGCGCTGCAGTACGACTGGCGCGGCGGCACGGTCGTCTGCGTACACAACGTCGAGGCCGAGCCGCGCGAGGTCGAGCTCGACCTCGGCGGCGGCTTGCTCTCCGACCTGCTGACCGCCGACGACGTCGAGGTGCGCGGCGGTCGGCGGCACCCCGTGCGACTCGACCCGTACGGCTATCGCTGGTTCCGGCTCGGACGCCCGAACGAGGCGCTCGCGCGCAACCGGACGGATTAGGCGTGGCGGTCGCCGGAGTCGCCGTGTTCGTCCGCGTCGCCGCCGCGATCCTCGCGCTGACGCCACAGCAGAAGGCGGCGAGCGTCGTCGTGACGACGGTGCGGCCGGGAGTCTTCTCGGGTGCCGCGGGTCTCACGTTCGCCGATCAGGAGGGCGGTGCCGTGAAGGCGCTGCATGCTGCGCCGCCGTGGCGCGCCGCAAACGGGTACACGAGCGCCGCGCAGGCGCGCGCTGCCGGCCGTGCGACGGCGCGTGCGCTGCGCACGGCGGGGGTCGACGTCGATCTCGCGCCCGTGTTCGACACGAGCGGCGGGCCGCTCGAATCGCGGCAGTTCGCGTCGTCGACGCTCGCCGCCGCATTCGCGCAGGGGCTCGGCTCGGCCGCGTGCGCGAAGCACTTCCCGGGGCTCGGGTCGGCCGCCTACTCGACCGACGAGCGGCCGCACGTCGACGCACGCGTGCGCCCGAAGGATCTCGCTCCGTACCGCGCGGCAATCCGGCGCGGCCTGCCCTGCGTGATGGTCGGCCACGCGTTCTACGGGACGCGCTACCGGGCCTCGCTGGAGCCGTCGACCTACCGGCTGCTGCGCGGGCTCGGCTTCGACGGCGTCGCGATCACGGACTCGCTTTCGCTCGTCCACGACGCGCCGGTCGAGCGCTGGGCGCCGCAGGCGATTCGCGCCGGCGCGGACCTGGTGCTCTTCACGAGCCCGTCCCACGCGCGACGCGCGGTGCGCGCGCTCTTGCCCGCGGCACGCCGCGGCGAGCTCGACGTGCACCTCGCGCGCGTCCTTCGCTTCCGGCTCGAAACGCGAGGCCGCTCGTAACCGGTCGACCGGCGCGGCCGTTGCAGGGGTGATGTTCCTGCTGCTCCGCTTTCTCGGCCTTCGCCGGCTCCTCGCCGCGCTCGTGCTACGCCGCCTCTGGCGCCTGCACCGCGAGCGGCGCGGAGCCGCGCACCGCTGAATTCGCACCGTTGGTTTCGCTTCGCGCCGGCGTCTGATGGGTGGATGGGCAGCGAACGCCGCGAGAAGCCAGTGACCGTTCGCCTCTGCCACGGCGAGAAGGTTGCGCTCACCGTCGCCGAGGCGGACCGCGTCTTCGACGAGCTCTGGCTCCTCTCGAGCCGCCTCAAGGGTGCGGTCACGGCCGCCGCGAAGCTCAAGTTCACCGATACGTGGTCGCGCTTCCACGGCGAGGAGATCCTGACCGAGCCGGAGTCCGCCGCCTTCCGGGAAGCGCTTCAGAAGATCGGGTTGCCGGACGCCTGAGGGCAAGGGCGAGGCCGCCGTGCGCGGCGGCCGGTCCGGCCGCCGCGCACGAGAAGCGGGTCGTCAGCCGGCGGCCCGCTGGTTCAGGCCGGCCTTGAACATGCCGCCCGTCGCGATCTTCGTGAGGAGCTTGTCGGCCTGCCCCTCCTCGTCGAGGTTCTGGTCGAGCAGGTCCTTCGCCTCGTCGAAGCCGAGCTCGTCGGCGAGCGTGCGCGCCGTCCCGTAGGCGGCGATCTCGTAGTGCTCGACCCTCTGGGCCGCGGCGATCAGCGCCGCGTCCTTGACCGTCGGATCGCCCATGGCCGAGATGGTCTCCTGCCCCTCGGCGATCAGGCCGGCCATGCCCTTGCACACCGTGCCCTGCGCGCTGATCCCGGCCTGCGCAGCGACCTCGTCGAGCCTCCGCACGTGCTCTCTCGTCTCCTCGAGGTGGTGCTGGAACGCCTGGCGGAGCTCGTCGTTCGAGGCCGCCTGCACCATCTTCGGGAGCGCGTCGACGAGCTGCGTCTCGGCGCTTCTCAGGTCCTGGATCTCGTGCGTGAACACGTCGTTGAGCGAGTTCAGCTGCATTGGTCCTCCGTCCTCTCGTGGACAAATCGTCTCTCTTCGGGTGTCCGTTTCGGTCGACGCCAAACAGCGTGGACCGGTGTAGTCCCGGCCCTCTCTTGCCGGGCTCTATTGCTGGTTCAGCTCGGCGGCGGCCCGGCGCCCGAACGCGAGGAGGCGGGAGCGATCGAGCGGCGAGTCGATCTCGCTGCCGCGCCGGCGGTCGGTGCCGCCGATCTCCGGCAGCAGCCAGTTCGTCGCGCCCAGGAGCTCGGCGGTAAGCCCGGGCGCGACGCCTGCGAGACGCGCGGCGAGCTTCGCGTGCAGGCCGAGCGTGACCTCCGGCTCGCCTCGCCGGAGCGCCTCGACGATGCGGCGCGCCGCGCGATCGGCGCCGACCGTCGTCGCCGGCGTGCTGGAGAGCGGCGCGAAGAGCGCGTATTCGCGATCGGGACGATCGCCTCGGTAGAACGCGGCGAGGTACGAGCCGGTGCGCATCAGCCCCGGCACGACGGTCGTGACGCGTACGCCCGAACCGGCCAGCTCCGAGCGCAACCCCTCCGAGAAGCCGACGGCCGCGAACTTCGCGGTGCTGTACGGCAGGAGCCACGGGACGCTGACCTTGCCGCCGACCGAGGTGACGTTCGCGATCCGCCCCTCGCGGCGCTGCCGCATTCCGGGCAGCACGGCGAGCGTGCAGTTGACGAGGCCCCAGAGCTGTGTGGCGAGCGCCTGCTCGAACTCGGCGACGTCCTGCGTCGGCAGCGGCCCGACCGAGATGACGCCGGCATTGTTCACGAGCAGCTCCACCGGGCCGAGCTCGGCCTCGATGCGGGCGACGAGTGCGTCTACCTCCGCCCGGTCGCCGACGTCGCACGGCACCGCGAGCACGTCGCCGCCGAGCAGCTCGCGTGCCGTGACGAGCGCGACTGTCGGGCGGAAACCGGGGCCGACTACTCCTGCTGGTTGCGACGGCGCCTGTCGTTCTTGATCGCGACGTCCCTCGCCGCGCCCTGCTTCTCGACGACGAGATAGCGCTCGTGCGTCTCGACCACCGTCTCGATGTCAGGCAGCTCGTGTCCCGGAAGCACCGGGAAGCGGGCGGGGTGTTCTCGAATGGCCTCGTACTCCTCCATCGTGAGCTCGATCGGCTCGAAGCACTCCTCGTCCGCGCACTCGCACACCCAGTCGCCCATCGGGAGAATCGGCGAGAACTGCTCGTTCAACTCTTCGATCCGCTCGTTGACGTCGCGAAAGAGCGACTGGTGCCGCGCCGCGCGGACGGCCTCTTGTGCGTCGGGCGTCATCGGACTGTCGGGTTGCGCGGCGATCCGTCTCCCCTCGCTTTCGCGATGCAGACCGAAGCTCGTCGCCTGCCGCCGAGGACAGGCCGCGCACCCCGTCGATTCGGACGGCGCCGACACGGATCTCCATGTCGAGGCCGGACGAACAAGGTATCACCGGATCGGCCGATCCGTAAGCGCGAATTCCGGAGCGGCTACGCTGCACGGGGTAAGAACGTCCGCCGGGTCGCCTATCCGCCCCTCCCTCCTCTCGGACGCGTAATTCTGAGGAGCGGAGCGAGCAGGTGCCGGATGTCCGACGAACGCTCCGAACGCGCAAGGCAGGCCTCTGCCGTCGGCACGGCGATCACACGGCTCCACCGCGAGCACTACGGACGCGGGGCGACCGTCACGCGCACGGTCTTCCAGCGCAACTACGTGATCGCCTTCCTCGAGGACATCTACACGACGGTCGAGAAGACCCTGCTCAAGGACGGCCGCCAGGAGGACGTCAAGCGGACGCGCCAGCTCTTCCAGATGGCGATGGAGCCCGACTTCATCGCCGAGGTCGAGAAGATCACCGGTCGCAAGGTGATGCAGTTCATGTCACAGGTCTCCTTCGAGCCCGACATCGCCGCCGAGATCTTCGTGCTCGAGCCCCAGGGCGACGACGCCACCGCCACCGACTAGCAACTAGCGCGCACGGTTTAGCAGGCGGGGCCGCGCAGCGGAGAATTCGTGATGCGCGTGATCGGCCGCCGTGAGCTCTCCTCGCTCAGCGCCGTCGACCTGGTGCTCCTGATCGTGGTAGTCGGACTGAATCGTCCTTTGGCGTTTCTCGGAGCCGCCAGAAGAGAACAGCCCGCACAACACACACACGCGACCGAAGGGACGGGGACATGGCATCGCTCGAGGAGAAGCTGGTCGAGTACATCGACGACGCGTACGCGATGGAGCAGAACGTGCTGCGGATGCTCGACAGCATGATCGGAACGACGAAGGACCCGCAGATGAAGCGTTCGCTGGAGCGGCACAAGAAGCAGACCGAGGAGCAGGCCGCGCGGCTCGAGGAACGCCTCCGCGAGCACGACGCGTCGCCGTCCAAGGCGAAGGAGGCAGGCGGCGTCATGGCGGCCCTGATGAAGAGCGTTCTCGACGTTGCCCGCAGCGACAGTCCGGGACGGAACGCCCGCGACGGCTTCGCGACCGAGCACATGGAGATCGCGAGCTACCAGATGCTCGAACGCGTCGCACGGAAGGCGGGAGACACGAAGACGGCGGCCGTGGCCCGGCAGAACCGCGAGGAAGAGGAAGCGATGGCGCGGAGCATCGGCTCGAAATGGAACAAGATCGTCGAGCTCTCGCTGGAGGAGGAGGGCGTCCGGACCGCCTGACCGCTACAGCAGGCGCTCGGCCGCGGTCTCGATCGCCGCGACGAGCGCGGTGACGTCGTCGCTCGTCGTCCGCCAGGAGACGAACGCCGCCCGCTGACAGAAGCCGTTCTCGAGTTGCGCGCCCGTGTGGAACACGTCCCCGGCGGCCGCCACGTCGGTCTGGATCCGCCGGTTGAGCTCGTCGAGCTCGGGCCCGTCGCTCCACTCCGCGGGCCGGTAGCGGAAGCAGACGATGTTCGTCGGCGCGGGCGCCGTGAGCTCGAGCACCGGTGACGCGTCGACGAGCGCAACGAGCTCCTGCGCGAGGTCGCAGCAGCGCGACACGAGCTCGGCGACCCCGTCGCGACCGAGCTGCTTGAGCACCGCCCAGACGCGTGCCCCGCGCCAGTCGCGGCTCGCCTCGATCCCGTATTCGTGGAGGTTCCGCCCCGCCCCCGGCGTGAGATAGCCGGCGCTCCCCGCGAACGTCTCCCGATGGAGCTCCGCGTCGCGGAAGAGGACGAAGCCGGCGCCGTTCGGGACGTTCAGCCACTTGTGCGCGTCGACGGCGAGCGAGTCCGCCCGCTCCATCCCCTCGACGAGCGCGCGGCCCGGTGCCCACAGCCCGAAGAACGCGCCGAACGCGCCGTCGACGTGGAACCAGAGGTCGTGCTCACGGCACACGTCGGCGACCGCCGCCAGCGGGTCGCAGGCGCCGGTGTTGACGGATCCCGCCTGCGCGATCACGACGGCCGGCTCGACGCCCGACGCGCGGTCGCGGCGAATCGCCGCGTCGAGGAGGTCGACGCGCATCGCGTAGCGGTCGTCCATCGGGATCGCGCGCACGCAGGCCGAGCCGAGACCGAGCGTCCGCAGCGCCTTGTGGTCGGAGAGATGGAGCTCCGTCGAGCCGTACACGGCGAGCTCCGGCAGCGCGCGCACGCCCTGCTGCAGCACGTCGACGCCGTGCTTGCGGCCGAACCAGTGCCGCGCGACGGCGAGCGCCACCGTGTTCGCCATCGTGGCTCCCGAGCCGAAGTAGCCGCTCTCCCCGGGGTACTCGAGCAGCTCGGCGAGCCAGCGCAGCGTGACGAGCTCGAGCTCGACGGCGGCCGGCCCGAGCGGCCACATGCCGACGTTCTGGTCGACCGCCGCGACCCACGCCGCCGCGATCGCCGCCGAGGGCAGCGTGCCGCCCGTGACGTAGCCGAAGTAGCGCCCGCCGGTGCCGCCGGCGAGCGCGCCGGCGGACTTCGCCTCGAGCTCGGCGAGGATCGACTCGAGCGGCGCTCCGTGCTGCGGCAGCGGCTCGTCGAAGCGGGCCGCGAGCTCCGCGCGGCCGATCGTGGCGCCGGCGTGCGCCGGCGGCTCGAGCGCCGCCCGGAACCGCTCGGCGAAGTCGCGGACGGCCTCGTCGAGGCTGTGCTCGTCGAGCCCGGCGTCGCTCGTCATCGGCGCTCGCGCGCCTCCGCCATCCAGTCGAGCAGGTGCGCGTAGTCGTCGCGCGCCGGCGCGAAGAGATCGATGTTCTCCACCGTCTCGTCGCCCACCGGCTCGATGTAGTGCTCGACGCCCGCCGGGATGAGCATGATCGAGCCCGGGCCGACGTCGTTCGGCTCGTCGCCGATGTGGTAGATCGCGCGGCCCTTCACGATCATCGCGATCTGGTCGAACTCGTGCGCGTGCGGGCGGACGTCCATCCCGGGCTCGCAATGGTTCATGACGAGCATGGCGTCGCGCGTCCCGAACGCGCGCCGGCGCACGCCGGGCCGGACGGGCTCGTCGGGGATCTCGTCCCACGTGTATGCCGGCATCAGTCGCTGCTCCTTTCGTCGTCGAGGAAGCCGAGCTCCGCTGACAGCCCTTCGGCAGCCGCCCGCAGCTTCTGCGCGACGGCCGCGCCGGGGTCGTCCGGCAGCGAGGCGATCGTCCCGACGAGCGCCATCGCCGCCGTCACCTCGTCGCCCTGGAAGATCGGCGTCGCGATCGCGCGGATGCCCTCGACCACCTGCGAGTTGACGGCGACGCGCGTGGCGGCGATCGAGCGGCGCTCTTCGCCGGACAGCTCCGCCGCGTCCGGACCGAACGCGAGGAACACCTTGCCCTGCGCGGAGTCGGATCGCGGCAGGCGGGCACCGGTGCGCACGACGATGCGGACGAGGCGGTCGGTGTTGTCGTCGACACGCACGACGATCGGCTGCTCGCCGTCCCAGATCGACAGCACGACCGTCTCGTTGAGCTCGCTCACGAGCCGCTCCATGGTCGGACCCGCGATGCGCACGATGCGCAGGCCGGCGAGCGCCGTCGCCGCGAGCTCGACGATCCGCGGGCCGAGCGAGAAGAGCGCGTCGCCGCTGTCGAAGCGCAGCAATCCGACCCGCCGCAGCGCGAGCGTGTAGCGGTGCGTCGTCGCCTTGCTCGTGCCGAGCCTCTGCGTCAGCTGCGCGAGCGAGAGCTCCGGCTCTTCGGGAGAGAAGAACCCGAGCAGGCGCACGGCCCGCTCGACCGACTGGTTGATCGGCGCTTCCGCGTTGACGAGCTGACTCACAGGCTGCCGAGCTCCTCGAGTAGCACCTCGACGATCCGGTCGGCCTGCGCGTCCTCGATCACGAGCGGCGGCGACATGACGATCTTCTGGCCGCTCGCGCGAACGATCACGCCCTTCGCCCGCGCGCGCTCCGCGACGGGGGCGGCGTCACGGTCGGCCTCGAGCTCGACGCCGAGCATCGCTCCGACGCCTCGCACCTCCGCGACGCCGTCGAGCGCCGCCGCGGGCTCGAGGCCTCGCAGCATCCGCTCGCCGATCGCGACTGCGCGGGCGAGCAGGCCCTCCCGCTCGATGATCTCGAGGTTGGCGACTGCGACCGCTGCGCCGACCGGATGCCCGTTGTAGGTGAAGCCGTGCCGGAGCTGCGTCCCGTCGAGCATCGCCATCACCCGGTCGTGGATCAGCACCGCGCCCATCGGCACGTAGCCGCTCGTGAGCGCCTTGGCGGTGACGATCACGTCCGGGTCGAGCCCGTACCGCTCGGCCGCGAACCAGTGGCCCGTGCGCCCGTACGCGGTGACGATCTCGTCGAGCACGAGCAGGATCCCGTGCGCGCGCAGCACGTCCTGCATGCGCGGCCAGTAGTCCGCGGGCGGCGGGATCATCCCGCCGACGCCGAGCACGGGCTCGCCGATCATCGCCGCGACGCGGCCGGCGCCGAGGTCGGCGATCGTCTCCTCGAGCTCGGCGACGAGCGTGTCTGTCGTGGTCGCGCTCGTCGGCGTCGAGAGATGGACGAAGCCCGGCGCCGCCGGCCCGAAGCCCTCCTTCAGCGGCGGGATGCCGGTCGCGGCGAGCGACGCCGAGCCGACGCCGTGGTAGGCCGCCTTCCTCGAGAGGATGAGGTCGCGGTCGGGCTCCCCGCGCGCGTCCCAGGCGCGCCGGACGAGCTTGATCGCGGTCTCGATCCCCTCCGAGCCGCCGTTCGTGAAGAACACGTGGTCGAGGCCGGGCGGCGAGAGCCCCGCGAGCTTCGCGGCGAGCCGGATCGACGGCTCGTTCGAGAAGTCCCAGAACGACGCGTAGAACTCGAGCTGCCGCATCTGCGCCGCCGCGACGTCGGCGAGCTCGGCTCGGCCGTGTCCGACCGCGCACTGCCAGAGCCCGCACGTCCCGTCGACGTACTCGTTGCCCTCCGTGTCCCAGAGACGCGCTCCCTCCCCGCGCGCCCACACGATCGGGTCGCTCGGACGGCCGACCACCGCATGCGGATGGACGACGTGCGCGCGGTCGAGCTCATACAGGCTCACAGCTCCCGCTCCCGGCGCCGGCAAAGCCGGCGCCTCCGCTCTTTGGTGAGCTCCGTCGAGCCTACGCTCACAGCGCGCTCCGCACGGTCTTCAGCGTGGTGTACTCGTCGATCGTCTCCGGCCCCTGCTCGTAACCGTAACCGGAGAGGCCGCGCCCGCCGTACGCCCCGTACGGGTCGAGGCCGCCGTACATGTTCACCCACACCGTGCCGGTGCGAAGCGCGCGGGCGATGCGGGTCGCGGCCGCTCCGTCTCTCGTCCAGACGGCGGCGGCGAGACCGAACCGCGTGTCGTTCGCGACGCGCACCGCCTCGTCCGCGTCGGCGACCTCGATCACCGCGACGGCCGGCCCGAAGATCTCCTCGCGGTTGATGCGCATCTCGTTCGTCGTCTCGACGAAGATCGACGGCTCGACGAAGAAGCCGTCCGGGCTCGAGTCCACCCGCGCTGCGCCGCCGCCCACGAGCGCCCGCCCGCCGTCGGCGACCGCTGCCTCGTAGAGCGAGAGCACGTGGTCGCGCTGCCGTGCGGAGACGATCGGCCCCATCTGCGCCTCCGGGTCGTCGTAGCGCCCGAGCCTGATCCGCGAGACCGCCGACGCGAGCCGCTCGACGAGCTCGCCCGCGACGCGCTCGTGCACGACGAGGCGCCCGCCGGCGGTGCACACCTGCCCCTGGTTGCGAAAGGTCGCGCGGAGCGCGCCCTCGAGCGCGCTGTCGAGGTCGGCGTCGGCGAGGACGATGTTCGCCGACTTGCCGCCGAGCTCGAGCGTCAGCCGCTTGAGGTTGCCGGCCGCCGCAGCCTGGATCTTGCGGCCGACCTCGGTGGAGCCCGTGAACGAGACCTTGTCGACGTCGTCGTGCGCGGCAAGGGCGGCGCCGGCCTCGCCGTCGCCCGTGACGACGTTCCAGACGCCCGCGGGAACGCCGGCTTCGAGCGCGAGCTCGGCGAGGCGGACCGCCGAGAGCGGCGCCTCCTCCGCGGGCTTGTGCACGACCGTGTTGCCGCACGCGAGCGCGGGCGCGATCTTCCAGGAGGCGATCAGGAGCGGGAAGTTCCACGGCGTGATCGCGCCGACGACGCCGACCGGCTCGCGGATCGTGTATGAGAAGACGCCTGCGTCGGCCGGGTTCGTCGTGCCGTGGATCTTCGTCGGCCAGCCGGCGAAGTAGACCCACGTGCGCACGGCGAGCGCCACGTCACGCTGCGCCTCGCGCAGCGGCTTGCCGACGTCGCGCGCCTCGAGGGACGCGAGCTCGTCCGCGTGCGCCTCGAGGAGGTCGGCGAGACGCTGCAGCGCCCGCCCGCGCTCGAAGGCGTCGCTCTCCGCCCACGCAGCGAGCGCCGTACGGGCGGCGCGCACCGCGAGGTCGACGTCTGTCGCATCGCCGCGAGCGAGCGTCGCGAACGGCTGGGCGGTCGCGGGGTCGATGTCGTCGAAGGTCGCGCCGGACGCTGCCGGCACCTGATCGCCGCCGATCAGGTGCCCGCAGCTGATCGTGCCGGCACTCACAGCGCCGGCGTCAACTCCGGCTGGGCCGCTTCCGCCCGGCGCTCGACGTCGGCGACCTGGTTGCGGGTCGCGAGCCGCACGACGATGCCGAGCGCGATCCAGC
>Ga0207657_10002348_pt1 | contig 20502 bp, 17 predicted proteins | sample KBSC33metaG_FD_184316 | JGI IMG/M metagenome (GOLD analysis project Ga0207657, IMG submission 184316) | Corn rhizosphere microbial communities from Kellogg Biological Station, Michigan, USA - KBS C3-3 metaG (SPAdes) (version 2) | ecosystem: Host-associated > Plants > Roots > Rhizosphere > Soil ... | reverse complement strand
AGACGTTCTCTCATTTCCTGAGTTCCGGAAAGCGATTTTCAATCCCGAGTGATTTACTCGGGATTCGATTTACAACGCCGCTTCCCGGCTGTCAACGGGGGACGAGGCCTTCAATGGCTTCAGTTCCGGACCATCAAAACAGCAGCTTCACGCGCAGCGTTCACTCGCCGCGCACCGGTCCAATTTTCCGCTCTGCCTTTCGTCCTGTCCGTTTGTTTCCGTCTGTTTCCGTTTTTTTCGCTTCATCAATGCTGTTGCTGCCCTGAATCGCGCGGGTCGTAACCGCAATCGCAAGTGCCGTAGGGACTGGCGTCAACATTGTGAGATACGAAACAAACGGAAACAGACGGAAACAAACGGAAGGAGCCTTTTTCAGGAACAACACGCGTCGCCATGCGATGACGGGCCACGCGAGCGAGGCAGCTCGCTCAGCCCACCGCCGGCGCGCGCGTCTTGAACCAGATGTAGAGCGGGGTGCCGAGGAGCAGCACCAGGAAGCCCCAGAAGACGACGTCGGCGCCCACGCCCCATGTCGTCCACACCAGAAAGAGAAAGCAGACGAGCGCCAGGAGCGACGTCTTGCCCTGCTCCCTGCGCGTGAATCGATCGCGATCGCGGCGGGCGAGCATGAGTGCCGCCGCGGAATTGTAGAGATACGGGAAGAGCGTGCCGAGATTCGCCAGCAGCACCGTGAAGTTGAACACGCCCAGGAGGGTGCTGCCCGGGAGGAAGTAGAGCGTCAGCATCGCGCTCGTGATCACGCAGCCGCCGATCAGCGCGACGTACGGCGTGCCGAAGCGCGGGTGGACGCGCGCGAATCCCGAGAAGAAGAGGCCATCCTGCGCGGCGCTGAAGGGGATGCGCCCCGCCATGAGAATCCAGCCGTTGAGCACTCCGATCGAGGCGCCGATCGCGGCCATGCTCACGAGAATGGCGGGAATGCCGCCGAGCGTCTGGCGGACCGCGAGCTCGAGCGGGCGCGCCGAGGACGCGATCACATCGTTGGGCAGCGCGCCCACCACAGCGACGGCGGACAGCAGAAAGATCATCGTCGCGAGGGCGTAGCCGAGCAGCGTGCCGAGTCGAATCGTGCGCTGAGGCGTCTGCATCTCCTCGGCCGGCACGGTGGCGGATTCGATTCCGGCGTACGCCCAGACCATCAGTGCGGACCCGGCGGCGATCGGCGTCCACGTGCCCTTCGGATGGAAGGGGTGGAAGTTCGCCGGATTGAGCTTGAACAGCGCGAGGAAGAGGAGCACGAGCGGAATGATGTTGATGAGCAGAATCGACTTCTGCACGCGCGAGCTCTGTTTGACGCCCAGGATGTTGATGAGGCAGAGCAGCCAGACGACCCCCTGCGCCAGCGCGAACTGCAGCAGATGGCTCTCGGCCAGTCGCGGCGAGAACGCAACTGCGTATCCGATCGCGCCGGTGACGATGGCCGCGTTTCCGACGACGGCGCTCAGCCAGTACATCCAGACCGTCTGAAAGCCGGCGAACTCGCCGAAGGCCTCGCGGGCGAAGACGTATGGACCGCCGGTGCGAGGGTAGCGCGGGCCGAGCTCCGAGTAGAGGAGCGCGAGGAGCAGAAAGCCCGTGGCGGTGATGACCCACGACACGATCCCGATCGGGCCGGCCACCGAGGCCACGGATGCGGGGAGCGTGTAGAGCGACGTCCCGAGCATGTTGCCCGAGACGAGAGCGACGGTTCCGAACAGGGTGAGATCACGCAGCAGGGCGCGTTTGGGAGGCGCGGCGCGTTCGGGTGGCGCGACTGCGGTCATCGAGACTGGAGAAGGGGGAGCGGGCTGATGATCTAGCGGATGATCATGAAGAAGCGATTGAAGCGGATCTTCCAGTCCTGCGTGTCGAACGAGAAGTAGATGAAGAGCGGGCGACCGCGCACGTTCGCGAGTGGAGCGAAGCCGTAGTAGCGGCCATCCACGGACTCGTAGCGATTGTCGCCCATGCTCATGAGATGGCCGGGCGGAACGAGGAGCGGCCCCCAGTTGTCGTGCGTCGGCGTGGCGGGCGGGGCGCCGAAGCGCGAGCCCTTCACCTCGAAGCGATGCTGCCAGGCATAGTACGGCGAGGTGTCGTCCTGCGCGAGCGGCGCTGCGCTCGCACCGAAGCCCTGCCGCTGCGCGATGCCGTTCACGAAGAGCATGCCCTGCCGCATGTACAGCGTGTCGCCCGCAACGCCCACGGCGCGCTTGACGACGACCGGCGTGGGATCATCGGGCGAGAACGGGCAGTTGGTGTTCGGAATGCAGTGCTGCGGCGGAGACTCGTAGACGACGATGCTGCCGCGTTTGGGAGTGGTGAAGCCGGGGAGCTTGAGATTCGTGAACGGGATGTGCGGCCCGTACGACAGCTCGTCGACGAAGAGAAAATCTCCCACGAGCAGCGTGGGCTCCATGCTCTCCGACGGGATGTGGTAGGCGGCGATCAGGAAGACGCGAATGAAGATGAAGATCGCGACGGCGCTGGCGAGCGACGTGAGCGAGCTGCGCGAGAAGAGTGGCTCGCGCGGGCCGCGCGGCGATCTCGCGGCCGCGACGACGGATCGATTGCCGGCTGTGCGGGTGTTGCGTTTCTTGGCTGCCACTGCACCGGGAGCTGAGAGGGCACGTTGGGACGGACGCTCGATATTCCTCCCCGGGAGGGGTGGTACACAAGCCCTCCCATCCGATTGCGTCGGGAGTCAGCGAGTGATGCAGCGAGGGGGCGCCCCGGATCGAGAGCGCCCCCTCCACCTATGTTCCCGAGTCGCGAGCGTTACTTGATGTGCTTGTTGACGAGCTTCGTCATCTCGAACATCGAGACCTGCTTCTTCCCACCGAACACCCTTCCGAGCTTCTCATCAGCGTTGATGTTGCGACGGACTTTCGCATCCTGGAGGCCGTTCTTCTTGATGTACTGCCAGAGCTTCTTCGTGATTTCCGTGCGGGGGAGCGGGCCGGAACCGACGACCGCGCTGAGTGCCTCATCCGGCTGCATCGGCTTCATGAAGGCGGCGTTCGGCGTGCGCTTCTTCTTCGCGGGAGCCTTCTTCGCGGCTTTCCTGGTTGTCTTCTTCTTGCTGGCTTTCTTCGCGCCCTTCTTCGCACTGCTCTTCTTTTTTGTAGCCATCGAGGATTCTCCGGAGTGGTGAAAGGATCTCGTTCATTCGTGCGGGAACGGGTCCGTCGAAGGCGGAAGGTATAGGGAGCCACGAAGGATGCAATAGGGCGAGACGACTCTGACGCCCGTGGGGAAGGCGATTTTTCCCCGTGGCGGTGGCTCCGCGACCCGGTGCGGCCGCCCTGCGACAGGGCTGCTCGAGGCGATTTCTCCCCATGAAACGCGTGTATGCCGGAGCGCGATGCTCCCTGTGATTGCATGCACATCGCGCGTCGCGCGCACCGCGATACGCTCGGCCGGACGCGATGCGCAGGACGTCCGTGCGGATGCATTCGATGTCTCCCGCGCGCGCGCGTGCAGCGGATTCGCTATGTTCGTGCTCCTGCCCGATCGTTGGCGGAATCGATGCCGATGCATCGCCAGAGAGTGATCGAGCCGAATGTCATGGGGCGCGGTGCGTACGTATCGTGGTATGCGGAGAACGCCGACGAGCGCTCATCCGCATCCGGCTGCCGGTTGCACGTCGCGCCTTTGGTGATGCAGGCTACATCGACGCCGCAGCGCGGGAACGCATTCCGTGTGTCGGGTAAAAAACCTTCGAGTGTCTGTCTGAACTGCCGGCGCATTTTTTTTGCGAGGATGGTGACGCGGCGGTCACAGCCGGGGTTTCTCCCGGTAATGGACTCTTGAACAGGAGTTTTTCTGACGGACTCGTCCTGTTCACGCGCGGAAACATTCGCGGGCGCTCGAGCATCTGTAATTTTTCCCTTGCACGTTAAGCGGCGCAGCGGTTCCGAATTTTTGGGCTCGCCATGTGCAATACGGTTTTCGTCGTGCGAATCTCTCCGACTGCGGCTTCTGCCGCGCTCGGTCATCCTTCCGCCGTCGAGCAAATGATCCCTCGCACTGCTTTGGTCGTCTACGGTATCGCGCTGCTGCTGCTGTCGCTCGTCAGTCTCAATCGTTACGTCCTCGTCTCCTTCTATCGTCGCAGCCGCTCGCGTTGGCTCGAACATCCACCCGCGCTGGATGAGCACGAGCTCCCACACGTCGTCGTACAGCTTCCGATCTTCAACGAGCGGTACGTGCTCGCGCGCCTGCTGCGATCCGCGACCGAGCTCGACTATCCGCGCGAGCGCCTCTCGATCCAGGTGCTCGACGACTCCACCGACGACACCGTGGAGCTCGCGCGCAGTCTGGTCAACCGCTATCGCGCGCAGGGCTTCGACATCACGCACGTCCATCGCACCGACCGCGAAGGGTTCAAGAGCGGGGCGCTCGCGAACGGACTGAATCTCACGGACGCCGAATTCGTCGCGCTCTTCGACGCGGACTTCGTCATCCCGCCGGACTTCCTGCGTGCGATGCTCCCCCACATGCGCGATCCCAAAGTGGGCATCGCGCAGGGGCGCTGGGGATATCTCAACGAGGAGTATTCGACGCTCACCCGCGCCACGGTGATGGGGCTCGACGCGCAGTTCGCGATCGAGCAGACCGGCCGCTCGTACGGCGGGCTGCTCCTCGGCTTCAACGGAACCGGCACGCTGCTGCGCGCCCAGTGCATCCGGGATGCGGGCGGCTGGCAGCACGACACGATCACGGAGGACCTCGATCTCAGCTATCGCGCCCAGCTCGCGGGATGGCGCATCGACTACGTCCCCGGCGTGGTGTGTCCGTCCGAGCTGCCGGCGGACGTGCATGGCCTCAAGGCACAGCAGTTCCGCTGGACGAAGGGCACGCAGGAGACGGCGAAGAAGATGCTCCCGGCGCTCATGCGCTCGGATCTCACCCCGTGGCTCAAGCTCCAGGGCGCACTGCACCTGCTCTCCAACAGCACGTATCCGATCCTGCTGCTCGTCGGCATCATCAATCCGCTCGTGGTCGTGATCGCGCACCACAATCACATCCGCATCGCGTGGCCCATCTCGGCGTACTTCCTGTTCTCACTCTTCGGCACCTACTCGTACCACGCCGAAGCGGAACGGGCACTGCACCGTGACTGGCTGAAACGCATGGTCTACTTTCCGGCGTTTCTCGCGCAATCGATCGGCTTGAGCGTCAACAACGCGAAGGCAGCCATCGAGGCGTGGATCGGCATCAAGTCGGGATTCATCCGTACGCCGAAGTACGATCTCACGCGCCGCGGACAGCGCTGGCAGCAGCTCAAGTATCGGAGCCGCTTCAGCAGCACCGTCTTCTTCGAGCTCGCGATGGCGGTGTACACGAGCGCGGGACTCGGCTACGCGATCGTGACGCACGAATACGGCGCCACGCCGTTCCTGATTCTCTTCGGCGCGGGATACTGGCTCGTGGCCTGCTATTCGATTCACCACGGCCTCGCGCGCGTGTCGTGGATCAAGCGTCCCAACGTGCATCACGTCGAGGAGCTCGCGGAGGCAATGTCGCCCGAGCCGATGCGTGCCCCAGCCGTGATGTCCGCGATGTCGGAGCGGTAACGCGGTGAGGCGGGCGGCGATCATCGCGCTGTTGTCACTGGCCGTGGCATCGTGTCGCAATGACAGCGACGTGCAGGGGCCGCGCACCGTGACGATCGTGCCCGACCTCACCGGCTACAAGACGATTCCGCTCGTGGCACTCGAAACGAGAGGCGACAACCAGGCCGCCGGCACGTTCAGCTACATGATGGTCGATGGCGCGATCGACTGGTATCTCTTCGCGAGAAATCTCCCGCCGTCGCGCGCCTATCGCGTCGTGCTCACCGCTGCGGACGGCAGGGAGTACGCGGTGGCGAGCCGCCGCTCCGATGCGACGGGTGCGCTGGGCGCGCACGGCGTGGAGACGGCGCTGAGGAATCGCCAGTGCGTGGGCGCCGAGGATCCGTCGCGGCGTGCGCTCGAGTCCGCGCGAACGCTCGAGGTGGCGCTCAAGACCGATGGCTCTGCGAGCGGAACGGGCGGCAGCGATCTGCTCGGCTCGCGAGCCGCACTCCCCTGCGGTGGGAACGGCGACGGCAATTTCGAGTACGTGCTGCGATCGTCGGATGCCGTTCCTCTTGCACGCTGAGTCGCTATCGCCGGCTCGCGCGCTTCCGCACGACTCCGTACGCGAGCCGTCGGCCGAAGCGGCTCGGGAACGGCGCAAGGCCCTCGTGCATCGCTACTGGCAGCCTGCCTTCTGGCTCGTCGTAGTCGGCTCGATCGGAACCACGCTCGTCCTGCTCTATCCCGACAGCTCGTCAGCCGATGGCGCCACGCATTTTCTCCAGGCGCGCTGGGCCTGGGCCGCGGGACATCGCTCGCTGCTGGTCGATGTGTGGGGACGACCGCTCTTCACGGTGACCTACTCACTCGCGGCATCGCTGGGATACAGAGCGGCGAAGCTCTTCACGGTGATCGTCGCGCTCGCGTGCGCGTGGGAGACGTGGCGCGTCGCAAAGCTGCTGAACTTCGGGCGCGCCGCGCTCGTGATTCCACTCCTGTTCCTCCAACCCACCTTTCTCGGCGTGACGCCAGAGACGATGACGGAGCCCCTGTTCGGGCTCGTGTTCATTCTCGCGCTGCGCCTCTACCTCGAAGATCGAGTAGGGGCCGGGGCGCTCGTTGCGTCGCTGCTTCCGTTGGCGCGGCCCGAGGGACCGTTCCTGGTCGCGCTGTGGGGCGTGTGGATCCTGCTCGACCGGCGTCTCTCCCCGCAATGGTGGCGCAGGATTCCGATCACGTTCTATCTCGCGTTCGGGATGCTTCTCTGGTGGCTCGTCGCCCTGGCGATCACGCACGATCCGCTCTGGATCAGACACAACGCACCCTGGAAGCTCACCAGCCCGACGGCGAGCCACGGAAGCTTCTGGAACTACTGGAACATGCGCTGGGAGATTCTGGGCCCGGTGCTGTGGCGCGTCGTCGTGGTGGGCATGCTGGCGCTGCTCGTGCAGCGACGCGCCCTGAAGGTGGTATCCGCGGTGCTCGTCATCTTCCTCCTGCACTCGATCATGTGGGCGAAGGGGCTGATGAACACCGAGGGATTTCCACGCTACATCTCGTGCGTTGCGCCGGCGATCGCGCTCATCACGCTCGCCGGATGGAATTTCTTCGCCGATGCGCTGTCCTGGATCCTGAGGCTTCTCGGAGCAGCACGCGTTCAGCGCGCCACGATCGCCGTCCTGTCGGCGATCGTGCTGCTTCGGTCAGCCTGGTACGCGCTGACCTACGTCGATGGACAGGAAGGCTCGCGCGCAGCGTGGGCGATGAACGACAGCTACGAATGGTTTCGCGCCCATCCGCGTCCCGTTCGCGAGCTGGCCTGGAGCCGTCCGTACATGGCCGTGCTCTTCGACTGGGACATCTGGAGAAATCTCCCGTGGACGGACGACCGCGCGCACAATCTCGCGCTGCTTCGTGCCGCGCCGAGTGGTACGCTGCTGTTCTGGGATGATGCGACCGGGCCGGACTGGTATCACGTGACCGCGTCCGACTTCGCGGCCGCCGGCTTCGAGCGACTCCGCTCGGCTTCCTACGATCTCTACCCGTTGCTCCGGCGCGAATCGTGGGATCACGGTCCCGGACCGCGGCGCGAAGGCATGCATCTGTTCTACAAGGAGTAGGCAGGCTCGCGCGAGCTCGAGACTCACCCCGGCGTGCGAACGCGGCAGACGCGCGAGGGATTCAGCTTCCAACGCTCCTCCCACCGTGCCAGGGATTCGCGAATCACGCTGTCCTGCTCGGGGGTGTGCACCCTGATGTCGTAGAAGAACCATCCCGGCGGCTCGTTCCCCGAGTAGCCGTTGATGGTGGGCACGCCACTGTTCATGGATGCCCACATCGCGTCGAGCTGATAGAACCACGGATCCTCCACGCCGCCTATGCTCGTGTAGAGGAACGCATCGCACGTCGAGTCGAGCATGCTCGCGATGCGCGCCACGTGCTCACGACTCGTGGCCTTGTCGAACGAGCGCGGCGTTCCCAACTGCTCGGCCGCGATGACCGCGACGATCGCGAGAATGATGATCGCACGTCGGCGGCGATCCTGCGCTCGGATGCGGATGGCGGCCTGAGACGGCGGAATTCTCCGCGGCCCCGAGATGGCGTCCACGAGATACGCGATTCCGATCGCGGCGGGAAACAGGATCGCGACGCCGATGCGCGAGACGGCGCGAAGCGCGCCGGCCCCGGGAACGAGGAAGAACACCGCGCGCCAGAGCGTGAAGCCGCCCGGCCAGCGCGTGGCGAGTAGCGCCATCGTCAGCGGAACGAGGATGCAGAACTGCACCGATCGCCTGCGTCGCGAGAGCCAGAGCCCCCAGCCGGCGAGCAGCGCGGTCGCGATCCCGATGCCGAGCTGCTGCTCGTGCTCGAGCGGCAGTCCGCGGAAGGGCACATACGGAGTGAGCCAGCCGTAGACCCAGCTGCCCGCTCCGAAATACGCCCATGATTGCACGCGCGGCAGCATTCCGTCCACGAGATCGAACGTTCGGGGGCCAACCTGATGCTTGGCGCCGAGGTAGTGCGTCGCGAGCGGTGCGAGGAGGAGCGCAGAGAGCACGACGGCGACTGCGAGCGCCCGGGCGTTCGCGCGCAGCGTCAGGAAAAGACGAAGGCGCGCTCCGGGAAGGAGGAGCGACCAGAGCGCGGCCAGGAGGAGCGCGAAACACAGAAACCAGCCGTAGTAGAAGCTCGAGTAGAGCTGAGCGACGCACGCGGCCGCGAGCACGAATATCCAGACGGTGCGTCGCTCCACCATTTGGACACCGGCGCGCAGCCTGGGCTCCGGCGCGAAGATGCGGAGAATCGCGAGAAGGGCCAACTCGATGTAGAAGAGCGGAATGAGCTGCGCATGCATCACCTGCGATGTGCGCATTGCCGCGAACGTCAGGAGCAGGGCTCCCACCGCGGATGCGACCGGACGACAGCGGAACCCGCGCACCAAGAGCACGAACGCGAGCGCGAAATTCAGCGTCGCGAGCGACAGGATCCAGAGCTGGAACGCGGTGTCCGGTGCGAAGCCGCCGAGCCGCCACAGCCAGTACAGCGGAGCGACGCCGAGCAGGACGTCGGAGTACGCCGCCGTGTCGGGCGCCGGAAAGAAGACGTGCGGACTCCAGAACGATTCGTGTCCCGGCATCGACAGCACCCATCGATAGCTGTGCTCGAGGATGTAGTTGACGAGGCGCGAATCGCTCTGGTTGCCCTCCATCTTCTGCATTCCGGAGAGGAGCATCGGATAGAATTGCAGGAGCATGCCGAGCGCCCATGCGGCGACGGCTGGGGCCAGATAGCCCAGCCGCGACTCGCGTGGGCTGGCTCTGACGCCATTCTTCACGCCGTTCCCGTCATGCGTCGCTCCTTCCCGAAGTCCCGTGGCGAGAACGCGAGTCCGATGACCGGACCCGCCTCATTCAGCGCGCGTCACCTGCCGCCGCCGTGCCTCTGAACGTGGCCACCTCGTTTTCGAGGAGCAGGTAATCGTAGTTGCCATCGCCGTTGCCGTGACAGGAAAGCTGTGCGCCAGGCGCGGACGGCGCGATTCCCGGCATCGTTCCGGAGGCCGGGCTTCCGTCGCGCTTCACCCTGAACCGGAGCTCGTGCTGCCCGGTCACCGGCATCGGCGCGTTGAAGTTCCTGCCCACGCATTCGCCTTCGCGGAATTCCGTGAGCGTCGTGTCGAGATCGATCCGGCCGCGTGCATCCGGAGCGTACGTCGCCACCGCATAGGTCGCGGTATCCACCTGAATCTCGAGCTCGTATCGGTGTCCGGGAGGCAACGCGCGGGCATGCAGCACGAAGTGCAGCCCGCGCCCACTCGGTGCGTACACCACGTTCCCGCTCGCACCGCCCCTGGACGCTGGAATCGGCTGGAAGGAGGAGTCCTTCTGCACGAGATCGACGCTCATCGACCCGTCGGGGCGCACCTTCGGCTTCCTGGCCGACGAGCGTGCGAGAAAGAAGACGACGATGGCCGTTGCGGCAAGCGCCGGCAGAAGCGCCCGCAGCAACGTTCCGACGGGCACTCGAGGGTTGATCCCGCTGGGACGCTCGTCCTCACTGTCCTTCGACATTCCGCCTCTCCGGAGTGGTGTCGCCTGCCCATTGCCGAGTTCCGACGCTCCAAGAATCGCAAGCGTCAGACCCGCGTACCAGCCGCGCGGCAAGGGTCGCGACCGGCCCGCACGCGATCACGCGAGGCGATCAGGCTACTGGTGCGCGCACCACCGCATCACGACCGTTCCCACGATCAGCGCATTCTCGCGAGGAATCGAGAATGTCGCAAACTCCGGATTGAGCGAGCGCAGCTCGATCGCACGGCGCGACAGCCGGCCGACGGCCTTGACGACGTAGCCCTCCTCGGGCCGGCGCGCGACGACGATCGAGTCGCGACGCACGTTCGCGCCGACGCTCACGAGCACGACGTCGCCGGCGTGGAGCGCGGGCTCCATGCTGCTTCCGCTCACCGTGAGCGCGACGTACTTGTGTCCCGTCGCGAGGGCGCGGGGCAGCTCGATCCAGCGCTCGCACGGCTCGTCCCAGAGCTCGCGCCCCACGCCGGCGGCGACGCCGAGCTCCGGCCACGGCACGAGCCCCTCCCTCACCGCGCCCTCGCTGCGAAACTCGCGCACCACCGGATCGCTCGGCGCGGCGATGACGCCGAGCTGGCGCGCGAGTACGAGGGCCTGCATGCGCCGCGCGAATCGCTCCGCTCGTGCCTCCGTCGCACGTCGCTCGCCGCTTCGCTGTCCCGCACGCGCGTCGCGTGCAAGCCACTCGTGAAATTCCGCATTCGCCGCATTCGCCGCATCCGCCGGATCGAGCCGGTGCTCGCCCGCGGACACCGTCAGGCGCGCCAGCTCATCCATCTCGCGCTCTCGCCGCTCGTGGCGATCGCCTGCGTATTCAGTCGGTTCCATGTGCTCCTCCTGGTTCGGCCACGCGCGATGCGCGACTGGCCGCGATTCCACGGGCGGACCTCACCATCCCGCGTCCGATGCCCCCACTCCTGCGAAGGAGCTCGATGAGCTCTTCGCGCTCCGCTGCGGTGCATTCGTTCACGTGTCGCAGCGCGCGCTCGCGCAGCCGGCTGCGCGTGCGCGAGAGCCGCACCTTCGCCGCGGAATAGCCGATCCCCAGCCACTTCGCGATCTCGCGCATCGGGACGGCGTTGCTCACCCACGTGAGCATCTGCCGCTCCTCCGGCGAGAGCTCGGCGTCGAGAGTCGCGGCCAGCCGCGCGATCGCGGGCGAGGGCCCGGCCGCGCGGGCGGCCGCTCCACCGCTCGCCCGCACCGAGCCCTCGGAGCAGCTCGCGAGCGCCATGCGCTCCCCCGTCTCCTCGGCGCTCGACGTCGCGCGCGTGTCACGCTCCTCGCGCCGCGCGAGCGAGCGCCGGGCATCGAGAAAATGGTTGCGGAACGCGCGCTGGATGTAGGCGTGGATGTCGCGCACCGACTCTCTCTCCTTCGCTCGCGAGCTGCGCTCCACCAGCGAGAGCACCACGGCGCCGAGCACATCGTGCGCGTCCGCTTCCCAGTCGCCGGAGGCCACTCCGGCGCGCGCCGCGTAGCGGGCCAGCAGCGGCTCGAAGCGCAGGTAGAACTCGCGCAGTGCCTCATAGCTCCCATCGCGCATCGCACGCACGAGCTCCGCGTCCGACATCTCCCGCCACCGACTGCGCTCGCTCAACGTCGCCTCCGCTCGCCGCCCTCGCGCACCGTGCGCGCAGATCATCTCGTCACTCTGAAGACGCCGGAGGGTTACACGGCCGCCGCTTCGACCACGCGCTGCCGGTGCAGCCACGCGCGCAGCCGGCTCGCGATGCGCGTGAGCTCCTCGCGCGCGGGCGGGTGCGCGAGCAGGCGCGCGCTGGTACGCGCCGCGCGCGCGGGACGCATCCCCGCCTGGCGCGCGAGCGCGAGCAGCGAAAGGGCATCGCTCAGCGCGTCCGCGTGGGACTGGAGCAGCGGTGAGAACGCCGGCGCCGGCGCCGCACTGCGCGGGCGGGGTGCCGAGACGCGCAGCGGCGCCTGCCTCGCCCGCGCCACGCGCGCCATCTCCTCCCGGCTTGGCCGCTCGCTGCTCGCGGTGAACCCGAGGTTCGCGAGGGCGCGGCCGATGGCGGAGGTCTCGGTGTTCTCGAGGCAGGCGACGGCGTTCACGTCGCCATCGCCTTCGCGCTCGAGGGCCCACCCGGTGGCGGCGGGGTACGCGTCATCGGCGCCGCGATAGATGCGGGCGCGGAAGATGACGGCGCGTGCGTCGCGCTCGACGAGCGTCGTGATGATGCGTCCGGCGGGATATCGCTCGTAGAAGAGCGTGATGCGGCGTGCGACGGGCGCATAGCGCTCCAGGTCGTACCCCTGTTCGGCTTTCGGCATTGGGTGCTCCTCGCTGCGTTCGACGGATGGAACCGGAGAGCGCACGATAAACCGAATAAATCCCGAAAGCAACGGACGAAACGCAAATCGCTCGCAGACAACAATTTACGAGCGATCAAGAGCGATCCTCGAGCTCTCCGCTATGGCGCTACGTAGCCGTAGAGGGAGCCGATCTTGGTGAATCGATAGGGAAGCTGAACGCCCTGCGACACCAGCGGCGCGTCCCAGACGACCTCTCCCGTGGAGGTCACTTCGGTGGCGCGCACGTCCGGCGTCCATGGCCAGCCGATGAACGTGTTCCCGTTCTGCAGCCGCTGCACGGATCCGGTGAACTGCGTGTAGACCGGCGGGCTGTGAGTGTACTGCCACACCATGCTTGCCGTGTGCGCGGCCGTGTCGAGCTTGTATTCCACCGCCCGCGAGATGGCCGTGCTGTGCCGGGTTCCGTTGTCGAAGAGCAGCAGGTCGCCGTTGCCGAGCACGCGAACGCTGTGCTGCGCACTGAACCCGTTCAGCGGGTCACCCACGATCGTGAAGTCGCTCGTGAGCTCGCTCAGCGGGCTCGCCAAGGTCCAGATGATCGCGCCTGTCGTCGCATCGATCTTCGTGATCGCGTCGAGGTCCCGCCAGGAGACGACGTAGTTCCCGTCGAGATCGAGCGACATGGAGTTGGGATGATCGAAGTCCACCTGTCCGTTCACCGGCTCGACGTTCTGGGAGTTGCCGAAGTGATCCCAGGCATCGAAGACCGTGTGCTGGACGCCCGTCGCGTCCTCGCGGATGATCTGGTGCCCGGTGAGTACCGTGTCCGCCGGCCCGCCCGATGACGAGAGATCCACGTGGCGCTGGTTGTAGGCGAGCATGAGCGCGCCGTCGTACGCGCCGTTCCGGAAGAGCAGGAGCAGCTCGTGATCGTCGATGTACGGCGATGATGGCGGTGCCAGGAACGTGCGCACGATGCGTCCGTCGAGCGCGATCTCCACCGCCCTTCCGATGACGGGCGCATCGCCGTGCGTGGTGGAGAGCACCGCGGTGAAGTCTCCGTTCGCCTGCTGTTTCGTTTCGGCGAGCGACTCTCCGGGAAACGTCCGGTACCACGCCACGTTTCCCGTCGAGTCGAACACGGCGACATAGGCGTTGCCGGCGTTTCCGAGCGCCGCCATCACGTATCCGCCGCTGAGCGGCGTGGTGCCCGCGAGATGCGATGCGGCGAGAAACGAGTCCAGCGCACCGGTGGTGAACTCCACGGTGTCCGACGTCGTGGTCGTTCCTCCTTTCACTGCTTCGAGAACCATGTCGTACCGCGTCCCGGGATGAAGGCCCACTATCACGATGCGGCCCAGCGACGAGTCGCCTGCGAAGGGCGTCGCCTGCTTGCCCTCACTTCCCGTCCAGTACACGACGCGCGCGGAATCGGCGTTCCGGAGGTCGGCGGTCGCTATGGCCGAGAGTACGTTGTTTTCGTTGGCCGCCACACTGAAGGAGCGCACGGCAACGGTACGAGGCCGCGTGGAACTGTCGTCTCCGCAGGCAGCGAGGACGACAGCGAGCGCGGCGAATGCACACGTGCGGACTGCGCTAGGGGCGAACGTATTCATACAGCGATGCGATTTTCGTGAAGCGATACGGAACCTGCGCGGACGGGGCACTCAGCGTTCCCTCCCACACCGTGGCTCCCGAGGAGCTCACCTCGGTCGCGGCCAGCGGGCTTCCGAACGTCCACCCGATGAAGGTGTTTCCATTGGCGAGCCGCTGCACCGAGCCGGTGAACGCCGTGTAGTAGGGCGGCGCATGCGTGAAGTCGAATACCCTGGTCGCGGTGTGCGCACTCTCATCCAGCTGGTACTCGACGGCGCGGCTCGCCGGCGTGGAGTGCCGCGTGCCATTGTCGAAGATGAGCAGATTGCCGTTGTCGAGACTGCGCACGCTGTGCTGCGCGCTGAACCCGTTCAGCGGATCGCCGGCGATGGTGAAGTCGCTCGGGATGGTAGCGAACGGCCCCGCGAGCGTCCAGATGAGCGCACCCGACGATGCATCGATCTTCGTGATCACGTCGAGGTTTCGCCACGAGACGATGTAGTTGCCGTCCGGCGCGAAGCTGATGGCGTTCGGATGATCGAAGTCGAGCTGCCCCGGAGTCGGCTCCACGTTGTCCGTGAGCGCGAAGTGGTCCCAGGCATTGAACACCACCGACTTCGTGCCACCGGCGTCCTGCCTGATCAGCTGGTGACCGGTCACGAGCGAATCCGCCGGCCCTCCATGCGCGGACAGATCGAGATGACGAGCGGTGTACGCCAGGAACAGCGCGCCGTCGTATGCGCCATTCGCGTCCGTGAGCTCCCAGAACTCGTGGCCATCCAGATACGACGTGTCCGGCGCCGTGTAGGTGCGCAGGAGCTTGCCGTCGGGCGCGATCGCTACCGCCTGCCCTTCCACGAGCTCACCACCATGTGAAGTCGTCAGCACGGCCGTGATGTCTCCATTCGTCTGCTGCTTGACCTCCTCGGCCGGCGTGGAGCCCGGGAACGCGCGATACCACGCCACCTGCCCCGCAGAGTCGAAGGCGACGGCGTACGCCGCGGTGCCGTCGAAGAGCGCCGTGAGGACGTATCCGCCGGCCGCGGGCGACGCGCCCGTGAGCGAAGTGGAAGCGAGGAACGATGGGAGGGAATCCGTGGTGAAGGTGACGGTGTCCGACGTGGTCTGCGCCACATGGTTCACCGCCTCGACCGCGAAGTTGTACTGCGTGCGAGGACGCAATCCGAGCACGACCATCCGGCTCGTCCCCGTGTCGCCGACGAACGGCGTGTATTGCCTGGCGCCATCGCCGGTCCAGTAGACCACCCGCGCCGAGTCGACGTTGCTCGGCTCCAGCGTGAGGATCGCCGAGAGCACGTTGTTCGAGTTGCTCGTTGCGACGAGGTTCGAGACCGTCGGACGAGCTCCGGGCGCATTGGTTCCATTGTCATCGCTGCAGGCGGCGAGCAACACAGCGAGCGCCGCCATGCCCATGACGCATGTGCGAGTCACGTTCATCCTCCTCGAGTGATATTGGAGGCATGCGTCGCCCTTCGTGCGCTGATGTACACTGGGCACGACGCGATGCCTGCACAAAAACTTTTCTTCGCGCAGATGCGAAAATCATGCGCAGGCCGGCGACGCAACCGGGCATTCTCGTTCTCCTGAATAGGAGTTAGATTGCTCCCATACAGGAGAGTCTCCTTGGCCACCCACGCGTATCCCGCCACCCGCTACGAGCCCTCCCCGCTGGTCGACCTCACGTCGGCCGCCGCCCGGGAACGGCTGAGCCCCTCAGCGCTCAAGGCGTTCTTCAACCTCGTCGAGCACTGGAAGCTGCGCGACGAAGACGCACGCGTTCTCCTCGGCGGCGTCACCAACGGGCCGTACTACGCGCTCAAGAAGCACCCCGCCGAGCGCGTGCTCGATGCGGACAAGCTCCTCCGCATTTCCTATCTCGTCGGCATCTTCAAGGCGCTCAACATCCTGCACGGCAGCGCACTCGCGGACGAATGGGTGCGGCTGCCGAACAGCAACCGGATCTTCGGCGGCCGCACGCCGCTCGCCTACATGCTGAAGGGCGGCGTCACGGCCATGCAGACGGTCCGGCGCCTGCTCGACGCGCGGCGCGGCGGGATGTGACCGTCGCTCCACCCACGACGCTCGTCCGTCGCAACGACACGCATCGCCTGATTCCGTCGCAGCATCGGGACGAGGGGCGCACCGTGCTCGCGCGCCTCGCGGACAACGACGCCGAGCTCGCCGACCTGTACGATCTCGACAACGCGACCAACGACCGGCTGCTCGCCGAGAATGATCTGCTGCCCAACATACGCGCGCACGAGCTGCTCTTCGGCGTCCCGTACTACCGCATCGTGAACGCGTCCTTCACCCACGCCCATCCACTCGGCAGCCGCTTCAACAGCCCCGACCGGGGCGCGTGGTACGCGGCGTTCGAGATCAGAACGGCGCAGGCCGAAATCGCCTTTCACAAGACGCTCGACCTGGAGGAGATCGGGCGCTTCGAGGACGAGGTGACCTTCGACGACTACCTGGCGGACTTCAGCTGCGAGCTCCACGATCTGCGCGGTCGCGCCGCCTTCGCTCCGTATCTCGACCCCGCGAGCTACGTCGCCTCGCAGACCCTCGCGGCGCAGCTGCTGGATGCCGGATCACTCGGCATCATCTATCCGAGCGTGCGGCGCGCCGGCGGCACGTGCCTCGCCTGCTTCCGCCCCGCGCTGGTCATGAACGTGCGGCGCGCCAAGACCTACCGCTTCACCTGGAGCGGGCGCCCCACGCCGACGATCTCCGTGGACGCGCGCAGCTGAAGCCGCAGCTCACCGAGCTCCGCCGCTCATGACTTCGCCGCCATGCCGCGCAGCAGCTTCATCATCTTCACGTCGTACGGGTCTGGAGACGGATCGTCATCGGCGATCTCGAAATTCTCCTGCGGCGTCTCGAGAATGAGCGGGACCTTCTTCGCCCGCTTGTCCGCGAGCAGCCAGCCGAATGGCTCCTTCCCGATCGCCCCGTCACCGATCAGCACGTGCCGATCCTTGTTCGAGCCGAGCGCGCCTTCGCTGTCGTTCAGATGAAAGAAGGACGGCGGTGATCCCGCTGCCTCCTCGAACGCATCGATGACCTTCGTGAGCGCCGCGCGCGAGGCGGTGATGTCGTATCCGGCCGCGAAGAGATGACAGGTGTCGAGCCCGAAGCCCGTGCGCTCCCGCAGCGCGGCGGGGACATCCTCGAGCATCATCCCGATCTCTTCCGGCGTGCGCCCCATCGTGAGCCCCGCCCCCGCCGTGTTCTCGATCAGCACCCGCGTGCTCCCCTTCACGGTCTGCAGCGCGTGCGTGATGGCCTTCGCCACACGCTTCGCCGCCGACGCGCGATCGCCACCCGTTGCCGCGCCCGGGTGAAAGCAGAGCTGGCCGACGCCGAGCGCGGTCGAGCGCTCGAGCTCCTTCGCCAGCCCGTCGCGGGCGCGCATCCACTTCGCCTCGTCGTTGGAGGCCGTGTTGAGCACGTACGCCGAGTGCACGACCACATTCTCCGGCGCGATCCCGGCCTTCGCGAGCGCGGCCCTGAACCGCTCCACGCGCTCCGGACGTATCGACTGCTTGTCGCCGTAGTACTTCGGGATGGTCGTGAAGATCTGCAGCGCGGTCATGCCGGCGTTGCCGGCCCGCAGCGCCGCCATGTCGATGCCGCCGTTGTCGATCGTGTGTGCGCCGAGCAGGAGGGGCATGGAGGTGTCCGAGGATGAGTAGAGCTTGCGTGTGACAGGTTGTGCCTTGCAGCTTTTCCAGTCTGTGCATCGCGGTCTGCAGCCCCGTCCGGGTGGTGCGCGCGCCCCTCTAGAATAGCGATTCGTCGTCATGCCTGTCGCCACCAAATCCCCCGCCGCTCCCGAAGCGCCAGCCGCACCGGTGATCACCGTCAACTTTCCCGCCGCCTCCGATCCCAAAGGCGAGGTCCGGAGCGCCACCGCCGCGAAGGGTTCCATCGTCGGCTTCAATGGCCGCCGCCGAACGCCGCCGCCGGTGAACGAGCCGGTTCGCAGCTACGCGCCCGGCACGCCGGAGCGCGCCGAGCTCAAGGCACGGCTGGATTCGATGTCGGCCGAGCAGGTGGACATTCCGGTGGTCGTCGACGGCCGCGAGATCCGCACCGGCGACACCGCGCAGATCGTGATGCCGCACGCGCATCAGCACGTGCTCGGCACCTGGCACGCGGCCACCACAGAGCATGTCGCGCAGGCGATCAAGGCCGCCGAGCGCGCGCGGGCGGACTGGGGCAACTGGCCGTTCGAGGAGCGCGCCGGAGTCTTTCTTCGCGCGGCCGAGCTGCTGTCGACCCGCTGGCGCGCGACGCTCAACGCCGCCACGATGCTCGGACAATCGAAGACGGCGTTTCAGGCGGAGGTCGATGCGGCGTGCGAGCTCGCGGACTTCTGGCGCTTCAACGTGCACTTCGCCGAGAACCTCTACGCCGATCAGCCGATCAGCGACCGCGGGATGTGGAACCAGACGGACTATCGCCCGCTGGAAGGGTTCATCTACGCGGTGACGCCGTTCAACTTCACGGCGATCGGCGGCAACCTTCCCACCGCGCCCGCGCTCATGGGCAACACGGTGCTCTGGAAGCCGTCGATGACGGCGATGCTGAGCGCGCACTACGTGATGCAGATTCTGACCGAGGCCGGTCTGCCGCCGGGTGTGATCAACTTCCTTCCGGGCGATCCGGTCGCGATCTCGAACGCGGCGCTCTCGCACCGCGACTTCGCCGGGCTGCATTTCACCGGCAGCACGACGGTCTTCAACATGATGTGGAAGCAGATCGGCGCGAACACGAACATGTATCGCACCTATCCGCGCATCGTGGGTGAGACGGGCGGCAAGGATTTCATCGTCGCGCATCCGAGCGCGGATACCGAAGCGCTCGCGGTCGCGATCGTTCGGGGCGGCTTCGAGTACCAGGGCCAGAAGTGCTCGGCGGCCAGCCGCATCTACGTTCCGCAGTCGCTCTGGGGCGAGGTGCGGGACCGCGTGATCGCGATGATGCAGGAGATCAAGGTCGGCGACGTGCGCGACTTCCGGAACTTCATGGGTGCCGTGATCGACAAGCGCGCGTTCGACAAGATCAGCGGCTACCTCGACGACGCGAAGAGGAACGCGAAGGTGCTCGCGGGCGGCACGGCGCGCGGCGAGACGGGCTGGTTCATCGACCCGACGCTCGTCGAGGCGACGGATCCGTCGTACCGGCTCATGTGCGAGGAGATCTTCGGACCGGTGGTCACGGCGTACGCGTATCCCGACGGGAAGTTTTCGGAGATCCTGGACACCGTGAATCGCACGTCGCCGTACGCGCTCACCGGGTCGATCTTCGCGCGCGACCGCGGCGCCGTGCACGAGGCGATGCTCCGGCTGCGCGATGCGGCGGGCAACTTCTACATCAACGACAAGCCGACGGGCGCCGTGGTGGGGCAGCAGCCGTTCGGCGGTGCGCGCGCATCGGGGACGAACGACAAGGCGGGCTCGATGCTCAACCTCGCGCGCTGGGTGAGCGCTCGCTCGGTGAAGGAGACGTTCGCACCGCCCTACGATTTCAGATATCCATTCATGGGAGCGGAGTAGCCGGTGGCTGCCACCGCTCCGCGCTCGGTGCGAGCGCGATTCTACACACTCGATGTGTTCACGGATCAGGTGTTCGGCGGCAATCCGCTCGCGGTGTTTCCGGACGCCACGAAGATTCCCGAGGGGGCGCTCCAGAGCATCGCGCTGGAGATGAATCTCTCGGAGACGGTGTTCGTCTATCCGCCTGCGGATCCGGCGCACACGCGGCGCGTTCGCATCTTCACGCCGGTGTACGAGATGCCGTTCGCCGGCCACCCGACGGTCGGGTGCGCATTCGCGCTCGCGGCGCTCGGCGAGGTGCCCCTGGCGGGGGAAACGCGAATCGTGCTCGAGGAAGGCGTGGGCCCCGTGTCGGTGCTCATTCGCGGACAGTTCAAGCGCCCGGACTTCGCGCAGCTCTCGGTGGCGAAGCTTCCGGAGATCGGGCCGCCACCGCCGGGTCGCTCGCATCTGGCCGAGATGCTGTCACTCGACCCGCAGGACATTCTGGGGGGCATGACGGCGCCGCAGGCCATCTCGTGCGGCTTTCCATTCCTGATGGTGCCGCTGCGCGATCTCGATGCCGTGCGTCGCGCGCGCGTGCGCATGGATCAATGGGACTCGTCGCTCAAGTCGTACTGGGCGCCGGACGTGATGGTGTTCGCGCGCGACGCGGAGCGCGAGGGCGTCATACGCGCGCGCGTGTTCGTACCGGGCCAGGGGATCATCGAGGATCCGGCGACGGGCTCGGCGGCGGCGGCGCTCGGCGGCTATCTCGCGGCGCGCGAGAGCGCGGCGACGGGACATTTCGCGTACGTCGTGGAGCAGGGTTTCGAGATCAAGCGTCCGAGCTTCATCGAGCTCGAGGTGGACAAGGCCGAGGGCGAGGTAACCGCGGTGCGCGTGGGCGGCTCGGCG
>Ga0207657_10002347_pt1 | contig 20519 bp, 18 predicted proteins | sample KBSC33metaG_FD_184316 | JGI IMG/M metagenome (GOLD analysis project Ga0207657, IMG submission 184316) | Corn rhizosphere microbial communities from Kellogg Biological Station, Michigan, USA - KBS C3-3 metaG (SPAdes) (version 2) | ecosystem: Host-associated > Plants > Roots > Rhizosphere > Soil ... | reverse complement strand
CGGGCCTTCGCAAGATATCGGCGCTCGTGGGGGGAACCGCCGATGAGGCCTTCTAGGCGGACGGCGCTTTCCCGCCGCTTAAACGCGATACCGTGCAAATACGGTATCCGGTGGCGACCGCCGCCCGCTCGTGGGGGATCCGGACGACGGCCGCCGCGCCTCCCCTAGGCCGATAACGCCATTTTGGTCATTACCGTAGAAACACGGTATCGGGCACGCCGTGCGCGCTCAGCGCCAGACCCCCATCCGCACCTTGAGCAGCACGGGCCGGCCGGTGAAATTGAGGCCGTAATCGGTCTGGTCCCCGTTCCAGACGCGGGCCGGCACCCAGCGGCCGGCCGAGTCGAAGCTCCCCTCCTCGACGCGGACCATCGCCGCATTGTCTCCGGCGGCGGGCGCGGCGAGCGAGAAGCGCACCCGCGCGTCGGAGCCGGAGACGAGGAATTCGTCCGGCCCGAGCTGCGCGACTGCCGCGCCCCCGACCGGCTGGCCCTTGGTCGGGTGCGGGTCGGACTTGATCCAGGTCCAGTCGCGCTCGCCGAACTCCCACTGCTCGAACGACGCGGTGACGCGCCAGCGGCCGAGCACGGCGGAGCGGGCCGCCGCGTCCGCGCCCTTGGCGACGCCCCAGGTCGGGCCGGCGGCGGCGATCCGCGCCCACTGCCCGGCGATCGCCGCGAACGGCGCGTATTTCGACGCGAAGGCGCCCAAGTCCGCCGGGTCCTTCGCCCCCAGCGGGTAGTTGGAATAGCCGGTCGAGTCGGTGCCGAACGGCGCGATGCCGATCGCGCCGCGGCCGATTATCTCCCAGAAGAAGCGCGCCTGATCCGGCGCGTTGCCGAGCTCGGGAACGAAGAGCGCGTTGTCGGGCCGGTCGTAATAGGAAAGGATCTGCGCCACCTCGCGCTCGTCGTGATTGTAGATGTCCGGGGCGACGAGATCGATGTGCGGCGCCGCCGCCTTCCAGACGTCGATCATGTTCCACTGCGGCCCGCCGCTCGGCGTCGTCGAGGCGGCCTTCGCGTCGAACGGGCTGCCCATCGCCGAATTGCAATACATCGGCAGCGCCTTCACCGCCTTGCCCGCCGCCGCGATCTCGTCCGCGTAGCGCGCCATGTGCCAGCTCGCGAAGGCCTGCTCGGCGAAATCGCCGAACACCTCGCTCCACGTCCCGCCGCGTCCCTTGAGCTTCGCCAGCGCCGGCGGCACCGGCCCCCGGAACAGCCGCTCGGCCTCGGGCGAATGGTCGCGCGCGAGGCCGTAGCTGCCGATCTCGTTCTCGACCTGCACCATGATCACCTGGTTGTCCGGATCGGCGTCCTTGAGGTGCGTCATCAGCGCGACGAACGCCTTCTTGTCTGCCTCCAGCGTGGTGCGGCTGTGCGGCGAGAGGACGTAATGGCTTGTCCCGTCCGGCTTCACCATCCGCGGGAAGCGGCGATTGTCCATCTTCACCCATTCGGGCGCGTAATTGGGCGAGGTGTTCTTCCACGTCCCGAACCACAGGAGGACGAGCCGCACCTTCTCCCGCCGCGCCTGGCGGAGGAGCTCGTCCACCCAGGAGAAGTCGAACCGCCCCTCCACCGGCTCCACCTGCTCCCACGCCACCGGGATCTCGAGCGTGTTGGCGTGGAGCGCGTGGATCGTCGGCCAGACCTTGGGCAGCATCGCCGGATAATTGCTCGAATTGTTCGCCTGCCCGCCGAGCATCAGGAACGGCGTGCCGTCCACCAGGAAGACGTGGCGGCCGTTCGGCTGGCGGACAATCTGCGGCAGCGGCGCGGCGGCGCCGAGCAGGGCCGCTGCGGCGAGAAGGGCCAGCCGCGGCCTCACGGCCTCGCCTCGACGATGCGGACGAGCGGCTGCGGGTCCTGCCCGGTCGGCAGCCGCCCCGAAGCGGAGAGGCGGCGCGCCTTGTCGTCCCACCTGAGCGTCGCGCTCGTCCCCTGCCCGTTGCGATAGGCGTTGGTGGTGCCGTCGTCGTCGTACAGCGTGAACGCCGCGTCGCGACCCGGATAGACGCGCAGCTCGACGAGCTTCTGCGGCGTCGCGGTGCTCGCCACCTCGGCGCCCAGCGGCAGGATCGACCCGGCGCGGACGAAGACCGGAATGCGGTCGACCGGTGCCGCCGCAACGATCGTCTGCCCGCCGGCATAGCGCCGCTCGGTCCAGAAATCGTACCAGTCGGCCCCGGCGGGAAGGTAGACGGAGCGGCTCGTCGCCCCCTGCTCCGTCACCGGCGCGACCAGCAGCGCCGGCCCCAGCATATATTCGTCGCCGAGGTTCGCGACCTTCGGGTCGTCCGGAAAGTCCATGAACAGCGCCCGCATGAACGGCGCGCCGGTCTCATACGTGTGCCGGCCGAGCGCGTAGAGATAGGGCACCAGCCGGTAGCGCAGCTTCAGCCACTCCGCGAGGATCGGCTCGGCCGCCGGCCCGTATTCCCAGATCGCCGTCGCCGGCCTCAGGCCGTGGATGCGCAGCGTCGGGGTCAGCGCATTGTATTCGAACCAGCGGACGAACAGCTCCGGATAGTCCGGATAGTTCGCCCCCATCGCCTTCGCGCCGGCCGGGTCGACGAGCGGCGGATGCTCCGCCTTGGGCCCGCTGGGCCATTGCCAGCCGCCCGTGTCGCTTCCCCAATAAGGGAGGCCCGAGGCGGTGAAGCCGAGCCCCGCCGGCACCTGCCGCCTGAGCGCCTCCCAGCTCGCATGGACGTCCGACGACCAGAACAGGGCACCGGTCCGCTGCGCGCCCAGATAGCCCGCCCGCGCGAGGATCAGGTTGCGCAAGCCCGGCCGGTCGCGCGCCGACCCTTCCGCCACCCCCTCGACATGCAGCAGCGGGAAGAGATTGTGGTACCGGTCCCCCGACCCGATCGCATAGAAGGCGCCGTCCGGCACCAGGTCCGGCTCCGTCTCGTCGAGCCAGAACCAGTCGAAGCCCTGGGCGGCGATATTGTCGCGGATCTTCCCCCAGAACCACGCCCGCGCCTCCGGATTGGTGCTGTCGATCAGCGCCCCCGCCCGGTCCGAGCGCACCGCCAGCCCGTCGACGACATGCCCGTCCTTGTCCTTCAGCAACCAGCCCTTCGCCGCCAGCATGTCGTAATAGCGGCTCTCCCGCTCGAAGCGCGGCCAGACGCTGACGATGGAGCGCATCCCCATCCGGCGCAGCGCCTCGTTCATCCCCTTGGGGTCCGGGAAGTAGGTCCGGTCGATGTCGAGTTGCCCCATCCGCGTCCAGTAGAACCAGTCGAGCACCATCACGTCGAGCGGATAGCCGCGCCGCCGATACCCCTCGGCGATGCCGAGCAGCTCCGCCTGGCTCTCGTAGCGCGCCTTGGACTGGATGAGCCCGAACGCCGCCTTGGGCGGCAGCGGCGTCTCCCCCGTCAGCCGCCGGTAGCCCGCATAGATCTCGTCGCTGGTCGTCCCGGCGATGACGAAGAAGGAGACCCGCTCCCCCACCTCCGACTGCCAGCGGGTCGCCCCGAACAGCCCCGGCGACACAATGGTGGCCGAAGGATTGTCCCAGACGATCCCATAGCCCTTGTTCGTCACCAGGAACGGCACGCACACCGTCTCCCCGGCCGGCGCGTCGTAATTGTGCCGGCAGTCGATCGTCCGCCCCTTGAGGTCGAGCACGCCCTCCTGGTTCTGCCCGAGCCCGTAATAATGCTCGTCCGCCGCCGCCGCGAAGCTCGCCCCCACCCGGAAGGTCTTCTCGCCGTTCACGACATGCGGCGCCATCTCCCAGCCCGTCATCTCGGCGAGCGGCGTCCCGTCGGCCCGCGCCACCGACAGCGCCACCGGCGGCAGCGACGGCGCGAAGTAGCGCTCCATCTGCGAAGGCGCCTTCGGCCAGGGCTGCGCCGCGACCCGGACGGTGACCGCCGCCGACGCGAACACGTCCGCCCCGCCTTCCACCCGGTGCGACCACCCCGCCGCGTCGGCCTTGCCGGAGATGCCGTAGCCCGGCGCCGCATCCGCCAGCGCCGCCTCGGTCGCGATCGTCACCCGCACGACGTTCGGCCCGTAAGGCTCGACCGCGACATAGGCCCCGTGCCGCTCCACCGTCGCCAGTGGCGCCCCGGCGGCCGCCGCGGGCAGAACCGCCACCGCCGCCGCCGCCGCCGCCGCGACGGCCGCCAGGAGGACCGGCCTCCAACCCGAGTGCGCCCGCAAGCCTTGCCTCCCGCCGAACCGAAGAGGCGCTACCTATGGCCCGGCCGCCGCCCTTGTCGAGCGCCCGCGGCACCGGCGCGGGAGGCGGCCGCGGCCCGGCGAGAGCGCCGGAAGTTTCGAACTTTCGTGAAAAATAAAAAAGTTTCGTTCCCGCCCGAGCGCCCCGCCCCGCCCACGGAGCGCCCGCCGCGACTCGGCACAGCCGCGCCGGCGGTGGGAGAGAGGATCGACGACTTCAAAGACCGGACTAGAACATAGCAGGAATAAAGGCGAAAGGCAATCGGCGCGGAGGCGGCGCGAGGGCGGATTTGCGGGCGGTGCAGGGCGGGCCGGTGCGGTGCGGCTGCCGGGTCGCTGCCGTGTCGCTGCCGTGTCGTTGCCGTGGCATTGCCGGGCGAATGCCGGGCCGGAACCGGGCAATTACGGTGCGATACCGGTGGGGAGCCCCGGCCCGAGGGGCGGGACGCGGCTGTTTTCCCGGCGGGAACCGTGCGCGAGCAGCGCCGGGTCCGGTGGCGGATGCTGCGATTCCGGCCTTCCGAGCGGCTTCGACGGGTCTTTGAGCGGCTGATCGATGCCAAGTTGAATCAGGCTTCAAGTCCGGCGAACCGCCGCTGCGGGCGTTGCCCCGCGAGGGCGGCACTTGCGCTTTTGCACATTATAGTCATCATCGCTCACGGAAACCGAGGAAAGCGCTGCCGATGCCGGAAGCCGCATCCGCCACACAGATCGACGACGCCGCTGCCCCGGCCCCGCAGGCGGTCAGCGTGCTCCTCGCCGCCGAGCGCGCCCGCGGCGGCGCCACGCCGACCGACCGCACCTGGCGCTTCCTCCTCGCTCTCTACGAAGCGGCGCTGTCCGGCCGCGCCCTCACCCCGCCCGAGGCCGCCGAAGCGGCCGCCGTCCCGCCCGACCTCGCGCCGGCGATCGCGGACAATCTCGTCTCCCAGGCTTTCCTCGTCCACGAAGAGGCCGCCACTCTGCGCCTGACGGAAGAAGCCGGCGACCATCTCGCCATTTGGATCGACGCGCTGGCCCGCTCCGCGCCCCTCACTCCTTCTCGAGCAACCGAAGCGGCTCCACCCCCAGAGCCCCCGCCAGGGCCTCCAGGGTAGCGATGGTAATGTTCCGCTCGCGGCGTTCGATGCCGCCGACATAGGTCCGGTGATACCCGCACTCCTCGGCGAGCGCCTCCTGCGAAAGCCCCTTCCCCTTGCGCAGCCGCCGCACGTTGTCGGCGATCACCGCATGCAACCCGCCGAGCTTCTTCGCCTTCCCCATGCCGCCCATGGGGCGGAAATGATGACTATTCGTCTACATCTTATAGGGTGCAGGGGCACCGCGCCGCTGCGGCTGTTTAGCGACCAAATCAGCGACTCCCGCCTATCTGCACTCGACAAGTCGACGTTCACCGCGGCTCAACTCGAAGAGCCGACACGTAATTTCATGTAGCTCTCGCTCCAATTCCCGTAAGGATTGTGTCACGCGCAAGAGCTGCTCTTGCCGCTCGATAATCTGCGATCGTAGCGAGTTCGCTGCCGTTTCCCCGACTGTACGAAGCGCATCGGCTAAGCGCTTGCCGTCCCCTTTTCCCTTCGGTTCAAATCCCAGAGCTACCACCTGCCATTGAGCCAGCAGAAAAGCCCCAACATCGGCATCTGCGTAGATGCCCCGTATTGCCGGCGCGCCATCGATCAGCAGCTGCAGTTCGCCGTCTTCGAAGACTGCGTCGAAGCTCGAATCAACGCGGATCGCGTCATCGAGGCGAGCAATCGCTCCCTCGATCATTTCCTTCTGGCGCGCATCGGCCCAGCCGCGCCGCTCCCCGCGAGGCATGCGCGCTGGCGCCTCTTCCTCAATTTGGGCCTTCGATCGCACCTCAGGCAGCAGCCATTCATAGGGCTTGCGCCGACGCGAGACATGACCCAGCCGCTCGGCCACTGCGCGCCGTAATCGCGATTGTTCCGTGTAGCCGCGCTGAAGTGCCTGTGCGACCCTAGCGACCTCCGTGCGATCCGCATCACTCGCATCGGGAATCGGCAGCGGGGCAATAAACTGTCGGTTAGCTTCTAAATATCCGTTGTCCTTAGGCTTGCCGAGCCAGCGGAAGATTAGGTCAGTCGTCGGTGCATTGAGCGTACCGAGCAAAAACCAGCCATCCACCTGGGGTACTATGCTGTTAACCCGGACGTTGTTAGCATAGAATTCACCCTCACTATCGAACGTCACGCGTAGTGATGGGACCAGCTGTGCGACGAGCAGCTTGGGCTGCTCGTGCTTGTCAATGTTCTGATTGCGACCAAATCGATACCATTGGTCGTCGTCAAAGCTTCTTGCCTCGCGCGCGCGAAGTTCCTGTTCAAACCTTTCGAGGTATTCCCAAGCGCGCGGGAACCGGTCACGCATCTCCTGCTCAGTCCAAAGGCGCGCAGCGTCATCAGTCACCTGATAGGGAAATAAGAGATAGGTGTCAGTTTCGGGCGAAATAAATCGCTTAGCCTCCGCGCCGGAAACCAGAGGTTTCATAATTTCATCCTCAAGCGCGACTTCGAACGGGGCCGGCTGTAGGCTGCCAATCTTCCGTGGGGTGTGCAAATAGCGGCCGTTGGCGAGGCGCTTCAGATGGTACACATAGTCGGCGCTGGTAATCAGACCTTGGAAGATCGCGCTCGTGATCGCAGGGTCATCGAGACGCCTGCACGTCTGCCCCAAGCGGCCGACCAATCGCCTCACCGGCTCCGGCGCCAGCAGCCAAGGCTCGCCGTGCCGCGGCAGTTCAGAGTAGGGTATAACCCCAGCCGCGTCGGTCCAATCCACCTTCCCCAAATCGCCGTCCTGTACGATCGCGATACGCACGACTTCATTTGGAGCTTTAGTGAAAATTTGGATGGCTGTGTAGATCGTTGCTTCTTCAAAGACTTGGTGTGACCTAAAGTCGATCCAGCGCTCCAGATGCTGACCTGCAATAACCAACTCACGCAACGCTTCGCCGTACTGAAGCGTGGGCCACAGATTAGGTGCGATGTAGCCCATCCTGCCACCTTCATTGAGTAGGCCAATTCCTTTTTCAATAAATGGAAGATATAAATCGAAATTGCCGGTCTGGGTACTTCGGTACTCGATCTCACCACCCACGCCGTAACGAAGGTAATGGGCGGTCTCGGAATACACCCGACCAAAATTCTGCAGTTTGACGTAAGGCGGGTTGCCGACGACAACGTCGAAGCCGCCCCTCGAGAAAACGCGCGGAAAGGCAGCTTCCCAGTCGAAGGCCGCGATTCTTTCCCGGCTAGCGGGACCGAGTTCCTCCGGGCCTCTTCGATCGTACAGGTGCGGTGTTACAAGGCTGTTGCCAACCTGTATTGTGTCGTCAAAACTCGACAGCGGCTCTCTCGCGCGTGCCGTGTGGAGCCACAGTGATAGCTGCGCTATTTCGACCGACAGCGGATTGATATCCACGCCGTGCAGGTTGTTTTCCAGGATCATTCGAGTGATCGCAGCGTCATCGGTACGCTGCGTGTCGTACCCGAGGTCGTAACGCACGCTCAGCACTTGCCGAAATTCATCCGTAAGGTAGCGGAGAGCGGTGATGAGGAACGCGCCTGATCCGCACGCCGGATCAACAACGGTGATTCCGCGAAGACGGTCCCAGTAATCGTCAGCGGCGCCCCGCGACGGCGAGCCATGCTCGGGCCACCCCGCCTCTTCCTTCCAACGCGTCAGTAGCGGCGTTATCGTCTCCTCGACGATACGCCGCACGATAGGCTCAGGAGTGTAATACACGCCATCGCGCTTGCGCTTCGTGACCTCGGCCAGCGAGAGCCGGTCCTCGGCCTCGGCTTCTAAGGCTTCAAGCTCGACGATCGACTGCTCGAAGATGTGTCCGAGGGTATAGAGTCCGATGCTGTTCTTCGCGTCACCCTCGGCGGCGAAATTGTAGCGGTCAGACAAGTAGAGCAAGGTCCGCTTGTCAGCCTCGACCGTCGCAGTGTTGCGCCCCTGCCCTCTCGTACAGAATAGGTGATTCGGGAGCTCAAGTTGATCAAGCATCGGATCATCCGCGAATAAGCCGCCGTTGAACCGATGGATCTCGTCGTCTCCGATCTGCCCCCCTTCATTCATGGTGCGAAACAGGCGGCGCAACAGCCGCCAGATATTGGTGTCCTCGGGCTCGTAGAACCGATCGAGGCTTTCCTTGCGGAGTTGGTCCCGAAGCAAATTAGGCGGGAAAGCAACCCGGCCGCCCATATCCTCGGTAAACATGACAAAAACAAAACGATCGAGAAGCTTTTGCGCCAGCCGTAGCTTTTCCCGGTCGCTGACCCCTACCATTGGCTGGAGCTTGATCGCGTTGAATAGCGTCAAACGGTAATCGCGATATTCGTCGTAGAAGTTCTTTTCTAGCTTCTTTTGCTGACTGCCCTGACGCTCGATCAGGCGTTCCAGACGCGTGCGACCGAATTGACTGAGGAGCATGTCTGGCTGGAACAGCCGCCAGAACAGGAAACGATCGAAACGATCCTCCTCGCTATCGCTCAGCAGCGACGCGCGGTCGAAAATGTCGGCGCCAGTTAAACGGAATCTCAGGTAGCTGTCGGGAGCGAGGTCGTACCAGTAAAGCCGAAACTCGTTCATGTCAGTGACCAACGCGAAGCGGGGCAGCACCGGGGCGCTGTCAAAGAGGCCGCGCCGGGCAAATCTCAGATAGTCGAGCGCCTGCTGCGCAGGGGAGCGAGTGCTACCTTTGCGCTGTTGCGGCCGATCCAGTCCCGCGCCGACCCGTTTAAACTCGCACAGGACCTGCGGGATCTGTGTGCCGCCTGCGCCGAAATGGCCTAGTGCAAGGTCGGCACTGCCAGCGGCCCCGCCCGGCCCCGCGCCGGCGACGGGAAATTGTTGGCGGAGGGTGAATTCTGCAGTTCCGGCTCCGTCCGGGCGGTACCCCCACGTGTCCTCGAAGAAGCGTCCAATGAATGCCCCTTCGATCTGGGTCTCTCCACGGATCGACCGGCCCGCCCACCCTGTTAGTCGGGAAAGCAATTCTCCCTCTAACGGACCGTTTTGAAAGTCCTGAAACTCGTAGGTGAATTCGGCCTTGAGGAACGAGCGGTCGAGTAGCGGCTTAAAGCGGTCGGTCATCGGCAAAGCTATCCAGGAAAGAACCTACGAGCGCAATCGCCGCCGCCCCGCACCGTTCAAGAAGCGCGCCACCGCTCACGATGAAGGGGTTGGCCAAAAGCCATGGTTGCGCTAAGGGCGCCCCTTCCAAGGCAGCAGCAATGGAAAACCGGGTCCGTCGAGGCATGGCTTCGAAGGGGCCGGAGTGCGGGAGCCCTCCTTCGCCCTCACGGGCTTCGGCGGGCGCTTGAACCGCTAAACTTGAACCTCGGCCGAAAGTACCACTTTCGGGCGAACCTACAGAGTGAGACACATGGCTAAGAAGATAACGGGCTATATCAAGCTCCAGGTGCCCGCGGGCGCTGCCAATCCGTCGCCGCCGATCGGTCCGGCGCTCGGCCAGCGCGGCGTCAACATCATGGAATTCTGCAAGGCGTTCAACGCCTCGACGACCGAGCTCGAGAAGGGCATGCCGATCCCGACGGTGATCACCGTCTATGCGGACCGCTCCTTCTCCTTCGAGACCAAGACGCCGCCGGCCTCCTTCCTCCTGAAGAAGGCGGCGAAGATCGCGTCGGGCTCGAAGGAGCCGGGCAAGGCGACCGCCGGGCGGGTGACGCGCTCGCAGCTGCGCGACATCGCCGAGACGAAGATGAAGGATCTCAACGCCAACGATCTCGACGCGGCGACGAAGATCATCGAAGGCTCCGCCCGCGCGATGGGCCTCGACGTGGTGGAGGGCTGATACGATGGCGAAGCTGACCAAGAAGCAGAAGGCGCTCGCCGCCGCCGTCGACCGCGACCGGCTCTACCCCGTCGACGAGGCGCTCGAGGCCCTGAAGGCGAACGCCACCGCCAAGTTCGACGAGACGATCGAAGTCGCGATGAACCTCGGCGTCGATCCGCGCCACGCCGACCAGATGGTCCGCGGCGTGGTGACGTTGCCCGCCGGCACCGGCAAGGACGTCCGCGTCGCGGTGTTCGCGCGGGGCGGCAAGGCGGACGAGGCGAAGGCCGCGGGCGCCGACGTGGTCGGGGCCGAGGATTTGATGGAGAGCATCCAGGGCGGCACGATCGACTTCGACCGCGTCATCGCGACGCCGGACATGATGGGCATCGTCGGCCGCCTCGGCAAGGTGCTCGGCCCCAAGGGGCTGATGCCGAACCCGAAGCTCGGCACCGTCACGCCCAACGTCACCGAGGCCGTCAAGGCGGCCAAGGGCGGCCAGGTCGAGTTCCGCGTCGAGAAGGCCGGGATCATCCACTCCGGGATCGGCAAGGCGAGCTTCTCGAACGAGGACCTCAGGCGGAACTTCGACGCCTTCGTCGACGCCATCGTCAAGGCGAAGCCGGCGGGCGCCAAGGGCAAGTATGTCAAGAAGATCGCGCTCTCCTCGTCGATGGGGCCGGGCCTCAAGGTCGACGTCGCGGAGGTGGCGAGCGCGTAAGGCAGGGACAGTCACCGATCCGCCGTCGTCGCCGTGAAAGCGACGGTGTCAGGGGATCGGTGACTGTCCCCGTCCGCGCTTCCGGCCCCTTTTCCTTTGCCGCGGCGCCGGTAGGATGGCGGCGATGCGCCCCCTGCTCCTCGCCGCCGCCCTCGCCGCCTCGTCGCCCGCCGCGGCGATCAATTGTGCGCTCAAGCCCGGCGTGACGGCGGAGGCGGCGCAAGCGGGGCTGTGCGGCTGGGACGTCGCGGCGCGGCGGTTCCGCGGCACGGCGGCCGAGCAGGCGGCGTGCCTGACGCGCCACGTCGCGAGGGGCGGCGTCGTCGGCCGGCCGTCGATCACGCGCTTCCTGCGGCAGCGGGCGGGCGCGCCGCTCGCCGTACCGGCGCCCCGGCTCGCGGCCTATCTCGCCGGCCTCGGCGCCGATGCCGCGCGCGAAGTGGGCGGCGACCCCGCGGCGGCGGTCACCGCCGACTATTTCATCATCCACGACACCAGCGAGCCCAATTGCGCGCGCCCGGGGTGGAGCGCCGCAATCTGTCCGGCGCCGGGCAAGATTCCCAGGGCGCGGGACACCGCCGCCTTCGCGGCGGCGCTCGGCTATCTCGGCCACCCCAAGCCGGCGCCGGACCGCCTCGCCCACGCCTGGACCAACCGGGTCGGCGGCTCGATCACCGAAGTGCCGTTCGACCAGCCGCTGCGTTCGACCAAGTTCGAAAGCTGCCTCGACACGCCGGCCAAGGCGGGGCTGTTCATCGCGGTGGAGAACACCCAGCCGCGGGTGCCCGACCCCAAGGGACCCGCCGGCAACGACTTCACCGCGCCGCGCCCGGGCTTCACCCGCGCCCAATACGACCGGCTCGCCTTGCTCTACCTCGCGGCGAGCGTGCGGCGCGGGCATTGGCTCATCCCCGCCTTCCACGCGGTCCTCGACGCGCGCTTCCTCGAGGGCCATGACGACCCCCAGCATTTCGACATGGGCGCCTTCTCCCGCGCCGTGGAGCGCCACCTCGCCCGGCTCGGCGCGGCGCGCGCCGCGTCCTGACCGGCGGCGCGGACCCATTGCGCCGCCGCGACGTTCATCCCGGCACAGGGGAAACCAAGAAGGTGGAGTGTAGCGTAATGAAGATGATGACCCTTGCCGCCGCGGCGGCCGCCCTTCTCACCACGAGCCTCGCCGCCGGCGCCGCCGACGCCCAGCCGATGCGCGAGCGCACCGTCGTCAAGACGACGACGGTCGTGAAGACCCATCACCGCCGCCATTATGGCTGGGCCAAGCGCCACCACCGCAAGGTCTGCCGCGTCACCGTGCGCCACGGCGTCCGCCACCGCGTCTGCACCACCCGCTGGTGACGCCTGCGCCCCTCCGGGCGCCGCCCGGAGGGGATCAGCCGCAATAATGCGGCAGCGGCACCGGCGCGGAATCGCGCTTGCGCCAGATGCCGTCGGTAAGCCGATAGAATTGCCCGGGCGCGACGCGGTCGCGCAGGATCTCGCAGGCGACCGTCGCGGCGGCCTCCTCGATCTTGACGCCGCGCTTGGCGGCGAGATCGGTATAATGGGCGCGGCGGCGGATGTTCACCGCCTCGACCTTGGCGCGGATGTCGCCCGAAGGCGCGCCGACCACGCCCATATAGCCGTCGGCCTGCTCGCCCGCGGCGCCCGAGGCGCGCAGCTCAGCGGCTTCGCCCCGCTGCAGCATGGCGGAGGCGGCGGTGGCGCCGGCGAGAGCGAGCGCCAGCCCGAGGCCGGCGGCGACGATGATCCTGGTGCGGCGGTTCATGTCAGAACACTCCCGGGTCCTTCTTGATCAGCTCCTTCGCATCCTGCTGGAGGCGGACCACGACCTCCTGGCGGATGTTGATGTTGAGGTTGATCTCGATCGGCTTATCGGGCGCGCTGACCTGCACGCACGCCGCCGGCCCCAAGAGCACCGGCGCGAGAAGGAGACCTCGCCTCATCGCGCCCTGCGTCGCACCGCGCCGCAGCCTCGTCAACATCATGCTCTTCATCGCATGGGCTCGCTTTCCTTGGGCTGAACGACGCTCGTCGTCGTGGGCTGGTCCTTGAGCTTCTGCGGCAGGACCGACTGGATGAGGTTGGTCGGGTCTTCGAGCGAGCGGGCGGTGCCGATCACGGCCCGGAACGGCCCCTTCACCTTGATGTTGAACTTGAAGGGTATCTTGGCGAGCTGCGAGAGCGCGCGGTTGGCGAGCATGCCGCGAAGGCCGCCGCCGGGGACCGTCGCCACCGAAGGATCGCGCGCGATGCCGTCGAGATGGATGCCGGCGACGAACTCGCCGTCGAGCGAGCCGTTCAGGTCGACGATCAGGCGGCTGTAGGTCAGCGCCTTCAGCGCGTCGAAGGCGAGCTTGCCATAGGCGCCGAGCTGCTTGTCGGTGAGCTCGCCCACATAGGAGAGCGAGCCGCCCGGCGGCCGCGCCTCGAGATGGCCGCCGACGATGTGCCCGCCGCTCTGGTCGAAGATCATCGGCACCCGGCCGTCGAACGTGCCGGTCGCCGAGATGTTGGAAAATTCCATCTGCTGGACGAAGCGCGCCGCATCCATGCCGGCGACGTGGAAGGTCAAATGCTTCTCGGAGACTTGCGAGAAATCGAGCACCGTCTCCTCGAGGCTGAGCTCGCCGCCCGCGAACGGCCAGCGCGCCGCCTCCACCTTCACCTTGAGATCCGGGAGGATCTGGTAGCGGATATGGCCGTCGAACACGTCGACCCCGGTGCGGATCGCGCCGACCGTCCCTTCCTGACCCGGCGCGCTCACCAGGTTGAGGAGATCGGTGAAGCGGATCGTCGTGGTGAGCTTCTCGATCGGCCCGAAGGACGCGGCGAGGTTCATGTCCCGGGTCGCGAAGGTGCCGGTGCTCGTCGTCCCGCCGGGGCCCCACGCGATGGCTGCGTTGCCGGTGAGGGTGCCATCCACGAGGGCGACGACGCCGACGGTCAGGCGGGTCAGCTTCTCCGGCTGGAATTCGGGCGTGAACCGCACGCCGGGAATGTCGATGTCCGCGCGGCCCACGCCGGAATCGAGGCGGTGGGCGATGCCGACATTCGCGACGAACGTGCCCGTGTCCGGCTCGAAGAGCCGGCCGGTCGCGCGGATATCCTCGCCGGCGAGGGTGAAGCGGACATCGCGCGCCTCGAGCGGGTAGAAGCGCGACGGCGCCTTCTCGTCCGCGACGGTCAGGCGCCCCGTCGCCTCGAACGCGCCGTGCGACAGGCGCCACGGCCCCTCCCCCTTGCTCAGCAGGAGCGGCACGTTGGCGAGCTTTCCGCCGAGCCCAGCATAGGTCCCCTCGGCGCCGCCGGGGACGAAGCGCCCGGCAAAGGCGGCGCTTGCGAGGTGGTTCGGATTGTCGGCAGGGCCGAAACGGACGTCGAGGTCGGTCGCCGCGAAGGTCGGGCCGGCGAGGCCGACGCGCAGCCGCGAAGCGGCGATCGCGATCGGCGAGCGCCCCAGCAGCCCGTGGAGGCGCGGCGCGGCGATCGTCGCGGCGCCCTGCAGCTTGCCCCCGGCGGGCTTCCAGACCAGCGCCGGTCCCGTGGGACACAAGGGCAAGCGGGCCGCATCGAGCTTCAGCGAACCGACCTGCAAGGCCCGGAAGCTCGCGGCCGCGCATTGCTCGCCGATGACGAGCGCCCCGCCGGGCCGGACGCGGCCGTGGATCGGCAGCGCGAGCCCCGCGACGCGGCCATTGTCGAGGGGGCCGTCGATCGTGGCAACGGTGTCGAAGCGGGTGCTCCCGTCGGGAGCCGCCGAGAATTGGATGTCGGACAAAGCGAGCCGCGACGTGCCCGCCGCATAGGCTTTGACATGGGCGAGGCCGGTGACAGGGCCCCGGGGGCGCCCCTGGCGGAGCGTCACCAGCGTGCTCGGCAGCCCGCCGCCCGACAGCGACGCCTGGCCGTCGACCCGCATTCCGCCACCCGGCCAGCCGAAGGAGAGGCCGTCTCCCCGGAACGTCAGCTCCGCGCCGCTTGCCGATGCGGCGTGCAGCTCCCCGATGCGGAGGGCGCCGCGGCGGCGGTCGATCGCGACCCGCACAATGCCATGGGCGTCGAAGCGCTGCGTGGCGCGGGTGAGCGCGCCGGCCCAGGCGGCGCCGATCGGCGCGATCGGCGTGCCGCGCGTGGCGGCGAGGGCGGAGACGATGCCGGCGGCGGCCCCCGTCGGCGGCGTCACCCCATGCGCATCCGCCTCGCCGGTGAAGCCGAAGCGGCCGTCGCGCGGCTGCGCCGTATAGACGCCGACGATGCGGGTGACTTCGGCGGCGAAGCCGTCGCCGCGATAGCCGGCGACGCCGATATCGGCGCGGCCGTGCGTGTCCCGCGCATTGCCGGCGAACGAGATGCGCCCGATCGGGGCAACGAGGCTGCGCGATCCGATCCGCGCTTCGGCCGCGCGCAATCCGGTCGCGCCGCGCCAGCCGTCGAGGCCGGGGGTCAGCGTCGCCTCCAGGTCGAGCCGTGCCTCGCGCGCCGCCCCCGACGCCCCGCAGTCCAGCGCCTGGAACCTGAGTGGGCCGGCAAGATGAGGCCGCAGCACCTCCGTGCTCACCGCCCAGTGCGCGACCGGGCGGACGAGCCGGCAAGTGCCCAGGGTCAGGCGGCGCGAGGCGATGCTGGCGCGGCCGGCAAAGCCGCTGGCGAGATTTCCCTTTCCTTCGATCGCGATTCCCGCGCGGCCCCAGGGCGTCTCCAGCCGCACGATGGCGTCGGCGACGTCGACGCGCTGGTCGGGCAGGCGGAACGGACCGCCCTTGCCGCTCGGCGGGAACAGGCGGTCGACCTGGCCGAAATGCAGCGCGCCCTGCGCGAACCGTCCCTTGAGCCGCACCCCGCGCCCGACGATCAGCGCGACCCGCGGACGCCGGAATCCCCAGCTCAGCTGGATCTCGACGCTCCTGGCGGTGAGATCCGGGTCCTTCGGATCGCCGAGCACCAGATCGTCGATGCGCTGGCGCAGGAAGCCGATATGCTTCACCCGATAGGTCGCCTGCACGCCGCGGCGCGCCAGCTCGCGGTCGATATAATCGGCGGCGATCTGCTTGCGCAGCAGCCACAGGACCAGCAGGGCGACGAAGACGAGAATGGCGAGGGCGAGGGCGATCCGCCGCCACGCGAGGCGGCGCCACATCGGCCGTTTCGCTTCCCGCTCCTCGTCCACGCTCTTCACCAACCTCCTGCACGAAGCTTCCGTTCCGCGCCCGTTTTCCTCCGTTTCGGAGTCCGTTTGCGTTGAAGCCGCCCCTCAGCTTACCCTCTCGTCATGGCGGACGACTACCCCGATGCCAGCGGCCACCGCGCGCGCCTCAGGAAACGCCTGTTCGAGGGCGGCGGCGAGGCGCTGCTCGACCATGAGCTGGTCGAATATCTCCTCGCTCTTACCCTGCCGCGGCGCGATACCAAGCCGCTGGCGCGCAAGCTGATCCACGATTTCGGCGGCCTCGGCCCCCTGCTCTCCGCCGACGGCGAGACGATCGTGCGGGTCGGCGGGGTCAGCGAGACCGTCGCCGCCGCGCTCAAGATCGCCCAGGCCTCGGCTCTGCGCCTGCTCGAAGGCCGGTTCAGCGGCAACCCGGTGCTCGGCAGCTGGCAGGCGGTGATCGACTATCTGCGCGCCGACATGGCTTATCTCGCCGTCGAGCGCGTGCGGGTGCTCTACCTCAATTCCAAGAACATGCTGATCCGCAACGAGCCGATTTCGGAAGGCTCGGTCGACGAGGCGGCCGTCTATGTGCGCGAAGTGATTCGCCGCGCGCTCGATCACGGCGCGACGGCGATGATCCTCGTCCACAACCATCCGAGCGGGGATCCGCAGCCGAGCGCGCAGGACATCAAGCTTACCCGCGAGATCGCCGACGCCGCGCGTCCGCTCAGGATCAGCGTCCACGACCATGTCATCATCGGCGCGAAGGGCGAATGCTCGATGCGCTCGATGGGTCTGCTTTGAAGCCCGCTCAGCCGGCCTCCGCCGGCACGAAATGGAAATCGACGAGATAGACGTTGCGCCCGCTGCCGTGCCGGGCGACCTTGAGCAGATCGACGACGCCTTCGAAGCCGGAACGGCGGGCGAGATCGCCGTCGACGTCGGCGAGCGCGATCGGCCGGATCGCGTCGACCACGACATGGCCGTCCTCCATCCGATAGGCGTTGCCGACCTTGACGCGCGGGCTCTGCCAGATGCGCACGCTGCAGGTGATCCGGCCGCTCCGGACTCCCTCGTGCAGGCGTTTGGCGAACATCATGGCGGCGCTAGGCCGCGCCCGCGGCGGGCACGCGTCCCAGGCCGCGCATCGCCGCCCGCAGCGCCAGGCCGGCGGCGAGCAAGGCGAGGCACCACAGGTCCGCCTCCATCCCCGAGCCGTAGACCGCGAAGAGAATGAACAGCAGCGCCACGACCACCACCGCCCGCGCCCCGAGAGAAGGGTCGAGGCGCCAGGCGGCGACGGCGCCGGCGGTGTAGACGACGAGCACCGCCGCCGTGGACAGCAGGATGATGAAGGCGAACAGGCTGTTCGTCGCCCGGCTGCTGTTGGCGAGGACGAGGAGGATGCTGAGCGCCGCGCCGGCGAGCTGCGCCCCGACCGGCGTTCCCGCCCCGCGCGTCCAGGCCATGAAGGCCGGGAGGTCGCGCCTCAGTCCCATCGCATAGCCGAGCTCCCCGGTGGCGAGGATGAGGCCGTTGAGGCAGCCGAACGCCGCGACCGCGACGCACAGCGCCGCCGCCGTCGCGAGCGGACCGCCCCACGCGGCGGCGATGACGTCGGCATAAGGGGCCGGCGACGCCGCCGCGAGCTCCGCCGGGAGGAGCAGCTGCACGCCGGTGCTCGACACGAGGTAGAGGAAGGCGACGAACAAGGTGCCGCCCAGGATCGCGCGCGGCAGCGTCCGCGCCGGATCGCGGACCTTGTCCACCGGCGTCGTCGCATTCTCGAACCCGGTGAGGGCGAAGAAGGTCAGCGCGACGGCGCTTCCAAGGTTGGGCAGCGTGAACGGCGCCGGGGCGAGCGGCTCCAGCGGCCTGGCGGCGCCGCTCCTGAGCGCCAGTGCGACGATGACCCCGATGAGGGGCAGGAGCTTCACCGCGACGGTGAGCAGCGACATGCCGCCTGACGCGCGGGCGCCGGCGGCGTTGACGGCGGTCAGCACCAGGACGGCCGCGAGCGCGACGGGAATGACGAAGCTCGGCCCGGAGAAAGCGGGGTTCACCCAGGAAAGAGCCGAGGCGCCGGCGATCGCCGTCGCCGCCTGCGCGACCCAGTTCGAGACCCAGAAGGCCCAGGCGGTGAGGAAAGCCGGTATCGGCCCGAGCTGCGCCTCGATGTTCGCCTGTATCCCGTCGCCGCCCAGCCGCGACAGGCGGGCGAGCGCGAAGGCGATGGCGAGGGCGCCGGCGCTGCTGACGGCCCATCCCGCCACCGCGTTGCGGCCGAGCGGGGCGAGGCTCACCGGGAGCATGAAGATGCCGGCGCCGATCATCGTCCCGACGACGAGCGCACCCGTCATCCACAGGCCCATTCGGCCGTCTTTGGCGCTCCCCATCCGCGTCTCGTCCCATGAAAGCGCGGGCTTGGCAATCGCCTGCCCGGCGGGTTCCGGCCGGTTCAGCCTTCCACGCCGCCTGTCCCGCCGCGGGACTGGCGAAACAGGGCGGTTGCATCGCGCGACCCAGAGGGGAAGAGCCGCGTTCAAGAGCCGTCGCGCCCGCTGGGGCGCTCGTTTTGGGACAGGAGAGATGGGCCGCACGCCGTTCACCTATGCCGCGTTGTTCGCGATGCTGCTGCAGACCGCGCCCGCGCCGGTGCCGGCCGAGACGCCGCGCGCCGAGCCGGCGGCGGCCCTATCCCCGGCGCGCGACGAAGCCCTGATCCCGGCGCCGCGGCCGGTCGCCGCGCCCGGCCCGCGCACGGTCGCCGACGTCAAGGTGATCCGCGAGCTGCCGGTCTCAGGCTGGCTGGAGCCGGGCCGCTTCGTCTGGGACGACGCAGGCGTGCCGGCGGGGCCGACGCTGATCGTCGTCAACATCCGCGGCCGCACCCTCTCCGCCTATCGCGGCGGCATCGAGGTCGGCCGATCGAGCCTCATCTACGGCGCGGACAACAAGCCGACTCCGGTGGGCGCCTTCGACATCCTCCAGAAGGACGAGCACCACGTGTCGCGCACCTACGGCAACGCGCCGATGCCCTACACCTTGCGCCTCACCAGCGACGGCGTCTCGATCCACGGCTCGGAGATGGCGGACGACCTCGCCACCCACGGCTGCGTCGGCCTGCCCAAGCCGTTCGCGGCGAAGCTGTTCGCCTCCGCCCACGTCGGCGACCGCGTCATCATCTGGCAGGGCTGAGATCGGGGACAGTTACGGTAACTGTCCCCAAGCCTGAGAGTGGGGACAGTTACCGTAACTGTCCCCAATCCGGCGAACTGTCCCCAATCCGGCGCCTCAGCGGGCGTGGTGGCGGGCCATGTGGTGGCCGCGGCCGCCGCGCTGCATGCAATTGTCGCGCACGCTCCGCGAGCACATCGGATAGCTCTTGCCGCCGGCCGTGTCGGGCCCGCCCCGGCCGGTATAGGCCGAGCTGCCGCCGTTCCACGTCGCGGTGCCGTTGGCGCTGGTGCCGGTGCCCATCGACGAGGCGGTGGCGCTGGTGCTGCCGGTCGTGCCCCAGCCGCTGTCGCCGTTGGCGGTCGAGGTCGTCGAGCTCGTGCCCGACGCCGGCGGCGTCATGGTCTGGCCCATCGAGGTGCTGCTCGACCCCGGCTTGTTCATGTCGGCGTTGGACGAACCGGTGGTCTGCGCGAGCGCGGGAACGGCGAGGACCATGGCGGCGCCGAGGAGGAACGGTTTGAGCATCTTGCCTTCTCCTGTCTCTTATTCGGGCGGGCCGGCCATGCGAGGGGAGAGCGGCCGGTCCGCTCGGCATCAACGATGCGGCCGGAGCGCCCGTTCCTGAGCTTCGTCGCTCCGGCGGGGCGGCGCGGCCTTCAGCAGCGCCCGCTGCCATGATAGCCTGCATCGCATGAAGGAGATCGACCGCAGGGCCCTGCTGACCGGCGCGGGCGCCAGCCTTGCCCTCGCCGGCTGCGGACGCGGCGCGTCCGCCAGCGCGCCGTCGCCGCCGCTCCCGTCCACGCCAAAGGCGGCGCGGCTGGTCGTCGCCGCGCGCCGCCAGGTCGGAGTCACCCTCCGCTACGACGCCGCCTACACCCGCCTCCCCTTCCCCGGCGGCGACGTCCCGCGGGTGCGGGGCGTGTGCACCGACGTCGTCATCCGCGCCTATCGCGACGCCTTCGGCCTCGACCTCCAGGCGCTGGTCCATGCCGACATGCGCGCCGCCTTCGCCGCCTATCCGCACCTCTGGGGCCTCGCCGCCCCGGACCCCAACATCGACCATCGCCGCGTCCCCAACATCGCGACCTGGCTGAAGCGCCACGGCGCGGCCCTCCCGATCCCCGCCGCGCCCGCCGGCTGGCGGCCTGGCGACATCGTCACCTCGCGGATCGGGCCTCACGGCACCCATATCGGCCTCGTCTCGGACCGGCGCGGCGCGAAGGGGCCGATGATCCTCCACAATATCGGCTCCGGCACGCGCGAGGAGGACGCGCTCGCCGACTGGCCGATCACCGGCCGGTACCGCTGGGCGGTCGATGCCCCGACCTGATTGAGCTGCGGGGCGGCGGTTGCTATCGCGCCGCGATGGTACCGCGCTACGCCCGCCCCGAAATGACCGCTTTGTGGGCGCCGGAG
>Ga0207657_10002346_pt1 | contig 20521 bp, 18 predicted proteins | sample KBSC33metaG_FD_184316 | JGI IMG/M metagenome (GOLD analysis project Ga0207657, IMG submission 184316) | Corn rhizosphere microbial communities from Kellogg Biological Station, Michigan, USA - KBS C3-3 metaG (SPAdes) (version 2) | ecosystem: Host-associated > Plants > Roots > Rhizosphere > Soil ... | reverse complement strand
TGGAGGCTTTCGCCTTAGCTCGTCCATAATCAACTTATCCGCTTTGCTGCTTATGTTTTTGGGCGAGTTAAGCGGCTGGGCCATTTGGAAGCCCGTGGACGGACGAGGCGGGTTAGCTGGTGTGTTTGGACTGCGCTGCGGGCCCGTATGCCGTTCACGGCCCGTCGCAGCCCGCTTGTTGGCCGCGCCGAACAGCAGCCCATAGTCGCTTCCGAACACCTCAGGGCGGGTTTCGTGTTTCTGGGCTCGCGACTCCTCGCAAATCAGACTTGGCCGTTCCGCGCCGGGTTGGGCGCGAAGTCAATGAAGGTTGCTCCCGGTGGGTTGATCCAGCAGGGACAACAGCGCGGTTCTGAGGTCCTCCATCTGCTGCTCCGTCTCGGCGCGGGCTTGGGCTGCATCCGGGTTAAGCAGGGCACGGAGCCGGGCGATTTCATCCGCAAGCCGGTCATTCTCAGCCGTAAGGATCGCAACCTTCTCCTCAGCAATCCGGGCTCGGGCCTGGGCCTCGTCCCGCTCCTGCTCACCCTCGCCGAGTCCAAGCCGCCCGTGACGCCGGCCGAGGGCGCCGCCCTCGCCGCCGCGGTGACGGTGCTGCTGCCCCGGATCGGCTGGATCCTCGCCGCCGCCGCGGTGGGAGGCTGGATCGCGCACGACGACTCGAGCACCGGCGCCATCATCGGCGTGGCGGCAGCGCCGCTGCCGCTCCTGCTCTTCTGGCGCCCGACCTGGTGGTCGGCGCCCGGCCTCGCGATCGGCCTGGGCTGGCTGGGGGTGGCCGGAGCGTTCCCCGCCATCGCCGGGCAGGCACGCGGCATCTGGACCCGCGCGGTCCTGGGCGCCGCGGGCTTCTGGTGGCTCTCCCTCGCCGAGATCGTCCTGCACAAGCGCCTGCTGCTCGGCCCGGCGTCCTCGCTGCGGGACCTCGTCTCGATGGAATGGCTCGCGCTCGGCGCCGTCTGGGCCGCCGCCGCCGCCCTCCTCCCGCTGTTCGTCCGCGGCCGCAACGTCGGCACCGACCTCCTCGGCGCGCTGGTCTGGGCGACCGCCACCGCCGTGGCGAGCGAGCAGCTCGCGAAAGCGGTCGGCGCAAGCGACCCGCGGGGCCTGGTGGGCGCCGCCGCCACGGCCGCCGTGTTGAGCGTCCTGGCCCAGGCGCTGCGCCGCACATGACGCCGTAGCATCCGGCCCTCGCCATGTCCGTCCTTCGCAATCTCGAGGACAAGATCGCCGGCCTCGTCGAGGGGACGTTCGGTCGCGTCTTCCGGTCCGAGGTCCGCCCGGTGGAGCTCGCGCGCAAGCTCGCCAAGGAGATGGACGAGCACCGCACGGTGTCGGTCTCGCGCACGTACGTACCCAACGAGTACATCGTCTGGCTGTCAGCCGAGGATCGGTCGCGCTACGAAGGGGTAGAGCACGAGGTCATCGAGGAGCTCGGCGCCTATCTCCTCGAACACGCGCGCCGCGAGCGCCTGGCCATGATCTCCCGACCCGTCATCGAGTTCCGCACCGACGAGCAGCTGTCGCTCGGCCAGTTCGGCATCCAGGCGCGCACGGTCAAGCTCGGCGAGAGCGCCGCTGAGCAGGCCGAGCACGGCCACACCGCGATCTACTCGACCGCCGAGCGGGTGCAGGAGCCGCTGCGCCAGGAGCACGCCGCGCGCGCCGGCCGCGCGATCCTCGTCGCCGAGGGCAAGCGCCACGTCATCCCGCCCGAGGGCGCGACGATCGGCCGCAGCCGCGAGTGCGACATCGTGCTCGGCGACTCGAACATCTCGCGCAAGCACGCCGAGCTGCGGCCCGGCCCCGGCGGCCGCTGGACGATCGCCGACCTCGGCTCGACCAACGGCGTGCGCGTCAACGGCCGCGACGTCGCCAAGGGGCGCGCCGAGCCGCTCGACAGCGGCGCCCATCTGGCGCTGGGCACGGTCGACGCCCGCTTCGAGGTCGACTGAGGTGCTGGCCGCCCTCGCACCCGCGTCGGTCGCGCTGAAGTTCGGCTTCGTGATCGTGCTCTACCTGTTCCTGCTGTGGGTGTCGCGCAGCGCGATGAAGGACCTGCGGCGCATTCCCGGCACGGGCGGGGGCCGCTCGCCGTGGATCGACGCGCCCGCTCCGGTGGAGGAGACCGGCCTGCACAGCGCGGTCTCGCCGCGCCACGCCGACGACCCGCGGCTGATCGTCGAGCGCGCGCCCGGCCACCAGGCGGGCATGGAGTACGACCTCGGCGAAGGCGCGGTCCTCGGCCGCGGCGACCAGGCCGAGATCCGGCTGCAGGACCCGTTCGCCTCGTCGCGCCACGCGCGGATCGTCCGCCAGGGCGGCGTCATGGTGCTCGAGGACCTCGGCTCGACCAACGGCACGTACCTCAACGAGGAGATCCTGGGCGGCCCGGCCCCGCTGCACCCCGGCGACCGGGTCCGCATAGGCGACAGCGAGTTCACGTACGCCGACTGATGCTCCGCGTCGCCGACGACTACGCGCCGCTCACGCACCCGGGCAAGCTCCGGCGTGTCAACGAGGACAGCTACCTGGCCCGCTCGCCGCTGTTCGTCATTGCCGACGGCATGGGCGGGGCGCAGGCCGGCGAGGTCGCCTCGGCGATCGCCGTCGACGTCTTCAAGGACGGCCTGCCCGACGGGCCCGGGAGCGTCGAGGAGCGGATGGCCGGCCTCGTGTCCGAGGCCAACCGGCAGGTCCACGTGCGCTCGATGGGCGATCGCGACCTGCAGGGGATGGGCACGACGACGACCGCGGTCTACGTCGGCGACCCCGACGTCTCGATCGCCCACGTCGGCGACAGCCGCGCCTACCTGCTGCGGGACGGCAAGTTCGAGCGGCTGACCGAGGACCACACGCTGGTCGAGGAGTTCGTGCGCCAGGGCAAGCTCACGCCGGCCGAGGCCGAGGAGCACCCGCAGCGCTCGATCATCACCCGCGCGCTCGGGCCCGAGGACGATGTCGTCGTCGACACGCTGAGCATCCGCGGCCGCGACGGCGACGTGCTCCTGATCTGCAGCGACGGGCTGACCTCGATGGTCCCCGAGCAGCGCGTCGGGGAGATCGTGATGGAGGCGCGGACGCTGTCGGCGGCCGCCTCGGCGCTCGTGCAGGCGGCCAACGATGCGGGCGGGCGCGACAACATCACCGTGGTCCTCTTCCGTCTCGAGGAGGTCGGCACAGGCTCGACGGCCGACGAGCACACGATGGTCGGCGCCGCCGCCCCGAGCACCGCCGAGGTCAAGGCCGCCGTCGAGGCGGCGCCGCCGGTCGAGCCGCGACCGGAGCGCGCGACCACCGTTCCGCGCGAGCCGCGCCCGCCCCGCGCCGAGGTCGCGCCGCCCAAGCGCCACCGCTTTCGCGGCCTGCGGCGCACGCTCGTCGTGCTGGCGATCGTGCTCGTCCCGCTCGGCGGCGGCGCGTACCTCGCGAGCCAGGCCGTCTACTTCCTCGGCGTCGCGAGCGACGGCTCGGTCACGGTCTTCCAGGGCGTGCCGTACGACCTGCCGTTCGGCATCCACCTGTACTCGTCGGCCTACGTCACCGGCCTCAGCGCGCAGCAGCTGCCCGCCCCGCTGCGCAAGAAGCTGCTCGACCACAAGCTGCGCTCCCACGACGACGCGTTCGACCTCGCTCGCAAGCTCGAGCTGGGGCAGGTGGGGTCGGCCCGGTGAACAGTCCACGGAACCGCGAGCTGTTCGCGCTGATCCCCGCGTCGCTGCTCGTCGCCGCGGGGTTCGCCGCGATCTTCGTCTCGCGCAAGCAGCTGCTCGGCGGCCTGCACGGCACGAACCAGATCTCGAACGTCTCGCTGACCTACGGGGCGATCTTCCTGGCGATCTGCATCGCCACCCACGTGGTGATCCGCTTCGCGCTCCCGAACGCCGACCCGTACCTGTTCCCGCTCGTCGCGCTGCTGGCGAGCTTCGGGCTCGTCGAGATCTACCGGATCAACGAGACGCTGGCCCGCGAGCAGGCGCAGTGGTTCGTGATCGGCCTGCTGCTGTTCGCCGCGACGATCGTCGTGTTCCGCGACTACCAGCGGCTCCAGCGCTACCGCTACATCGTCGCGCTGATCGGCATCGGCCTGCTGCTGCTGCCGCGCGCGTTCGCGCCGGTCAACGGCGCCTATCTCCAGATCCGGATCGGCTCGCTCTCGGTGCAGCCGGCGGAGTTCTCGAAGATCGCGATCGTCGTCTTCCTGGCCAGCTACCTGCGCGACACCCGGCAGGTGATGGTCATCGCCTCGCGGCGCTTCCTGGGCCTGACGATCCCGCCGCTCAAGCACTTCGGCCCGCTGCTCGTCGTCTGGGGCACCGCGATGGTGCTGCTGTTCTACATCCGCGACATCGGCTCGTCGGTGATGTTCTTCGGCGCGTTCCTGGCGATGATCTACATCGCGACCGGCCGGCTGTCGTTCGTCGTCGCCGGGCTCGTCCTGTTCGCGCTGGGCGCCGACCTGCTGGCCAGCCACGTCGGTCACATCCACGACCGCATCCAGGCCTGGCAGCACCCGTTCGACTCGACGCTGTTCCACAAGGCGGCGGGCGGCAGCTACCAGCTCGCCCAGGGGCTGTTCGCGCAGGCGGACGGAGGCGTGCTCGGCCAGGGCTTCGGTGGCGCCGTGCTCGAGCTGCCGCGCGCGTACTGCCCGACCGGCCAGACGGTCTGCTCGCTGTTGCCCGCGCCGCACACCGACTTCATCTACGCGGTGATCGTCAACGAGCTCGGCCTCGTCGGGGCGGGCGGCCTGCTCGTCGTCTACCTGCTGGTCGTCCAGCGCGGCATGAAGATCGCGACGCTCGCGCGCGACTCGTTCTCCAAGCTGCTCGCCGCCGGACTGACGACCGTGTTCGCGATCCAGGTCTTCGTGATCGTCGGCGGGGTCACGAAGCTGATCCCGCTGACCGGCGTGACGCTGCCGTTCATCTCCTACGGCGGCTCGTCGATCCTGGCGAACTTCGTGCTGCTCGCGCTGCTGCTGCTCGTCTCCGAGAAGGCCAGGCGCGAGGCATGAACACGCCGATCCGACGTCTGTTCTTCGTGCTCGTGCTGATGTTCATCGCGCTCGTCGGCTCGACGACGTGGTGGACGGTCGTGCGCGCGGACGACCTCAACCGCCACTACTCGAGCGAGAACCGCCGCGACCTGCTGCGCGGGATCAAGATCCGCCGCGGCGCGATCTTCGCCGACGACGGCACGACGATCGCCGTCTCGCACAAGGACTCGAGCGGCGTCTACTCGCGCCACTACCCGCTCGGCGACGTCTTCGGCCACCCGCTCGGCTACTCGTACACGCAGACCGGCCAGACCGAGCTCGAGGCCTTCTACAACCACGAGCTCTCCGGCGGCGCGTCGGGCACCGACGACGTGCTCGAGCAGCTCATCGGCAACCGCAACGGCGGCGACGACCTGCGCACGACGCTCGACGTCCGCGCCCAGAAGCTAGCCGAGCAGCTGCTGCTCGCAGCCCACCCCGACGACGGCGGCGCGGCGGTCGTGCTCGATCCGCGCACCGGCGCGGTCAAGGTGATGGCCTCGGTCCCCGGCTACGACCCGCAGCGGCTCGACAGCCCGCACGAGCTGGCGCGGCTCAACCGCGACAACGTCAATAAGCCGCTCGTGGACCGGACCGTGCAGTTCGGCTACGCGCCGGGCTCGACGATGAAGCTGATCACGCTGACGGCCGCCCTCGACAGCGGGAAGTACACGCCGACGTCGGCGGTCAACGGCGACAACGACGTCAAGATCTCCGGCGTCCCGCTGACCAACGACTTCAACAAGTCGTGGGGCAACATCGACCTGACGACGGCGCTGACCAACTCGGTCAACACGGTCTTCGCGCAGGTCGCCGAGGCGCTCGGCAAGCCGACGATGAAGAAGTACATGGAGCGCTTCGGCTTCGACAAGAAGCCGCAGCTCGACTACCCGAAGGACGAGATGTCGGCGGCCGGCGAGTACTACAAGGGCCGCCTGATCCATGCGACGAGCCGCTACGTCGACGTCGGGCGCATGGGCATCGGCCAGGACAAGCTCCAGGTGCCGCCGATGCAGATGGCCGAGGTCGCCGCGGCGATCGCCAACGGCGGCAAGCTGATGAAGCCGCACATCGCCGACCGGTTCGTCGACTCCGACGGCCGCGCGACCAAGACGATCTCCCCGGAGGTCCAGTCGACGGTCATGAGCTCCCAGACGGCCTCCGCGATCACGCAGATGATGATCTCGGTTGTCCAGAGCGGCACCGGCACCAAGGCGCAGATCCCCGGGATGTCGGTGGCCGGCAAGACCGGCACCGCCGAGACGACGACGGGCGCCGGCCAGAAGAACAACCTCTGGTTCGTCGGGTTCGCGCCGGCCGACCATCCGCAGGTCGCGTTCGCGGTGACCGTCAAGGGCGTGGTCGGGTTCGGCGGCGACGTCGCCGCGCCGATCGCCAAGCAGCTGATCCAGGCGCTCGTCAAGTGAGGCAGCTGCCGCCCGGCACGATCGTCGACGGCCGCTACACGGTCGTCAACCGCCTCGGCTCGGGGGGGATGGCGGACGTCTACTGCGCCGAGGACCAGCAGCTCGGCCGCCGCGTCGCGCTGAAGGTGCTCTACGACCGCTTCGCCGAGGACGAGGAGTTCGTCGAGCGCTTCCGCCGCGAGGCCTCGCACGCGGCCGGCCTGAACCACCAGCACATCGTCGCCGTCTACGACCGCGGCGAGTGGGAGGGCACCTCGTACATCGCGATGGAGTTCGTCGACGGGCGGACGCTCAAGCAGGTCATCCAGGCCGAGGCGCCGATGGACCCCGTCCGCGCGATCGACCTGATCACCCAGGTGCTGCGGGCCGCCCGCTTCGCGCACCGTCGCGGCGTCATCCACCGCGACCTCAAGCCCCACAACGTCATCGTCGACGACGAGCAGCGCGCCAAGGTCACCGACTTCGGCATCGCCCGCGCGGGCGCGTCGGACATGACGCAGACCGGCTCGATCATGGGCACCGCCCAGTACCTGTCCCCGGAGCAGGCCCAGGGCCACGGGGTCACGCCGCAGTCCGACCTGTACTCGATCGGCATCTGCCTCTACGAGATGCTCACCGGCAAGCTGCCGTTCGAGGGCGACAGCGCCGTCGCGATCGCGCTCAAGCAGGTCAACGAGGCGCCGGTCCCGCCGAGCCACTACAACCGCGCGATCCCGGCGCCGCTCGAGGACGCGGTGCTGCGCGCGCTGGCCAAGGACCCCGGCGAGCGCTTCGCCGACGCCGACGCGTTCATCGCCGCGCTCGAGGAGGCCAAGGAGCAGATCCTGGCCGGCAACGCGCCGCCCGCGCAGCCGACCGCCGCGTTCTCCCCGGTGGCGCCCGCCGCTCCGGTCCCGGTCGAGGAGATCGTCTACCCGGCCTCCGCGGCGCCCGCCGCGGTCGTCGAGGACGACGGGCCGAAGTGGCCGTGGCTGCTGCTGATCAGCGCGCTGATCGTCGGGGCGATCGTGGCCGCGCTGCTGCTCACCGGCGCGATCGGCGGCAAGAAGGTCCGCGTGCCGAGTGTCGTGGGCATCACGCAGGAGGGCGCGGCGACCGTCCTGCATCGCAACAACCTCAACGTCCAGTTCGACTTCGTCACCAACGACCGGCCGAAGGGCATCACGCTCGGCCAGGACCCGTCGCCCGGCACGCAGGTCAAGGAGGACACCACCGTCCACGTGACGGTCTCGAACGGCCCGGGCAACGGGCAGATACCGACGGTCGACGGGCTCACGCGCCACGCGGCCCGCAGGGCGCTCACCGCGGCCCGGTTCAAGATCCGCGAGCACCGCGAGTACAGCAACGCGGATCCGCCCGTGGCCAAGGGCCACGTCACGCGCACCCAGCCGACGGGCGGCACCGCGAACGTCCCGCTCGGCAGCGTGGTCGACCTGTACGTCTCGCTCGGCCCGATCCCGGTGGACATCCCCGACGTCACCAACCAGCAGCTCGCCGACGCTCGCGCCACGCTCACGTCGGCGGGCTTCAAGGTGACGACGGTGGACAAGCAGACGACCGACTCGGACCCGGGCACCGTGCTCGCCGAGAACCCCGGCAGCGGCCAGGCGCCGAAGGGCTCGACGATCACGCTGACGGTCGCCAAGGCGCCCTCCGAGGTCGCCGTGCCCGACGAGACCGGCAAGCTCGCCGACCACGCGTCGATCGACCTGCAGAGGGCGGGCTTCATCGTCGTCACGCAGTCCCAGGACACGACCGACCCCACCCAGGACGGTCGCGTGATCTCCCAGGACCCGGCCGGCGACGCGAAGGCCAAGCCGAAGAGCACCGTGACGATCACCATCGGCCACTTCAGCGGCACCGACACGACCCAGACCACCGCGACCACCACCACGCCGACCGGATGAGGGTCGTCGTCATCTGCGGAGGGCGCTCCTCGGAGCACGAGGTCTCGCTGACGAGTGGCCGCGCGGTCGCCGAGGGCCTGGGCGAGGCCGGCCACGACGTCGCGATCGTCGAGATCGGCAAGGACGGCATCTGGCGCCACGACGGCGAGGAGATCGCCTTGCACCCCGCCCGCGGGCTGCTCGGCGCCGACGTTGCGTTTCCGGCCCTGCACGGGCCGTTCGGCGAGGACGGGACGGTGCAGGGCGTCCTTGAATCGGTCGCGATCGCGTACGTCGGCTCCGGCGTCGGCGCCAGCGCGCTGTGCATGGACAAGCTGACGTTCAAGGACCTGATGGCCTATGAGGGCCTGCCGCAGGTCCACTACGCACGCGCGGTCGCCGGCGTCGACGACCCCGGCCTCGGCTGGCCGTGCTGGGTCAAGCCGGCACGGCTGGGCTCATCGGTGGGGATCGTGCGGGTCGAGAGCCCGGCCGACTACCCGGCAGCGGTCAGGCAGGCGCTCGAGCACGACCCGCGCGTGATCGTCGAGGCGCACTCCGGCGGCCTCGAGGTCGAATGCTCGGTGCTCGGCCCGACCGAGGCGCCCAAGGCCTCGCAGCCCGGCGAGATCGAGCTGCGGTCGGAGTCCGGCTGGTACGACTACGAGGCGAAGTACACCGAGGGCGGGATGGAGCTCGTGATCCCCGCCCGCATCTCCGCGAGCGCCCGCGAGCGCGTCCGCACGCTGGCCTGCGAGGCGTTCACGCTTGCCGGGTGCAGCGGCCTCGCGCGCGTCGACTTCTTCGTCGACGGCGAGGAGGTCCTCCTCAACGAGCTCAACACGATGCCCGGCCAGACGCCGTTCAGCGTCTACGGCAAGCTGTGGGCCGCCGGCGGGCTCGAGTACCCGCAGCTGCTCGAGAAGCTGTGCCATGTCGCGCTCGACCGCCATGCGGCCGAGCGCGAGCATCGCTACTAGCCGGCGTTGCCGCAGGCGTCGGTCGCGTGTGCGCCGGTCACCGGTGCGTCGCCGACCTCGGCGGTGTAGGTCCCGTCGCCGTCAGGGTCGGTCGCCGTGACGTGTCCGCCCCCGCCCAGGTCGATCGTGACGTCGGCGCCGCGCACCAGCCGCGGCAGGGCGAGCAGCGCCGTGCCCGGGTCCGGGTAGAGCGGGGTGACGCTGGCGACGCCGTTCGTCACGGTCGGCGCGGGGACCTGCAGCGCGACCGGGCCGACGGTGAAGGGGTTCGACGTGGCGTGGTAGTCGCTCGGGCTGTCGCCCGGGCTGATGACGGCGACGCCGGTCACGACGAAGCGGTACGTGCCGGGCGTCGAGCACTGGTCGAACTGCCACGTCTCGGTCCACTCGCCGTTGGCGCGCTCGGTCGTGTCGGCCCAGGAGTCGTCGGTCCCGACAGTCGACCAGCTGCCGTCGTCGCCCTGGCGCTGAAGCAGCACGAAGCTGCGGCCGCGAGCGGGGTCGATCTGCTGGTCGCCGCCGCGCCACTTGAACACCGCGCGGCCGTAGCGCGTGATCGAGGCGGCGGGCTGTGCCGTGATGGTGCCCGCGTCCGAGGTGGGGCGCACGGGCGTCGTCTGGGTGGTGGCGAACGCCTGGTCGAGCGGCTCGGGAGCCGACGTCAGCGGCGTGCCGTGCAGCAGGTTGCTCTCGAGCGCGCGGCCGAACGCCATCCACGCGTAGCCCTCCTCGCGGCCGAAGAGCGTGAAGCTGCCCTCGTAGGCGCAGGCGTCGTACTCCTCGGGCGTCGTGGTGTAGGAGATGTAGGCGTTGGTCAGGCCGACGAGCGCGATGCGGTCGAGCTGGCCGCCCGCGCGCTCCATGAGGTCGGTGCGGATCCGCTTGCCCATCTGCTGCGTGATCTCCGCCGGGTAGGCGATCAGCCCGAGGCCGTTGAGCTTCCAGAACGAGACCGGGAACGTGTCCGGCGTGATGCCCTTGCCCGCCAGCAGCGGGTACTTGGGGCCCTGGCCGGGACCGGCCATGTCGTTGACCTTCGCGCAGTTGCCGTCGGCGGTCGGGTCGTCACCCAGCGGCGTGGAGCTCACCGGGTCGTCGACGATGTCGCCGCGGCCGAGCACCGGGACCGGACCCACCGGCTCCGCTGAAGCGCTGTCGGGCCCGTAGCTCGTGCCGTCGAACTGGACGAGCGTCCGCCGGGCCTCGATCGACAGCTTCGAGGTCATGTGCTCGCCGGCGTCGCGCCAGGCGGCGAGGATGCCGGCGCCGTCGCGCTGACCCGCGAGATCGACGTGCGAGGCCTCGGTCGGGTCGTACTGCTCGAGCTGCCCGCCGACCGCGCTCTGGTCGCCGTCGGGGGAGATGTCGCCCTGCGCGCCGTTGGTCCAGACGTCGACCGGGGCCGGGCCGTCGGCGCTGCCGCCGTGCGCGTGGTAGTCGTCGAGCATCCCGCGCGCGGCGATGCGCGCGGCCACGCCGGCGCCGTCGCCGGAGAAGAGGTGGTTGTCGTCGTCGAAGCCGGTGGGGTGCACGGCGAAGTTCGACCACGCGGCGATCGGCCGCCCGTCGAGCGCGTCGACGCGCAGCACGGTGAACGTCGGGTCGGTGGACGCGGCGCGCTGCGCGGCGGCGTCGCCGGCGAGCGCCTTGGCCTCGGGGTCGAGCAGGAACGCGTCGAACGAGCGGTTGCGCGACGCGCCTGTGTGCACGACGGCGCCGATGCCGATGCGCGCCGGCTCCAGCCGGGCGACGGCCTGGTGGATCGCTTCGGAGATGCCGGCCGCCGTGATCTCGAAGATCCGCGGGTCGAACGCGTCGCCGCCGACGAACGCGTAGCCGGCGTCGTCGGTGCTCGGCCAGATCGCGCCGGTCGAAGAGTGGCTGTGGGTCGCCGAGAGCAGGAGCCGGTCGGCGGTGATGCCGGTGTCGGCGATCCGCCGCAGGACCTCCTGCGTCAGCTCGTAGGGGAGGCCGCCGAGGTCGGCCTGGACCATCGCGTAGCGCTTGCCGTTGCGCTCGAGCACCAGGGCCCGCGCCAGCACCGGCATGTGGATCCCGTCGCTCGCCCGGAACGTCTTGGCGTAGAACCCCGTGTCGGGGTCGTAGACGACCTGCTCGCCGCGGGTCGTCACGACGTCGGAGTCGGGGCTGAAGAGGAACGACCGCGCCGTGTAGGCGAACATCGGCGTCGTGATCGGAGGCGTGATGTCGGCCTCGGCCGCGCCGGCGGAGAGCGGCGCCTTGGCGGAGGCGACGCCGGGCAGGGCGCAGAGCGCGCAGGCGGCAGCGACGATGGCAGCGCGGAGCATGCCTCCAGAACGTCTGCGCGCCGCTTAACTTGCTTGCTAGCTGGGCTCGCGCAGCCCGAGCTCGTTGATCTTCACGCGCTGCTGGCCCGGTGGCAGCGCGGTGATCCACACGAGGTAGTACCGGTAGGGGTGGCCGCCGGTGTCGAGGTTCGTGCTCAGCACGCGGGTGCTCGCGTCGAGGTCGGCCACCTTGATCCAGCCCGGGTCGGGCAGCGTCGCCGGCAGCGGGTCGTTGGCGACGTAGACCGCACCCTTCCAGCCGGGCGTCGACGTGCGCACGTCCATGTGCACCGCGTGCACCTTGGGCTTGGCGTCGAGGTAGATGCCGACGCCCGGCTTCTGGAGCGAGCCCGCGTCGTAGTTCTCGGTGCGCCAGTACGTCGACGGGTCTCCGTCGAGGACGAAGCTCGTCGACTCCGGGTGCTCGCCGTCCTTCCCGTACGGGTCGTAGTCGTGCGCGCAGCTGCTGCACAGGTGCACCGCCGTGGTCCCGGGCGCGTGCTTGACGCCGGGGACCGATCCGCTGCCGCGGTGCGTGCGGTCGGCGGCGAGCAGCAGGATCGCGGCGGTCGCGGCGACGCCGAGCAGCAGCAGCGGCAACACGAGCCGCGCGCTGAAGCGCATGCGCAGCGGGAGCCGGCGCCGGGCGCGCGGCGGCAGGGTGCGCAGGATCGCCGTCGCCTCGCCGGTGGCCTGACCGGAGCGGGACGTCTCGATCGCCAGGACCTCCTCGAGGTCGCTGACGAGCTCGGTGTCGTCGGCGTAGCGCTTGCCGAGGTCCTTGGCGGTCGCGCGGTCGAGGACCGCCGCGGTCGCGCTGGAGACCTCCGGGCGCAGCGTCTGGAGGTCGGGAAGCTCCTCGCGCACGTGCTTCATCGCGACGGCGACCTGGTTCTCGCCCTTGAACGGGACGTCGCCGGTGAGCATCTCGAACAGCACGATGCCCAGCGAGTAGAGATCGGACTGGCCGGTGACGTCGTGGCCGAGCGCCTGCTCGGGGGAGACGTAGTCGGTGGTGCCGAGCACGCGGCCGTCGGCCGTCAGGCCCTCCTGGTCGAGCGTCCGGGCGATTCCGAAGTCGGTGACCTTGGCCGTGCCCTCCTCGTCGATCAGCACGTTCTGGGGCTTGACGTCGCGGTGCACGATCCCGCGCTGGTGGGCGGCGCCGAGCGCGCGCGCGATCTCGATGGCGTAGGCGATCGACTCGGGGATCGCCAGCCGGCCGTTGCGCCGGATGCGCTCCTTGAGCGTCTCGCCCTCGACGTACTCGAAGACGATGAACGGCGTGCCGTCGTCCTCGCCGGCGTCGATGACGCCCACGATGTGCGGGTGGTTGAGCTGGGCGACCGCGCGCGCCTCGCGCCGGAAGCGCTCGAGCTGGTCGGAATCCGACGCCAGCGGGCGATGCATGAGCTTGATCGCCACCTTGCGCTCGAGCACGGTGTCGAAGGCGCAGTAGACCGTCGACATGCCCCCGGTGCCCACCGTGGCATCGAGGCGGTAACGATCGTTGAGCAGCGTGCCGGCCGGGACGGACACCGGCCTATCTTCCCGCGTGGTGGTTCATGTTGCGTACTTCACCGATCCATTGTGCCCATGGTCGTGGGCGGCCGAGCCCCGGGTCCGGCGCATCCAGGTGGAGTTCACCGACCAGGTGCAGTTCACCTACCCGATGGTGGGCATGGCACGCGAGGTCGATGCCGCCCACATGCTGACGCAGACGCTCGAGGCGGTGGCCGAATCGGCGATGCCGGCCGACCCCCGGGTGTGGCTCGCAGGCGCCCCCCGCACGTCGCACACCGCCTGTCTCGCGGTCAAGGCGGCGGCCGAGCAGGGGATGGACGGTCCGTACCTGCGGCGCCTGCGCGAGGGCCTGTTCTGCCGCCGCGAGCGCATCGACCATCCCGACGCGTTCCTCGCCGCCGCCCGCGACGTGGCGGGCCTCGACGTCGCCCGGCTCGACGTCGACATGCGCTCCAACGCGATGGTCGAGCTGTTCGGCGCCGATCGCGACATGGCCGCTGCGGCGTGCGGGGACCACCGGCCGCAGCTGCCGGCGTTCTCGGTCGACGGCGGCGAGGTGGTGGGGCCCGGTCAGCTTCGTGACGCCGTGCTCGCGGCCGGCGCGACCGCCGCGCCGCTGCCGTCGGTGGAGGAGGCGCTGGCGCGCTTTCCCTTCCTCGGCGCGGCCGAGGTGGCCGAGGTCTGCGGCCTGCCGGGCCCGCGGGCGTCGATGGAGCTGTGGCGGCTCGCCGGCGAGTTCCGCGCACGGCCGGAGCAGTTCGTGTGCGGCGAGCTGTGGAGCTCGGCCTAGGGCTCTTTTTCGGCTAGGGGGACGGGGAGTGGGTGGTAGTTCGCAGCGGCGCGGGTCTTCCGTGCGTGTTCGGGCTGTTCTGTGACATGCCGGAGCGGCCCTGAGCTCGAACGTCCCTTACGACCCCCTATAGGGGTGTCTCCCGGACGTTCGATTGCGCGCGGGTCGAAACCGAGCGTCTCGCGCCGCAGATTCGGGCGCGTTCGGCAACAACTCCTGCGACACCCGACACGAACGCACCGGCCAAACCCCCTCCCTAGCCGATAAATGCGCCCTCGACCGGGCCCGCGCCCTAGGACGACTCGGGCAATGAGTCGGCGGACGCCGCGCTGGCGGCGTTCTCCTCCTTGACGGCGGCCCAGATCTCCTCCCGGTACACGGGCAGGCTGCGCGGTGCTGCGATCCCGATCCTGACGCTGGAGCCGCTGACCTCGATCACCTCGATGGTCACATCGTCACCCAGCATGATCTTCTCGCCGGGCTTCCGGGTGATGATCAGCATCGACTTCCTCCTTGGAACGTCCGTCGAGGACGGAGCGTAACCGCTCAAGGAGGTCAAATGCGAACGCGCACGTCCGCTTTCTCGGCCTGGTTGATCACCTGGTGGCCGTGACGCCCCGAAATGATGATCGGTGCGCGAAGGTTGACGCTGATCCCGTCGATCGCGCGGACGGTGACGTAGACCGAGGCCGAGGCGGGGTCGTCGAGACCGATGCGCTCGGCGTCCTGCTCGGTGAGCTCGAGCTCGTACTCGGGCACGTGGCGCCACGGGTTCGTCACGGGCAGGGCGAGCTCGGGGTCGTCGAGCGACTGCAGCCAGACGATCTCCGCGTTCTCGCCGTGGGCGAGGAGCGTGTAGCGGCTGCCCCCAAGGCCGATCAGCCCGCTCGGGAACTCGACGACCGCGTCGTCGGGGATCTCGAGCGAGCCGAAGCGGCTGCTGTTCAGGTGCAAGACGCTCCTAGGCGACGAGCGCCATGAGCTCGGACTCGTCGACGAGCTGCTCGCGGAGGGTCTTCTTCATCTGGCCGTGGATCTGGCAGACGCGGCTCTCGGAGACACCGAGGACCTCGCCGATCTCGGCCAGCGTGAGGTTCTTGACGTAGAGCATCACCGCGACCTCGCGCTCGCGCTGGCTCAGCTGGGCGAAGGCCGCGCGGAAGCGCTCCTTGGCCTGCTGCTTGCCGGCGGCCAGCTCGGGGTCGAGGTCCGCGTCGGTCGAGGCGATCGTGTCGACCCGCTCGATCGAGGTGTCCTCGTCGGAGAGCACGAGCGTGTTGAGCGACGTCAGGTCGGACGTGGCGATCTCGTCGCGGCGCTTGCGCAGCTCGGCGACCGTCACGCCCATGGCGTCGGCCAGCTCGGCGGTCGTCGGACGGCGGCTGTGAAGAGCGGTGAACTCCTCGACGGCCTTGTCCATGTCGCGCTCCCAACGGCGGACCGAGCGCGGGGCCCAGTCCATGCGGCGCAGCTCGTCGAGCACGGCGCCGTGGATGCGGGTCCACGCGTACTGCTCGAGCGTCGCGCCCTTGCTCGGGTCGTAACGGTCGATCGACATGATGAGCGCCTCGAGGCCGCAGCTGATGAAGTCCTCGACCTCGCAGCGGGCCGGCATCTCGCGCACCTTGCGGTAGACGATGAACTTGACCAGCGGGGCGAAGGTCAGGATGAGCCGATCCCTCAGCGCCGGGTCGTTCGTCTCGCGGTACTTCTTCCACAGCGCGAGCGTCTGCTGGGCGGAGGGGCGGTTCTTGGAAGTGGTGGTGGAGGGCATCGCACACCCTGTATCGGGATTGCCGTCCGGTATGAACATCCCCGAAAGGCGTGATTTCCAGGTGTCCAATTGTCTAGACGCTCCATCCCCACTTTTGGGGAGGACCTGTCCAAATCGGCCGAAACACGGCCTCAACCTGTGAGAACATCGGCCGATCACCTGGCCAGCGGCACGGAGCCGCACCCGGACCATGGATGGGCCGGGCGTCAAAGCGAAGGGATTCGAATATGGGCTTCACCATCCCCCCGGAGGGGGCGTTCGGACGGGTTTACCGCCTCGATGACTTCCGCTCGGTGCTGCCGCCCGAGCAGCCGCCGGACGGCGATCAGGTCTGGGACCAGGTTGCCGCAGCCGCGCGGCTGTTCGGAACGCTGCGGGCCGCCGGGCTCAGCGTGCGCTTCGACGTCGAGGACGCCAGCCGGCCGCCGAGGGTGCTGATCACGGACCTCGAGGGACGCACCGTCCGCGAGATCCCGCCCGCGGTCGCCTGCGATCCGGAGGCGCTCGAGGCCGAGGCGCTCAGGCCGGCCGGCTGATCGCGCCGGCCTCCCCGGTGACACGGCCGATGACGGCCGCACCGGGGTGATGGGAGGCGAGCAGCGCCGCGGCATCGGCGGCCTGCTCTGACGGGACGACGGCGACGAAGCCGCAGCCCATGTTGAAGACCTCGTAGAGCTCCTCGTCCGACACGTCGCCCTCGCGCGCGATGAGCTCGAAGACCGGCGGGACCGGCAGCGGCGACTCGATCGCCCAGCCGACGCCGTCGTTGAGGCGCTGAAGATTGGACAGGCCGCCGCCGGTGATGTGGGCGAGGCCGCGCACGTCGATCGGCGAGTCGAGCAGGTCGAGCACCGCGCGCACGTAGATCACGGTCGGTTCGAGCAGGACGTCGGCGATGGTCCGCCCGCCCAGCTCCGGCGGCGTCGCGTCGTCGCCGAGCGGCTCGAGCACGCGGCGCGCCAGCGTGTAGCCGTTGGAGTGCAGCCCGCTCGAGGGGATGCCGACCAGGGCGTCGCCGGGGGCGATCCGCTCGCCGGTGACGATCGCGTCAAGCGCCACCGTGCCGAAGCACGACGCGCACAGGTCGAACCCGTGCGGCGACGGATGGCCGCGGATCAGCTCGGGGATGACCGCCAGCTCGCCGCCGGGAATCTCGACGCCGGCGGCCTCCGCGCCGACCTTCAGGCCGCGTGCGATCGCCTCCAGCGCCTGCGGATCGGGCTCCTCGACCGCCAGGTAGTCCAACAGCGCCAGCGGCCGCGCGCCGACGCAGACGATGTCGTTGACGTTCATCGCGACGCAGTCGATGCCGACCGTGTCGAGGCGGCCGGTCCGCTCGGCCACGACGATCTTCGAGCCGACGCCGTCGGTCGACAGCGCGATCCCGAGCTCGTCGGTGACCTTCAGGATCGCGGCGTAGTGGCCGCTGGCCAGCACCGAAGCGCTCGGGCGGCCGAGCTCGATCGTCTTGAGGACGCCCACCAGCGCGTCCACGCCGCGGTCGGAGGCGGCGATGTCCACGCCGGCCGCTGCGTAGGCCTCGTTGCTCACTGGTGCCATGCTGCCACACCCCATGGATGCGAGCGATATCCGCTGGTTCCACACGATCGACCTGGGCGGCGGCGTGGTGACCGCCGGCGAGGACGACTCCCCGCGCAAGCTGACGTGGCTGCACCTGCCCGCGGACCTGCGCGGCAAGACCGTGCTCGACGTCGGAGCCTGGGACGGGTTCTTCTCCTTCGAGTGCGAGCGGCGCGGAGCGGAGCGGGTCGTGGCCGTCGATCCGGAGTGCTGGAACCCGCCGGCCTGGGGCGATCGCGGCTGGGGGACGCGCCAGGGCTTCGACTTCGCCCGCGAGGCGCTGGGCTCGAACGTCGAGCCGGTGCAGCTTGGCTCGATCGACGAGATCGGCACGCTCGGGACGTTCGACGTCGTCCTGTTCCTCGGCGTCCTGTACCACCTGCCCGACCCGCTGCCGCTGCTCGAGAAGGTCAGCGCCGCCGCGCGCGAGCTGCTGGTCCTCGAGACCCACGCGGACCTGCAGGGCCTGCGCCGCCCCGCGATGGCCTACTACCCGGGCGCCGAGGTCGACGGCGACGAGTCGAACTGGTGGGGGCCCCAATCCGGCGCTGCTGCAGGCGCTGCTGCGCGGCCACGGGTTCGAGCGCGTCGACGTCGTCCACCGCGACCCGCTCGCGCGGCGCGTGGCCCGGGCGGTGCGCCGCGGCGGGCGCTACCGGATCGGTCAGGGCCGCGTCGTCGTCCACGCCGCCAGGGCGACGCGGTAGGCCGCGTAGGGCCACAGCGCGCGGTCGTCGCGCACGAGCGGCTTGGCCAGCAGCGTCGAGCCGAACGCCGCGGCGATGCCTCCCGCGAACGCGCGCCGGGCGTCGCGCGGCAGGCCGCGGCGGGCCAGCCGGACGCCCTTCAGCAGCGTCGCGCCCGCGATGACCGGCAGCGCAACGTGGCGCGAGAGCGCGTTGGCGTCAACGCGGGCGAAGCCGCGCAGGCGCGCGGCGGTCAGCGTCGCGCCGTTGCGCGAGACGCCGGGCACGAGCGCGCAGGCCTGTGCGACGCCGAGCACCAGCGCGTCGGCGAGGCCGGCGTCCTCGCGCGAGCGGTCGCTGGGGCCGGCGACGTCGGCGGCGAGCATCGCCGCGGCGCCGAGCGCCAGGCCGAACGCCATCGACCGCGGCGTGCCCAGCCGCCGCTCGATCGGGCGCTCGAGCAGCAGGCCGACGACCGCGGGCGGGACGAACGAGCCGGCGAGCAGGACGAGCCGCCGCCGGTCGAGGTCGCCCACCGCTTCGCCGACCTCGTCGCGCAGCGCGATCAGCAGCGCCGCGGCCGTCCCGGCGTGCAGCGCGACCTCGAAGCTCTTGCGCAGCTCGCCGTCGAGCTCCGCGTACTCCCAGCCCAGCAGCCACGGCACGAGCTCGGTGTGCGCCGAGCTCGACACCGGCAGCAGCTCGGCCGGGCCGTGAAGGGCCCCTAGGGCGAGCGCCTCACGCAGCTTCAGGCGCGCCACGGTTGCGCCACCAGCGCACCGCCAGATAGGCGAGCAGCAGCACGAGGCACACGACGATGAACACGTCGACGTAGCCGAGCGCGTGCCTCCACTTCGTCCAGTTGTGGCCGACCGCCTTGCCGATCAGCGTCCAGCCCGTGGCCATGACAGCGCCACCGATCAGCGTGGCCAGCGTGAACTTGCGCAGGCTCATCCGCACCGCGCCCGCCGGGTAGGAGATGTAGGTACGGATGAAGGGGAGGTTGCGGCCGATCGCGATGACCGGAGCGCCGCGGCGCTCGAACCAGGTGTGCGCGAGCTCGATCTTTGCCGGCGTGATGTGCAGCTTGCGGCCGTGGCGCTCGAGCAGCTCGTGGCCGCCCCACGCGCCGATGCCGTACGCGACCAGCGAACCGACGAGATCGCCGAGCGTGCCGATGATGATCACGCCCGCCAGCGTCAGGTGGTGCTCGCTGACGTCGAAGCCCGCGAAGAGCATGATCGCGGCCGCCGCGATGGGGATCCCGATCGCGTCGGCGAAGACCAGCAGGAACACGCCGCCCAGCCCGAGGTCACGGATGACGTGGGTCGCGAACGTGATCACCGAGTCGGTGACGGAGGCAGGGACGAGCATCTTGCGGCCCGCAGGCTACCTGGCACCTAGAATCTCTTGGCTATGCGCCGTCGGCTGACGCCGAAGGCGACACCCCTGCACCGGCACTCGATTCCTCAGCTGGTGATCGATGGGGTCCTGGTCGCCGCCGCCTACTTCCTCGCGTACCGCCTGCGGTTCGACTCGGGGATCCCTTCGCGCTACGCCGACCTGCGCGACACCACGCTGCCGTGGGTCGTCCCGCTGAGCCTCGTCGTCTTCGCGCTGTTCGGCCTCTACGGCAAGCACTGGCGCTACACGGCCCAGCGCGACTACGTCTCGATCCTCCAGGCCGTCTTCGTCGCGACCCTCGGCATCGTCGGCGTCGTCGCGGTCGTGCACCCGAAGACCGTGCCGTCCCCCACGGGCTGGGTGGGCCTGAACCTGCCGGCCGGCCTGTCGGCGCTCTACCTGCTGCTGATGCTGCTGCTGGTCGGCGGCGCGCGGTTCGTCGCGCGCGGCATCCACGACCGCCCGCTGCGCGGCTTCAAGCCGGCCAAGGACGCGCGCCGGATTCTGATCGTCGGCGCCGGCAACGGCGGGCAGCTCGTGCTGCGCGAGATCCTGCGCAACCCGCAGCTGCGGCTCAACCCGGTCGGCTTCGTCGACGACGATCCGCTCAAGCACGGGCTGCGCTTCGACGGCGTCCGCGTGCTCGGCGGCAACGACGACCTGCACCGGATCCTCGACGAGGCCGAGCCCGACGAGATCACGATCGCGATCCCGTCGGCGTCCGGCCAGGTGCGCGCGCGGATCGTCCGCGCGGGCCGCGAGCGCGGGATTCCGGTCCGCACGCTGCCGACGGTCTTCGAGCTGCTCCAGCGCTCCGGCGACGTCGTGCGCCAGGTGCGCGAGGTGCAGGTCGAGGACATCCTCGGCCGCGAGCCGGTGCGGATGGAGATCGACCGCGTCGGCGCTTACCTCAACAACGAGGTCGTGATGGTCACCGGCGCCGGCGGCTCGATCGGCTCGGAGCTCTGCCGCCAGATCGCGCGCGTCGCGCCGCGGCGGCTGATCCTGGTCGACCACGCGGAGGACAACCTCTTCGAGATCGTCCGCGAGCTCGAGGACGACCGCCACGTCCACCGCTCGCTGCTCGTGCCGGTGCTCGCCGACTGCAAGGAGTCGCAGCGG
>Ga0207657_10002345_pt1 | contig 20523 bp, 13 predicted proteins | sample KBSC33metaG_FD_184316 | JGI IMG/M metagenome (GOLD analysis project Ga0207657, IMG submission 184316) | Corn rhizosphere microbial communities from Kellogg Biological Station, Michigan, USA - KBS C3-3 metaG (SPAdes) (version 2) | ecosystem: Host-associated > Plants > Roots > Rhizosphere > Soil ... | reverse complement strand
GTGACCCCTTCTTCCTTTCGGCGGCGGTTATCTATGACTTGGGCCTGCCCGACGCGTCGGTCCAAAAAGTAAACCAGACCTTCAGCGCGATGACGGGAGCATTTAGCCAATACGACCAGGTTTCCGTATATACCTACAGCACGGCAGTCACCCGTGTCAGCGAGTTCACCCCGCCCAATCAGAGATTGACCACCGTACTCAACAGTCTGAAGGTGAATCGCGGGCAAAACAACGGAGTGCCGGTGCTCTCGGGCCCGCTAGCGGGAGGCCCTACAATCAATGGAATGCCCGCGTCCGGCGGACCTGTGCCGGTAAATACCCCCACCAAGCAGGCGCACGTACTTAACGATGCAATCCTGAGAGCTGCGCTGGATCTTAGCAAACAGGACCGTACACGACGCAAAGTGATTTTCATCGTTAGTGACGGCAAGGAGCAGGGCAGCACGGCCAGCTACGCGGATACATTGAAGGTACTGCTGCAGAACGAAATTTCGGTTTACGCGGTAGCGACTGACTCATCCGCCCTGCCCGTCTATAGGCAGCTCAACAAACTGCATCTGCCTCGACAGGGTTATGACAACCTGTTGCCCCGCTATGCTGCCGCGACGGGTGGCGAGGTGTACACAGAGTTCTCACAGAACGCCATTGAGCGCGCTTACGCCAGCGCCATGGGGGACGCTCGCAATCAGTACACCCTTGGGTACATGACCAAAGCCGCGCCTTCCAGTACCTATCGCGAGATTGAGGTGAAAGTTGATGTACCCAGTCTCGACGTGCGCGCGAAGTACGGCTACTACCCTCTGCCGCCCGGCCGCTAGTCGCTTCCCCAATTCAACTCGGTGGCCCCATTAGTAACCTCGCGGAAGGTGCCGGATTCCGTGCGCATGTGGTATAAAACCAATCAGTTAGAAACCACTGCAAAATTTGCGTCAGCGCTGCCATCGTTGGGCGGAGTTGGCCGTAAGTCCTGAGGGAAAGTTTGAGTTTCATAAATTTCGCAGCCCGCGAGATCAACTGCAAGATCGTCTATTACGGCGCTGGGCTTGGTGGTAAAACCACCAATTTGCAGCACATTTACCAGAAGACGGCCGAGCAGCAAAAGGGCAAGATGATCTCGCTGGCCACGGAAACGGAACGTACCCTCTTCTTTGATTTCCTTCCGCTGGACTTGGGCACGGTGCGCGGCTTCAAGACCCGCATGCACCTCTACACCGTACCTGGGCAGGTTTTCTATGACGCCAGCCGAAAACTGATCCTACGGGGTGTCGACGGGATTGTTTTTGTCGCCGACTCGCAAGAAGAGCGCATGGATGCCAACCTCGAGGCCATGGACAACTTGATGGCCAACTTGCAGGAGCACGGCTACAACTTCGAGAAAATCCCCTACGTGCTGCAACTCAACAAGCGCGACTTGCCCAACATCCTCCCCGTCGACAAACTAAAGCAGGAATTGCAAAAAAAGAATGAACCCGTGATTGAATCCATTGCCTTCCAGGGTCAAGGCGTGTTCGAAACGTTGAAGGAAATCGCGCGCCAGGTACTCATTGAACTGAAACAAGGTGGATAGAAAACGGCTGTCGGCATGCGGCTTTAGTCACCTCACTTGGATCTTCACGCTATTTGCCTTTTCCTGGTTTCCCCTCACGCACGTAAGCTGCGCTCCTTTGGAGCCCAACTTGAGCGCTCGACGCTCCTCTTCGTTATATCAAGCAATTTTACGAAAGTCGTTTCCGCCGAGGGCAGGAGTCCGGGTTTCCAGCAATTCCGAATAGGAGCAAAAGATGAGGTCACTGCAACCAGTGAAAAAGACTTGGATGGATCGATAGGCTGCGCTCCTGGCCGACAACATTGGCGGGAAGCTATAACTCAGGACTCCATCATTGTCTCAATTGAAAAGGGTGCCGACGTTCGGCACCCTTTCTTCTGAGAGCTCAGAACCCGCTATTTGTTTTCCGGCTGACTGGCACCGAATTCCCGGCGGTTCGCTACAGTTCGAGCAGCTCGGGCGGAGGCGGCTGGAACCGCCGCTGCCCCGTAGCGCTCGAGCAGTACCGGAACCATCGCGCCTTCGGCTTCCTTGATAAAGGTCAACTTGCCCTCTGGCGTGAGATCCACTCGAACAAAGTCACCTAACTTGACCTGTCCGGTTGCAACCAGGTTCGCCAACGGGAATACCAGGTTTTTCTCGATCGAACGCTTTAAGTGACGAGCTCCGTACTTGGGATCCGTACCCTCGTGCAAGAGGAGGGTCTTCACTTTGGGAGTGCAGGTAAACACAAACTGGTTCGCCCCCGCAGCCATCAGGATGCGCTGCTGCACCATTCCGAGCTCGATTTCGAGTATTTGCTGCAGGTGCTCGGGACGCAGTGTCTTGAAGACCACTGCCTTGTCGATGCGGTTCATGAACTCGGGCGTGAATTTCCGGCGAGCCGCCTCCACAGCGGTACGACTGATCTTGTCATCCAGGGCTGCGTCGACTTCAATCCTTTCGGGAGCGAAGCCCAGACCACCCTGCACCAGGTTGCTCATTTCGCCTGCACCCAGGTTCGACGTCATGATGATGATGCACTGCGAGAGGTCCACACGGCGATTGTCACCTAACGTGAGCGTGGCTTTGTCGAGGATGCCGAGTAGCAACTGCCACAGCGAGTCGGAAGCCTTCTCGATTTCGTCAAACAGCAGAATCGAGAGTTTCAGCTTATCCGTGTGCCACTGATTTAGAGCTTCCTGCGTAAGCAGGGGATGAGTTTCGCGGTGACCCAGGTATCCCGGAGGCGAACCGATCAGTTTCGCGATTTCATGAGAGTGCTGGAACTCGGCACAATCGATCTTGATGCACGCGCGCGCATCACCGAAGAGCGCTTCGGCCATTGATTCGACGACTCGGGTTTTCCCTGAGCCAGTGGGGCCAAGAAACAGTAGATTGCCCACGGGCCGTCCGGGAGGATTCAATCCCGCAAGAAACATCTGGTAAATTTCGACCACCTTCTCGACGGCCTGGTCCTGGCCAACGATTTTGCGGCGAATGGCATTCTCGAATTCTTTAGCGTCGCTACTGCGGCGATTGGGATCGAGTGTAGTGCAAAGTCCGGTTTTCATAGGGTCTGGCCGCTCTCTTGCCTTTCTTGGGCCGTTTTCCTCACCTGATAGACTTGCCGCCTTACCGCATCGGCCACAGCGACAAATTTTGTCATTGTCGCTCTATCCTGCTGTAGTGCAAATGGCTGGCCATCCTCAGATGTTCTGCCCAATCCTTACTTTCTATCTTCTTAGATGCCCCACGTTGTTCGCCGGGTACAACGGGCTGCTCCGGCAGAGACCCGTAAAAGAGAAATAATTTGCTGTATCCGGGAAGTTTTCTGGTGCACGCCTGTGCCATGGCAAGTGGTTATCCGCACCGCTAAGCTGCTGTGCGGGCTAGGTCCGAAGTAACTAACAGCGGGAAACCGGAGCGGAATATTATCCATCTGATTAGGTTTTCAGGAGCTAACTTGCGCCGCACTGGGATCGCGTCAACCGCGCTGTTTGCAGTCTTATTGCTCACCTTCCTGGGTTATTGGATGGGGAAGGCGACGACATCGGCTAAAGCCGAAGCACCCGGGCAGTCTTCGTCCGCTGCAGCCGCCACCTCCAGCAACTCATCGCTTATGCCAGTCGCACCTCCAGGGACAGCCATCTATAGCGCCAAAAGAGGCGAAAGTATCCCTATCATCGCGCGGCATCACCTGTCCAAGACTTCCTACTTGACCTCGGCTGAATTGGCGGCAGCCATCCGCAGTGCCAACAACAAGGGATCCGCTAACAGCGTCAAGGCGGGCGACGCAATCATCATTCCCGGGATCTTGGATACTCCAATTGTCGAGAAGCCAGTTCCTGTGCGCTCGGATTTCGAAGTGCGAGCCTTGTACCTGACCGGAGTCATGGCGGGAAGCGATCACGGATTACGAATCATTCGCCGATGGAGAGAGCTCGGCGGCAATGCGGTGGTTTTCGATATCAAGGATAGTGATGGAATTCTGAACATTCCCTTCGAGCACCCGCTTGCCGTGCAGAAACGCCGTCCCGTAATTCCAGACCTGCCCAAGTTCGTGCATTTTCTTCATGCGCAAAACATGCATGCCATAGCCCGCATCGCTATATTCCGCGACGAGCACTTGGTGCTTACGCATCCTGAGTTGGCAGTCCAGTCGCGCCGTACGGGTCAACCCTGGAAAGAAAACGGCAAACTGGTCTGGACCGATCCTTCACAGCCCAAAGTTCAGGAATTCGACATCGCTCTAGCCAAGTCCGTAGCCCAATCGGGAGCAGATGAAGTTCAGTTCGACTATGTACGATTTCCCGCAGAAGGGGACCAGAAAGATGCCAGCTTCGTTTATCAGAAGGAGCACCCAGCCTGGCACCGCACGGACGTGATCACCGACTTCCTCAAGAAGGCGTACGCAGAAGTGCATGCACGGGGAGTGCTGCTTTCGCTCGACGTCTTCGGCGTTATGGCCTGGCAACGGTCCGTTGACCTGTCGCACACTGGACAAGACATCCCTAACATGGCTCGGTATTGCGATGTGCTCTCGCCCATGATTTACCCCTCACACTTTTTCGGCATGGATGGCTACGCGCACCCCGGGGATGCACCCGAACACTTCATTGGAGAATCGATGGAGCGGTTCCACTTGATTACCAAGGACACCGGCGTCGTGTTGCGGCCGTGGCTGCAGGCCTTTGCCTGGCGTACGAAAACTTATTCACCGAAATACATCCAGGTACAAGTGGAAGCCTCGAACAAGAAAGGCGGTATTGGTTTTCTGTTCTGGAACGCCAACAACAACTACACCAAACCATATGAAGCCATGCCCGCCATGCGAGCAGCCAAGCTCATTCGCGGTGACGAAGTAGCCGGGAGCACTCCAACACCGGTTTCCGGCGGCGTTAAGCTGGTGAGTGCGCCTGCGCGCTAAAGTCTGCCGGCGAGGCACACCAAAGCAGTGGAGAAAGACAGTTGAGAGTTGGTCACTGGACAACGCCCGCTTTTACATACGAGAGCGGATCATTTGCCGGCCCCGGTCGCGCCATTTCCCGCCTCTGAGCTGCGTTGGCTGTCAGCAACGATCTCAACTGACGATTTTTGTCATCTGCCCACCTTTTTCCATCCTGAAAAGCCTGCTTTGCATCCCATGAGGTCGGGTATAATTGCACGTAATTTGTTACGTGCCCTGCCCCGCCTTTAAGCTCAATTCTCTGCAAGGAGCGCTCATGGCAATCGAAAAGACGGAAAAAATCTGGCACAACGGCAAGCTGATTCCCTGGGACGATGCCTGTATTCATGTGATGTCGCACGTGGTGAATTACGGGTCATCGGTATTCGAGGGCATCCGCTGCTACGCGCTCCCCAGCGGACCCGCTATTTTCCGGGCTCAGGAACATATTCAGCGCCTTTTGGACTCAGCAAAAATCTATCGTATTGAGACTGACTTCACGCGAGATGAAATTGTCTCTGGCATGGTCGAGACCATCTCGGTGAACGGAGTATGGCCTTGCTATATCCGGCCGATTATCCTGCGCGGCTATGGACAGGCGGGTGTGAATCCTTTCAATTCGCCCACTGAGGTCTACATCGCGAATTATCCCTGGGGAAAATACCTGGGTTCCGATGCAGAACAAGGGGTCGACATCTGCATTTCCTCCTGGACGCGCATTGCCCCAAACACACTGCCCGCGATGGCGAAGTCGGGTGCGAACTACATGAACTCGCAGCTGATCAAAATGGAAGCGATCGTAAACGGTTACGCGGAAGGAATCGCACTCGACACCAACGGTTACGTGAGCGAAGGTTCGGGGGAAAACGTATTTGTGGTGCGCAATGGTGTGCTGCAAACCGCGCCTCTTGGTAACTCGGTGCTTCCGGGTATCACGCGCGATTCCATCTTAACCATTGCTCGCGATTTGGGCATTCCAGTCGTTGAACAAGGCATTCCGCGGGAGATGCTCTATATTGCGGAAGAAGCTTTCTTCACAGGCACAGCCGCAGAAGTGACCCCGATCCGCTCGGTAGACAAGATCATGGTGGGCAAGGGCACCATCGGCGCCATCACGAAGCGAATTCAGAAGGAATTTTATGGAATCGTCACAGGAGAAAGGGCCGATCGCTTCAGCTGGCTCACTCCTGTACCCGTGAACAACAAACAGCCGGTTACGGTCTAGTTCGTGTAGGACGGGCGTATCGCCCATCCGCTCATCAGAGCTCGAAACCGTAATCAGAAACATATGTCGGAAGTTCGGGGCGCTCCCAAAGCGTCCCCTTAGTTTTCCAGTTGTAAGTAACCACACAAGGAGAGTCTATGGCGACAGCACAACAAGGTCCAACCCCGGAGTTTGCTCTTGGCATGCGCGAAATGATGCTCGACGGCATCGCTCGTGAAGTGGAAATCACCAAGAAAGTTCTGGCTGCGGTTCCCGACGACAAGGCTGACTACCGTCCCGATCCTCATGCGCGTACTGCGCGGGAACTCGCCTTGCACATTGCTAACGTGGACGTCTGGTTCCTCAACAGTATTGCTGATTCCAAGTTTGGAGAGGAGTCTGAACACAAACCCCAAACCACTGCTGAGCTAGTCGAGTGGTATGACCGAAACATGAAGCGCGGTATCGAGCGGGTGCGGGCGCTTAGTGCCCAGCAGTTGAGCGCCCCTTTGGATTTCATGGGCGCATTTAACCTTCCCGCAGTGGCATACCTCGGCTTTTTGAATAATCACAGTATCCATCACCGCGGAGAGCTGGCTACTTACCTTCGCCCGATGGGCTCCAAGTGTCCGTCCATCTATGGCGGCAGTTATGACGAGCCCTGGCAGGCTGCACAAGCTCAGGACGAAACCGCCGCTTAGCTCCTCAGGTTTTCGATCAGCCGCCCTCAATGGGCGGCTTTTTTGTTGGTCTTGGTTTTTTACTCGTCACAGATATCAGTGCCAGATGTTGGGGCCACGGGTCTCACTACTCGGGTCGCCACAACGGTTGAAACATCAAGGCTAAGGCCAACACCGAAGACCACCCTCCTGAGAGTAATAGCTGATAGCTGGCCATTACTAAGGTCATCTTGGGTCATCTCTCGTTTCAGAGCATGATACGAGTTGGTCCTAGGGGAACGTGTGCGATGAACATTGATGATCTGCTGCGTATTGCCATGGAGCGGCGCGCTTCCGACTTGCACTTGAAGGTGGGTAACTATCCCCACCTGCGCATCGATGGCGAACTGGCGCCACTTACCGATCAACCGCGTGTCAGCGCCGAAGATATGTTGACTATGGCTTTCAGCATGATGTCAGCTCGCCAGAAGCAAAAATTTAAAGAGACCACAGAAATTGATATGGCGTACGGCGTTGCCGGATTGGGGCGCTTCCGTGTCAACGTTTTCCAGCAGCGCGGCAACGTGGGACTGGTGCTCCGCGTTATTCCCACCAAGATTCGCGCTCTCGATGAACTCTATCTTCCCAAGGTGGTTGAGCAGATTTGCGATATGCCTCGTGGACTCGTGCTGGTAACAGGCGTCACGGGCTCTGGTAAATCGACAACTTTGGCCGCCATGGTTGATCGCATCAACTCCATGCGGGCCGAGCACATCATCACCATTGAGGATCCGATCGAATTTCTGCATCGCGACAAGAAGGGATACGTCAATCAACGCGAGGTGGAAGTTGATACACCAAACTTTTCGGCGGCGCTGCGCGCTTCGTTGCGTCAAGATCCCGACGTGATTCTGGTCGGCGAAATGCGAGACCTGGAAACTATCGGCACAGCCATTCACGCCGCAGAAACCGGTCACATGGTGTTCTCGACCTTGCACACCCTGGACGCGGTGGAAACCATCAACCGCATCATCGCTGTCTTTCCACCGCCGGAGCAGAAGCAGATCCGGTTGCAATTGGCCGCAGTGTTGCGTGCGATCGTCAGCCAACGACTGGTGAAACGCTGCGAGGCAGAAGGCCGAGTGCCCGCGGTGGAAGTCATGATCAACACAGCTTTCATTCGGGAATGTATTCTCGTTCCGGAAAAGACTCGATCGGTGCGCGACGCGATTGCTGCCGGCACATCGCAATATGGCATGCAGACCTTTGACCAGTCGCTTTGGGATTTGTTCCAGGCAGGCCTGATCAATTACGAAACCGCACTCGAGAACGCCTCCAACGCAGACGATTTCAAGTTGCGTATGCAAGGTATTGCCTCGACAGCGGACATTTCGCGGCAGTCCATGCAGACCTCCGGCTACGGACGCTAGAGGCTGCTTAGCTCATTGCGGCGCGGACATTCTGTCCGCGCCTTTTTGTTTCCCCGCAGGTGCGGTGACACGGAGAATTGTTATTTTCTGATTGTTGATCGCTGATGGCTCGTTGAAGAACCCGGTGGGCCCGAGCTTCCCCAATCAGCAATCAAAAATCAACAATCAGAAATTTCTCGTTTCGTGCTTTCGGCACGAAATTGCGGTAAGGTCTAGCCATGCCGTTCGGCCGTCCCAGGCAGAAGACGTACACGGAAGAAGAGCTCTACAGTTACGCTCTGAAATCCCTTGCCAGCCGCATGCGTTCCGTTGCCGAACTGAAGCGTGCCTTACGCCGACGTGTAGAAGCCGATACCGAACTCGGCGAGACTCTCGTCGAACTGGTGATCCGGAAACTGAAAGACCAGGGCTACTTGAATGACTCGCAGTACGCCTCTGCCTATTCCTCGTTCCGACGCGATAACGAGAAGTTCGGGCGAATGCGCGTCATCACCGACTTGAAAGCGAAGGGCGTCCACGGCGACGTGATCGACAAGGCAGTAAGCTCCGTGTATGAAGAGGTCAATGAGGAAGGTCAGGCGCGGGCTTACCTACGTCGCAAACGTCTGCAAAAACCCACGAATCAGAAAGAAGCTGCCCGTGTCTTCCGCAGCCTTATGCGCGCAGGCTTCGGCAGCAGGACTATATTCGCCATCCTAAAAAAGTGGGAGGTCGATGAAGAAACGATCAGCGCCTTAGAAAGCGAAGGATCAATCGCACAGGATCCCGAGGAACGTGGATAAAACACGCAACCAAGCGCGCTTCTCTGTTCGGTCTGTGGTTTTCATTTAGAATTGAAGCTCATGCCCACAGGTTCCCAGGTCCGCCGCATGTTTCTGGACTACTTCGTCCAGCATCGCCACAAAGAGGTGCATTCCTCGTCGCTCGTCCCGGCGAATGATCCCACACTGCTCTTCACCAATGCTGGGATGAATCAGTTTAAAGACGTGTTTCTCGGAGTCGAGAAGCGCGATTACTCGCGGGCGACCACATCGCAGAAATGCGTGCGTGCGGGTGGAAAGCACAACGATCTCGAAAATGTAGGCTTCACTAACCGTCACCACACGTTCTTCGAGATGCTCGGCAACTTCTCATTTGGCGACTACTTCAAGAAAGACGCCATTGCCTATGCCTGGGAACTGGTCACGTCGCCACAGTGGTTCGCCATCCCGAAGGACAAGCTGTTCGTAACCATCTTCCGAGGCGAAGGCGCCGTGCCCCGTGATTCGGAAGCCTATGATCTCTGGCTGGCCCAGGGCGTTGCTAAAGAACGCATTTACGAATTCGGCAGCAAAGAAAACTTTTGGCAGATGGGCGACAGCGGCCCTTGCGGTCCGTGCAGCGAGATTCATTACGACATGGGACCGATCGCATCGGATGAGGGCCACATCGATTGCCAGTTCGGTTGCGAATGCGGACGCTACGTCGAGATATGGAACCTGGTGTTCATGCAGTTCGATCGCGACGTCAGCGGAAAACTGACACCGCTCCCCAAGCCCTCCATCGATACGGGCGCAGGCCTTGAGCGCGTCACAGCGGTGTTGCAGGGCGTGATCTCGAACTATGACACGGATTTATTCACCCCCTTAATCAAACGTGCTGCGGAGTTGACGGGCGCCCCCGTCGCGAGCATTCTCAAGCCTCACGTAGGGGCGGACGCCCCCGTCTGCACAGCCGAGCACAGCTCGGCAACCCACAAATCGGCCGCTTCCCTTCGCGTTATCGCCGATCACTCACGCGCAGCGACATTTCTGATCTCAGACGGCGTGCTGCCCTCCAACGAGGGTCGCGGATACGTTCTCCGCAAGATCATTCGTCGCGCCATCACGCACGGACGCCTGCTGGGGCAGACCGAGCCGTTTCTCTCCCAAATGGTCTTTGCCGTTCGTGACTTGATGAAGGACGCCTACCCGGAACTGAAGGAAACAGCGGATCGGGTTTCGAAAGCTGTGCTGGCAGAGGAAATCCGCTTCGCCCACACACTCGATCTGGGCCTGAAAAAACTGGAAGATGATCTCCAACCGCTCGTGGCAGGCTCTCGCAAAGACCCTTCGGTTAAGGCAGTCTACGCTGGCGAGAAAGCCTTTAAACTTTACGACACCTTTGGCATGCCGCTCGATTTCATGCAAGATGCGGCCCGTGACCAGGGCATCGAATTTGATCAAGCCGGTTTCGACCGTGCCATGACCGAGCAGCGCGAGCGCGCTCGCGCCTCCTGGAAAGGTGCCGCCAAGCAGACCGCCAATCCCGCCTATCAGAAGTTGCCAACATCGGTGTTCGAAGGCTACCGGCAGACGCGATCCGACAGTTGCGAAGTGCTGGCGATCATGAAAGGCGGCCAGGGTGTTCAGGAACTCAAACCCGGAGAGGAAGGCGAAGTCATTCTCGACCATACGCCTTTCTACGCTGAGGCGGGCGGTCAGGTCGGCGATCGAGGATGGCTCTACTCTGACGATCACAACACCGTCGTCGCTGACGTGACCGGCTGTTACTACCCCGTCCAGGGTGTGCGGGCGCACAAGGTGATGGCGAAGCAGCGGGTTCGTATTGGGGACAAGGTGGATGCCATCGTGGACACCGGCTTTCGCGAAGCCACCATGCGCAATCACACCGCAACGCATCTCTTGCATGCCGGTCTGCGCGAAGTGCTGGGCAAGCACGTGAAGCAGGCAGGATCGCTGGTTGCGCCGGGGCATTTGCGCTTCGACTTCTCACATTTCACCGCCGTCGAAGACGAAGAGTTGCAGGACATCGAGGACATCATCAACAAGGAAGTTCTGCGCAACGAGCAAGTAGAAGTTATCCCTGATGTTCCCATCGACGTTGCTGTCAGCGAATACAAAGCCATGGCTCTTTTCGGAGAAAAGTATGGCGACCGCGTGCGCGTCATCAAAATTGGCGATTTCTCAACCGAACTTTGCGGGGGCACGCATACCGGGGCTACTGGCGAAATCGGGTTGATCAAGATCCTCAAGGAAGGCAGTGTGTCGTCAGGCGTGCGCCGGGTGGAAGCCATCACTGGTGAAGGCTCATTGCAGCACTTTCGCAAAGATCATCAACTGGAAAACGTTGTGGCCAGTCTGGCCGCGCATTCCGAGGCCACGAATCCAGCGGATGCTCTTAAGCAGGAGATCGAAAAACGCGAAGCCGAGATTCGCCGCCTGCAAAAAGAGCTCGACCACGCCCGCATGAAGTCGGCGTCCTCGTCCGTCGCTGCGGTGAGCGAAAAGATCAAAGAAGTGCACGGAATCAAAGTTCTCGCACACCGGGTGGATAATCTTGAGCGTCCGCAGATGCGCACGCTCGTCGATCAACTGCGCGACAAGGTGGGCTCGGGGGTAGTTGTGCTCGGCTCAGCCTCAAATGGCAATGTCGCGCTGATCGCTGCTGTCACCAAAGATCTGACCAGCCGCATCCAAGCGGGGAAAATAATCGGTCCGGTAGCTCAAAAGGTCGGAGGTAAGGGTGGCGGCCGTCCCGACATGGCCGAGGCCGGCGGCAAGGATCCCGGAGCTCTGGATGCCGCACTCGAGCAAACCTACGGGGTAGTAGAGTCGCTGCTGAAATAGGGAAAACCTCCTGTTCTCCCTCCTCATTTGCATACGTGAGACTCATTGAAAGTTCTCAGCGTATACTTAGCTAACTTCTGGGGCTGGCCAGCGTACCCTCTACGGAGGCCGTGTGGACGAGAGTCGTATCCGCTTCATCTCACATCAGGGCAAACGGATTCTTCTGGCCGACGTCTCTCATTGTTCGGCGGCTGAACTCGAACGCCTGGCAGCGCTTGTGCCAGAATACGTCACTTCGGAACCCAAGGGATCAGTACTTCTCTTGGCCGACTTCACCGGAACGGAATTCGATCATGATTCGGCGATGCGGCTGAAGGAAAGTACAGTGTTCGATCGTCCCCATCTGAAACGTTCCGCGTGGGTGGGCGTGGACAGCATGCCTCGCGTCTTTTACCAGAACATCAAGAGCTTCTCCCAGCGCGACCTCCCCACTTTCAAGACGCGCGAAGAAGCCATGGATTGGCTGGTTAAAGACTAAGCAGCAGACTTGCCAGTATCGATGCCGACGCAAACCAGCAATGCGGGCAATGGCCATCCCTAAAGAGAATCAGGAGCGACGAACCCGAATTGTTCTGTGTCATTGCCTGTGAGGCCTTTGCTCTTTTTCAGCTTCTCCATTTCAGCGTCACTAATCCATTCATCGGATGTCGAAACTCGCTGCCTGTTCGCCGAGCATCGAGAAGCGCCTGTTTCAGCTGGAAGTACCATTTGGCAGGACGATCAGCGTCGTCGATCAGCATGAGGTGCGGGTTGTAACGCAGCCCTTCGCTCTGCATCTCCATTGTGCGGCGGTCCTGCTCGACGAATTTGGCAAAGACGTATTTCAACAACTCCGGCCCTAAGGGCAGCCAGCGAAAAATGTTCCAGCAGGCGACCACGTCGATGCGGCAATGCATGCGGGTGATAGGGGTTACCGTGGTCAAACTCGAAAACCAGTACTTCCCTGCCCGGATCGTCTCCACACGCAGGTTGGGTAGAACGAAATCAATGGTGGTAGTGATCGAATCGGCCTTCGCATAGAGGCGCAGCAACTTGTAGGGCGCACTGTTGGAGGAGGGAGTGTGTGCGCTCATTCGAAATCCGTAAGGAATGGGTTCGAATGCCTTCTGCTTTTCGTGAATGCTATGCCGGCTCCGCCACCACCAGGCCTGATGAACGAAAGGGCCGTGCGCCGGATCCATGAGGCCGATGATTCCGTGGTCTACGCTGACCGGCATCTCTGCTGTCAGATACGCAGTCTTGTACTTTTCATCGCACGTGGGTACTCGCGGAACGGAAACAGATGCGTCATTGCGCCGGGTGAAGCCTGCTCCGCTCGGTGGAGCTTCCGGAACGAATACCCAGATGTACTCATCATGCTCCTCGCATGCGAAGCTCCCGGCATAAATACGATCGACCTTTAACTTCTGATCTGAAGTAAGGGAGGGAATGAGCTGGCATTGGCCGGTATGCGCTTCAAATTTCCAGCCGTGGTAGTTGCACTCAACCTGCTGACCATCGAACCAGCCGCAGGAGAGCGGCATGCCGCGATGCGGGCAGGCATCGCGCAGCGCAAACGGGCGCCCTTGATTGTCACGGCCGATAACTAAGGGGATTTCCAGCAGCGTGGTTTTGAGCAGCTTTCTGCGCCTCAGCCGATCGCTGGGCATGGCTCGATACCAGAAACCGAACAGCATTAGCGAGTCCGGCGTTTGACGATCGAGTGAATCAGTTATTGATTCCACGGTTGAATCGAATGATAAATCAAGGGCACTGTGGCGACCGCGGGCTCGCTAATTACGATCTACCCTTTGCATACGCTCCCGCAACTTGTCATTCCTCTACCCCTTTGCCCTCCCTGCGGCCCGTGCGGCCCTCCCCCTCTCATCCGTGTTCACCCTTGTCATTCCTGCATGCCTTCATCGGGAGGCGACATAAGACATTCCCCAGCATGAAACATCGCTTGCCGGTCTGACTGCCAGCTAGTGTGGCTCGGTAACCATTACTACTCTCGCTGGCCTCTGCACTATGATCCGCGTTTTCAGATACTTACGATTGTTACTACGGTGGTTCTATGAACCTCGGATAGATTGTTCCCCCGCCCCAATCGACCTATAATTGCAGCACTCTGGTTTGTTCTCCGTCAGGTTCCGGGTAGGCACGGCGGAAGTGTATTTCTCTGCCTCGAGCAAATAACCCGGACATGCGAAAGCGCCTGCAACTCGCCCTGATGGTCACACCCGTAATCGCGACCTTCCTTTCCTTGACCACGCAACCTGTGCAGGCTGCAGATGATGCCGGAGTACTCACCGCTACCACCGACGAGTTTGGCCGCCGTATCTGGGTCAACGAATCGGTCGCGGCGCCAAAGGTGAACCGGGCCACAAATTCCGCTCCCAGTGGCCGGCAACTTGTTTACTGGAGTTCCGCAGACCGCCGCTGGAAGCCGGTTCCGCACGCGAGTATGCAGGCGGCGCGATCGGCTGCCGCGGAAGTGAATCAGATACTGGAAGGCTCTGGCCAGAAGACAAATCGTTCCGCTAGCCCGAGCTACATCCGTAATCAAAGCTTCACTCCCGAACAGGTGGACGCTGCCATTGAACAAGCGGCAGCCCGGCACAATCTGGATCCCAATCTGGTGCGTGCAGTCATCAAGGTGGAATCCAACTTCAATCCCAATGCGGTATCCCGGAAGGGCGCCATGGGACTGATGCAGTTGATGCCAAGCACCGCACGGCAGCTGAACGTTAGCAATCCTTTCGATCCCGCGCAGAACGTGGATGCCGGCGTACGTCACCTGAAGAAGTTGCTGGCGAATTATGGTGGCGACGTGAAGCTGACCCTTGCAGCCTATAACGCAGGCGAGGGTGCGGTGGCGCGCAGCGCCGGAATCCCACATTTTGCCGAAACCCGCAACTATGTACGGCGGATCACCGACCTCTACTACAGCGGCGGATCGGGAGCACCCATCCTGGGCAGCCCGGTACATGAACCGGTGCGGGTCAAGCGGGATGACAGGGGCGTACTCTACATCAGCAACACCGACTGATGGTCGGCGCATCTTTCTAATGGTAGCTTTGACTAGGTAGCGCGATACGGGTTATCCCAATTGAAGAGAAGTGATCGAAGCCATCGTTTGATGCGTTTAAGCGCGCTCTTGTTTCTGCTCGCCGTCCCGACGCTTCCCGCCCACTCTCGGAATATGCACGGCGATGCGTGGGCGCGGGAGAAGTTTTCGGCTGCGGAGCGCATGAGAGAAGCGCTGAACGGGCGACCCTCTGCGGAGCGCACGAGACGTGACTACCAACGTGTCATAGATGGCTACCGGCGTGTTTATTTCGGTTGTCCAACCGCCAGCAAAGCTGATCCCAGCGTAGTGGCTGTGGCTGAATTGCAAGTCGAGATGGGACGGCGCTTCAACGACGACGATATTCTTCGTTCCGCGGTCAAACAACTGGAATTCCTGCGCCGCGAATATCCGGGTAGCAAGTATCGTTTTGATGCCCTTTTTACCATTGGGCAAATCTACAAAGAAGATCTGGATGATGCCGCCAAGGCGCGCAGCACGTTCCAGGACTTCCTGCGACGATATCCTCGAAACCGGCTGGCGGACGATGCTCAATCAGCTATAGCTGAACTCGATCGCGCGGCCGATTCGGCTAAACAAGCAGATGCAAGGAAAGAGAAAGCGAAACCAGTTAACCGCGCGAAGAATTCTGGCCCTTTGGAGAGTGATGAGGATTCGAACGACACTCAAGGAAGATCCGAAAAGCGCAATCGCTACGCGCGCGTTACTGGAGTGCGGCACTGGTCGACCCCAGACTATACGCGGGTCGCCATCGACGTGGAACAGGACATCAAGTTTGGCTCAGAGCGTCTCGAGCACCCGGAGCGTATTTTCTTCGACCTTCGAGACACCAAATTGGCGTCCACCTTGATAGGCAAGAGCTTCGACGTGGAAGATGGGTTTCTGAAAAAAATTCGAGTGGCGCAGTTCCAGCCGGGACGCACCCGTATTGTCCTGGAAGTGGCCGATGCCTCGGAATATAGCGCCTTCCTTCTGCCGAACCCGTCGCGGCTCATCATCGACATCCATGGCAAGGGGTCAGCGAAGGCGGTTGCAAAAGACGAGGCGCTTGCCAAGGCAGAAGCAAGCAAGGTCGCGAAGAAGGAAGCAGTCACTAACGAGTGCGATGACAGCGACGATCTTAACTCGTGTGGTGGCGTGGTCCCGACTCGCCCAACCGCGTCAGAGACTCGGCTCCAAACTAAAGATTTGCCTCCCTCGCCTATAAAGACCCAGCCGGAACCCCCATTACGTACAGAACTCAGCAAGCCGCCTCTCAGGGTAGGAGTAGATTGGCAGCCAATCCCGCGAACCATCGTTGAGGCCGATGATGACGATGAGGACAACGGAAGCAGCGATAACGCCGAGAAGCAAGGCAATTCGCATAGCAATGACCAGAATGCACCCGCCGTTCGCAAGCACGGAAAAATAAAGTCCAGCAGCGGCAACGATGATGAAGTAGTGACCCTCAACCCGCTCGACGCACGGCGGGATGCGAAACCGTTGTCAGTAACAAGTGTGCCCACGACCTCAGCAAGCGAGGCACCAGCAGCTTCCATGAAGTCCTCTGGTGTGCGTGGCAAGCGGATGGCGAAGCAGATTCCGCAAGTCGAGGTTCGCGAGGCGAAGCCCACCGCCAGCGGCGACCGCTCCCTGATACGCGCTCTCGGGCTGAAAATCGGTCGTATCGTCATTGACCCCGGTCACGGCGGTCATGACACAGGCACGATCGGCCCCAATGGCCTTGAGGAGAAGGACCTGGTTCTGGACGTTGCGAAGCGGCTCGGCAAGCTGCTCGACGCTCGGCTCGGCGCAGACGTGATCTACACCAGACAAGATGACACTTTCATTCCTCTTGAAACGCGTACGGCCATCGCCAACCAGGAAGAGGCCGATCTGTTTGTGTCCATCCACGCAAATTCGAGCCGGGACCCCGATGCGCGCGGCGTCGAAACGTACTACTTGAACTTCACCTCTAACGCAAATGCGCTGGAAGTCGCGGCGCGGGAGAACGCGGTTTCCGACAAGTCGATCCACGAGCTCCAGGATCTGGTTAAGAAGATTGCGCTCAAAGAGAAGATCGAGGAGTCACGGGAATTCGCCGCCAATGTGCAGCAGTCCCTGCATAGCGGCCTGTCCACAAAGAGCCCTGGCATTCGGGATCGCGGCGTGAAGAAGGCCCCGTTCATTGTTCTTATTGGTGCAAACATGCCGTCGATCCTGGCGGAGATCTCTTTCGTTAGCAATCCTGGCGATGAGAAAAGGCTGGAAACTGCTGAGTATCGCCAGCGCATTGCCGAGTCACTCTACAAGGGCATTTCCAAGTATGTAGGTGGCTTGAGCGGCGTGAAGGTCGCCAGCCGCATGGCAAAAGGCGAAGGTCAGTAAGTAGCGCCGAACACTGTCCCGGTCGCTGCCATTAACAGCATCGTTACTTTAGTCGGTACACCTTCCAGACTCTCTCCACTGCGCCTTTTACGACATAATCCCCATCGTGAACCAGTCGCCTAAACTGGCTGTCTTTCTCGCCTGCTTCTTTGCGCTGCCCTTCTGCGGTTTTGGATGGTTCGCGATGAAGACGGGCCTCCACCAGCTTTCCAGGGGAGCAACACAGCCGGAATGGATCATGTCAATCTTTGGTTTGATCTTCTTCGGATGTGGTACCGGCTTGATCGCGGTGGCCTTGTTCAGCATTCGAAGAATCAAGAGGCAGAACCGAGTTCAGGCCGAACACCCAGAGAGTCCGTGGATGTGGCGGCCGGATTGGGCGGAAGGCCGCGCCAACAGCAAAACGCGTTCGACCATGAAGAGTGCGTGGACGATGGCGCTGTTCTGGATTCTGGTCTCCTTTCCGAGTGCATATTTCATTCCAAAACAAACTTACCTGGAAGATCCCAAGACTCTGGCCGTCCTGATTTTTCCTCTGGTTGGCATCGGACTTCTGATTTGGGCGATCCGCGAAACCTTGAGGTGCCTCGAATTCGGCAAGACTTATTTCCAGATGACAGACGTTCCCATTGCAGTCGGACGCGAGTTGCGCGGAGCCATTCAGGCACGCTTTCCTAAGCCACCGCAACATGGAATCCAACTGAAGTTGTCGTGCGTAAACATCGTCGTCTCCCGCAATAGCGAGGATCAGACGACCCGGCAGAGTATTCTCTGGCGTGACGAGTATTCCGTCGCCTCACAAGGTCTATTCGCCAGTCCGATGGGAACGACGATTCCTGTATCGTTCGATATTCCGGCGGATGCGCGGCAGACCGACTCCAGCGATCCCCATAACGCAATCGTATGGCTATTGCAGGCGGAAGCGGATGTCCCCGGCGTCGACTACAAGGATGTGTTCGAAATACCAGTCTTCCGCACCAAGGACACACCGTCAACGTCAGGAGCACAGGTCTTTCACCAATACCGTCCGGCGGTTCAGCCACCGGTTGCGCCCACGATCTTGGTTACGCCCACCAGCGAGGGCACACGATTTTATTTTCCGGCAGCCCGAAACAAAACCTTCGCTGCAGGGACAACCATGTTCCTGGCGTTGTGGACCGGAGTACTCATGCTCATCGTCCGGCTGAAGGCGCCAATCATTTTCCCGCTGGTCTTTGGTCTTTTCGAAGCACTTCTGGTCTATATCGTGCTTCAACTGTGGTTCGGCACGTCAACAGCAACCGTCAACCGCGATCGCGTGCGCTACCGCAGCGGGCTGTTTAATGCTGGCCAGTTCAGAGAAATCAATTCATCGCAAATTGCGGCAGTCGATGCGGTGATCAGGTCGCAACAAGGTGGCGCAACGGGAACCCCCTATTACGACATCCAGCTGATTCAGGCGGACGGTAAAAAAATCACGGTGGGACAGACGGTCCGCGACAAAAACGAAGCAGAGTGGCTGGTTTTGCAGATGAGCAATGCTCTAGGGTTGCAGTCCTCGAAGGCCGTCGCCGCGACGGCGAAGTAAAAAGTTCGTCACCGCTTACGCGCCCGTGGCGTTCTCTTCTTCCAGCATCTGGTAGATGACAGGGTTGGAACAGACCTCGTAGTAAGTACGATCGGTCCAGCGACGGAAGGCTGAGTTGCGCGGATCGATCTGCGGGATCTGGCTCTCTCTGACCACGATGCGGCGAAAAATCTCGTTGCCCACCGGAACCAGACCACTGTAAAGCTTGAATTGTTCCGTCGACCACAGGGCGGGTACATCCAGATGGGTTGCCTGCAGTGAGATCTCACGTTGCAGCTTGCTAAAAGCTGCTTCATTGATACGTATTCCGTTCAGGTTGTACGACATTACAAACTCGTCAGCATTCTCACCCGCATCTGCGTCGCTTATAGTTTGGAAGGCGTAGACATTGAACAGGCTCTCCAGCGGTTCCACCGTCTTACGCGCCCGCTTGTTGCAGGAGGAGAGGCGATCGCTCTCGTTCAGAGCGTCCGAGATCATGATGTGTTGTTCGCCATCCATGAGGTAGAGCGGAGCAGCGTCCTGAAAGCTGATGCCGATGCCGAGTTCCAGCGACGGCAGCCCTGCACGCTGCAGCAGATGGTTATAGCCGCGCACGATATCAAGAATTTCGCGAGCCAGCACGCAAGCGCGACTCACCGCGAATCCAGGTTCTCCCTCGCGTTCCAGGATGCTCAAGATCATGGCGTCGCCTTCGAGGAACACCTTGCTCGCTCCATACTTGGGTAGAAGCTTGAATACCGGGTCGAAGAAGTTGAGACTGAAGTAAGAGGCGGGATTCAATCCGCGCTCCACCAGTGAACGTGTGAGCTTGGTCGAGTCACGGATGTCCGCTTTCAAGATCACGTGATGAATGACTTTGTCTTCGGTCGGCCGCTGCTCCTCTGCTAAAAGGAATTCATACAGCGTACCGTTCACCGCTGACAATTCCCGCAATTTCTCATTTCCCAACAAATTGATGCCGTCCAGGGCCGAGTTCAAGGTCTCCAGGCGACGCAGGTCGCGGTGATATCGCAAAAAGTCGCGCAGAAAACGGCCAGCAACTTTGGCTCGCTCCGCGCCACGGCAATTTGAGACACGCTCCACAGCCGCAAGCAGACTGTCGGTGCTCAGGCGGCTATGGTCCTTGATCAACTTCTCGACACGCGCGCATTCCGCACGAGACACCAGGCCATTCTTTAGCTGCTGCGCGTTGATCCGCGGAGAATACTCGGACAGCAGCGGAACCACTTCATACGAAGCGATCACGTGCTCCATGACTTTGGCGTCTTCCAGCAGTTCGATCCAGACAGCTAGACGCGCCTCCTGGGCGCTGCCCTCAACAGTCTCGACGTCTGGAGTGCCACCGGCGACCAACTCCTGCGCGTTTTGCGGTGAGTTCAACCAGCTGTCAACAACGCTTAGATCGTTCGCGTCAGGGCCGAGGTCCAGCGCTTTCAGAAACGCGCATGCAATCTCACGCATCTGTGGAAAACGGTCCGGATCGCGATCCCAGTTTCCCAGCATGACGTAGTGGTCGGCATTAAGATGATCGTCCCGCCCATCGTCGGTAAAAATCAGCCGATTGAGGAACAGGCTGTAGTCCGCGCCCGCAGTCTCTCCGAATAGTGAGCGCCGCATCCGGGCCAGCGTCTCTTTCTCAATCTCC
>Ga0207657_10002342_pt1 | contig 20531 bp, 19 predicted proteins | sample KBSC33metaG_FD_184316 | JGI IMG/M metagenome (GOLD analysis project Ga0207657, IMG submission 184316) | Corn rhizosphere microbial communities from Kellogg Biological Station, Michigan, USA - KBS C3-3 metaG (SPAdes) (version 2) | ecosystem: Host-associated > Plants > Roots > Rhizosphere > Soil ... | reverse complement strand
CTCCAGCGCCTCGAGCAAGACCGCGTTCGGCCTCGCGCATCTGCTGCACACCCAGCGCCGGCCGATCCGCGTCATCGGCCTAACCTCGCCGGCGAATGCCGCGTTCGTCCGCTCGCTCGGCTGCTACGACGACGTGGTGAGCTATGACGATGTCGGCACGCTCGCCGCCGACGCGCCTGTGGCATTCGTCGACATGGCCGGCAACGGCGACCTGCGCAGCCGCCTGCATCATCACTTCGGTGACAGACTGGTCTACAGCGGCCGCGTCGGGTTGACCCATCAGACGGCACAGGACGAGCCGGAACTGCCGGGCGCCAAGCCGGTGTGGTTTTTCGCGCCCGACCAGATTCGCAAGCGCGCCCGGGAATGGGGCCCGGGCGGCATCGACACCCGCTTCGGCAAGGCGTGGGCCGCCTTGGTTCCCGAGCTTGGCCGCTGGATCGATGTCACCGAGAGCCACGGCGCGGAGGCGGTGCGGCAGGCCTATCTCGATACGCTCAACGGCCGGGTCGCGCCGCGTGATGCCCATATGCTGTCGCTGACGGCGCAGGCCGGGGATCGCTGAGAGCTACCACCGACGGCGGCTCGTGCATGCGAACCAACTGGATATTGGTGCGAACACCCTTCACAATGCCGTCACGGTGATTGTAGTATGTGCATGCAGGCTGCTTCGCAGCCGACGTGGTGGGGAGCCAGGAGCGTTACTTGAACGCACATGTCTCGCAAGGCGGTTGGCCGGTCCTCGTATTGAACGCGGACTTCCGCCCGCTGAGTTATTATCCGCTTTCACTTTGGTCGTGGCAGGACGCGATCAAGGCGGTGTTCCTTGACCGCGTCAACATCGTCGAACACTACGACCGCGCCGTCCACAGCCCGACCTTCGAAATGCAACTGCCGAGCGTGGTCTCGCTCAAGTCGTTCGTGAAACCATCGACGCATCCGGCCTTCACCCGGTTCAATGTTTTCCTGCGCGACCGGTTCACCTGCCAGTATTGCTCGGCGCACCACGACCTGACCTTCGACCACATCGTGCCGCGTTCCAAAGGCGGCCAGACCACATGGGAAAACGTCGTCGCCGCCTGTTCGCCGTGCAACCTGCGCAAGGGCAACATGACCACCGCGCAGGCGCGGATGTTCCCGCGCCAGGCCCCGTTCGCGCCGACGGTGCATCAACTGCACCGCAACGGCCGGCTGTTCCCGCCGAACTACCTGCACGATAGCTGGCTCGACTATCTCTATTGGGACACCGAACTCGATCCGTAGTCCGGCGCCTTCCACGGCTGTAGCGCGACACATAAGCGTGTCATGACCCCAGTGCCGCCATCTCAAGGAAGCTTGACAGCATCACGCAGTTGAAGGGCTGGCCAATGCGCTGTCCCCGTTCCGCTGACGGGCGAGTTGCAATCCGTCGCGAATGGCCTGCGCAACATCGTCCTTGTTGCCGCCACCAGCCAGCATGTCGGCGGCCTTGACCTCCCGCACCACCTGCCCCGGTTTACCGAAAACAAGAATCCGGCCGGCCAGCTCCGACGCCTCGACAACGGAGTGGGTGATGAAGATCGTCGTCTTACTCTCCTCGCCAATCAGGCCAAGCAGGTCGGCGCGCAGCGATGCCGCCGTGATCTCGTCCAGGGCGGAAAAAGCCTCGTCGGCCAACAGCAACGGCGAATTGATGGCAAAGGTCCGGGCGATCGACACGCGTTGCCGCATGCCGCCCGACAACTGATGCGGGAACGCATCGATAAATTTGCCAAGACCAACCCGATCGAGCCAATGCCGGGACCTTTCCAGCCGCTCAGCCTTGGACATATGCAGGATTTCCAGACCAAAGGCGACATTCTCCAGCGCGGTGCGCCACGGCAACAGGCGGTCGTTCTGGAAGATAATGCCGATCCGTCCTCGCAGCGCATAGAACTCCGCGAACGGGTCTGCGCCCAGCACGCGGATATGCCCCTCGGTAGGAGCCTGCAAACCGAGCAGCAGGGACAGCGCCGTGGATTTGCCGCACCCTGTCTCGCCGACAATGGCGAGAATTTCGCCCGGATAGACGTCGAACGACAGCCCGGAGCAGGCGGTGAACGACGCCTCACCCTTGAGGAATACCTTCGACACGGATGAGAATGAAACTGCCGGCACAGCGCTGGTCACGCCATTTCTCCCTTTGGCCGCCACGACAGCAGACGACGCTCGCACAGACTGATGATCCCCTGATAGACGAAGAGCACCGCGACCAGACTGAGTGTCCAGGCCACCGCGCCGGCCATGTCGAATACCGCCTGAGCCTGCAACAACTGGAAACCGACGCCGACTGTCGAGCCAATCAGCTCGGCGATCACCGCAACGCGAATGCCGTTACCGAGATTTACCGTCCACGCACTCATGATCTCCGGAACGATGGCCGGAATGATGATCTTGGTGAGCTGCTGCAACCGTGAGGCACGGAACGCCTGCCCGAGCTGCATCAGATCAAGATTGACCGACTGCACCGCGCCATCGATGTAAAGCGCGAAGGCTGGCAAGGTCGCGATAATCAGAATGAAGGCGATGCGGAGCTCGACCTGCGCAAACCAGATCACCGCGAACACCACCCAGGACAATGCCGGCACGCCCTGAACCATGTGCAGCAGCGGCCGCGCATAGGTGCGCACGCCGCGGAAAAGTCCCATGCAGATTCCGAGTATGGCACCACCGACAAAGGACAGAACGAGCGCAACCAGAACTCTTAATGATGTCACCAGCAGGCTGATCAGGTTCTGCCAGTCCGAGAAGATATTCCAGATCGCGGTCCCGATCGCGCCGATCGGCGGAACGATGGCTGGCGAAAAGAAGAACGTCGAGATCTGCCACAATACGGCGACAGCGATCAGATCAACGATCACCGGCTGGTAGGTGGTGACGCGCGTCCACCATACGCGCGTCGCGCCGATACGAGCGTTGACGGTCGGCGGACGGCCGCCGTTCGTCAGCGGTAGTGCCGTGGAGCCGCCCGGCTTCCGGCCCGAGGTATCACTTGGCTGGATCATACAGAACGCTCTCGGCCGGAAGCTTTTTCAGATACCCCACATCCATCGCTGCCTTGAAGACTTCGGCAGCCGCCTTTTTGTTTGCACCCGCCCAATAAAGATTGAGGTGCAAACGGCCCGATGCAATCAACTCCTCGACGACATCAGCAGGAATGGCAATCGCCTTGCTGATGATGGCTGCGGCACGTTTGGGATTCTTCTGGACGAACTCGCCGGCGAGCTGATAGGTGCGAAACAGGCCGGGAATAAGCGCCTTGTTCTTGTCGACCCATGACTGGTGCGCAGAAATGCCGAGATAGGGAATGGTGCTGAGTCCGGTCGTGCTCTGCCATTTCGACATGACGTCGATGCTGCGGAAGTCGTCATTGGCGTGGATCAGAATGGAGTATGCCGGCTCCCAGAGCTGAACGGCGTCGGCGCGACCGCTCTTGGCAATCGGGATAAGCCCCGAAGAATCCGAATTGCGCAGTTGTACCGTCGCGACGTCAAGCCCACCAAGCTTGGCGAGATAGCGGAACATCGCGTAATTGGTGGTGGGCAGCGAAGCGGCAAGCGTCTTGCCTTTCAAATCGCCAATGACTTTTGCGTCGCTCGCCTTCGGAACGACGACAGTCGCCCAGAAATCGAAAACATTGAAGAGGTAGACGACATCCAACCCCTTTTCCTTCAACAGGGCGACATCTGCCAACAGCGTGCCGCTACCGCCAATCAGGTCCGTTCCGGCGGCAAAATCGGTGCGATAGGTCGCCGTCGGCTTCGGCATGAAGGTGATATCGAGGCCGTTTGCCTTGTCGAACCCTTCGCTGTTGATGATGGGTCCGAGAAATGCGCCCAGCGAGGGCACCGGCAATGTCGGAATCGAGAGCTTCACCGGTTCGGCGCGCGCAACGGTGCCGGCAAGAAATACAAGGCAGAACGCTTTGGCGAACCACATCCACTTTGGCATTTGTCCCTCCTCTGGTAATTGCGCCATCCGTGCCAAGCGCCTTGCTGGCGCCAGGGGGACGGCGTTCTAAGTTCATGGCACAGGCGCGCTACTCCCCGCGCGCGCATGCCATATGGTTGCGTCAACCCGTCGACGATTCTCGTTGTGTGCGGACGAAGTCGTAGCCTTCCCATGGCGCATGGATCAGCAGAAAGCTGAACGGCTCCGTGGTGCTGAGGTTGCAGACTTCGTGTTGGCATCCCGGAGGCATGGCGCAAAACGCATGTGCCGGCATCGGCACCGTCCCTGCGCCATCCTTGCCGCTATAACGGATCTCTCCATGACCGGAGACCACGAAGAACAGATCCCATGTCCGCGTGTGGACATGCGGGGCGAGCTTTTCGCCCGGATGGACACTGAACAGGCTCGTCTCCGATTCCGGCACTTGATGCAGGACCGCCTTGGAGCAATTGCCATGGGCATTGCGCCCGGCCTGAGCCAGCACATCCGTCACGGAAACAACTTCGGTTCGTGCCATTCGCGCATCCTCCTTGGCGTAGTTTTTATTTATCATATCAATTTAACATGCCAGATACAAGGCAGCGGTCCCATATCGTCGTTTCGCTCAGCGCACCGCGCGCCGTCGCGCAACTATGCCGTTCACCTGTTCGCGCTCACTGCGCGCTTTGCTCGCGTATCCACGGATAGCGAGAAAACATCCGGCCGACTGTAATGTCCAACAGGATCAAAGTCGTATTGCGCTCGCGTCACTGCGGCGAGATCGACTTCAGCCGTGACGATCCCTTCCCGGTCCCACAGCGGACCCGCCAATACTGTCCCGAGCGGATCGATGATGCAGCTGCCGCCGCGCGATACGATGGCCTCGGGATCGGCGGGAAGCTCCGACACATAATCGGCAGGATAGTCGCTACGCCGGCAGAACTGATTGCTGGAGAGCACGAAGCAACGCCCTTCGAGCGCGACGTGCTGCATCGATGACAGCCAAGTCGGGCGGCCATCAGCGGTCGGCGCGCAGTAGACTTCGATGCCCTGCGCATACATCGCCGCGCGTAGCATCGGCATATAATTTTCCCAGCAAATCACCGACCCCAGACGGCCAATCGCAGTGTCATGGACCGGCAACGTCGAACCGTCACCGAAGCCCCATACCAGGCGCTCGGAGCCGGTTGGCATCAGCTTGCGATGTTTGCCGAGAAGATTGCCATCCGGCGCGAACGACAACACGGTGCAATACAATGTTCCACCATCGCGCTCGATGACGCCGATAACGAGATAAGCACGATTCTGCCGGGCAATCGTCGCAAGCACGTCGACCGCCGGGCCCGGCACGTCGATCGACGACGCGTGATATTGCCGGAACTGTTCACGTCCCTCGTTCGAACGCACGCCAATCGCCGTGCCGAAACTGGCGCCGCGCGGATAGGCAGAAATAAAGGCCTCCGGAAACAGGATCAGCTTTGCGCCAGCTTGCGCGGCGTCTGCGGCAAGATCTCGGGTCTTTTCCAGTGTGCGCGGCAGATCGAACGCAACCGGAGCGGCTTGCACACAGGCTGCCAGATACGGCGAGACGACCGCACGGCCGGCGGCACAAGCAATCATTTCGGCGCTTTGATCCATCGGAAGTCCCATCGGATTGTTGGAAGAAAATAACACATCAAATTGACATGTCAATCTAACGCGCAAAGACTTGCTTCCATCGCGTGATTTCAGGCCGCCTGTCGTCCGCGCTTGCGTACAGCCTCGCCGGACGGCTGCCGCTCCGGCGGCAGGCTTGCGAGGATTGCCGTCTCGGTTGCTTCGGCATGCGATCGGAGCGCCGCCTTCAATTGCTTGGCATCACGCGCCGCCAGCGCCTTGACGATGGCGCTGTGCTCACGCTGGCGCCGCTCGGCTGCCTTGGGATCGAAGCCGCGCTGGACAAGATACGTCACGATCTGCATCTGCATCTGGAGTTGCGCATAGAAGCGGACGAGAAACAGGTTGTCCGCCGCCTCAACGATCAGCGCATGAAACGCCACGTTTGCACGCACGAAATCCGCGGTGGAGTTGATATTATTGCGCTCCGCGCCATACTGCCCCATCTCGCGCAGCAATACGCGTACGCGTTGCAGTTGTTCGGCTGTGATGTTCTTCGCCGCGCCTTCAGCGGCGAAATCTTCCAGCACCTGGCGCAACGCAAAGAGCTGCTCGGTCTGAGCCCGACTGACCTGATTGACGATGGTACCGCTGCGGCCCGCAACGGATAGCACGCCCTCCGTCTGCAATCGCGTAATAGCTTCCTTGACCGGGGTCCGACCGAGATTGAGACGGGCCGCGAGCAGATTGACCGACGTACGTTCGCCGGGACGCAATTCATGGTGCAGAACGAGATCGATGATACCGTTGTATGCCTGGTCGGCCGCCGAAAGCTCTTTTTCCGCGCGTTCGCCTTCTTGCGTCTTCATAGCTTTCCTCGCGACGTGGGCACAACCAGCAGGCAGTCCGGCATCATATCGAGACGTGAAATCGACCGATGCTCGAACCTCCATCGATTCGCAAAGAGTACTTCAACCGGAACCGCTCCGGAAGCGCCGCTCCGCCACAAACCGGCTTAAATGGCCGCCGTGATCGCCTGGCCGACCTCCGTTGTCGACGCAGTGCCGCCGAGATCGCGGCTATGCGGCCCGTCACGCAGCACGGTCTCAATGGCCTCGATCACCGCCGCTGCGGCATCGGCGTGACCGAGATGCTCAAGCATCATGGCGCCCGACCAGATTTGCCCAATCGGATTGGCGATCGCCTGGCCGAAGATATCCGGCGCCGAACCGTGGACCGGCTCGAACATCGAAGGGAATTTTCGCTCCGGATTGATATTGGCAGACGGCGCAATGGCAATCGTCCCGGCGCAGGCCGGCCCGAGATCGGATAAAATATCGCCGAACAGATTGGAGCCGACGACGACATCGAACAGTTGCGGATTGCGCACGAACTGCGCGGTCAGAATATCAATGTGGTACTGGGCGGTCCTGATATCGGGAAACTCCTTCGCCATCGCCGCGAAGCGCGCATCCCAATATGGCATGGTGATTGCGATGCCATTCGATTTCGTCGCCGATGTCACAAGACCGCGTCGCCGCGACGCTGCCTCGAAGGCATAGCGCAGAATGCGGTCCACCCCCTTGCGGGTGAATATACTCGACTGCACGGCGGATTCGTTTTCCGTGCCCTCATCGAGCAGGCCCCCGACTGTCGAGTATTCGCCCTCGGTGTTTTCCCGCACGATCAGCATATCGATATCGGACGGACCGCGGCCGGCCAGCGGGCTCTTGACCCCCGGCATCAACCGCACCGGACGGACGTTGGCATACTGATCGAATTCCCGCCGGATCGGAATGAGCAGCCCCCAAAGCGAGATGTGATCGGGCACGCCCGGATAGCCGACCGCGCCGAGATAAATCGCATCATGATGGCGAATCCGATCGAGGCCATCCTCTGGCATCATGCTCCCGGTCTGGTGATAGCGCTCGCACGACCAGTCGAGTTCGTCCCACTTGAAGGAAATGCCGAACCGTCGCCCCGCGGCCTCCAATACGCGCATGCCTTCCGGCATGACCTCCTGGCCGATCCCATCGCCTGCAATCACCGCGATGCGATGCTCGGCGCTCATGACGCCACCTTCAGCGCAGTCGCAGCCCGATGCTCCTCATAGGACTGCAGATTGACGTAGACAAAGCGATGCAACTCCGCATCGACCTTGTGCGCTATCGCCTTGTCGAGCATGAAGCCAAGGACGTGATCCGCTTCGATTGGCCCGCTCCGGAGGATATCTCGCAGCATCGAGGCCGTGTAGGTCGACGAGCGATTCTGGAAGAGCTGCCGATACTCCTGCATGAAGGCATCCGAAGGTGGAAAACCTTCACGCCGCGCGATTTCAGCGTTGCGCTCCAGGAAATCCAGCATCAGCGCCGCGCCCAGCCGGGTCCGCGCAATTTCGCCGACACTCGCGCGCATCGCGCAAGTCATGCCGGCCGCGGTGGAGAGATGCACGACCTTCTCCCACATCACATGCAGGATATTCGGCACGGCCGCTGCAACAACGGACGTCTTGTCGAATGCGGCCTTAAGCGCCAGCACACGCTCGCTGAGAGCACCGTCCTGCTCGCCGAACGTGATGTAACGCCAATCATTGAGATGCTTGATGACGCCGTCCGGCGTCAGCATCGCGGCGATCTTGGCAACGCCGCCCAGCACTCGCTCACGACCGAATTTGGCGTTCAGGATATCGATATGCGCCACGCCATTGAGCAGCGGCAACACCGCGGTATCGCGCCCGACCAACCCTTCGATGGTTTCGATCGCGGAAGGCAGATCATAAGCTTTGCATGTCAGCAGGATCAGATCGTATGCACCATCGATCTCGGCGCGGGTCAGCGCCGTGACGTTGACCTTGGCATCACCGTAGGTGCTTTCGATCCGCAGGCCATCCGCGCGAAGCTGCATCTGGCGCTTCTCCCGCACCAGGAAGGTGACGTCAGCGGCTCCCGCCGCAACCAAACGCCCGCCGAAATAGCCTCCGATGGCGCCTGCCCCCAGACACAGAATGCGCATTACTTCCCCGATCGTCACGACAGCGGAAGCCACCTTCGGCGACCGCGTCACCTATCATAATCATATTGCGCGTTGATAGCATGGCAATTTAACATGTCAATACATCATATCGCCGACACCAGGGATAAGCAGATCCGGATGCGCCAGCCAGAGGCGGCGCGCGAATGCGGTCCGGTGTGGACCTTCCACGGATTCTGCGGCCAGCGGAATCCCAGATCATATTCGATTCAAAAACGCGATCTTCGAACCTGATTGGATCCTGCACGCTCGCCCCGCAACACAGAATGCTGCGCTGTGAACCAGCCAACGCGTTGCAAAGGTTAAACCGGAACGCATAGCAAAAATGCCAATACGCTGAGATAATGAAGTTAAGCAGCAGGGCAACTTCGATATGGATGACTGCTTTGCGCGGCGAGTTCAACCGATCGCTGCAACACATTCTGCGAACAAGCGGACCGCAGCCGCAACCTCGCCCGGTCAGTGCAACCTGGAATGGGTGAGGGAAAATTCCGTTACCGTCTTGTGTGTTCCCGTAGGGGCTTTAACACTGTCATTTACGTCCCACGTGACAGTCTTTTATGATCCTGCGGCACTGAAGACGGTGGGTTTCTTTGGTTAGTATGACAGTCTTTTATGTCCTCGGACGACGGCGAGCCGGCACACGCCACACCCCATAACCATTGGCATCGCCGCGCCGTCATGCGAGTGAAATTTCACGACACTGATTCCTGATCGATCCCCTCCATCGACGAACGGCAACGCGACGTGGATCAAGCGACACTGATCTTGGCAATTGCCGGCATCGCCACGCTCGGCGTGATTACCCGGCCGCTTCGCGTGCCGGAATACGTCTGGGCGGTGCTGGGCGCGGCGGCGCTGGTTGGGTTCGGCCTGCTGCCGTGGCGCGATGCGCTGGCGGCGGCCAACAAGGGCACCGACGTCTATCTGTTCCTGATCGGCATGATGCTGCTGGCCGAGATCGCGCGCCTCGAGGGGCTGTTCGATTGGCTCGCCGCGCACGCGGTGCGCCATGCGCGCGGCTCGGCGCAGCGATTGTTTCTCATCGTCTATGGCGTCGGAACGCTGGTGACGATTTTTCTCTCGAACGATGCCACCGCCGTGGTGCTGACGCCGGCGGTGTATGCGGCGGCGACCGCCGCGCGCGTCGCGCCGCTGCCGTATCTGTTGGTCTGCGCCTTCATCGCCAATGCCGCGAGCTTCGTGCTGCCGATCTCCAATCCGGCCAACCTCGTGATCTTCGGCGCACACATGCCGCCGTTGGCGCAATGGTTGTATCACTTCACGCTGCCGTCGATCGCGTCGATCCTCGTCACCTATGCCGCGCTACGCTTCACGCAGCGCCGCGCACTCGTCGCGAAAATTCACGACGGCCTGGCAATGCCGCCGCTCTCGTTCGGCGGCAAGTGCGCGGCGGTAGGCATCGCGGCGACAGCGGTCGCGCTGCTGGCAGCCTCGGCGTTCGACCGGCCGCTCGGCCTGCCGACGTTCCTGTGCGGCGTCACGGCGACGCTTGCCGTGCTCGTCATCAGCCGGCAATCGCCGCGGCCGGTGCTGCGCGATATCGCATGGGGCGTGCTGCCGCTGGTCGCCGGGCTGTTCATTCTGGTGCAGGGCGTCGAGCAGACCGGCGTGCTGCGCATTCTCGTCGAGCGGCTGCACGATGCGGCGGCGAGCTCGCCGCGCGACGCATCGCTGGCCGCGGGCGTCATCGCCGCGTTCGCCTCGAACCTGCTCAACAACCTGCCGACCGGACTGATCGCCGCAACGGTCAGCCACGCCGCCGAGGTGCCCGTGCAGGTCACGGCGGGACTCTTGATCGGCGTCGATCTCGGTCCGAATCTATCGGTGACCGGCTCGCTCGCCACCATCCTCTGGCTGATCGCGTTGCGTCGCGAGGGCGAAGCCGTCACCGCGTGGCAATTCCTCAAGCTGGGGATCGTGGTGATGCCGCCCGCGCTGGTCGCAGCGCTGCTGGCGCTGGCCATCATGCCGCAGTGAACTGACGGGTCAGATGCGCGCGGCGACCGCATCCAGCCCGATGATGCGCGCCAGCGAACGCACCTCGCGCTTCTGGTCTTCGCGCAATTGCGCCAGCAACGGCGTCGCTGCGGTCTTGAGCTGCTGCATTTCGGGCGCATCTTTCGAGATCGCGATGGTGTGGCTTTGCGGGTTGGCTTGCTTCAACGCGTGCATCTTGCGGGCGACGGCACGCAAGGCAGCTTCGACGGCGGGCCAGTATTTCGCCTGCGCCGCGCTCAATTGCAGCCGCTCCTTGATGCCGGCGATCTGCGCGTCGCTCAGTAGCGTATAGGATCGCTGCACGTCGGCCGTCCTGGGCCGCGGCAATGGCAACGGCGGCGACTCGATAGGCGGGATCACCGGCAATATTTCGTCCGGCACCGGAGCCGCAAGCGGGCTTTCGGCCGCGTAAGCCTGCCGCAGGATGTCGATGGGCGATGGCTGCGAAGGCATCGGCGCTGGCGCCGGAGCAACCGGCGGGGGCAATGCGGCAAGCGTCGTGCGCACCAGCCGGTCAGTCTTGCCATCCCGGTTGGCGACCGGACCAGCCGGAACTTCGAGCACGTCCGGGTCGCCGCTTCGCGCCACGACGAACCCCGCCGCAGCCGCGCCGGCGATGACCACGCACGTCAGCGTCAGAAGGGTCGTGGTCCTCGTCAAGCTGACCTCCGTTCGCGCCGACGCACGGTCGATCACCTTTCCCACAATTGCAAATCAAATAAGCCTTAATGTACCACAGGCGCGCCAATCCGGCATGGCTTCGATCGCGCCTCACCTCGGCAACGGGGTGGAACTGGCTAACGAGGCGTTAACGGCGCGCCGCAGCGGGCCATCCGGATGTCAGGCGATCATGCTCTGGCCGAGCAATTGCTCCAGCCGGTCGCGGAGCTGATCCTGATGGTAGGGCTTGGTCAGCCGCGGCACGTCGATCTGCGCGCCGTCGGGCAGTTCGGCATATCCGGTCGCCAGCAGGATCGGAAGCTGCGGCCGCATCTCGCGGGTCGCCATCGCGAGTTCGATGCCGGTCATGCCCGGCATGACATGATCGGTGAGCATGAGATCGATCGGCTGGTCGCTGCGCAGGATATCGAGCGCATGCAGTCCCGAATTCGCGCCGATCACCCGATGGCCGAGATCCTCCAGCATCTCCGTGGTCGACATGGCGATCAGCGGATCGTCATCGACGAACAGGATCACCGCCGAGCGGATCACTTTCAGCATTGCCGGCGGCGGACTGGCAAGCTGCGGCGCGTCGGTCGCCATCGGCAGCATCAGGTGCACCCTGGTGCCCCGCCCGACCGTGCTCGACAATTCGAGCGCGCCGCCGAGCTGCACGGCGAGACCGTGCACCATCGACAGGCCGAGGCCGGTGCCCTTGCCGAGCGGCTTGGTGGAGAAGAACGGCTCGATCGCCTTTTTGAGCACCTCTGCGTTCATGCCCCGGCCGTTGTCGACGACCGACAGCCGCAGATAGTGTCCGGACTTTAGCGCCGGGTTGCGGATCACCCGCTGCTTCGCCAGTTTGATGTCGATGGCGCCACCGTCCGGCATCGCGTCGCGCGCATTGATGACGAGATTGAGAATCGCCAGTTCAAGCTGGTTGGCATCGATCCGCGCCAATGGCAGGTCGTCGGGAATATCCAGCCGCAGCGCGACGCGCGGCCCCAGCGACCGTTCGAGCAGTTCGATCATGTCGCGGATCAATCCGGCAAGATCGACCGGCACCGGATTGAGATCCTGCTGCCGCGCGAACGCCAGCAACCGCTGCGTCAGCGATGCACCGCGCTCGGCGCCTTGCAACGCGCCATCGATCAGCCGATGCAGGCGAGGATCGTCGGGCACGCGCTTGCGCAGCAATTCGAGATTGCCCATCACCGCCATCAGCAGATTGTTGAAATCGTGCGCAACGCCGCCGGTAAGCTGGCCGATGGTTTCCATCTTCTGCGCCTGCCGCAACTGCTCCTGCGCCTTCTCGCGCGCGGCGACTTCTTTCAGCAGGTCCGACGTCCGCTCCCCGACCCGCTGCTCGAGCGTCGCGGTCAGCTCCGCCAATGCCGTGCGCTCAGATGCGAGTTGCGACAGCAGCGCCTCGCGCTCGATTTCGGCGATCTTGCGCGCGGTGATATCCAGCGATACGCCGACCAGCGACTTCGGACTGCCATCGATGCCGCGCACGATGCGCGCGCGAGTCTCGACCCAGTGCACCGAGCCATCCGGCCAGACGTTACGGTACTCGACGTTATAATCCTTGCCTTCGCTGACGGCCCGGTCGAGCACCTGCTGCCGCCGCGCGCGGTCATCGGGATGGACCGACGCCTGCAAATCCTCGAATGAAAACCGATCCTCGGGAGCACGTCCGAAGAACGCCTTGCAGGTCTCGGAGACCTCCAGCCGCAGTTCCGGAAGATGCAATTCCAGCGCACCGAGCCGGCCGGCGTTCAACGCCATTTGCAGCAGCCCTTCGCTTTCGGTGAGACTCTCAAGGATCGCGCGGGTCTGATACTGGCGGCGACGTCCGCGAACCGCGGAGCCGACGATGCTGACCAAGGTCGTCGGCTGGAATGGAGTTTCGATAAAGGAGACGTTGCCGAGCAGCCGCCGGTAACGATCCATCTCCGGATTGCGCGCCGAATCGCTGCCCTCCGCGATCAGCAGGACGATGGCGAAATCCGACCACGACGGCTGCGCATTGAGCCAGGTCACCAGCCGCTGGATATCCGCCGACTTGATGGCTTCCTCGGCGATGACCGCCAGACCCGCGCCGCTTTCGACCTCGCCGATCAACGCCGCAACGTCATGGCAGGTGTTGGCAAAATACCCCGCCTGCCGGATCAGGGCCGCGGCACTTGCGGCTTCGCCGGGATCGGGAAGGAAGATCACTGCACGTTCGGAAGAGGGGCCCGGCCTCACGCGCGGCTCCCGTCGAGCGGCGGCGGCCACGGAGCCGGTTCTGCTGCGACCGCTGGTCGCGACACGGACACGCAGCAGAGTCGGCGCCGGACTTTCGTCCGGCCCGGATGAAACGGTTCCGACATCGAGGGCCGTTGGTGCATCGAGTTCACTGAATTGCCGAGCACCCAACGCGCCGGAGCCAAGCTCGTTCCCCCAAATCGGGAGCATAAGGCTAAAGTCGTATGCTTTCGATCCCGGGGCGGTGCAGGCCCGGCAATCCGGCGGCGCTGGCCCGGCCGGCGGCCGGTCTTTTGGCGGCAGCCTAGCGCTTCTCGATCACCAGGCTCTGGACGGCCCGGCCGAAGTAGCCGCGCGCATCCCCGAGCTTTGCCGTCGCGATGCCGGCGCCATGCGGACCGATGAAAGTCTCGCCATCCAGCAAAATCCAGTCTCCGACCGGTTGACGGGCCAGCGAAACGGTGAGGTCGGCGTTGATGAAGGTCCAGTTCTTGAAGTCGAGCGGAACGGCAGTGGCGTTGCAAAAATCCGACGCGACGACGGCCCGCATCAGCGGCGACACCGGCGCGCCTTCGACCAAGGGCCAGTCCACCCGATACCAGATCGCGCCGGGACCGACCGACGCGAACCGCCCCCGCGCGGCGCGGATCGAGATGCCATCGACGAACGGGCTGGAAGAGAAATTGCGATCCTCGGGAGTCGACTGGTCCGGCCCGGGCAGCGTCACCGCGACGTCGGCCGCTTCCGGCGGCAGCGCCAGTGCGTCGCCGGATTTGATCTTGAGCACCGTGGCGCGCACCACAGTGACGCCGTCCGCCAGCAGCCGCACTTCGCACAATTGAATCTTGCGGCCCGCGCGCAGCACGTCGGTCTCGATGGTCAACGGCGTCAGCGGCACCGGTCGCATCAAGTCGATCGTCAGACGCACGACCTGCATCGGCTGCGGCGTCGGAATCGCTTCCGCCGCCCACGCCACCAGCGCGGCAGGCGCCGAACCGTGTTGCATGGTCGGATCCCACGGCCCGGCCGCATTCGGGCTCGGAATGACGCGCGTACCGTCGACGCGGAAGATGGCGTCCATCATTTCTCTTCTCATGATTGTTGGATACTGCAAGACACATCGACGATCCGGCGCGCCGAACCGTCGTCATGAGTCTCTTACAGCGGTGGATCGACGGCCTCGTCGTATTCCTTCTTGAAGCGCGCGATCAGTTCGGCGGCCGGCACGATCTTGCTGACGCTACCGACGCCCTGCCCGCTGCCCCAGATCTCCTTCCATGCCTTCGGCTTGGCGCGCTCGCCGCTGGCATCGGTGCCGAAGTTCATCTTGGTCGGATCGGACACCGGCAGGTTTTCCGGATCCATCCCGGCCGCGACGATCGACGGCTTGAGATAGTTGCCATGTACGCCGGTGAAGAGATTCGAATAGACGATATCTTCCGCCGAGGAAGTCGTGACCATCTGCTTGTAAGTATCGACCGCGTTGGCTTCCTTGGTGGCGATGAACGCCGAGCCGATATAGGCGAAGTCGGCGCCGAGCATCCGCGCCGCGCGAATGGCGCGGCCGTTGCCCATCGCGCCCGACAGCGCGATCGGACCGTCGAACCATTGCCGCGTCTCGGCGACGAACGGGAACGGCGACAGTCCGCCGGCGTGGCCGCCCGCACCGGCCGCGACCAGGATCAGGCCATCGGCGCCCTTTTCGACCGCCTTGTGCGCGAACTTCTGATTGATGACATCGTGAAACACGATACCGCCCCAGCCGTGCGCCGCCTGGTTCAACTCCTCGCGCGCGCCGAGCGAGGTAATCATCATCGGCACCTTGTGCTTTTCGCAAAGCGCGAGATCCTGATCGAGACGGTTGTTGGATTTGTGCACGATCTGATTGACCGCGAACGGCGCCGACGGGCGCTCCGGATGCGCCTTGTCGTAAGCGGCGAGTTCTTCCTGGATGCGCGCCAGCCATTCGTCGAGCAGCGCGGCCGGCCGCGCGTTCAGCGCCGGGAACGCGCCGACGACGCCGGCCTTGCATTGGGCAATCACCAGGTCGGGGACGGAAATGATGAACAGCGGCGCTCCGATCGCCGGTATCGACAGACGGCCCTTGAACAACGCGGGCATGGACATGCAGCATTCCTTTTCGTTGACGGCGGCCGCTAAAGGCCAGCGCGAAAGCGACGCCACGATGGCAGACCAGACGGTGCAAAAGCAATCGCGCTGAGCGCTAGTGGAGCGGATTTGACATTCGCTACCCACCTTGCCGCGCTTCCGCGAAGCGAATGTCAAATCCAAAGCTCCACTAGAGGTTCATATTTGCTAGTGGTCCCTCAGATTCTAACATTTGCAAAAATACGCGCTGAAACGGGACGCAAATGTTAGAATCGGACCACTAGGCGGAAATCTTGCGCGCAGGCGCTGGCGGTTACTGGCACATAGCCCGCGTGACGAAATAATCGGTGCGGCAGGCGCCCGGCCTGGATTTGCGCCCCGACAACAGCAGCGCCTCCGCGGAGCAGCTTTGCGTCGCTTCGGTATCGACGCTCTTGCCGCCCTTGTAGTTCTTGCCGCGGCAAAGCGTTTCGGCGGCGGCGTTGCAATCCGGCGCGCCATTTTCCGCCGCGGGGCATTTTACGTTCCCGGTCACCGTCGACGACACGCCCCAGCGCGGCAATCCGTCCGACGCGTCTTTCATCTTGGCATTGAAATCCTCGATCGCCTGCTGCGGCGTCTTCAACGGCGGCAGCAAGGTGGGCGGATTCTTGAACAGCTTGCCGAGTTCATTGATGAGCCCCGGATTTTCGCGCTGTGGCGCGGCCTCGCGGGATGGTTGCGGCGCCGGCTGTTCGGCCGCAGGCGGAGATGGAGATGCCGTCTCGGGAGACGCGGTGGTGTCCGCTGCAGGCGGCGGCGTCTGCGGCCAGGCCGGCGCGGATGCCAGCAGCAACGTCAGCGCCGCACCGGCCGCCACGCCGCACCATCTGATCATGACGCCCCGTTGATGGAAGTGACCGGACATCGCATCTCGCAACAATCAATCGCAATCGGAACCGCTATCGCGAATCCGCCCGCGCCTCCGCCAACCCTGCTTCACAGCATCACGTTTCAGATCATCTTGAAAGCGATAACGAAGCCGAGCACGATGACGGCAACGCCGATCGCGACCCACATTCCGAGGCGCTTCTCGATCTGGGCGCGGATCGCGTCGCCATAGCGATTGAGCAGAATCGCGACGATGAAAAACCGGCCGCCGCGCGCGATCACCGAACACAGCACGAAGAGCCAGATGTTGTAACCGGCGAAACCGGAGGTGATCGTCACCAGCTTGTAGGGGATCGGCGTCAGCCCCTTGCCGATGATGATCCAGGCGCCCCATTCGGCATAGGAGGCGCGGAACGCCTCGACCTTGTCGGTGAGGCCGTAGAGATGCATCAACCACTGGCCGACCGAGTCATAGAGCCCGGCGCCAATCGCATATCCCACGATGCCGCCGAGCACCGAGGTGACGGTGCAGATCACGGCGTAGAGCCAGGCGCGTTGCGGCCGCGCCAGCGACATCGGAATCAGCATGACATCCGGCGGCACCGGAAAGAACGAGCTCTCCGCGAACGAAACAGCGCCCATGATCCAGAGGGCGTAAGGTTTGTGCGCGGCCTCGATACACCAATCGTAAATGCGTCTGAGCATGGCGCGATGAACCACCCTGCGCGCTATTTGTCCATGATGGATTTTGGCGCAGCCGAGAAGATCAGCGCCGCTTGTGCAACCGTGCGCCCTCGAGCGCGACAATTGGCCGCCCGCCGAAACCGGATGACGACGATTTGCGGGGTTTTACAGAGGATTTGGGCAGCTTTTCGGCAATCCCCAGCATCAGTTCGCGACGGTCCATCTCGCGCCACACATCCTGCGGCGAAACGCCGGCCCCGGCCCACAACACCGTCAGATTGTAGAGCAGGTCCGCGCTTTCGCGCACCACTGCATCCGGCTTTTCGTTGACGGCGTCGATGACGACTTCGATGGCTTCTTCGGCAAGTTTCTTGGCCATTTTGGCCGGGCCCTGCTGGAACAACCGGGCCGTTCGCGACGCAGCGGGATCGAGATCCCGGGCCGCGAGCACCGCCTGATAGAGCCGGTCGAGCGAATCACTCATACCGGCCACATTAGTCAAAACATATGGCCAGCGTGTTAACGATCGCGTGGCCGCATCAAGCAGCCACGCAATTCGCATCAGCCCGGTACGGCATCAGTAGCCGTGCCAGGAGCCGTACCCGTAACCGGGATTGTAATAGCCGCGGTAGGGCCGATAGGGCCGGCTGTAGTAAACCGGTCCGCCGTAGCCATAGCCGTAACCGCGATCATAGTAGTAATCGCGCCGCGCCTGCGAGGCGGCGATCGCGCCCACCGTACCGATGATGCCAGCGAACGCCGCTGCTGCAGCCGCGTTGCCACCATGGTGACGGTAGTGGCGATGATGCCGGTGTCGCCGCGCGGCGCTGAAATCTGTCGCCGTGCCGCTCGCCGCCGTGATCCCGGCTGCCGGAGCCAGCGCGTCCGCGTTGGCCGGGGCCGCAGGTGCAAACACAACGAATGTCAGCGCCGCGGTTGCCACCAATGCGGCATTCCGGCCGGTTGCAAAGCTCAATCCCTTGCGCGTCATCATGTCGCTATCCTTTACATTCGCAGCACTCGAATAATGCCTGCTAGATAACGGTGGGATCGCCCTCGGGTTCCCAGGCCCGCACGGGGAACAAGGCAATCCCGCAGGCGCGGCAGTCACCTGACGTTCAGGTTTGTGGCGTCATAGTTTGCCGTTCCAGCGGGTGCCCGTCCCTCTCACGCCGCATCGTTGCGCGGCACAACCCATTCGGCTGACCGATTGTGACCTCGATGCGCGTGCGAACCCTGGCCCTGCAATTGCTGACGATCTGCATCGGTCTGCTGGGCCTCGCCGGGATTGCGGCGCGTGCCGCCGAGGGCAACGCCGAGGGGCCTGCCATCACCACGTCGCTGCGGCTCACGCTCGACCATCCGATCGATGCGACGGCAGCACCGTTCCTGCTGGCGACCTCCAAGGGATATTTCCAGTCGGCCGGCCTCAACGTCACGATCGACGTTGCCAAGAGCGTGGACGACGCCATCACCCGCGTTGCCACCGGCAACAGCGACATCGCCTTGGCGGACATCAACGCCCTGATGCGCTTCCGCGACTCCGCGACCGCGCCGCCGGTCAAGGCCGTGTTCGTGCTGTTCAACGCCGCGCCCTACGCCATCATCGCGCGCAAGAGCCGCGGCATCCGGGCGCTGGTCGACATCGAAGGCAAGACGCTCGGCGTCGCCGACGGCGATCTGGCGATCCGGCTGTGGCCCGCGCTCGCCGAGCACAACGGGCTGAAGATCAAGACGGTCAAGCAGCAGCACATCAGCGCCGCCGTGCGCGAGCCGATGCTGTCGGCCGGACAGGTCGACGCGGTTACCGGCTTCTCGTATCTGTCGGCGCTCAATTTGAAGGACCGCGGCATTCCGGCCGACGACCTCGCCGTGCTGCGGTTCGCCGACTATGGCAGCAACGCCTACGGCGCGGCGCTGATCGTCAACCCGGCATTCGCCGCCCGCAAGCCGGAAGCTGTGCGGGCGTTTCTCCGTGCCGTGGTGATGGGCTTGCGGCTGACCATCCAGGAGCCGGCCGCGGCGATCGATGCGGTGATGGCGCGGATGAGCGGCGGTTCGCGCGAACTGGAGCTGGAACGGCTGCGGACCGTGCTGCGCGACAACATCCTCACCGCCGAGGCCAGACATATCGGCTTCGGTGCGATCGACACGGCGCGGCTCGACAAATCGATCGATGAAGTCGGCGTCGATTTCAAATTCCGCCAGAAGCCCGCCGCCGCGGATATTTTCGATCCGGCCTTCCTGCCGCCGGCAGACGAGCGAAAACTCAAGTAATCTATCTAACGCGTTTTCTTGACGCGAACCGGCTTCCACTTCGCTCGAAAACGCTATGGGTACAACAAACGGCTGTATTCGGCGCGCCATCCCGGCTTAAGATAGTTCGCATTCTGCCGATCTTCCCCGCGCATACGCCCGCGGCGCAGACCGCACTGTTGTTTTGCTTCAATTGCGAGCACCGATCGATGTCCCTGCTTCGTCTCTACGCCCGCGTGCTCGAATTGCTCGGCAAGGAAGCGCGGCTCGGCTGGATTCTCGCCGGCGCCAACCTGCTGCTGGCCGGCGCGCAATTCGCCGAACCGGTGCTGTTCGGCCGCATCGTCGACGTGCTCTCCGGCAATCCCGCGACCGGTCCGCTGACATCGGAGTCGACATCGCCCTGGCCGCTGCTGGCGGCGTGGGCGGCGTTCGGTCTGTTCACCATCCTGTGCGGCGTGATCGTGGCGCTGCATGCCGACCGGCTGTCGCATCGCCAGCGGCAGGCGGTGCTGACCGACTATTTCGAACACATCATGCAACTGCCGCTGACGTTCCACACCGGCACGCATTCCGGCCGCCTGATGAAGGTGATGCTGCAGGGCACCGATGCGCTGTGGCGGCTGTGGCTCGGCTTTTTCCGCGAGCACTTCGCCGCAATCATGTCGCTGATTGTGCTGCTGCCGCTGTCGCTGTATATCAACTGGCGGCTCGCCATCCTGCTGTTCGGGCTGTGCATCGTCTTCACCGTGCTGACCACGCTGGTGGTGCGCAAGACCTACGGCATGCAGAACGAGGTCGAGGAACGCTACAGCGATCTTTCGGCGCGCGCCTCCGATGCGCTCGGCAACGTGGCGCTGGTGCAGAGCTTCGTGCGCATCGACGCCGAGGTGCAGGGCCTGCGCGGCATCGCCGACAAGCTGCTCGCGGTGCAGATGCCGGTACTGTCGTGGTGGGCGCTGGTGACGGTGATGACGCGGGCGTCGACCACCATCACCGTGCTGGCGATCTTCACCGTCGGCATCATCCTGCATCAGCAGGGCCTGACAAGCGTCGGCGAGATCGTGATGTTCGTCTCGTTCGCCACCATGCTGATCCAGAAACTC
>Ga0207657_10002341_pt1 | contig 20536 bp, 27 predicted proteins | sample KBSC33metaG_FD_184316 | JGI IMG/M metagenome (GOLD analysis project Ga0207657, IMG submission 184316) | Corn rhizosphere microbial communities from Kellogg Biological Station, Michigan, USA - KBS C3-3 metaG (SPAdes) (version 2) | ecosystem: Host-associated > Plants > Roots > Rhizosphere > Soil ... | reverse complement strand
CTCGCACTCTTCACGAAGGCGGTCGAGGGAGTTGGCGTCGTCGCAGCGGCGAGCCTCGTACGGCGGCCGTCTTTCACCTTCCTCACACACCCGAAAGGAACAACCACATGATCACCACACGCACCATGCGGCCGCTCCCGATCGCGTTGACGGCACTCGTCGCGTTCGTCAGCGCGCTCGCAGCGCTCGCCGTCTCGAGCGGCATGGACATGGCCCAGGCGCATGGCAACGCACCGCACCAGCGCATGGCGCCGATGGCGATGACCGTTCGCGCGACGCCGGAGCTGTCGGCAAAGAGCGTGGCGCTCCACGCCGACATGCGCAAGCTCTGGGAAGACCATGTGACCTGGACGCGGCTTGCGATCATCAGCCTCGAGTCCGGCACGCCGGATACCCACGCGACCGTCGCGCGACTGCTTCGAAACCAGACCGACATCGGGAACGCGATCAAGCCCTACTACGGACAAGCCGCCGGAAGCGAGCTCACCCGGCAGCTGCGGGCGCACATCCTGATCGCCGCGGACGTCGTCCTCGCCGCCAAGGCCGGCGACGAGGCGAAGCTCGCGGACGCGCAGGCGCGCTGGGTCAAGAACGCCGACCAGATTGCGGCGGTCTTGAACAGCGTCAATCCGCGCTACTGGCCGCTCGCGACGATGAAGGCGGAGATGCACATGCACCTGAAGCTCACGACGGACGAAGCAGTTGCACGGCTTCAGGGCAAGTGGACGACAGACGTCGCCGCCTACGACAAGGTGAATCGGCACATCCTCCACATGTCGGACATGCTCAGCGACGGGATCGTCAAGCAGTTCCCGTCCCGGTTCGCCAACTGAGAGCACGGACGGAGCTCATGACTCCCCGCCCCCCGGGACTCCGGGGGGCGGGAATCGCCGAACGTAAGAGCCGGCAAGGGGCTGACACCAACACGGCATGCAGACCAAGGCGACAGCGAATCCCCCCGTCGACGAGGTCGTCGACTGGCGGCGGGATCAGCTCGCGGGCTCGGGCTTCCCTTCGACGCTCGCGGCAGCGATCGCAGGCGATCCGCGCTACGACGTGCACCTGCTGATCGAGCTCGTCGAGAGGGGCTGTCCCCCCGACCTCGCTGCGCGTATCCTGGCGCCGCTCGACGGGAATGACGGCCCATGAGCGCTCGCGGCACGGCTACCGTTGACGACGTGGAATCGGTGACCCCGGCGATCACGCCCACAACGTCTCGGCCGGAGCTCGTCGATGCGGAGTCACAGGAGTGGCTGCGTTCCTTGCGTGCCGACGACACGCGCGAAGAGGCAATCGCCCGCCTGCATGAGCTCCTCCTTCGTGCCGCAAGATTCGAGATCGCGCGCCGCCGCCCCACCCTGCCGCACCTGCGCGGAAACGAGCTCGACGACATCGCACATGAGGCCGCTGCCGACGCGGTCGTGAGTGTTCTCAGGCGGCTCGACGACTTCCGCGGCGCCAGCCGCTTCACGACCTGGGTCTACAAGTTCGCGCTGCTCGAAGCATCGGCCAAGCTACGAAAGCGCGCGTGGCAAGGGCGTGAGGTTCCGCTCGAGCCCGAAGCCTGGGGGATGTTCGCGAGCGGCGGCCCCGAGCCTGACGCGGAAGCCGAGCAGAGCGAGCTTCTTGCCACGCTGCAGACCGCGATCGCCGAAGTGCTGACCCCGCATCAGCGAAGCGTCCTCGTCGCGCTCGCGCTGAACGGCGTGCCGATCGACGTTCTGGCCGACCGCCTGAACACCAACCGCGGCGCGCTCTACAAGACGTTGCACGACGCGCGGCGCAAGCTTCGCAAACACTTGGACGAGCGCGGCCTCGCGCTCGACGATCGGCTGGAGGACAGATGATGGAGAAACCCGATCTGAGGCAGACGCTGGGACGGCTCCTCGGGCCGGCCGAGCCCGAAATCGGCTGCGACGCCTGCTTCGAGGAACTCGATCGCTACGTGGAGCTCGAGATCGCGGGCGAAGACGCAGACGCTGCGGTGCCCGGCCTGCGCGCTCATCTCGAGGGTTGCCCCGCCTGCCGCGAGGAGCACGAGAGCCTGCGTGCGTTCGTCGCGGGCGATCGGTCTCTCTAGCACCGGCGTCGGCAACTCGGCACATGGAGTCCGTGCCGCGCACGAATGGGTGCGACGCCCGATAGCCGCCTTCGTCCGAGACCGTGAAGCTCGGAGAAATCAAACGAAGGAGACCAGATGGTTGGTTCGATCATCTGCGGAGTCGACGAGTCGGCATCCGCACAGGGCGCAGCGCTCGTCGCACGCAGGTTGAGCCGAAACCTGGGGCTGAGGCTCGTGTTCGTGCGGGTGGTCGAAGCAGGGTCATCGAGCGAGAAACTCGGTGGCGCCGCCGAGAGCCTCGAGCGCCTCGCGAGCGCAAGCCCTACCGTCGACTCGGGCTCGCAGTGCCTGGTCGAAGTCGGACACCCGGCCGACCGTCTCGTCGCCGCCGCCGAAGACGCCGACGCGAGCATGATCGTCGTTGGCTCGCACGGCCCTCGTTCGTCGCTGCTCGGCAGCGTCTCCGCCGAGGTTTCGAGGCGCGCACCTTGCCCGGTCGTGGTCGTACCTCCGGGCGCCGAGGCCCGCCTGAATCAGGGACGAACGGACCCCGCCGACGGCTTCCGCGCGGTTCACGGCGGTCTCGGTGTCAGCAACGTGGGCGGCATCGTCCGCTTCGATCTCGGTTCTGACCACACCTAGGGCTCGAGCGCGCCGGTCCTCCGGAGAGCAAACGACATTCGGAAACGCCGGCGCGCACGTCGCGCGCGGTCCGGCCGCGCGCGCCATCCGGGCGCGATCCGCCTAGCCGTTCCGCCGGCGACGCCGAACCGGCAGCGGCCTCGGCCGCTTCCAGACGAGTTGCTTCTTGGCGAGGCCGGCCGCGATCAGTAGCAGGCCGACGCTCAGCGACGTGAGAACACTCGTGTATGTCTCGTGAAGCTCCATCTCACCTCCTCGCTCGTCTCGAGAATCACGTATCCGGGGCGCGAGGGCTATGGGCTCGTCGCCCCATGTGGCTCGACTCGAGCCACCAGTGGTCAAACAGCCGCGACCGGGCTCACGACACTGCGACGCACATGAGGTCGCGCCTCGGGATTGATGGGGCGATCACCGCATACCGTGCTGGGCGAACCGGTGAGACGCTCGAGGCAAGCGAATCGAGGAGGCTCAGGTGCACCCACATCCGGCTCAGAACGAAACGGCGACCACGATCGAGATCGAGATCGAGGTCCGGGGCCGCTGGGACGCACTCGCCCTGTCGGAGCTGCTGATTCCGTTCCACTCCTTCCTCGTCCAACACGAGCAAGAGCGCTGGGTCGTCCATGCCCGGGCGCCGGGCTGTCGCGGAGAGCCCCTCTCGGAAGCGCTCGCGGCGATCGACGATTGGCGCGGCGTCGGGCGGCAGCTTCGAGCGGCGTCGTGCCGCGTCGGAGGACGCCCCTATCACCGTCACGAGACGAGAGCTGCGTGACCGTTCCAGGGCACTCGACTCGCGAGCGACGCGATCGGCGCGCGCAGGTCCATCGACTCCGCGTCGAGATCGTCTGCGTCGACTGCGGCTACGCGGCAATCGTCGCCACTCGACCCGCGCGCTGCCCGATGTGTGGAGGCAGCACGTGGCGCAGGCGCCACGGGACCGACGGAACGAAACGGTCTTCGCACCCGAGTAGCAACCAGAGAGGAGCAGATGATGGCGATTTACAGTGAGAGGGCGACCACGCGATGAACGTCATCGTTGTCGGAGTCGACCACTCCCCGGGCGCCAAAGCCGCGCTGGTGTTTGCCAACGAAGAGGCGCGCCTTCGCGGAGCGACGCTGCTCGCCGTCCACGCGTGGCAGTACGGATACATCGGATACCCAGGGCTCGAGGGCAGCGTGCCGGCGATGGGTGGGGACATCGACGAGCTGCGTCGCGCCGCCGAGGCCGCACTGGCAGCGAGCGTGCGTGAAGCGCTGCCTGAGCCTGACGTCGAAATCACGTTGCGCACGATCCAGGGCTCGCCGGCAGGCGTGCTCGTCGACGAGTCGCGCGACGCCGATCTGCTGGTTGTGGGATCGCGCGGCCACGGTGGGTTCGTAGGGCTGCTGCTCGGCTCGGTCAGCCAGCAGTGCGCTCACCACGCCGAGTGCCCGGTCGTGATCGTGCACGCCGAGCGAAAGGAGTCGCAGGCGTCGTGACCGCACGCCGTGAGCGGTGGATAGACGAGAACGCGCTTCAACACGAGCTGCGCGACCTGATCTGCCTCGCGTCGATCGCGGACCATCTGCGCTGGGTGCTGACGGACGACGACGAGCTCGCCGGCTGGCTCGCAGAAGCCGCCCCCGAGTGGCGCGCATGGGCGGAACAGGTGGCGGCGCGACTCGTGGAGTCTCACATCGCGCCGGACGGCAGGGTGCGCTCTTTGGCGAGAGACATCCCTCTGAACTGGGTCCCGGATGGCTGGATGTCAGGGGAGGCTGCACGATCGTTGATCGCCGACCGGCTCGCTCGGGTGGCCGAGTGGGCTCGGTACCGGCACTCGCAGGCCGAAGGCGCCGATGCCGAGTTGCTCGGTTCCGTGGCCACGAGGCTAGAGGCGCAGTCGAGCGCGACGCTGCCCGCGTCCGGCACGGATACGCTCGAGAGATGAGACGGCATCGAGCGCTGATCCCGCTTTCGCATGACCACCACGAGACCCTGGTCGCAGCGCGGCGTCTCCGCCTCGGCGCGGACGCGCCGGACCCGAACGCGGCGGCCGCGGCGTTCCTGGCGTTCTTCGCGGCGTCGGCGGTGCCGCACTTTCGCGAAGAAGAAGAGCTGGTGTTTCCGCATGTCGTCGACACCGTGGAGGCGCGCGAGCTGGTCCTGCAGGCGCTCGTCGAGCACCAACGGCTACACGCCGCGGCCGCGAAACTCCGAGAGCTCGTCGCGCAGGAGAACGCCGAGCCGGCGGTCGCCGCGCGTATGCGTGAGCTCGCAACGCTCCTCGAAAGCCACGTGCGGCTCGAGGAACGGCGCCTGTTCCCGTTGATCGAGACGCTGCTGCCCGAGGAGACGTTGGCCGCGTTGGCGGTCACCGGCGCTCGGAAGGACAACGGCCCCGTATGGGGGACCGCGTCGGAGGATCTGAATGCCACGCTTCTCCAGTGGCGTGCGGGAGACGGGCCGGCGGAACACGTCAATCACGAGCGCGACGTCCTCGTGGTGGTGCTCACCGGGTCGGCGATCGTGAAGACGGAGGAAGACGAGCGTGAGCTGACCGCGGGCGAGACGACGATCATCGCGAAGGGCCGGCGGCGCGAGATCAGGGCCGGCCGCAGCGGCGTCCGGTACCTATCGGTTCACCGACGGCGACCTCCGCTCCAAGTCGCTCGCAGCTCGGGACGCGGCAGCTGATCGACGGCTACGGCTGGATCAGTCCGCGACGGATCGCGTAGCGGGTCAACTCGACGCGGTCACGCATCCCGAGCTTGTCGAGGATGTTCTGGCGATGTCGGTCGACCGTCTTGACGCTGATGAACAGGGTCGCAGCGATGTCTTTCGACGTTTGCGCCTCGGCGATCAGCTTGAGCACCTCGAGCTCGCGAGGGGTCAGGATGTCGAACTGCTCCTCCCCCGTTCCACCGCGCGCCACGTAGTCGCGGACGAGCGTCGTCACCGCCGACGGGTAGAGGAACGAATCCCCACGCATCGCGGACCGGCAGGCCTCGACGATGTCGGTGTCCGCGCCGGACTTGAGCACATAGCCGGAGGCGCCTGCCTTGAGCGCCTCGAAGAGGAACTGCTCGCTGTCGTGCATCGACAGCATCAACGTCTTCAGCTCGGGCTTTCGCTTGTGCAGCTCGGCTGCCGCCTGGATGCCGGTCATGCGAGGCATCGACACGTCGAGGATCACCAAGTGAATGTCTTCGCTGAGTGCCTTCTCGACCGCCTCGGCGCCGTCTTCGGCCTCGGCAACGACTTCGAGATCGGGGACAGCGTCGAGGACCTTCTTCAGGCCGGAGCGAACGATCGGATAGTCGTCGGCGACCAGGATGCGGGTGACGAGCGGGATGGGCATCAGCTTGCGACTCCTACGGCCTGCACGTCCGCGGATGCCGGGACTTCGAGCCTGACATCGACGCCGCCGCGAAGACCCGGCTTGACCGCGAGCGCGCCGTCGATCAGGAGCGCCCGTTCACGCATGCTGCGCAGGCCTCCGTGTTCTTGCGCCGGGCCGTCGAAGCCGCGTCCGTCGTCGCTGACGCTGAGAATGAGGCTGTCGGGGCCGCGCTCGAGGGTGATCGTCACTTCGGTGGCGGCGGCATGACGTGCGACGTTGGTCAGGCTCTCCTGGGCGATGCGATAGACCGCAAGCTCGGCATCGGGCGAGAGCTTCGGCAGCGTCGTGTCGAACCGTCGCTCGACCTGCAGCCCCGACACGCGCGCGAACGTCGTCGACAGTTCGGTCAAGGCGCTGGCAAGGCCGAGGTGCTCGAGCATCTCCGGACGAAGCTCACTCGAGATTCTCCGCACCTCGTCGAGCGCGGCGCGAACCGCCTGCTTCGCTGCATCGATCTCGCCGCGCTGCGAGGGCGCCGCGTCCGCGATCGAGTTCAGGTGCAGCAGCACTCCGGTCAACAGCTGTCCGACCTCGTCGTGCAGGTCGCGGGCGATGCCGATCCGTTCCGCCTCCTGCGCGGCGAGCACGCGCCGGCCGCTCTGCTGGCGCTCGCTCTCGAGCCGGTCGAGCATCCCGTTGAACGCTTGGACGACGCGACCGACCTCATCGTCACGGTGCACATCGATCCGCTCGGCGCGCCGCAGGAGGTCGACGGTCTCCATCCGCCTCGCGAGCCGCCCGAGCGGAGCGACCGTCTGCCTCAGAAGCAGCGCGTTCGCCGCCAATGTGATCGCCAGACCGGCGACGATGATCAGCGCTTGTTCGAGTTTGATCGGGGCACTGATCTGCACCGGGGTGACGATGAGCAGAATTGCGATGGTCGCCAGTAGGCCACCGTTGACGGCGAACACGCGCCAGAACAGCGGGGTGTTGCGCGGCATCCTGCGACGTTAGCGCGCTGCACCCGCGGCAGCTGCCTGTCGCCGACGACCGTTCGCGGGCGGGGCGATCAGGATCGGCACCGGCGTCTCGCGCTCGAGCCCTTCCGCAAGCGTGCTGTGGAGGCCGCGGCCCGGCCAGCGACGAGCACGTGAGCCGACCACGATCACGTCCGCGGCTTCCTCGGCCGCGATCTGGCCGACGAGCAGCGCCGGCTCGCCGACGGCGACGCGGCACTCGGCGGTGTGCCCGACGCCATGCTCACGGGCGAGCCGCGCCAAGAGGAGCTCCCCTCCGCGGCGACTGCCCTTCATGGTCACGCTCTCATTGTTGTCGCCCTGACCCTCGAGCGGTGCGAGACCCTCGGCGACATGGGCCAACACGAGACGCATACCGAGCCGCTTACTCAGCTCGGCGCCGAGCTCGAGCGCGGAGTGCCCTTCGGCGCTATCGGTCATGCCGCAGACGATTGTTCCCCGCACGATGTCCTCCTCCGTCGGTTGTATCCCACTGTCGCGCCGGCAACCGCTGCCCGCCATCGGGTGAGGAGCCGATTTCACAGGCCCCACCGCCCCAGTCCCGACGGCGGATCGGCGCGACGGAGATGGAGCGTCGGTCCGCACCGAAATGGGGTCGCCGACCAATGGCCTGCACGCTTCCGAGCCGCGACGCTGACAAGAAACGAGAGGAGAAAGTCGATGAAGAGATGCATCGTGTGCGGCGTCGACGGTTCGGCCGACTCACAGGCTGCGCTCGGCGTTGCGGTCGACCTGGCTGCGCGGCTTCGCTTGCGACTGATCATGGCCAACGTCGTCGAGCCGACTCACACCCCCTACACCGGCGCCATGCTCGGAGGAGCCGTGTTGCAGCCACAGCTGCCGACGACCGACCACCAAGAAGCGGTCGCCGAGGAGCTCCTCACCGAGCTCAGCGATGCGATGGGGATCGAGCCGGCAGACCGACGCGTCGTGACGGGCTACGCAGCTGAGCGCCTCGCCGAGCTCGCCGACGAAGAGGGAGCCGAGCTGATCGTCGTGGGCTCCCGTGGACGCGGAGCCTTCAAAGCCGCGTTCCTGGGCAGCGTCTCGACCAGCCTGATCGGCGTCGCGCGCTGTCCGGTTCTCGTCGTACCGCCCGGCGCAGCGGACACATCGGGACCACGCTGATCTCCTCGGCTCGCGCCGGGCCAGAGCGCGCGCCGCCCTCAGCTTCGTCTCCCGGCGCGCAGGATCTCCGCCAGGACGACTGCGTCGTTGTGCTCTTGATCGCGCGCGCCGTAGACGAGAGTCAGCGTCCCGTTCCGTGCCCGGCGGCGCAGTTCGCCGAGCTTCTCCTCCTGGGCTGCCAGCTCGGCCGTATAGCGACGGCGAAACTCCCCGAAGCGCTCTGGGTCATGAGCGAACCAACGCCGGAGCGCGGCGCTCGGCGCCAGCTCCTTGGCCCACTCGTCGAGACGTGCCTCCTCTCGCCTCACGCCTCGCGGCCACAGGCGGTCGACCAACACGCGGTAGCCGTCCGAGGAAGCAGCTGGCTCGTAGGCGCGCTTGAGCCGTACGCTCATTCGTCGGCTCTCCGCGGATACTCGATCAGCCGCTCGCGCGGAACGGACGTGACGTCGGCCCTCGGCATCCCCGAGAGCCTCGCGTCAACGTGATGCAACCACCATCGGGCATCGACCCCATTGTCGGCGCCGCGTGAACCTCGGTCGCCGAACCCCGCGCCGGCGACGGCTTCTACCGTCCGTAGACGGGTATGAGCAGCGCGCGGCCGATCGCGTGGAAGAAGAGGTTGAAGCCGAGGTAGGCGGGTGTGGCGTCCTCGGGCAGCTCGAGCGCGCTGCAGTCGAGTGCGTGGACGGCGAAGACGTAGCGATGGTCGCCGTGACCTGGTGGCGGGGCGGCGCCGACGTAGCGGGGCATGCCGGCGTCGTTCCGGAGCGTGACCGCCTCGTTCGGGAGGGCCGTCGAGCCCGGGGAGCCGGCTCCCGCTGCGAGCTCGGTCGATTCGACCGGAAGGTTGTAGACGGCCCAGTGCCAGAAGCCGCTTCCGGTCGGGGCGTCGGGATCGAAGACGGTCAGCGCGAAGCTGCGCGTCGCCGCCGGAAACCCCGACCAGGCGAGCTGCGGTGAGAGGTCCTCGCCGCCGGCCTCCATCAGCCCGCTGACCTGCGCGAGCGGCAGCTCCATACCGTGCCGGATGTCGACGCTCGTCAGCTCGAACCGTTGAACGTCGGGGAGAAACTCGTACGGGAGGGGCGGACGGCCCGGCGTCATGGTCCTACGTCCGCTCGAGCTCACGCAGGAGCGAGGTGGCGTCGGCGAGGTTGGACGTCAGGATCTGGCGGGCGACCTCGAGGAGCTGGAACAGGCGCGGGTCGCGGACCCGGTAGTAGACGCTCGTTCGCTCGCGGCGGCTCTCGAGCAGGCCGTGTCTCTTGAGTGCTGCGAGATGCTGGGAGGTTCCACCCGAGTCGAGTGCGAGCGCGGCCTGCAGATCACCCACCGATCGCTCCCCGTCGCGGAGCAGCTCGAGGATCTTGATGCGAGCAGGGTGGCCGAGGACGCGAAACATGTCGCTCTTCACGGTGTAGATGGGGTCTGAAAACGGCATCGTCGAGTTTGGGAGTGTCGCAGACCCGTCGAGCTTCACCTTGGTCTTTGCTTTCCGCATATTCTTCGAATAGTCTAAGATACCAAGATGTCTGAAGGTGAGTCGAGACGGTGGGTCGGCGTCGACGGTGCGCGCTTCGACCTCGAGCGCGGCGAATGGGCCCCGGCGTCACCGGCGGCCGCCCGCGACGCCTCGGCAGGACGTGACGGATTCGTGTCGGTCGACGGCGCCTGGTTCGATCCTGCGCGCGCGGACTGGGGCGTGCCCCCGTGGCTGGTAGCGGCGAACGGCACACACCGCGTCCCCGAAGGCTACGTGTCGGTCGACGGAGCGCTCCTTCCAGTCGAGCCGAACTGAAGTCTGAAGTCTCCGAACCGCAGAGGGGCGAACTGACCGCGGGCCGGGCGATCATCCGTCGGCGGCTCGCGACCGAACAGTCGATCCTGCACGCGCGCTTGTCGGAGTGACGGCCTGGGCCCTGCTCGCGGCCGTCGCGCTGCTCGGCGCGGGCAGCGCAGCTTGCGCCGCGCCCCGAACGTTCCGCGCGGGCGTTGCGATGCAGGCGTGCGGCGCTGCGCTCCTGGGAGCCGCCGGCTTTTTGGCATTCGCTTCGGGAACGACATTCGGCTCGCTGTTCACGAGTGGAATGACGCCTCGGTTCGGCGTCGACGGCCTGACGGCGTTCTTCCTCGGGATGCTCGGCCTGGTCGCCGCGCCGACGCTCGCGTTCGCGGGGCGCTATCTCGTCCCCGGAGCCCGGGGCGGGATCATCGCGTGTCTGACGGGAGTGTTCGTGCTCACGCTCGCCGAAGTGTTGTGCGCGCGCGATCCGCTGACGTTCCTGGCGGGCTGGGAGCTGATGACGTTGCTCCCCGCGGCGTTGATCCTCGTCGGGCGCTCGGACGAGAGCGCCCGCCGGACTGTCTTCCTCTACATCGCGGTCACGCACATCGCAGGGGCAGGTACGTGGATCGCCGTCTTGCTTGCGGCACACGCGGGCGTGGTCGACGGCGCGCGGGTACTCACACCCGGTTCAGGTGTCCAGATCGCGATCGCCGTGGCGGCGCTCGTGGGCATGGGCACGAAGGCCGGGCTCATGCCGTTGCACAGCTGGCTGCCGCGTGCGCATCCGATCGCGCCGGCGCCCGTGTCGGCGTTGATGAGCGGCGTGATGATCAAGGTTGCGGTCTATGGGCTCGTGCGCGTCCTCGTCGATTGGCTCGGCGTCCTGCCGTTGTGGTTCGGCGCTCTCGTTCTTTCGGTCGGCGCGCTCTCTGCGGTCGGCGGTGTCGTCTATGCGCTGTTCCAGCACGACCTGAAGCGGCTGCTCGCGTTCCATTCGATCGAGAACGTCGGGATCATCGTGCTCGGCTTGGGCGCATGCCTGCTGCTGCACACGCGCGGCTCCGAGACTTGGGCTGCGCTCGCGCTCGCGGCCGCGCTGCTGCACACGCTCAACCACGCCGTCTTCAAGTCGCTGCTGTTCCTCGGAGCCGGCGCCTTCGAGCGTTCGGTCGGCTCGCTCGAGCTCAACCGGCTCGGGGGGCTCTTGCGGCGCATGCCGTGGACGGGCGGCGCGTTTCTCGTCGGCTCGCTCGCGATCGCCGGCCTGCCGCCGCTCAACGGCTTCGCCTCGGAGTGGCTGACGTTGCAGGCGCTCGTGCACGTGCCGGCGTTCGGCGGGCTCGGGGACGGGCTGGCCGGCGCGCTCGGGCTCGCCGCGCTCGCGGCAACCGCTGCTCTCGCCGTCTTCTGCTTCGTCAAGGTGGTCGGGCTCGTGCTGCTCGGCCCGCCGCGGCGCACCGCGGTGGCGCAGGCGGACGAGGCGCCGCTCCCGATGCGCGTGGCGGTCGTGGCCCTCGCGTCCGCCTGCGTCGTGCTCGGAATCGTCCCGGGCCTGCTCGTCGCCTCGCTGGCACGGTTGGCGCCGTGGCCGGTATCGATTCCCACGTCTTTTGCGTTGCGGCTGCCCGGCACCGGATCGCTGCCGACGGTCGCGATCGCGCTGGTGCTCGGCCTGCTCGGATCGGCGCTGTTCGCGCTGCGTGGGAGACGGGTTGCGGCGACTGCACCGACGTGGGCGTGCGGGCAACTCGTGGAACCGCAGCTCGCCTGGACGAGCGCGGGCTTCACGAAACCGTTGCGGCTCGTGCTCGAGGCGGTGCTGCGCCCCGAACGGGAGATCGCGGTACACGCGGAGGGCGGCGTCGTGCAGGAGGTCTCCTACCGCGGGCGGGTCCCACATTTGATCGACGAACGGCTGTACGCGCCCGCGGTCCGATCGGCACTTACCGCGGCGCGACACGCGCGTCGTCTGCAGACCGGTCGGCTCGGCACCTACCTCGGCTACCTCATCGCGCTCGTGCTGGTGCTGCTCGCGGCGGCCAAGGCGGGTGTGATCGGATGAGCGGCGTCTCTGCCGCCTCCGTCGCGGTCGAGCTCGGCGGCGGCGTGTTGCTCGCGCCGCTGCTGCCCGGACTCGTTCAGCACTGGAAGGCCCGGTTGCAAGGTCGGCGAGGACCTTCGCCGTTGCAGCCCTTCCGGGAGCTTCGGCGCCTCTGGGGTAAGAGCGCAGTCGACCCGACAGGCTCCAGCCTCGTCTATCGCTCCGCGCCGACGATCGTCGCGTCGAGCCTCACCGCCGCAGTGCTGCTCGTGCCGGTGTCCGCCCGCGCACCGGCGCTCGGCGTCGGCCGCGACATGCTCGTCCTCGGTGGACTGCTTGCACTCGCGCGCTTTGCCGTCGCCGCTGCAGCGTGGGATGTTGCGAACGGCTTCTCGCTGATGGGCGCGAGCCGCGATCTCACGATCGCCGTCTCCACCGAGGCGACGCTCGTGCTCGCGCTCGCCGTCGGCGCGCTCGTCGCCGGCACGACGAGCCTCAGCGGAATGATCGCAGGGACCGCAGGCGGCGGTGTCTGGTCGAACCCGGCGCTCGGCCTCGCCGCAGTTGCCTTTGCGCTCGTGCTCGTCGCAGAAACGGGGCGACAGCCGATCGACAACCCCGACACCCACCTCGAGCTGACGATGATCCACGAAGGGCCGCTGCTCGAGTACGCCGGCCGCGACCTGGCCTACCTGCAGTGGTCGGCGGCCGTACGGCACTGGCTCGTGCTGGTTCTTGCGGCTCAGGTGTTCCTGCCACACGCCCAGAGCGCGTGGGAGCAGCTCGGTGTTCTACCGCTCGTGCTCGTCGTTCTCTGCGCGGGACTCGCGCTCACCGAGACGCTGACCGCAAAGATGCGCATCCTGCTCGCGCCGCGGCTGCTCGCCCTCGGCGGGATCGCGGCGCTCCTCGGTGTGGCGTCATGGCTGGTGCAGCTCACGTGAGCGGCGGCCTGGTCTGGGTGCTCGTCGCGCTCGGGCTCGCAGTTGTCGTGGTGCGGCGCCGCTCGTTCGCGGTGGGGCTCGTTACCGCGCAGGCGCTCGTGCTCGCGGTTGAAGCTGCGCGCCACGGCACGGGCGACACGACCTCGGCCGTCGTGTTGGCGGTCCGAGCCGTTGCGCTCGCAGCGCTGCTTCTGTTGGTCGTCTCGCGCACCCGTGAGCCGCGTCCGGTGCGGGCCGGCATCGCGCCGCTTGCGCGCGGCGGCCTTGCCGTCGGATTCGCGCTCGCGCTCACCTGGCTCGTGCCCACGATCGGGCTCGGATCGGGAAACGCCGAACGAGGCGTGCTGGCGCTGATCGCGTTCGGCATCGTCGCCGCCGCGACCCGCCGGGCGACGCTGTTCGCCGTGGTTGGGATCGTGTTGTGCGAGAACGGGCTTGCTCTGGCAGCGCTCGAGCTGCCTCACGGGTCCTCGAGCGCGATCGAGCTCGGCGTCGCCTTCGACCTGACCCTTGTCGCGCTCGTCGGCGCCGTCTTCCACGAGCGGATCTTCGCCGAGTTCGGCGCCGGCGACACCGCGGCGCTGCGGAGCCTGCGTGGCTAGCCGCGAGCTCCTCGCACTCGCGGTCGTCGTGACGCCCGTCCTCGGCGGCCTCGCTGTTCTGTGCGCGCCCCGTCGCGCGCTCAACGGCGTTGCCGCGGCGGGAGCGGCCCTCTCGGCTGCGTTCGCTCTCGCCCTCTCGGCGGTCGCGCTCGCCGAACCCGCGCGCGCGCTCGTCGAGCGGTGGGTGGTCGTCGACGCGGCGGCGGGAATGCTGGTCGGTGTGATCGGCGTCGTCGGGGTCACAGCGGTTCTCGTCTCACCGGCATACCTCGCGATCCCGTCCGACCGCGGACTGGTGCCGCCGGGCCGGCGGCCGCGCATCTTCTACGTCCTCGTCTTCGACTTCTGGGCGATCCTGGCCGCGATCCCGCTCATGGGGAACCTGGGCGGCGCCTGGTTGCTGGTCGAGGCCACGACCGCCGTCTCGGCGGTGCTGGTCGGGTTCGGCGGCAAGCCGCGCGCACTCGAAGCCGCCTGGAAGTACCTGATCCTCACCTCGCTCGGCCTCGGCGTCGCACTGCTCGGGATCGTCATCCTGGCGGCGGGGGCAGCACACGGCGGCCTCGACGCGCTGTCCTGGCGGGAGCTTTCCCACGTCCGCACCGGACACGGCGCCGCACTCGTCGCCTACCTGCTGCTCCTGGCCGGGCTTGCCGCGAAGATCGGCTGGGCTCCGGTGCACAACTGGCTTCCGGATGCCCACTCGGAGGCGCCTGCCCCCGTCTCGGCTCTGCTCTCGGCGGCACTGCTGCCCGCGGTGCTGCTCGTCGCCTGGCGGTCGAGCCAGGCGCTCAGCCCCGTGATCGGCGCGTCCACCGCGCAGTCCGTCCTGGTCGGGTTCGGACTGCTTTCCCTGTTCGTCGCCGTGCCGTTTCTCTGGCAGGCGATGCCGTGGAAGCGCCTGCTCGCGTATTCGAGCCTCGAGCACATGGGCGTGATCGCGCTCGGGATCGGCTTCGGTACGCCGCTGGCGCTCGCCGGGGTCGCCGTGCACATCACAGGGCACGCACTCGCGAAAGCGCTCGGTTTCTATGCGGCGACGCCGCTGCTCGGTCACGAGCCGCGGGCAGCCGGACACCCGGCCACCGGCATCGGGCGCACCCAACCCTCGCTCGGTGCAGTGCTCGGCGTCTCCCTGGGCGCGCTCGCCGGACTGCCCCCCTCACCGCTCTTCGTCAGCGAGGTTCTGATCGTCGCCGGCGGCTTCGCCGCCGGGCGGCCTTGGGCGTCGTCTGTCGCCGCGGTGCTGCTGACCCTGGGGTTCCTCGGCCTCGCGCATGCCCTCATCGAGACGACTGCCGGAAAGGCGCCGGCGCGCGATCGGCCGGCGGCGGGCCTGCGCGGCGTCGTGCTGCTCGCGGGCCTCGCCGTCCCCTGTCTGCTCGCGCTCAGCGCCGCGGCGCTGTGGCTGCCCGGAAGCTCGATCGCCCGGGCACTCGCGCAGGGGATCAGATGACCTACCGCGACCAGATCGCGTCGGCTCTGGCGGAGGGCTTCCGCTTTGCCGGCTTGTACGCCTCCGCCGGCGGCGTCGTCCACGTTGCGCTCAATGAACCGGGTGGCGCGCTGCTGCGCGAGTCGGTGGTCGCGCACGACGGACGCGTCCCGACGATCGTCGATCTCACCGCCGCCGCCGGCTGGGACGAGCGAGAGGCTGCCGACCTGTACGGCGTGACCTTCGACGGCCACGAGCCGCTACGGCCGCTCGTCGAGCACGATCTCGAGCTCGCGACCTGGACCGTCGGCGTTCGAGGCGATGACGCGTACCAAGTGGCAGTCGGACCGATCCACGCCGGCGTCATCGAGTCCGGACACTTTCGCTTCCACGTGGTGGGAGATCGGATCCTGCACCTCGATGCGCGGCTCTTCTACAAGCACCGCGGTCTCGAGCGGGCGGCGGAGAAACACACGCTCGAGGAGGGTCTCGCCTATGCGCAGCGCGCCTGCGCCGCATGCGCCGTCTCGAACTCCGTCGCCTATGCGCATGCCTGCGAGCAGATACTCGGTCTGCGCGCGACTAGCGAGCTCGCACGTGTGCGCACGGTTCTGCTCGAGCTCGAACGAACGTGGAGCCATCTCAATGACATCGCAGCCGTGTGCGCAGGCGTTGGCCTTGCCGCCGGAAACACGTTCTTCAGCGCCCTCACCGAACGCGCGCGTCGACTCAACGAGCAGCTGACCGGGCACCGCTTTCTGTTCGACTCCATTCAGATCGGCGGCAGTCGCCTCTCCGTCGCTGCTGCATCCGTCGCCGCCGCACGCGAGGAACTGGCATCGATCGCGGCAGACTCGAAGACCGGTTGGCGCGAGCTCCTCTTCAACGCGTCATTCCAAGACCGCCTGCCTGACATCGGCGTCGTCACCGCCGGCGACGCGAGTGCGCTCGGGGCCGTGGGACCAACGGCCCGCGCCAGCGGCCTGGCGATCGACGCGCGCTCGAACGCCGTCGGCCTCGCATACAACGGGCTCACACCGGTCGCGCCGCGTCGCGCCGCGGGCGACGTGCAAGCGCGGCTGGAACAGCGCGCGGTCGAGCTGCTGCAAACCTTCGACGTGCTCGACACCCTCCTCGACCGACGGATCGAACACTCCGCCGCCGAGCCGGCGGGCGAGGGCCGCGCGTACGGCCTCAGCCTCGTCGAGAGCCCGCGCGGCGCCACGTTCTGCGCCGTCGAACAGCACGGAGGCCGCATCGAACGCCTGCACCTTCGCACCGGCTCCTACGCCAACTGGCCCGTCGTCGCGCACGCCGCGGCGGGCAACCTACTGCCCGACTTCCCGTTGATCAACAAGAGCTTCGAGCTCTGCTACGCCTGCGCCGACCGCTGATGCTCACCCTCCTCCGCGACCTCCGCCGGCTCCGCCACACAGCCGCCCTGCCGCGCCCAGATCGTGGCCGCAGCCTCGCGATCCGCCACGTCGACGCCGGCTCGTGCAACGGCTGCGAGCACGAACTCACCCTCGCAAGCAGCCCGTACTACGACCTGCAGCGCTTCGGCCTCGGACTCGTGGCTTCCCCTCGCCATGCCGACGTCCTCCTCGTCACCGGCCCCGTCACGAGCCGCATGCGCGAACCTCTGCTGACCGCCTACCACGCCATGCCCGAACCACGCCGCGTCGCCGCCCTCGGCGACTGCGCCCTCGGCTGCAACCTGCTCGGAACCCACGACGCACTCGTCGGAGCAGTCGACGAGGTGCTGCCGGTCGCGCTACGCATCAGCGGCTGCCCACCCCGCCCTGACGAGATCGCCGCGGCGTTGCTCGCACTGATCGACCAGGACGACGCACCGTGAACGCGACTGACACACCCAACGCCCACGCACGAATCTCTGTCCGCGTGCGGGCAGCCGCGCGCCGCGACGAGATCGCAGGGGTGATGGAGGGTGCGGTCATCGTCTTCGTGTCGGCGCCGGCGCACGAAGGACGCGCGAACCGAGCCGCGTGCCACCTCCTTGCCAAACGCCTGGGAGTCGCCCCGTCACGCGTGAGGATCCTGCGCGGTCAGCGCTCACGCGACAAGCTCGTCGAGGTGGCCGGGATCGAACAACGAGCCGTGGACACTGCCCTCGGACTGAGCGACGGCGCCGGGGCTCACTAGCCGAGCCGGTAGAGCCGAACGCTCACCGCCGCGCCGGGGCGACTGCCGCGAGCGTGGTCGTGAGCATCGTCTGCTCGACCTCGGCCTCCGAGAGGCGTCCGACCTGGAGCTCGGTGCTCGCTGCGTGAACGATCGCGCGCACGACGGCGATCAGCCAGGTCGCGGAGACGTCCGCGCGGAAGACGCCCTCCTGCTGGCCGCGTTCGAGGAGCGGGATGAACTGGGTGGTCACCGGCAGGTGACGGCGGCGCAACTCCTGGGCCGAGAGCCGCCGCATATTGATCTGCAGGATGCTGTGGAACTCGCTCAGCTGCCTCCAGGTGGCGAGGATCACGCGCTCGAGCGCTTCCTTCGGCTCGCCGCGGCCGGGCTCCGCGTTCCGGATCGCTTCGGCGACCCGCCCGGTCGCTTCTGCCATGACGGCGTCGAGCAGCGACTCGCGGGTCGGGAAGTGCATGTAGATCGTCGCGCGCACCACGCCGGCGCGGCGGGCGATCGCGGCCATGCTGGCATCGGGGTCGCTTGCGAGCGCTTCGACGGCGGCGTTGGTGATGGCCGTGATGCTGCGCTCGGCGTCCGCCCGGCGCTTCGGGGCGGACGCCTTTCCCTGTGCTGTCGTCTTCGCCATTGCTCAGTGGACCGGCATTGCCTGCGGAGTGAGCGCCAGCTTCGCAAGGAAGTGCTGCGCGCGCGGGAGAACCGCCAGCGCCGTCAAGCTTGCGAGGCCGGCGATCAGTGCGGCGATCAGGAACGCGTGCCCGATCCCGGACGCCGCGTGCGGGCCGAGGATCGCTCCGCTCGCTCCCGCGGCAATCGTGGAGAAGATCGCGATGCCGAGCGTGCCGCCGATCTCGTGGCCGGTCGAGTTGAGCCCGGAGATCATGCCGCTCTCCTCGTTCCGTGTGCCGGTGAGGATCGCCATCGACACCGACACGGTGGCGACCCCGAGACCCACGCCGGCGATCAGCATGCCCGGTAGTACATCCGCGGTGTAGCTGCCGTGCTCACCGACCCGCGAGAGCAGGAACATGCCCACTGCTGCGACCGCGAAGGCTCCGGCGAGCGGGCCGCGGACGCCGTGCCTGGAGATCACGTGGCCGGCCGCGTGTGACCCGAGCCCGGCCGAGAGGGCGAGCGGGACGAAGGCGAGGCCGGTGGCGAGCGGTCCCAGGCCGAGCACGGTCTGGAGGTAGAGGGAGCAGAGCAGGAAGAGCCCGAAGATCGTGCCCGCGGTGGCGAGCATGAGTGCGAGGCCGCCGCCGACGGCGCGGTCGGCGAGGCGCTCGACGCGAAGGAGCGGCGCGTCGACGTGCAGTTCGTAGATCGCGAACGCCGCGAGGCCGGCGAGGCCGCCGATCCCGCAGACGTGCGTCTGGATCGACGTCCAACCGGCGGAGTGCGCCTGGGTGATCCCGTAGACGATCGCGGCGAGGCTCGAGGTGGCGAGGGCTGCGCCGGTGAGGTCGAGGCCGCGCCGGCGCGGCTTCTGCGCGTCGGCCGGCACGACCTTCACCGCGGCGACGACCAGTACTGCGGCGACGGGCAGGTTGACGTAGAAGATCGTGCGCCAGTCGGTGAACTGCGTGAGCACGCCGCCGACGAGAACGCCGATCGCCGCGCCCGCGCCACCGACTGCGCCCCAGGCAGAGAGCGCCTTCGCGCGCTGCGAGCCGTGGAATGAGGAGGTGATGATCGACAGCGCGGCCGGGGAGAGGATCGCGGCACCGAGCCCCTGACCCGCGCGGGAGGCGAACAGCATGGCCGCGCTTCCGGCCATTGCCGAGGCAAGCGACGAGACGGTGAAGACGGCGAGCCCGGTCACGAACATGCGGCGGCGGCCGAGCAGGTCGGCGGCGCGGCCGCCGAAGAGAAGGAGGCTGCCGAAGATCAGCGAGTAGCTCGTGATCGCCCAGCTGATCTTCGAGCCGCCGAGCTGCAAGTCGGCGGCGATGCGCGGCAGCGCGATGTTCACAGCGGTGATGTCGAGGATGACCATCAGCTGCGCGACGAGCAGCACGGGGAGCAACCAGCGATGCGACGCACGGGTGTCCGCTCCGTCGATCGGCCGTTGCTGCATGGAGTGTTCGGGCTTGCGGTGCATGGCTTGACATCCTCCGAAGTTGGACTGTACTGTCCGACTTAATAAATCAGACATCACTGTCCGATGTCAAGAGAGGAGTCCCAATGTCCGCCGTGTCTGCCCCCACCGACCGCAACGCCTCCGCTGCTCGGGAAGACGGAGCGAAGGGCCACATCGGCCTCGTCGTGCTCGCTTCGATCGCCGCCGGGCTCTCGCTCGGCCTCGTCCTCACCCTCGCGGTCTTCGCCGGAGCCGACGAGCCCCGGATCGCCGGCAGCGCCCTGGTCGCCCTCGGGGCCGGCTTCGCGCTGCTGGCAATCGCATCCGCCCGCTACACGAGCCAGCCCCAGGGGTGGGCGCTCGTTCCGGGCCTGTCGTCGATCCTCGCCGGAGTCGTCGTCGCCCTCATGCCTACCGGTCGCGTGTTCGACATGACGGGCTGGGTCTGGCCGCTGCTGCTCGCCGCGCTCGTGGTCAGCTCCGTCCGCGGCACGCGGCGCTCGCTCGCAAACTGGTCGCGTCGTGCGCTCGTCTATCCGGCGCTCGTCATCCTCTGCTTGATCGCCGCCGGCGGGGCGGTCGCAACCGTCATGGCCGCGACCTCGTCGAACCCAGTTCCCACGAGCGGCCACACCTACCTCGTGAACGGCAACCGCCTCTACCTCGACTGCACCGGCACGGGTTCCCCCACGGTCATCCTCTTCAACGGGCTCGGCGAACGGACGCCGAGCTGGGCCTGGGTGCAGGCGAACGTGTCAGCGACGACGCGCGTCTGCTCGTTCGACCGCACAGGAGAAGGATGGAGCGGCGGCAAGGCCACCGCACACACAGGCCCGCAGTTGGCCTCCGACGCACACGCGCTTCTGGCCGCCGCGCATGTCCCGGCGCCCTACGTGGTCGCCGGGCACTCGGTCGGCGGCACCTATGCGCTCGTCTACGCCGAGCGGTACCCCAGTCAGATCGCCGGAGTCGCGCTGATCGACTCGTCGACCCCGTACCAGTTCGACCTGCCCGAGTACCCCGGCGACTACTCGATGATGAAGCGAGCGTATGCGCTGATGCCGATGGTCGCACGCACGGCAATCGGGAAGGTGATGTTGCGTAGCGGGCACTCCACCCTGCCGCCACGGGCACGCAGCGCCGCCCGCAGCTTCGCCTCCTCGCCGCGCGATCTGCGCGCCGACCGGATCGAGCTCCTGCAGCTGCCGACGATCTTCGACGAAGCGAAGGCACTTCACACGCTCGACGGCAAACCGCTCGCCGTCGTCAGCGCCGGCGTCGGCGAGATGC
>Ga0207657_10002340_pt1 | contig 20552 bp, 15 predicted proteins | sample KBSC33metaG_FD_184316 | JGI IMG/M metagenome (GOLD analysis project Ga0207657, IMG submission 184316) | Corn rhizosphere microbial communities from Kellogg Biological Station, Michigan, USA - KBS C3-3 metaG (SPAdes) (version 2) | ecosystem: Host-associated > Plants > Roots > Rhizosphere > Soil ... | reverse complement strand
CGTCGCGCAGGCGGTCGATGGCGGGCACCAGTCCCGACGTCGACAAGGTCACGCGGCGGCGCGAGAGGCCGTAGGCATTGTCGTCGAGCATGATCTCGAGCGCCGCGACGACGTTGTCGAAATTGGCCAGCGGCTCGCCCATGCCCATCATGACGACATTGGTGATCGGATGGCGGCCGTGCTCGACCCATGGCGCCGCGATGCCATCGGCGAGCAGCGCTCGATTGGCATGCCACAGCTGACCGATGATCTCGCCGACGGAGAGATTGCGGTTGAAGCCCTGCTTGCCGGTCGAGCAGAACGCGCAGTCGAGCGCGCAGCCGGCCTGCGACGAGATGCAAAGCGTGCCGCGATCGGTTTCGGGGATGTACACCGCTTCGATCGCATTCGCGTTGCCGACGTCGAGCAGCCATTTGCGCGTGCCATCGGACGCCGTCGAGTCGCGCACCACCGACGGAGCGCGGATCTCCGCATCGCGCGCGAGCGCCTCGCGCGTCGCCTTGGCGAGGTCGCTCATCGCCTCGACCCGGTCGGCGAGCCGATGGTGGACCCAGCGCAGCGTCTGCTTGGCGCGAAACGGCTTTTCACCGCGCGCGGCGAAAAACGCCGTCATCGCGGCGGAGTCGAAGTCGAGCAGGTTGATCATTTGCGCCATCAGCGGCGGTAGATGCTCATCGCAGGAAAGAAATAGGCGATTTCGACGCTGGCGGTTTCGGGGGCGTCCGAGCCGTGGACCGCATTGGCATCGATCGATTGAGCGAAATCGGCGCGGATCGTTCCCGGCGCGGCCTTCTTCGGGTCGGTCGCCCCCATCAGCTCGCGATTCCGCATGATCGCATTATCGCCCTCGAGGACCTGGATCATTACCGGGCCGGAAATCATGAAGTCGACCAGGTCCTTGAAAAAGGGCCGTTCGCGGTGGACGGCGTAAAAGCCCTCAGCATCGGTGCGCGACAGCCAGGAAAGCTTCGCTGCGACTATCTTGAGCCCGGATTGCTCGAAGCGCGAGTAGATCTGGCCGATGACGTTCTTGGCCACCGCGTCGGGTTTGATGATCGAAAGCGTCCGTTCTACCGCCATGCGTTTAGCTCCGACGACGTTTCAAATAAACTCAAAATTATACCATCGGAATGGCCCTTGCGCCGACCCGGGAATCGCTAGGGAGATGCGCGGGCCCGGGCGTCGCCGCCGGACTGCGGTCAGAACGAGCGCGGCAGGCCGAGAACGTGCTCGGCGATGTAGGACAGGATCAGATTGGTCGAGATCGGTGCGACCTGGTACAGGCGCGTCTCGCGGAACTTGCGCTCGATGTCGTACTCGCAGGCGAAGCCGAAACCGCCGTGCGTCTGCAAGCACACGTTGGCGGCTTCCCACGAGGCCTTGGCGGCAAGGTGTTTGGCCATGTTGGCCTGAGGCCCGCACGCTTCATGCGCGTCGAAGCGCCGGCAGGCGTCGAAGCGCATCAGGTTGGCGGCTTCGGTCTCGACGTAGGCTTCCGCGATCGGAAATTGCACGCCCTGGTTCTTGCCTATCGGCCGGTTGAACACGCGCCGCTCGTTGGCATAGGCGCTGGCGCGATTGATGAACCACCAGGCGTCGCCGATGCATTCGGCCGCGATCAAGCTGCGCTCGGCGTTGAGCCCGTCGAGAATGTAGCGGAAGCCCTTGCCCTCCTCACCGATCAGCGTGTCGGCGGGAATCTCCAGTGCGTCGAAAAAAAGCTCGTTGGTCTCGTGATTGACCATGTTCGCGATCGGCCGCACCGTGAGACCCTTGCCGACGGCCTGGTGCAGATCGACCAGGAAGATCGACATGCCGTCGGCGCGCCGGCTTACCTCCGCCAGCGGCGTCGTGCGCGCCAGCAGGATCATCAGGTCGGAGTGCTGCACGCGCGAGATCCACACCTTCTGGCCGTTGACGACGTAGCGGTCCGCCTTTCTCACCGCGGTGGTCGAAAGCTGCGTCGTGTCGGTGCCGGTGGTCGGCTCGGTCACGGCCATCGACTGCAGCCGCAGCTCGCCGCTGGCGATCCTGGGCAGATAGCGCCGCTTCTGCTCGTCCGAGCCGTGGCGCAGCAGCGTCCCCATGTTGTACATCTGGCCGTGGCAGGCGCCGGCATTGCCGCCGTTGCGGTTGATCTCTTCCATGATGACCGAGGCCTCGGCGAGCCCGAGACCCGAGCCGCCGTATTCCTGCGGGATAAGCGCCGCGAGCCAGCCTGCGCCCGTAAGCGCGTCTACGAAGGCTTCCGGGTAGCCGCGGCGCGCGTCGACCTCGCGCCAGTAGACGTCGGGGTAATGCGCGCACAGATCGCGGATCGCGTCCCGGAGCTCCTGGTAGCGATCCTCGTGCGGAAGCGTCATCGTGTCGCCGCGTCGCGGCTTCGCCGGCATCAACGCATCATGCCGAGCGCCTGCGGCAGCCAGATCGACATCGCCGGCCAATAGGTGACCGCGACCAGGAACACGAGCATCGTCAGCAGCCACGGCCAGACGGCGATCGTCAGCTCGGTGATGCCCATCTTGGCGATACCGCTCGCCACGTAGAGGTTGAGCCCGACCGGCGGGTGGCACATGCCGACTTCCATGTTGACCACCATGATGATGCCGAAATGGACCGGATCGATGCCCAGCTTCATCGCGATCGGAAACATGATCGGCGCCATGATCAGCACGATCGACGAGGGCTCCATGACATTGCCGGCGAGCAACAGCAGCACGTTGACGACCAGCAGGAAGGCGATCGGACCGAGTCCCTTGTCGAGCATCCACGCCGCCATTACCTGCGGAATCTGCTCCGAGGTCATCAGGAACGAGAACATCACGGCGTTGGTGATGATGTAGAGCAGCATCGCGCTCATGTTGGCCGAGTCGAGCAGCACCTTCGGCACCTTGGCGAGCGTCAGGTCCTTGTAGACGAACACGGCGACGAAGAACGCGTACACCGCGCTCATCGCCGCGGCTTCGGTCGGCGTGAATATCCCGGTGTAGATGCCGCCGATCACGACGACGATCAGCAGCAGCCCCCAGATGCTTTCGCGGAACGTGCGCCAGCGCTCGCCCCAGCTCGCCTTGGCCAGGCGCGGATAGTTCTGCCTGCGCGCGCGGTACCAGGTCGTCAGGCCGAGCATCGTCGCCAGCACCAGGCCCGGGACGATGCCGGCGATGAACAGCTGGCCGACCGAGGTATTGGTGGCGACCGAATACATGACCATGACGATTGACGGCGGGATCAGGATCCCCAGCGCTCCGGACGTCGTGATCACGCCGGCGCCGAATCGCTTCGGAAATCCCTGGTTGATCATCGCCGGCAGGATGATCGAGCCGATCGCGACGACGGTCGCGGGCGACGAGCCCGACACGGCGGCGAACAGCGCGCAGGCCATCACGCCGGCGAGCGCCAGGCCGCCGTGCCAGTGGCCGACCATCGACGAGGCGAAGGCGATCATCCGCCGCGCGACGCCGCCGTGGGTGAGGAAGTTGCCGGCGAGGATGAAGAACGGGATCGCCATGATCTCGAAGCGCTCGATCCCGGTGAACAGCTTCAGCGCGACCGACGTGACCGGGACGGTGGTCATCGTGAACAGGAACGTCAGCACGGTGAGACCGAGGGCGATCGACACCGGCATGCCGGTCAGCATCAGACCGAACAGCAGCAGGAAAATGATCAGCGGCGTCGGCACGTGCAGCCCGGCGGCGAAGCCGAGCATCGGCAGCGCAACCATCGCCAGCGGCAGCGCGGCAAACAGCAGCACGGGGCGCTTCATGGCCGGCTCCCGGGCTTGACGTCGGCGGGATGGAGGTTGTCGCGCAGGCCGTACGGGTTGATGTCGATCGGCGTGACGGTCTCGAGCCCCTCGACGTGGCCGTGATCGTGATGCGGCAGCTCGCCCGTCCGGTAGAACGACCATGCGACCTGCAGGAACCGGAAGCACATCAAGTACGAGCCGAGCGGGATGCAAAGGTAGACGATCCACAGCGGCGCTTCGAGGTCGGCGGAAACCTGGTCGGTGTGGCCGATCGCCCAGACATAGAGCGCGCCCAGCGTCCCGACGACGATCGTAAACAAGGCCCCGGCGAGCAGGCCGAACAGCACGTACGTGCGCCGGGTGCGGTTGGGCAGGCTGTTGATCAGCACATCGACGCCCACATGGATGCCCGTGCGCACGCCGTAGGCGGCGCCGAACTTCGCCATCCAGATGAACATGTAGATGCAAAGCTCCTGCGCCCAGGAAAGATTGAGCGACAGCAGCCAATCCTGGACCACCGGGATCGGCCAGCCGGCAGCGTACCGGTGCAGGACCGCAACAAAGACCAGCAGCGTCGCCGCGCCCATCAGGGAGGCGATCAGCACCTCCTCGAGGCGGTCAAGAATTTTCATCACGCTCCTCCCGAAAGCGCGGCGCCGCGATCGCGCCCGAATGCGAAAACGCCACTGCGGAGTCCGTCTCCTGCAGTGGCGTTGCCGTCATCGTCCACAGCGAGTCTAGGGCTTGAAGCCGGTCTCCTTGTACACCTCCTGGATGACGTCCTTGCCTATCCTGCTTTCCATCTCACGGTGCACCTGCAGCAGCGCCTTTTTCCACTCTGCCTTTTGCGCGGGCGTCAGCGTGATGATTTCCGTCTTGCCGGACTTTCGCACGGCCTCGAGGGCGTCGTCGTTCTCTTTTTTCGCGATATCGTTGGCGAACTTGGTCGCTTCCTTCATCGCGCCTTCCAGCGTCGTGCGGATGTCGGGCGGCAGCCCGTCCCAGAACGGCTTGTTGGCGATAACGGCATACTCGATCACGCCGTGGTCGGTCAGCGTCAGGAATTTCTGCACCTCGTGCATCTTCTGCGTGTAGAAATTGGACGGCGGATTCTCGGTGCCGTCGACGACGCCCGTCTGCAAACCCTGATAGACCTCGGAGAAGGCCATCTTCTGCGGCAGCCCGCCCAGCGCACGGATCTCGGCTTCGAGGACGTTCGACGACTGGATGCGCATCTTCAGCCCCTTGACGTCGCCGGGAAGCCGCAGCGCCCGGTTGGCGCTGAAATCCTTGAAGCCGTTGTCCCAGAACGCTAGCCCCGCGATATTCTTGGTTTCGAGTTTCTTGAACAGCTTCTTGCCCACCGCGCCGTCGGTGACTTTGTGCAACTCGGTGAAGCTGTCGAAGATATAGGGCAGGTCGAAGACTTCGAATTCACGCGCACCCAGCGGGCCGAACTTGGCGACCGACGGGGCGAGCATCTGCACCGAGCCGAGCTGCAGCGCTTCCATCTCCTCGCCGTCCTTGTACAGCTGGCTGTTCGGGTAGACCTCGACCTTGACCCGGCCCTTGGTCCGCTCCTCGGCGAGCTTCTTGAAGTACTCGGCAGCCTTGCCTTTGGGTGTGTCGACGGCGACGACGTGACTGAACTTGATGACGATCGGCTTCTGCGCTATCGCGGATCCGCCGAACGCGAGCAGCGCCGACGCGGCAATCACCAGGCAAATGCGGGACTTCATCGAAACCTCCAAAGGAAGAGAGCGACCCTACACGGCTGTTTTTCGAGTTCTGCGGGCATTTAGCCCTTGCTCTTCGGGCTTGTCAATCGCGCATGGCCGCGGCGGCGACATGCGCCCCGGAGCCGACTCTTGAGGCTCGACTCGCTCGGGCGCAACGGGCTGTTCGTTCCGCTTCAGGTCGGCCGCCAGTCGACGCGCCAGGCATCCTCGTCGGGCTGCGCCTGGAATGCCAGCGCGACGCCGATGCCCGGCACCGCGGCCAGCTCTTCGCCGCACCAGATGAACGGCAGCGCTTCGCGCTGCCAGACCGGCAGCTGTGCATCGTAGAGCAGCTTCTTCACCGCGCGCCGCGGCCGGTTCGCCGCCAGCTGGATGCGCTCGCCGCCGCGGCGCGAGCGCAGCACGACCGCAGCCGCATCGAATTTCGCCGCGGCGATACCGCTGCCGCGCGAGCGCTCGAAGCGCAGGATGCCGCCGGGAAGATCGACCGAGGTTTCGCCGCGCCAGCCGCGAGCGTACGCGCCGGCGGCCGCGGGATGAACGACGACTCTTCCGCGGTGACAGCCGATTTCGGCGCCATCGTGAACGATCCTCGTGCGCGCGTCGGTCCCTGCTGTCTCAAGCTGCGCAAGCATCGCGGCCAGCCGCGCGGCGGACGGCGGGCGCAGACCCTCGCGGCGCAGGAACCAGCGCAGCAGGTTGCGGGCACGGGGAGGCGACAACGCGGTCAGCGCCGCGCGGTCCAGTCCGTCCCGGATGTCGCCGGCGTCCCGGCAGGCGAGCTCGTCGAGCAGCGCCGACGCCTCGGCCTGGTGGCCGGCCGCGCGCGCGAGCACCGATGGGTAGCCGGGAAAGGCTTCGGCGAGCAGTGGCGCGACATCGAGCCGCAGCAGGTTGCGCTTGTGCCGCCGGTCGGCATTGCTCTCGTCGTCGATCCAGGCGAGTCCGCGCGCGTTCGCGCAGGCGGCGAGCGTGGCGCGGGGCACATCGAGCAATGGACGCAGCAGCGCCGGCCCGCCGGCAGCGCCGGCGCGATGGCGCGGCATCGCCGCGAGCCCTGCCGGTCCCGCGCCCCGCAGCAATTGCAGCAGCACGGTTTCCGCCTGATCGTCGGCATGGTGCGCCAGCGCGACGATGTCGGCGTCGGCGCCGAGGAGCTCGCGGTAGCGCGCCGCGCGCGCGGCAGCCTCGAGGCTCTGCCCGGCACGGCGCGCGACGTCGACTCTGGCGATCGTCAGCGGCACGCCGCGCGTCGCGCACGCTGCGGCGCAGAACTCGGCCCAGCGGCCCGCGTGCGGCGACAACTGATGGTCGACGTGCAGCGCCGACAAGCCGAGCCCGAAACGCGGGGCCAGCGCCTGCAGCGCGTCGAGCAGCACGATCGAATCCATCCCGCCGGAAAGAGCCACCGCGACGCGCTGACCCGGCGCGGTGTACTGCGCCAATGCCGCTGCCAGCGCGCCGTCGACTGCGGCGATCGCCGGCGCATCGCGCGCTCCGGGCGATGGCTGCTGCGGCGCGCGCCCCTGGGTGAAGGAGGGCGTCATCACAGCCGTGCGCGCAGCCCGGACGCGGCAGCGAGCCGTCAGCCCGGGTTGAGCTCCTTGAACTTGCCGTAGCCCAGGATCTTGTCTTCGCGCGTCTCGAGCAGCGTGGCGATCGGTTGTTCCTGCGCCTGGCGCAGCGCCTCGGTCAGCGCTTTTTTCAGCGTCGTCATCATCGCCGCGTGGTCGCGATGCGCCGCCCCGGCCGGCTCGTTCACGACCTTGTCGATCAGGCCCAGCGTCTTCAGCCTCGATGCCGTAATGCCGAGCGTATCGGCGGCCTCTTCAGCGTGCTTGGCCGACTTCCAGAGGATCGAGGCGCAGCCTTCGGGCGAGATGACCGAGTAGGTGGCGTACTGGAGCATCAGCGTCGTGTCGCCGATCGCGATCGCCAGCGCGCCGCCGGACCCGCCTTCGCCGATGATCGTCACGATGATAGGCGTGCACAGGCCGGCCATTTCGTACAGGTTGCGACCGATGGCCTCCGACTGGCCGCGCTCCTCGGCGCCGATGCCGGGAAACGCGCCCGGCGTATCGACGAACGTGAACAGCGGCAGGCCGAACTTCTCGGCGAGCTTCATCAGCCGCAGCGCCTTGCGATAGCCCTCGGGCCGCGGCATGCCGAAGTTGCGGTAGATCTTCTCCTTGGTGTCGCGGCCTTTCTGATGACCGATGACCATGCACGGCGCGCCGTTGAAGCGCGCCATGCCGCCGACGATCGCGGGGTCGTCCGAGTAGCTGCGGTCGCCATGCAGCTCGTGAAAATCGGTGAAGATGCCGGCGATGTAGTCGAGCGTGTAGGGCCGCTGCGGGTGCCGGGCCACCTGCGCGATCTGCCATGAGGAAAGCTTGCTGTAGATCTCCTTGGTCAGCTGCTGGCTCTTCTTGCTCAGTCGCGTGATTTCGTCGGAGATGTCGACGGCCGAGTCCTCGTGGACGTAGCGCAGCTCGTCGATCTTGCTTTGCAGCTCGGCGATCGGCTGTTCGAAGTCGAGAAAGGTTTGTTTCATCGGCGGCAAAAGCTCGCGGTGCGAGGGCGCGATCATAGCGCAGTCCGCGCCGGCGCCGCTATCGGCGGGTCGCGGGCGCGCCGCTCCGATCAGGCAGTCAGCGCATCGTAGATCAGCTTGCAGCCTATCGCAAACAGGATCGCGTAGCTCAGTCGGTAGAACGGCTTTTCCGGAATCCGGCGCTCGAGGTGCAGGCCGAGCCAGATTCCCAGCGGCGCGAGCGGCGCGAACAGCAGCGAAAGCCCGAGATTGTCGGTCGACAGCTGCCCGAGCATCCCGTACGGGATCAGCTTCACGTAGTTGACGATGGCGAAAAAGACGACGCTCGTCCCGACGAAGATCGTCTTTTCCATCCGCTGGGGCAGCAGATAGACCAGCAGCGGCGGCCCGCCGGCATGCGCCAGCGTGCTGGTGAGCCCCGACGTCGCGCCGCTGAAGAAACCGATCACGCGCCCCGGCTTGCCCACACTGGACCCCAGGCGCTGCGCGATGTCGAACCAGCGATTCAGCGTGAACGTCACCGCGATGAGGCCGATGAGCAGCCGCACCCATTCGACCGGTACGACGCCGAACGCCAGCGCGCCCAGAACGATGCCGAGCAGTGCACCGGGTAAGAGGATGCGCACGTGATGGCCCGACCAGCGCTTGCGATAGGCAAGCAAGCCGAAGATGTCCATCGCGCACAGGATCGGCAGCACGATGCCCGCGGCGTCGGCGGGCGCGACGAAGATCGACATCAGCGCGACCGCGATGCCTCCGGGCCCGCCGCCGAATCCTCCCTTGAATATCCCGGTGAGCAGGATGCCGAACGTCGCGGCGGCATAGAAAGCCGCGGAATAGCCGCTCCATTCGGCGACGAGCGCGCTCATCGCATTTCAGCCGGCGGCGTCGGCGGCGCGCAGCATCTGGACGTGCTCGATGCCGTCTTCGATGTACATCTGCGACACGGTGTGAAAGCCCAGGCTCTGGTAGAACCGCTCGAGGCGGATTTGCGCGCCGATGCGCACCGCACGGCCGGGATAGGTCTCGGCGGCCTTGCGCAGACCTTCCTTCATCAGCGGCCGTCCCAGGCCGATGCGCCGGAACGGCTCGACCGTCAGCACGCGACCGATCGACGGCTCGTCGAAAACGCGGCCGGGCTCGATCAGTCGGAGGTACGCCGCGAGCACCGCCGCCGGCGGGTCGCCGCGGTCAGCCGTACGCTGCGGCCGGACCCATCCAAGCAGATGCCAGGCGTCGAGGTCGGCGCCATCGGTGTCGAGAAACGCGCAGCGCTGCTCGATGATGAACACCTCGCCGCGCGCACGGAGCAGCGCGTACAGGTGGCGCGGCTCGAGGTCGTCGAAGCGGGTCCATTGCCAGCGGATTTCCGGCTGCATCGCGTGGGCTCGAGGGCGCGAAAGCAATGCGCTAAGTTACACTATGCGCGGGCACTTCACACACAGGCATCATGGCGAGCTCTCATCGCATTGCCGTCATCCCGGGCGACGGCATCGGCAAGGAAGTCGTTCCGGAAGGCCTGCGCTCGCTCGAGGCCGCGGCCGCGAAATTCGGCATCGCATTCCAGTTCGACGAGTTTCCGTGGAGCTGCGACTACTACGCCAAGCACGGCCGCATGATGCCCGAAGACTGGATTAGCCAGATCGGCGGGCACGACGCGATTTTTTTCGGCGCGGTCGGCTGGCCGGCAACGGTGCCCGACCACGTCTCGCTGTGGGGATCGCTGATCCAGTGGCGGCGCCATTTCGATCAGTACGTCAATCTGCGCCCCTGCCGCTTGATGCCCGGCATCCCGACGCCGCTCGCCGGACGCCGGTCCGGCGACATCGATTTCGTCGTGATACGCGAGAATACCGAAGGCGAATACTCGTCGGTTGGCGGCCGGATGTTCGAAGGGACCGAACGCGAGACGGTATTCCAGCAGACGGTTTTCACCCGCAAGGGCGTCGATCGCATCATGCGCTTCGCCTTCGACCTGGCGCTGACGCGTCCGGCGAAGCACGTGACATCGGCGACCAAGTCGAACGGCATCTCGATCACGATGCCGTACTGGGACGAGCGCTTCAAGGCGATGGCCGCCCGATATCCGGCGATCCGCACCGACCAGTACCACATCGACATCCTGAGCGCGCAATTCGTCCTGCATCCCGACTGGTTCGACGTCGTCGTCGGCTCGAATCTGTTCGGCGACATCCTGTCCGACCTGGGGCCCGCCGTGTGCGGCACGATCGGGATCGCGCCATCGGCCAACATCAATCCCGAGCGTGATTTTCCATCGACGTTCGAGCCGGTGCACGGCTCCGCGCCGGACATCGCCGGCAAGGGCATCGCCGATCCGATCGGGCAGATCTGGTCGGGGGCGTTGATGCTCGAGCATCTCGGTCATGCCGATGCGGCAGCGGCGATCGTGCGCGCGATCGAGGCGACGCTCGCCGATCGATCGGCGCCGCGCACGCCCGATCTCGGGGGCAAGGCGACGACGGTGGAGCTCGGCAAGGCGATCGCCGCGGCGATTTCCTGACGTCGCGTCTTCGCTAAAAGCCGCTGCGCTGTGGCAAGATAGCGGCAAGAGCGAGCACCGCCGCAAGGGGACGATCACCATGATTATCGGCATTCCGCGCGAAACGCGCGTCGGCGAGACGCGCGTCGCGGCAACGCCCGAGACGGTCAAAAAGCTCGCCGCCAGCGGCAAGCACGAGATCGTCGTCGAAGCCGGCGCCGGTGTCGCTTCGAGCATTCCCGACGCCGACTATCAGGGTGCCGGCGCGCGCATCGGCGACGCCGCCGCGGCGCTCGGCGCCGACATCGTGCTCAAGGTCCGCGGTCCGTCCGCCGACGAGCTGCCGCTTCTCAAGCGCGGAGCGCTGCTGATCGGTCTGCTCGATCCGTTCGACACGGCCGCGATCGCCTCGTACGCGCAGACCGGCGTCAGCGGCTATGCGCTCGAGTGGCTGCCGCGTATTTCGCGTGCGCAGTCGATGGACGTGCTGTCGTCGCAGGCCAATATCGCCGGCTACAAGGCGGTGATCATCGCCGCGGACGAATATGCGCGCTTCATGCCGATGCTGATGACCGCCGCCGGAACCGTGAAGGCGGCGCGCGTGCTGATCCTCGGCGTCGGCGTCGCCGGCCTGCAGGCGATCGCCACCGCCAAGCGCCTGGGCGCCGTCATCGAGGCCTCCGACGTGCGCCCGTCGGTCAAGGACCAGGTCGAGTCGCTCGGCGCGAAGTGGGTCGACGTGCCCTACGCCAACGACGAGGAGCGCAAGATCGCCGAGGGTGTCGGCGGCTACGCGCGCCCGATGCCGCCCGAGTGGATGGCGCGTCAGGCCGGCATCATCAGCGAGCGCTGCAAGACCGTCGACATCCTGATCACGACGGCGCTGATTCCCGGGCGCGCGGCGCCGAAGCTGATCAAGGCCGAAACGGTTGCCGCGATGAAGCCCGGTGCGATCGTCGTCGATCTCGCGGTCGAGCAGGGCGGCAACGTCGAAGGCTCGGAGCTCGGCAAGATCGTCGTCAAGAACGGCGTCAAGCTGGTGGGTTTCGCCAATCTTCCGGCGCTCGTGCCGGCCGACGCAAGCGCGCTCTATGCACGCAACGTGCTCAACTTTCTTGCCCTGTCGCTCAATGCCAAGACCGGCGAATTCGCGGTGCCCGCCGAAGACGAGATCGTCAAGGCCACGCTGGTCTGCGCGAACGGGCAGGTCGTACCCAGAACCTGATAGCGGGCTTCCCGTTCGCGGGACGTTGCGCCGGAGAGAGAATCATGACAGCAGGCGTTGATCCGATCGTAATCAACCTGATCGTATTCGTCCTGGCGATCTTCGTCGGCTACCACGTCGTCTGGAACGTGACGCCGGCGCTGCATACGCCGCTGATGTCGCTCACCAACGCGATCTCGAGCATCATCCTGGTCGGTGCGATGCTCGCCGCGGGGGCGGCCGATCTCGACTGGGGCGGGTGGCTCGGCGTCGTCGCGGTCACGCTGGTGTCGATCAACGTCTTCGGCGGCTTCCTGGTCACGCAGCGAATGCTCGGCATGTTCAGAAAGAAGGAACGCGGCACCGGCGCGACCAAGGAATGACGATGAGCGCGAATCAGCTCGCACTCTGGTATCTGGTCGCCGCGGTAAGCTTCATCCTCGCCCTGAAGGGGTTGTCGAGCCCGCACACCGCGCGGCGCGGCAACGTGTACGGCATGGTCGGCATGGCGATCGCGCTGCTGGTCACGCTGGCGCTGGTCTATTCGCACAGCAAGCACGTGCTGCCCATCCTCGGCGGCATGGCGGTCGGCGGCGTGCTCGGGGCGATCGTCGCGCGCCGCGTGCAGATGACGCAGATGCCCGAGCTGGTCGCGGCGATGCACTCGCTGGTCGGTCTGGCCGCGGTGCTGATCGCGGTCGCCGCGGTGAACAACCCGCAGGCGATGGGTCTCGATGACCCGATCACCTTCGGCCACAAGCTCGAGCTTTTCATCGGCACCTTCATCGGCGCGATCACCTTTTCCGGGTCGGTGATCGCGTTCGGCAAGCTTTCCGGCCGCATCCGCAGCGCGCCGGTCGTATTCGCCGGCCAGCATTACGTCAATCTCGCGATCGGCATCGCGATGATCGGATTCGGGATCTGGTTCTGCACCTCGCCTCCGCAAGCGCAGTGGCCGCCGTTCGTCATCATGACGGCGCTCGCCTTCCTGCTCGGCTTTCTGCTGATCATTCCGATCGGCGGCGCCGACATGCCGGTCGTGATCTCGATGCTGAACAGCTACTCGGGCTGGGCCGCCGCGGGCATCGGCTTCTCCCTCGACAATCCGATGCTGATCATCGCCGGGTCGCTGGTCGGATCCTCGGGTGCGATTCTTTCGTACATCATGTGCCGCGCGATGAATCGCTCGTTCTTCAGCGTGATCCTCGGCGGCTTCGGCGGCGAAGTCGCCGAAGCCGCGGCGGGCGCGGAGAAAAAACCGGTCAAGAGCGGCAGTCCCGACGATGCCGCGTTCCTGCTGTCGAACGCGGACACGGTGATCATCGTGCCGGGCTACGGGCTCGCCGTCGCCCGCGCCCAGCATGCGGTCAAGGAACTGGCGGCCAAGCTGACCGCGAAAGGCGTCAACGTCAAATACGCCATTCACCCGGTGGCCGGACGGATGCCGGGACACATGAACGTTCTGCTCGCCGAAGCGGAGGTCCCGTACGACCAGGTGTTCGAGATGGAGGACATCAACAGCGAGTTTGCGCAGGCCGACGTCGCGCTGATCCTCGGCGCCAACGACGTCGTCAATCCGCTGGCCGAACAGAAGGGCAGCCCGATCTACGGCATGCCTATCATCGAGGCGTACAAGGCCAAGTCGGTCATCGTCAACAAGCGCTCGATGGCCTCCGGCTACGCCGGTCTCGACAATCCGCTGTTCTACATGGACAAGACGATGATGGTGTTCGGCGACGCCAAAAAGGTCGTCGAGGATCTGGTCAAGGCCGTCGATTAGAAGAACTCGCCGGGCACGGCGCTATCCAACTGCGCGAAACGGCGCCGTTGACGCGCCGGGCCCGATCTCAAGCGCACCCGTGTCCACCATGAGCAGCCGTAACCAGCGATGAACCGAATCACCCGCAAGCCGGCGTTCTGGATCGTCTTCGCCGTCCTCTCGGCCTTGTCGGGCGTGTTCGCCTGGCGCTATTTTCCGGCAGCCCTGCCGCTGATCAATCTCGACGTCAAGATGACGCGAGGCGACGCGCTGGCCCAGGCTGCGGCGATCGCGGACCGCCTGGATCTCGCGCCGGCCGGCGCGCAACGCGCGGTCGTGTTCGCGCACGACGCCGCGACGCAGAACTTCGTCGAGCTCGAAGCCGGTGGCAAGCCGGCGTTTACCGGCATGCTCAACGGCACGCTCTATTCGCCGTACTGGTGGGAGGTTCGGCTGTTCAAGCCGGGCGAAACCGCGGAGGCCCACCTGCGCTTTCGGCCGGACGGCGCCGTCTATGGATTCACACGCAAGGTGCCGGAGACCGAGCCCGGCGCCGCACTCGATGCGGCGGCCGCACGCGCGATCGCCGAAAAGAGTGCGCGGGCCGATTGGGCGATCGACTTCGCGCCGTACAAGCTGCTCGAGCAATCGCAGGTGCAGCTGCCCAACGGGCGCATCGACCACAGCTTCGTCTACGAGCGCGAGCATGAGCAGCTGGGCGACGGGCGCTATCGGATGCGCCTGGGCGTGGCCGGTGACCGCCTGGTCGAACTGACGCATCTGGTTTACATCCCCGAAGCCTTCGAGCGGCGATTCCAGGAAATGCGCTTCGCCAACAACGCGATCGCCGGGGTCGCCGGCATTTCGGCAGGTGCGCTCTACGGTATCGGCGGCTGCGTGCTGGGTGTGCTGTGGCTGTTGCGCCGGCGAGCATTGATCTGGCGGCCGGCACTCGCCGCCGGAGCGATCGTCGCCGGCCTGAATGCGCTGGCGCTGGTCGCCAATGCGCCGCAGGCCTGGTTCAACTTCGACACGGCGCAGCCGACGTGGGTGTTCTGGGGACAGCAGCTCGCGGTCGCGGTGCTCGTCTTCGTCGGCGGCGGCCTCGCGCTGGGTCTGGTGTTCATGGCGGCGGAAAGCCTGTCGCGCCGCGCGTTTCCGCGACATCCGCAGCTCTGGCGGCTGTGGTCGCGCGCGGCTGCGCCGTCGGCCGAGGTGCTCGGTCGCACGGCGGCGGGATACCTCGCCGTGCCGATCGAGCTCGCGCTGATCGCCGCGTTTTATTTCGTGACCAACCGCTACTTCGGCTGGTGGCAGCCGTCGGAGACGCTGACCGATCCCAATATCCTCGGCAGCGCGCTGCCGGCGCTGGCGCCGATCGGCATGGCTTTGCAGGCGGGGTTCATGGAGGAATGCCTGTTCCGCGCCGTACCGCTGTCGATCGCGGCGCTGCTCGGCAGTCACTTCGGCCATCGCAGGCTCTTGCTCGCGATCGCGCTGGTGCTGCAGGCGATCGTTTTCGGCGCCGCGCACGCCAACTATCCGGGATTTCCATCGTATTCGCGGCTGGTCGAGCTCGCCGGCCCGGCCTTCGTCTGGGGATTGATTTTCGTCCGCTTCGGGCTGTTGACCACCGTCATCCTGCACGCCGTCTTCGACCTGACGTTGATGTCGATCCCCGTGTTTCTGATCGAAGGGCAGGGCAGCACGATCAACCAGCTGCTGGTCGTTGCGGCAGGTCTGGTGCCGCTTGCCATTGTGCTTGCGCGCCGTTTTCGCGTCGGTCGATGGCTGGTCCTTCCGGAGGCCTTGCGCAACGGTGCGTGGCAGGCCCCGGAAGCGGCCGCGCCTGCTGCTTTGCTGCGCGGGCGCGCGGCGGCCGGAGTGTGGACGGCGCGCGTGCACCGCGCGCTGCCGTTGCTCGGGCTTGCCGGCTTGGTGGCCATCGCCTTGAGCGGCGGACTCAAGCGCGACACGCCGCCGCTGCTCGTCGATCGGGCCCAGGCCGAGGCGACCGCCGACGCCGCCGTTGCGCAGCGCGGGATGAGGCCGGAAGACGGCTGGAAGCGCTTTTCGACGGTCCGGCTGGTCGTCGATGATGCGGGCGCGGCGCAATGGCACCAGTTCGTCTGGCGCGAAGCGGGACGCGACGCCTATGAAAAGCTGATCGGCAACTGGCTTGCGCCGCCGTTGTGGGAAGTGCGCTATGCGCGCTTCGACGGCGGTGACGTCGCCGACCGCGCCGAGGAATGGCGTGTCACCGTGGCCGGCGACGGCAGCGTGCGGCAAATCCGTCACCAGCTGCCGGAGAAGCGGCCCGGCGCGAAGCTCTCGCGCGAACAGGCGCGCACGCTCGCCCAGCAGGAGATCCGCCAGCGCTTCGGCTTGGATCCTGCGGCGTTGCGCGAAGTGTCGGCCGAGCAGCAGGAGCGCCCGGCGCGCGCCGACTGGCAGTTCACCTATGCCGATCCGGCCGTCGCCGTCGGCAAGGACGGCGAAGCGCGAGTGATCGTGGCGATCGCGGGCGACGAGATCGCCGGGTCGGGGCGCTACGTCTTCGTGCCCGAAACCTGGCAACGCGCCGAGCGACTGCGGGCGAGTCGCTTGAGTCTCGCCAAGAACGCGATCAGGCTGGCACTGATCGTCGCCGGGTTCGCGGCGATCATCGCGACGATCATCGCCTGGAACCGCGGCCGTTTCGACAGGCACGCGTTCTGGCTGGCACTCGGCACCGTCGGCGCGGCGGCGCTGCTCAGCGGTATCAATGCCTGGCCCGCATTCGCGATGCAGCTCAAGACCGCGGAGCCGCTGGCGCCGCAAATCGCGCTGGGCGCAGCGGGGATCGCGCTGTCGCTCGTGCCGGTGACGCTGCTCGCGAGCCTGCTGGCGGGCGTCGCCGTGTGGGAAGCTCGCGAGCATTCGGTACCGGAGACCGGCATCGCCCGCCTGTGGCTGCGCGGGGCCAGCGCGGGATTCTTCGTCGCCGGCGTCGAAGGTCTTGCCGGCGCGGTGGCGGCGCAGGACTTTCCCCGATCGGCGCGCTACACGATCGAAAATGCGTGGCTGCCGTGGCTCGACGCGCTGGTCAGGTCGGTTTCCACGCCGGTCCTCGGTGTGACGGTGATGATCATTGCGCTGCACTGGCTCGAGCGCTGGACCGACGGCTGGCGGCGGCGCCGGTGGCTGGTCTATGCGGCGCTGACGATCGCGACCGCCGCGCTCGCGGCGCTGAGCGCCGATGACTGGCCGGCGATCGTCGTCGGAGGGCTGGTCGGCGGCGCGCTCTATACGCTGCTGTTCGCGACCGTGCTGCGCTACGATCTTCGACTGGTGCCCGCGTTCGTCGCCGCCAACGCGATCGTGCGCATCGTCGGCAATGCGCTGCTCAAGGGTACCGCCGCGGGTGCGCTCTACGCGGCGCTGGAGATCGCCGCGACCATTGCGGTCGCCTGGGCGATCACGCGCTACCTGCTGCGCGTGAACACGCCCATCGTCGCGGCCGCGCCCGCGACCGGATGAGCTTGTCCCGCAGCCGCTATTCGATCTTCACCCAGAACGGCATCACCTGATTGTCGGCGCGATGCACGGCGGTAATGTTGCTGCGCTCCGCCCACGGTATGACCTGGCGATGCAGCGGCAGGTGATTGATCTCGGCGTTGTGCGCCGCCAGCGCCTCGCGAATCTCGGCAAGCCGCTGATCGGGATTCATGTCGACCTTGACCTTGGCGATCAGCTCGTCGAGCCTGGGATTCGTATACCGGCCGTAGTTGTAGTCGCCGTCACCCTTGCCGGTGTAGCTGGCAAGCACCGGCTGCAGAATGAAAATGCCGTCGATCGCCCCGCCGCCCCAGCCGAGCATGTACATGCTGGTGTCGGTCTTTTCGAGCTTTGGAAAATAGTTGGCACGCGGCATCGCGTTGACGTTGATCGTGACGCCGATCTGCGCCCACATCGCCGCCAGCGCCTGGCAGATCTTCTCGTCGTTGACGTAGCGGTTGTTCGGACAGTCGAGCGTGACCTCGAAGCCGTTGGGGTAGCCGGCCTCCGCCAGAAGCTGCTTTGCCCTGGACCGGTCGAAAGGCAACCGCTTTTCGAGCTCCGGCGTCGATTGCACCGGCGAGGGCAGCAGCGCGCCCGACGGTTGCGACAGGCCGCGCATCGTCGTCGACCGGATCGCCTCGATGTCGATCGCCTGGTACAAGGCTTGCCGCACGCGCTTGTCCTTGAACGGATTCTTGCCCTTGACGTTGGAATACAGGAGCTCGTCGCGCTTCTGGTCCATGCCGATGAACACGATGCGATTCTCGCTGCCTTCCAGCACCCTGATCCCGGGATTCTGCTTGAGCCTCGGCACGTCCTGCGGCGGCGGATCGTTGACCAGATCGACTTCGCCCGACATCAGCGCCGCCATCCGCGTCGCGTCGGAAACGATCGGCAAGTAGATGACCTCGTCGGCGTTGCCTTCCCAGAGTCCCGCCTTGATCCCCCACCAGTTCGGATTCTTGACCAGTACCGTCTTGATGTCGGGCTCGCGCGACTTCAGCATGTAGGCGCCGGTGCCGTTGGCCTGGTGCGCGGTGATCATGTCCTCCTTTTCGGTGTAGTTCTGCGGCTTGGTCGCGCGGTTGGCTTCGCACCAGGCGCGGCTCATGATGTTGATCGTGGCGACGTGCTCGAGCTCGATCGGATTGGGCCCGTTGGTGGTGAATTCCACCGTCAGATCGTCTATTTTCCGCGGCATGCCGGACGCGATCGCATAGGCGCGCAGCTGCGAAGTATTCGCGCGGGCGCGCTCGTAGCTGAACACGACGTCATCGGCCGTGAACGGTGTGCCGTCGTGGAACTTGACACCGGCCCGCAGCTTGAAGCGCCAGGTCGTCGGCGAGGTCTGCTGCCACGACTCGGCTAGCGACGGCCGCAGCGCGAGCTTCTTGTCGCGCTCGATCAAGGCTTCGTAGACGAGGATGTTGATATTGTTGGTCAGATTCTCGTTCTGCGAATGCGGATCGGTCGTCTGCAAGTCGCCGCGGCCGGCCCAGCGCAGCGTTTTGGCCGCTGCGGGCGGAGCCGTCGCGACCGCCGTCAGCGCCGCCAGCGTCAACGCAAGTGTGAACAGGCGCATCATTGAAGTCTCCGGAAGTGCGAAAAAAGACATGATAAACCTCCCGGGCTGCTGCGCTGTCCGGCCAGCGGGACGCCGATCTTGACCGGCCCGCGCAGGCCACGAGCCACCGGCGCGCAGGATTCGCCGTCGTCTTCGGCGCCGATTGCCGAGCTGCGACGGCGGCTTCGCTCCGGCATGGCCAGCGACTGGATTCCGCTCGACCGCAGGATAGCCCGGCTGGAGGCCGGTGCCCCGGCGGGAGAGCGGCATCGGCTCGAGCAGGCGATCGCGGCCTCGATCGACCGAGTCGCGCGCCGCGCCGAGGGCCGCCCGGCGATCGCCTATCCGCCCGAGTTGCCGGTCTCCGAAGCGCGCGACCGGATCGCGGCGGCGATTCGGCAGCATCAGGTCGTCATCGTCTGCGGCGAAACCGGCTCCGGCAAGACGACGCAGATTCCGAAGATCTGTCTGGAGCTCGGGCGCGGCACGCGCGGCTTGATCGGCCACACGCAACCGCGGCGCATCGCCGCGCGCAGCGTCGCTGCGCGCATTGCCGAGGAGCTCAATGCCGAGCTCGGCACCGCGGTCGGATACAAGGTCCGCTTCACTGACCACACTCGGCCCGACGCCTACATCAAGCTGATGACCGACGGCATCCTGCTGGCCGAGACGCAATCCGACCGCACGCTCGCCGCCTACGACACGATCATCATCGACGAGGCGCATGAGCGCAGCCTCAACATCGATTTTCTGCTCGGCTACTTGAAGCAGCTGTTGCCGCAGCGGCCCGATCTGAAGCTGATCGTGACGTCCGCGACGCTGGACGCCGAGCGCTTCGCCCGCCATTTCGGTGCGCACGGCGAGCCGGCGCCGGTGCTCGAGGTATCGGGCCGCAGCTATCCGGTCGAGGTGCGCTATCGCCCGCTCGGCGGCGCGGCCGACGAGGCCGATGACGAGGAAGAGCTCGAGGAGGCGATCGTCGCCGCGGCCGAAGACCTGTGGCGCGAAGGTCCGGGCGACATCCTCGTATTCCTGCCCGGCGAGCGCGAGATCCGCGAGACGTCCGACCTCTTGGCCAAAAGCATCGCGCGGCGGCCGTATGCGCGCAGCGCCGAGATCCTGCCGTTGTACGCGCGCCTGTCGGCCGAGCAGCAGCAGCGCGTGTTCAGCCGCAGTGGCGGGCGCCGCATCGTGCTGGCGACCAATGTCGCCGAGACTTCGCTGACGGTCCCGGGCATTCGCTATGTGATCGACTCGGGGCTCGCCCGCGTCAAGCGCTATTCACTGCGCAACAAGGTGACGCAGCTGCAGATCGAGAAGATCGCGCAGGCGGCAGCCGCTCAGCGCGCCGGCCGCTGCGGCCGGGTCGCGGCCGGCGTCTGCGTGCGTCTGTACGACGCCGCCGACTTCGCCGCGCGGCCGAAATACACCGAGCCCGAAATTCTGCGATCGTCGCTGGCCGCCGTCATCCTGCGCATGGCCGCGCTCGATTTGAGCGCCGTCGACGCGTTTCCGTTTCTCGAGCGCCCCAGCCCGCGTGCGATCGCCGACGGCTACCAGCTGCTGGAAGAGCTCGGCGCGGTCGATCGCGAGCGCAAGCTCACGCCGCTGGGCCGCGAGCTCGCCGCACTGCCGGTCGATCCGCGCATCGGCCGCATGCTGCTCGCCGCGAAGGACGGTCCGATGGCCGAGATGCTGGTCATCGCCAGCGCACTGTCGGTGCCCGATCCGCGCGAGCGTCCGCTGGAAAAGCGCCAGGCCGCCGACCAGGCGCACCTGCGCTTTCGCGACGAGCGCTCGGATTTCCTGAGCCTCCTTGCGCTGTGGCAATTCTTCGCTGACGCGCTGGCGGCGAAACTGTCGCACCGGAAGCTCGTCGAGCAATGCCGTGCGCATTTCGTGTCGTATCTGCGCTTGCGCGAGTGGCGCGACCTGCACCGGCAG
>Ga0207657_10002333_pt1 | contig 20574 bp, 18 predicted proteins | sample KBSC33metaG_FD_184316 | JGI IMG/M metagenome (GOLD analysis project Ga0207657, IMG submission 184316) | Corn rhizosphere microbial communities from Kellogg Biological Station, Michigan, USA - KBS C3-3 metaG (SPAdes) (version 2) | ecosystem: Host-associated > Plants > Roots > Rhizosphere > Soil ... | reverse complement strand
TCGCTGGCGCGCAGCGGGACGGCGGAGGAAGTGGACATGGCGGCTTTCGTTTCGAGGGTCGGATGCCCCTGTCTTTGCGAAAACCGGGCCAGCCGAGCTGGCCATCGCAAGTCATTGATTTCATTCAGATTTGCGATTCAACCTGCATACTTGGGATACAGTGCGGACACCGCCAGTCGTCAACGGCGTTTACAGGCCATGCTGATCCACCTGACCCTCGGCTTCGCGCTGTTCGAGACGCTGGCGCTTGCCGGCGTGCTGCTCGCATGGGCCGACCGCGTGGCGGGCGCGCGCCTGCTGGCGGCCTTCCTGGCAGGCATCTCCGTCTGGATCGTCGGCAACGAACTGCCCAACTGGTTCGGCCACGACATGGAGCGGGCTTCCATGGCGCTGCTGGCGACCGCCCCGGTCACGTCGGCGTTCTTCTTTCACTTCGTCGTCGTGTTCTGCGGCGTGCGCATCGGCCCGCGCGGCATCGCCGCCGGCTATGCGCTGGGGGTGGTGGCGACGCTGGCGTCCGAGTGGCTGCTGCCGGCCTACCTGGTGCCCAACCGCTACATCGGCTGGATCGCGTTGCCGTTGCCCGCGGGCTGGATCGCCAGCAGCGCCTGGGTCATCCTCGGCGGCGCCGGCATCGCGGTGCTGCTGACGTCGCTCGCGCGTGCGCGGCGGCCAGCCTTCAGCCAGATCGCGGCGGTGGCGGCGTCCTGCCTGTGGGGGTTCGTGTGCCTGACCGGCTACGGCATGGCGGTGCTGGACCTGCCGTGCTATCCGTTCCCGCTGCTGGGGCTGCCGTTCTATCCGCTGATCCTCGTGTACGGGATCCTGCGCTACGGCGTGTTCGTCGCCAACGCCTGGGCCCGGCGCGCGCTGGTGTGGACGCTGCTGCTGGCGCTGGGCGCGGCCGTCGTCGCGCTGACCCCCTTGCTGCCGTTCGAATCGCGCTGGGTCGGCGGGCTGGCGGTGGCCGCCAGCTGCCTGGCCCTGAACGGGCCGATCCGCGGCTTCGCCGAGCGGTTGATCTACCCCGGCGGCACCGTGAGCGCGGGAGACCTGCAGGTCTGGCGCCACGCGCTGCAGTCGGCCGAGACGCCGGACGCGCTGGCCCAGCAGGCCTCGGCAGTGCTGAGCCGCCGCATCGGCACGCGCGTCGAGGTCACGATCGGCGAGCAGCCGTTGCCCGATGCCGCCGTGCCGCTGCTCGCCACCCGGCGCAGCGCCGAGGGCTGGACGTCGGAGCTTTCGGGCTGGGACGCCGCGCCGCCCGGGCCGCGCCACGTCGCGGAGCTGTTCGGCTCGGTCGTCGCCGAGGCCGCGGCGCGCGTGGAGCAGACGCAGCAGATCGCGGCGCGCGAACGCGAGCGCCAGCTGCAGGCGCGCCTGGCCGAACTCGGTTCGCTCGCGGCGACGGTGGCGCACGACATCCGCAACCCGCTCAACATCATCGCGATGGCGGTCGCAGGAGCACCGTCGGACACCCGGCGCGAGGTCGCCGACCAGGTGGCGCGCATCTCCAACCTCACCAAGGACCTGCTGGACTACGCCAAGCCGTGGAAGCTGGCGCCGGCCCGCATCGACCTGGCCGCGCAGGTGCGGCGCGCCGCGCTGCGGCTGCCCGACGTGAGCCTGGGCGACAGCCTGGCCGGCGAGCTGGTCGTCGACGCCGATGCACGGCGCGTCGAGCAGGCGTTGACCAACCTGTTCGAGAACGCGCGCGTCGCGACGTCGGAGGCCGGCGCCGGCCACGTGCACGTCGACGCCGAATCGGTGCCCGGCGCGCTCCTGCTGCACGTCTGCGACGACGGCCCGGGCGTGCCCGAAGAGATCCGCGCGCGCCTGTTCGAGCCCTTCGCGTCGCGCAGCCCCGGCGGCACCGGGCTGGGCCTGGCGATCGTCGCGCGCATCATGCACGCGCACGGCGGCTCGGTGGCGCTGACCGAGCGCGCGCCGTGGCGCACCTGCTTCACCCTCAGCTTTCCGACGCCCTCATGAGCGATTCCCCCGAGACCGGCCACGTACTGCTCGTCGACGACGAGCCCGCCTTCCAGCGCCTGGGCGGCTCGTTCCTGCGCGACCTCGGCCACACGGTGACGGTGGCCGGCGACGGCGAGCAGGCGCTGGCGTCGTTCGAGCGCCAGCGGCCCGAGCTGGTGCTGCTGGACCTCGCCATGCCGCCGCACATGGATCCGGAGATCGGCCTGGAGATGATCGCGCGCCTGCCCGGCGTGCCGGTCGTCGTGCTGACCGGCCACGGCGAGCACGAGCTGGCGCTGCGCGCGACCGAACTGGGCGCGTGGGACTTCCTGACCAAGCCGATCGACCCGGACATGCTGCGCTTCGTCGTCGCCCGCGCGCTGCGCAAGGCGCGCCTGGATGCCGAGGTCGCCGCGCTGCGCGCCAGCGCCGCCACCGACGACCTCGGGCTGGTCGGCCAGGCCCCGGCGATGACGCAGCTGCGCGCCATGGTGCGCCGCGTCGCGCAGACCTCGGTCAGCGTGCTGGTGCTCGGGCCCACCGGCACCGGCAAGGAGCTGGTGGCGCGCGCGTTGCACGGCTGCAGCGGGCGCAGCGGCGGGCCCTTCGTCGCGATCCACTGCGGCGCGCTGTCGGCCGAGCTGCTGGAGAGCGAGCTGTTCGGCCACATGAAGGGCAGCTTCACCGGCGCGTATCGCGACCAGCCGGGCCTGGTGGAGGCCGCGCACGGCGGCACGCTGTTCCTGGACGAAGTGGGCGAGATGCCGCCGCCGATGCAGGTCAAGCTGCTGCGCTTCCTGCAGGAAGGCAGCTTCGTGCCGGTGGGCGGGCGCGTGCAGAAGCGTGCGGAGACGCGCGTGGTCGCGGCGACGCACCGCGACCTCGAGGCCATGGTGCGCGAAGGCACGTTCCGCGAGGATCTGTTCTATCGCCTCAAGGGCGTCGTGCTGCGCACGCCGGCCCTGTCCGAGCGCCCCGCCGACGTGCCGCTGCTGGCCACGCGGTTCCTGCACCGCGTCGCCCCGCGCACCGGCTTCACGGCCGGCGCGCTGGCATGGCTGACCTCGCGCGAGTGGCCCGGCAACGTGCGTGAGCTCAAGGCGGTCGTCGAATCGGCCGGGGCGCTGATCCTGCCGGACCAGCACGAGGTCGACGCCGACCTGCTGCGGCTGGCGTGCGGCGACACCATCGAGGCGCCCGCACCCGCGGCGGGCCAGCTCGATCCGTCCGCCGGCCCGCTCGACGCCGCGCTCAACGAGCTCGAGCTGCGCCTCGTGCGCGACGCGATGACGGCCGCGGGCGGCAACCAGTCGGAGGCGGCGCGCCGGCTGGGCGTGTCGCGCGTGGGCCTGATCAAGAAGCTCACGCGCCTGGGCTTGCGCTGAGCCGCTGGAAGCGCTCGGCCAGGAAGTCCACCAGGGCGCGCACCCGGTTCGGCACGAAGCGGCCGCTCGGCAACAACGCGTGCAGCGGATAGGGCTCGGTCTGCCACTCGGTGAGCAGGGGCACCAGCGCGCCGCGCTCGAGGTCGCGCCGCTGGTCGATGCCGGACTTCAGGATCACGCCCGCGCCGGCCAGCGCCCATTCGCGCGCCAGCGAGGCGTCGTCCACGCTGCGATCGCCTTCGACGCGCACCTGCGTCCACTGGCCGTCGCGGCAGAAGCGCCAGACACGGTGCCGGCGGCCGCCGCGGTCGAAGGTGATGCAGTTGTGGCGCGCCAGCTCCTGCGGCGTCCTGGGCGTGCCGTGACGGCGCAGGTAGTCGGGTGACGCGCTGCAGACGGGTCGCGCGGCCGCGAGCATGCGCGCGACCAGGCGCGAATCGGCCGGCGTGCCGTAGCGGATCGCGAGGTCGACCTCGTCGCGCAGCACGTCCAGCACCCGGTCGGCCACCGAGAGCTGCAGCTGCAGCCCGGGGTGCGCAGCCATGAACTCGTCGAACAGCGGCAGCAGCATCGTGCGCGTGAGGTCGGACGGCGCCGCCACGCGCACGGTGCCCACCAGCGTCGCGCGGTCGGCCAGCACCTGTGACTCGCCCTCGTCGAGCAATTCGAACGCGCGCACCGCGTAGTCCAGCAGGATCTGCCCCTGCGAGGTGAGCCGCATCGCGCGCGTCGAGCGCTCGAACAGGCGCGTGCCCAGCTGCGCCTCGAGGCGCTTGAGCGTGGCGCTGGCCGCGGCCGGCGTCATGCCCAGAGCACGCGCAGCCGCGGTGAGCGTGCCGCCGCGCGCTGTCTGCACCAGCACGTGGAGATCGGCGACATTTTCAATTTTCATTTGAAACTGATAGCAGTTATCGGCATCTTATCAATCCCGGCTTGCGCTCCTACGATGACGGCATCGACAACAGGAGCTTGCTCATGAAAGCCATCGGATACCGCCAGAACCTGCCTGTGGACGGGCCACACGCGCTCGAAGACCTCGAGCTGCCCGCCCCGCAACCGGGGCCGCGCGACCTGCTGGTGCGCGTGAAGGCCGTCTCGGTCAACCCGGTCGACACCAAGGTGCGCAAGAACAGCGCGCCGCCGGCCGGCCAGGTCAAGGTGCTGGGCTGGGACGCGGTCGGCATCGTCGAGGCGATCGGCGCGGACGTCGCCGGATTCAAGCCCGGCGACCGCGTCTACTACGCCGGCTCCATCACGCGGCCGGGCGCCAACAGCGAGCTGCATGTCGTCGACGAACGCATCGCCGCGCGGGCGCCGAAGTCGCTCGATGACGCCCAGGCCGCCGCGCTGCCGCTGACCGCGATCACCGCCTGGGAGCTGCTGTTCGACCGCCTGCGCGTGCCGCGCGGCGGCGGTGCCGGACAGTCCCTGCTGATCGTCGGCGGCGCCGGTGGCGTCGGCTCGATCCTGATCCAGCTGGCGCGCCAGCTCACGCAGTTGCAGGTGATCGCGACGGCCTCGCGGCCCGAGACCCGGGCCTGGTGCCTGGAGCTGGGCGCGCATGCGGTGATCGACCACTCGCAGCCGCTCGCGCAGGCCCTGGAGGATGGCGGCCACGCGCCGGTCGACTACGTCGCCGCGCTGACGCAGACCGAGCGCCACTACCTGCAGATCATCGAGAGCCTGAAGCCGCAAGGCGCGATCGCCATCATCGACGACGCACCCTCGCTCGATGCGATGAAGCTCAAGTCCAAGGCCCTGTCGCTGCACTGGGAGCTGATGTTCACGCGGCCGATGTACGGCACGCCCGACATGGCCGAACAGGGCAAGCTGCTCGCCGAGGTCGCCAGCCTGGCCGACGCCGGCCGCATCCGCACCACCGTCGGCGCGCACTACGGCGTCATCAATGCCGCCAACCTGCTGCGCGCCCACGCCTGGATCGAAAGCGGCCGCGCGCAGGGCAAGGTCGTGCTCGAAGGGTTCTGAACACGCCATTCCGCCACGTGCGACCGTGGCATCGTTGCGCGCAGTCCCGGGATCCCCCGAGGATGCGTCCCGCTGTGGGTGGATCCTGCGACTGCGCGCAGGATGACGCGGGGTGGGCGCGCGGCGGCAGTCGCCTTCCTGGGCAACGGGTCACCCGACGGGCCCGCAGCCCCGGCAGCGCAGGCATCCCCTTTTCCGGTCATCCTGCGCGCAGTCGCAGGATCCTGAGGAAGTGTCACCCTGTGCGCGGAACCTGCGACTGCGCGCAGGATGACCAAGGGGTTGAAGAGAGCGCGTGACCCTCAGGCCCGCTTGGCCGACGGCCACAGCCGCACGGCCAGCGCCGCCAGCGCGCTGGCCGCCGACATCGTCATCACGCCGCTCCAGCCCCACTGCGCCAGCGCGAGGCTGCCCAGCGCGGCGCCGCTGGCCATGCCGATGAACATGCCGGTGAACATCAGTGCATTGAGGCGGCTGCGCGCGCCCGGGTCGATGCCGTAGACGATGGTCTGGTGCGAGATCAGCGTGGCCTGCGTGCCCAGATCGAAGCCGACGGCGCCCAGGCCGATCATCCACAGCTGCGCGTGCGGCGGCAGCAGCACGCCGGCGGCCATCGCGAGGAAGGACACGGCGGCCAGGCCGCTGCCCAGACGCGTGACCAGCTCGGGGCCCCGCGTGTCGGCGAGCCGTCCGGCGATGGGCGCGACCAGCGCGCCGGCGGCACCCGCCAGGCCGAATGCGCCGGCCGCCGCGCTGCCCAGGTGCCAGCTCGACGTGTGAAGCATCACCGCGAGCGTCGACCAGAAGGCGCTGAAGCCGACTGCCAGCAGGGCTTGTGCAAGCGTGGCCCGGCGCAGCGCGCCATGACGCCGCCACAACTGTGCCGACGAGGCGAGCAGCGCGGCGTAGGGCAGGTGCGTGGTGGGCTTGAAGCGGGGCAGCGCGCGCGCCGCGACGGCCGCGAACGCGGTGATGCTGATGGCGGCCGCGACGAACATCGTGCGCCAGCCGAAATGCGACGCCACGACGCCGCTGATCACGCGCGACAACAGGATGCCCATCAACAGGCCCGTCATCACGGTGCCGACGATCTTGCCGCGTTGCGCCTCGGGCGCCAGCGTGGCGGCGGCCGGCACGATGTCCTGCGCCATCGTTGCGGCCAGGCCGATCGCCAGGCTGGCCAGCCACAGCGGCGCGATGGCGCGCGACGCCCCCGCGGCCAGCAGGGCCACGATCAGCGCGGCCGCCTTGGCCAGGATGATGCGGCGCCGGTCGAAGCGGTCGCCCAGCGGCGCGAGCAGGAAGATGCCGGCGGCGTAGCCGAGCTGCGTCAATGTCGGCACCAGGCCGATCTGGCGCGCCGTGGCGCCCAGGTCGGCGCCCAGTTCGCCCAGCATCGGCTGGCTGTAGTACAGCGCGGCCACCGCCAGGCCGGCGCCGGTGGCCAGCAGGCCGACCAGCGCCAGGCCGGGCGGCCGGATGACCGGGGTGTCATGCACAAGATGAATGGCGGACATGAATGCAATCTGCGGAATTGGGGGATGCCGCCATTCTGCGGAGGCATCTCGCCTGTGGGTAGTCCCGCTGCCTGAACAATTGTTATACGCTCTGCGCATGACCAAGCCTGCTGCCACTGCTGACCGGTTCGAGCTGATGGAGACCTTCGTGCGCATCGTCGACGCCGGCAGCCTGTCGGCCGCCGCGGCGCAGATGGGCACCACGCAACCCACGGTCAGCCGGCGCCTGCAGACGCTCGAACGGTCGCTGGGCGTGCGCCTGCTGCGGCGTTCAACGCATTCGATGACACTGACCGAGGACGGCCAGCGCTGCCTGGAGCGCGCGCGCGAGCTGCTCGCCAACTGGCATGCCTTCGAGGCCGACCTGCGCGGCGCCGGCGACGAGCCGGAGGGCACGCTGCGCGTGATCGCGCCGCACGCGTTCGGCCAGCAGCAACTGGTCGCGCCGCTGGCCGAGTACCTGGCGCGCTACCCGCGCGTCAATGTCGAGTGGCTGCTGCATGATCGCCGGCCCGATTTCATCGCCGAGGGCATCGACTGCGCGATCCAGGTGGGCGACATCGATGACCAATCGGTGGTCGCGATCAGGCTGGCGGAGGTGCCGCGCATCGTCGTGGCCGCGCCCGCGCTGGCCCAGCGCCTGCCTGCCGCCCACTCGCCAGCGGACATCGCGCGTCTGCCCTGGCTGGCGCTGCGGCCGTTCTATCGCACCGAGGTCACGCTGTCGGCCGTCGGCAGCGGCGAACAGGCGCGCTTCGCAATCGCGCCGCGCATGACCACGGACAGCCTGTACGCGTTGCGCAGCGCGGCCGTGATGGGCCTGGGCGCGGCGATCGGATCGGCCTGGCTGGTGGGCGAGGACATCGCGCAAGGCCGTCTGGTGCACCTCGCCCCGCAGTGGCGCGCGGCGCCGCTGCCCGTCTGGCTGGTCTATCCGCAGGCGCGCTTCCATCCGGCGCGCCTGCGCCGATTCCTCGACGTGATGCGGGCCGGCACGATCGCCGCGTTCTCGCCACAACAGCGCCTGGGCTGACGGTTCGTCGGCCGGAATCGCGCCTGGTGCCGCAACCGATGCGGCTCGTCGCAAGCCGGTTTGCGGCGCGTGGACGCACTCCTAAAGTTCATTCATCGGATCACGAAACGCATCCGAACCCACCCCAGACACCAGGAGCCCATCATGACCAAGACCACCGCCCAAGCCGCCGCCCTCGCCCTGTCCGTTCTCATGACCTTGGCGACCGTCGCCGGCATGAACGGCATCGCGACGAAGCAGTACGCCGCCGCGGACAGTCTGGCGATGGCTCCCTACGGCCTGACGCACGTCGCCGTGCAGCACGTGACGATCGTCGGCCACCGCGCCTGAACGCCTGCGCGCCCTGCGCGCGCCTGTCGCTCCTTCGAAGCTCCGCCAAGGCGGAGCTTTTTTTCGTCCGTCATCCTGCGCGAAGTCGCAGGACCCACCCCTGCCCGGCATTCGTGGGTTCTGCGACTCCGCTTCGCTCCGCGCAGAATGACGGCTGGGGTCGCCGTCGTCCTTGTCACGAGGGCCGATTTCGCCGCCACAGCAGGCAGGCGCGGACGCTGGCATCATTGGGCCATGAAGAAAATCCTGCTGTCCCTCGCGTTGTCGCTGGCCGCCGGCCTGGCCGCCGCCGCCGACCGCCCCTACGACGAATCCGCCGATGCCAAGGCGCAGATCGCCACCGCGCTGCATGAGGCCGCCGCGGCCAAGGAGCCGGTGCTGCTGATCTTCGGCGCCAACTGGTGCCCCGACTGCCGCGCGCTCGATCAGGCGCTCAAGACCGGCCGCAATGCCGAGCTGATGCGCAAGTTCAAGGTCGTCAAGGTGGACGTCGGCCACTTCGACCACAACGTCGACGTGAGCACGGCCTACGGCGAGGCGACCAAGAAAGGCATCCCGTCGGCCGTGATCGTGTCGCCCGACAACAAGATCCTGTTCATGACCAAGGCCGGCGAGCTCGCCGACGCGCGCAGCATGAGCGAAGACGGGATCTACCAGTTCTTCACCAAGGCCGAAGCCGCGACGCGGCAATAGGCCGACGCGCCTAGGCGCCCTTCCAGCGCCTGAGCGTCAACGCGTTGGTGACGACGCTGACGCTGCTGAACGCCATCGCGGCGCCGGCCACCATCGGGCTCAGGAGCCCGGCCGCAGCCAGCCCGATGCCGGCCACGTTGTAGGCGAAGGCCCAGAACAGGTTCTGGCGGATCTTGGCGACGCAGCGGCGCGAGATGTCGAGCGCGTCGGCCACCAGCCGCGGGTCGGCGCGCATCAGCGTGATGCCGGCGGCCTCCATCGCCACATCGGTGCCCGAGGCCATCGCGATGCCGACGTCGGCGGCCGCCAGCGCCGGCGCGTCGTTGAGGCCGTCGCCGACCATCGCCACCCGCACGGGACGGCCCTTCGAACGGCCGGCCTCGGTGGGCGTCAACGAGCGCAGCGACACCAGCAGCGAGGCCTTCTCGCCCGGCAGCACTTCCGCGTGCACTTCCGAGATGCCCAGCAGCTGCGCGACGCCGGCGGCGCTGGCGTGGCTGTCGCCGCTGATCATCACGGTGCGCACGCCTTGTGCGCGCAGGCGCTGCACGGCGTCGATCGCCCCATCGCGCAAGCGGTCGCCGAAGGCGACCAGGCCCAGCAGCCGGGGCGTGTCGGCGGACACGTCGGCCAGCCACGACACGGTGCGACCCATCGCCTGCAGCTCGGCCGCCCGCGCGGCCAGCGGCGCGAGCTCGACGCCCAGCTCGGTCATCCAGCGCGCACTGCCAAGGCGAAGCTCGTGGTCGAAGGCGTCCCCTTCGCGTTCGGCATCGAGCGCCAGGGCCGTCCCGGGCGACAGGCCCGCGCTCTGGCGCGCGCTCATGATCGCGCTGGCGGCGATCGCCTCTGCCCGCCGCGCCTCGGCGGCTTCGCGCGGCGCCTCGGACACACGCACCCGCGCCGCCACGCCCTTGCCGGGCACCGCACGCTGGGCGCTCGCCGCCGGCACGCGGGCGTTGGTGCCATGCGCCATGTCCAGCACGGCGCGCGCCAGCGGGTGGGTGCTGCCGCCTTGCACCGCGGCCGTGAGAGCCAGCAGGCGCGCCGCGTCGCCGTCGACCGCGACGCAGGCGACCAGCATCGGCTTGCCTTCGGTGAGCGTGCCCGTCTTGTCGAATGCGACCACCGAGACGTCGTGCGCGATCTCCAGGGCCTCGGCGTCCTTGATCAGGATGCCGTGGCGGGCTGCCACGCCGGTGCCGGCCATCAAGGCGGTTGGCGTGGCCAGCCCCAGGGCGCAGGGGCAGGCGATGACGAGCACGGCCACGGCATTGAGCAGCGCGTGCTGCCAATCGCCGGTGCCCAGGCCCCAGCCCAGCAGGGTCAGCGACGCGGCGACGCACACCACCGGCACGAACACGGCGCTGACGCGGTCGACCAGGCGCTGGATGGGCGCCTTCTTTTCCTGCGCCGACTCGACCAGCCGCACGATGCGCGCCAGAGTCGACTCCGCCCCCACGGCCTTGACCCGCACCAGCAGCAGCCCTTCGCCGTTGATCGCGCCGCCGGTCACCAGCTCGCCCGGCCCGCGCGCGACGGGCAGGCTTTCGCCGGTGACCAGCGACTCGTCGACATGGCTCTCGCCCTCGACCACGAGACCGTCGGCGGCGAAGCGCTCGCCGGGCCGCACCACCAGCACGTCGCCGGTGCGCAGCTGCGCGATCGCCACATCGGCGTCCACGCCATCGCGGCGCACCCGCGCCGTGTCCGGCTGCAGCGCCTGCAACGCGCGCAGGGCCTGCGTGGTCTGGCGCTTGGCGCGCGCCTCGAGCTGCTTGCCCAGCAGCACCAGCGTGATGACCACGGCGGCGGCCTCGAAGTACAGGTGCTGCGCGCCTGCGCCGTGCATGCCGGCGCCGGCCATCCACTCGACCAGGCTCAGGCCATAGGCCGCCGAGGTGCCCAGTGCCACCAGCACGTCCATGTTGGCGCCGCCGCTGCGCAGCGCGCGCCAGGCGCCGGCGTAGAAGCGCGCGCCGAACCAGAACTGCACCGGCGTGGCCAGAAGAAATTGCAGCCACGCCGGCCAGGCCCAGTCCACACCGACCAGGGCCCCCGCCATCGGCAGCAGCAGCGGCAGGGACAAGGCGGCGGCAAGCGCCACCGGCGCCCAGGCACGGGCCTGCGACGGCGGCGCGGGCGCGGCGACATCGGGCGCGCGCGCCGTGTAGCCGGCCTTGCGCACGGCGGCCTCCAGCGCATCGAACGGCAGCGGCACATCCGCGCGCACGCTGGCCAGCTCGGTGGCCATGTTGACACTCGCCTCGGCCACGCCAGTCACCGCACGCAGCGCACGCTCGACCCGCCCGGCGCACGCGGCGCAGCTCATCCCCTCGACGGCAAAGGACCAGTCGCGGCGAGCGTCGAGGGCAGTGGGAAGGCTGGGCATCGGCGAAATTGAATCTGAAGAAGCCGGCAGTGTCGATGGTCTACCTGTAACGATCTGCGCGGAATGGAAAAAGCCCCACGCAAAAGGGCATATGCGGGCAGATTGCGATTCGTCAAACCCGCACCGGATCAGGGGCCGCAGGCTCTTGTTTTGCCGCCCCGACATCAGCCGGGCGACACTCGGGATTCACCCTGCTCCAGGAGAACAACATGACCGAATTCCTTGTCGAAGGCATGAGCTGCGGACACTGCGTCAACGTGGTCACCGAGGCAATCCACGCGCTCGATCCGGCCGCCAGCGTCGATGTCAATCTCGGCACCAAGCTCGTGCGCGTGCACTCCGATCTCGATCGATTCCTGCTGTCGCAGGCCCTGGTGGATGCGGGCTATGACCCGGTGCTGGTCGGCCTGCAGATGCCCGACCACATTTGACGGAGACGCAGACATGCCCCTGGTGACGCTCACCGTCCGCCGCGGCAAGGATGCCGCCTTCAAGTCCGCCGTGCTCAACGCGGTGCACAACGCGCTGGTGGCGTCCGGCGTGCCGCAGACCGATCGCTTCCACCGCGTGCTCGAATTGTCGGCCGAGGATTTCCGCTACGACGCCAGCTACCCCGACCTGGCCAAGCCACGCAGCGACGATTTCGTGCTCATCGAGGTGCTGTTGTCGGTGGGCCGCAGCGTCAAGGTCAAGCGCAAGATCGCCGTCGACCTGGTCGACGGCCTGCGCCAGTCGCCGGGCCTGGACCCGGACGACGTGATGCTGGTCTTCAACGAGACGCGCTGGGAGAACTGGTCGTTCGCAGGCGGGCGCTTCATCCACGTGTAGCGCGCCGGCCCTGTCGACCTGTGTGGAGTCGCAGGGCCCTCGCCTGGCTGGCGCCATCCCCCGGGTGGGTTCTGCGACTGCGCTTTGCTCCGCGCAGAATGACGGCTCTTTGTGCGCTTCAGCTCACGAAACGACAACGCCCGGACATGCACTGGATGTCCGGGCGTTCTCGTCCGTCTTCAGAGTGGATGCGACCGACGAATCGATCGCGTGAACCGGGCTCTCGGCAGACCGTCGCACAGCAGCGCGGTCCGCCTGGATCGACGCGCTGGATCAGCGGTCGATCGCGTTCTTGATGGCGTTGCCGACGTTGCTCTTGACGTCGCCCACCGTCGACTGCACCTTGCCGGCGGCCTGGTCGGCCTTGCCTTCGGAGGTCAGGCGCTCGTTGCCGACCAGCTTGCCGGCGGCTTCCTTGACATCGCCCTTGATGGTTTCGGCTCGGCCGTTGACTTGGTCCTTGTTCATGATGTGCTCCTTTGAGTGATGGGGCCGAACGACATCGGATGTTGTTCGAGTTCTGCGTCCGACACGCGTTCGGCATGTACAAACTATCCCACCCGCGGCGTGCGGGCCGGGTCGGAGTGCAGACCGTCCTCGTGTCGGCGCGCCGTCGCTACTCGTGTAGGACAAACGACGACGCGGCAGGCCGCCGTCGAGTTGAAGGCCCGTGTGCGCCAGGGCTCAGAGGAAGAGCACGTTGCTGCCGGGTTCGGGCTCCCGGGCCTTGTCGGCGAAGCCGCCGAAGAAGTACGCGATGTCGTCGCCCTCGTCGCCGGTGAGCCGTCCCACGACGCGGCTCCAGGTCATCAGCGCGACGTGCGCCGCGGGCTCGCCGACGACCAGGATGGGCTGCTCGCCCTCCTCGTGCCAGTAGTACTCGCCGCCGAACGTGCGCCGGCCCACCTCCAGCACATAGCAGCCGAGCTGCTGCACCAGGCCGGTGACGACGGCCTCGTCGAGCTCGGCCACGTAGGCCGACGCCTCGACCAGCATCTCGTCGACGGCCCCCACGCTCTCGACGGAGAAATCGAGCCGGCCGCCCGCACGTGCCTGCAGCGACGCGACCGCGCGCTCGGCGGCTGTGGTGACTTCCTCCAGGATGGCGTTCATGCGGTCACGCTCAAGGCAGTTGCGACGATCGGCAGACGAGGCGCTCGCCCAGGTCGCAGGCGAGCGCGAGGCGCCGCGGCGCGGGGCGTCGCCACACCTGATGCCAGACACGTTCGCGGCCGCCGGACTCCACGCCCAGGATCTCGAAGGTCGAGCGGTCGCCGGTCGGGATGAGATCCGAATCGACATAGCCGTGGCTTTCGAGGTGGAAGCGGCCCTGCGCGTCGGTGGTGGCGACGGCGACGCGGTCGCAGCGGCTTGGCGTCAATTCCTCGCCCGACTCGGACAGGCCCTCGCAGGCCCTGATCTGCACGCCGGCGCGCGGCACGCCCGAGGTCGCCAGCACCCCGTCGACCTCGGGCTGCGTGCGCACGAAGTGCGGATAGAACAGCGGCAGGTTCTGGCACCCCGCCAGGGCCGCGGCCAGCGCCAGCGGCAACATCATCGCGACGCGCATCGCGTTACTCCAGGATGAAGCGCCGCAGCTCGGCGAATGCGGCGTCCGCGTCATCGCGCCACGCGCCATGGCCGACTTTCGGGAACGAGCGGAACTGCACCAGCTGCGGCGGCAGCGCGGCGACGATGTCGCGCGCGTCGGCGAGCGGACAGACGGGGTCGTCCTCGCCGGCCAGCACCAGCACCGGGCAGCGCGCCCTGGCCAGCCCGGGCAGCAGGTTCATCGTGCGCTGCTCGCCCGACGCGGAGGCGAACAGCACGTCGAAGTTGTGGATGGTGCGCGCGCTGCCGTGCGGATCCTGCGGCGTCGTGTTGTAGAGATGGCGGCAGTGCACGCCGTAGTCGTCCCAGCTGGCCGGCGTCGGGTCGCTCCAGAAGCGCCTGCACGATTCGCGCGCCGCGGCGCCGCCGAGCCGCTCGAACATCGCCTCCTTGCGATCCTGGCGCATGTGCGGCGAGGTGCTGGACAGGATCACCTTGGACGGGTGGTCCGGATGGCGCTCGATGTAGCGCTGCGCCACGAAACCGCCGAACGACTGCCCCAGCACGATGGGCTTGACGATGCCCAGCGCATCGCACAGCCGCACGACGTCGTCGGCGAAGGTGTCGAGCGTCCACTCCTGCGGCGGCCGGCGATCGCTGCGGCCGTGCCCGCGATGGTCGTAGTAGATCACCTGCGCGATGTCGGCCACGCGGCCGAAGAACGGGCGGAACGCCGAGTGGTCGAAGCCGGGGCCGCCGTGCAGCAACAGCAGCGCGGGCTTTTCGCGCAGCTGCGGGCCGTCGGGCACGTATTGGGTGCCTTCGACGTCGAAGTAGAGGCGGACGCCGGGTTCGATCTCGATGCGCATGCGGTTGGCCTGGGGATGGCGAATGCGCGAGCATAGCGCGGCCACCCATGCGTCATTCTGCGCGGAGCGAAGCGCAGTCGCAGAACCTACCTCAGGGGAGCGTCATCCCGGGGGTGGGTCCTGCGACTTCGCGCAGGATGACGGCTTGATGGGGGCGCGCAATGACAGCGGGGCTCTAGTCGTCGCCTTCCATGTCCCCATGCCCATGGCCGTGCGTGCTCACCGGCATCGCGGCGCCGTCGACGCCGTCGAAGAAGAACGGTGCGCGCGCCTTGCTGCGCGGCGCGATCTCGTCCATGTGCGGCAGCGAGTAGAGGCGGCCATTGAGCATGACATCGACGACGTGGTCGGACTGGCGGATGTCGGCCGTCGGGTCGCCGTCGATGACGACCAGGTCGGCCAGCTTGCCCACTTCCAGCGAGCCGATGTCGGCGTCCATGCCCAGGTAGTGCGCGCCGTTGAGCGTCGAGTTGCGGATCGCCTCCAGCGGCGTCATGCCGCCCAGGACCTGCATCCACATGTCCCAGTGCGCGCCCAGGCCCTCGCGCTGGCCATGCGCGCCGAGGTTCTCGCGCACGCCCGCGTGCAGCAGCTCGGTGGCCGTCTTCGCGACCTGCACCACGTTGTAGTCCTCCTGCGGGGCGATCTCGCGGCGCACCGAGCGGGCTTCGAGCACGCTGCGCGGCACGAAGCCTTTCAGGATCGGATGCTTCCAGACCTCGGTGGTGGCGTAGAAGTAGTGCTCGCCGTCGAGGCCGCCGTAGGCGACGTTGTAGGTCGGGGTGTAGCCGACCTGCGTCTGGCCCCACAGCTGCTTGACGTCGTCGTAGGCGTTGGCCACCGGGATCGCATGCTCGACGCCGGTGTGGCCGTCGACCACCATCGACATGTTGAGTTCGAACAGCGAGCCGCCCTCGGGCACCACCATCATGCCGGTCTGGCGCGCCGCCTCGAGGATCTGCTGGCGCTGCTCGCGCCGCGGCTGGTTGTAGCTCTTGACGCTGATTGCCCCCAGTGCCTTCTGTCGCTTGAGCGCGTTGAGCGCGTCGTCGACGCTGTCGATGGGCTGGGTGATCGGCGCCTTGGCACCGTACAGGATCGTGCCGGTCGAGAAGATGCGCGGGCCCGTGATGATGCCCGCGCGCTGCATCTCGGAGGCGCTGAAGATCGCCGCCGAGTCGTTGGACGGGTCGTGCAGCGTCGTCACGCCGAAGGCGAGCGAGGCGTAGTTGATCCAGCTTTGCTGCGGGACGATGCCGTCGACCGCCATGCCGCCGTGCCAGTGCACGTCGACGATGCCGGGAATGATGGTCTTGCCGCGCGCATCGATCCTCTTGGCGCCCGCGGGCACCAGCACGCGATCGCTCGCGCCGACGGCAGCGATGCGGTTGCCGTCGACGACGATGGTGCCATCGGCGATGATTTCGTCGCCCTTCATCGTGACGATGCGCGCCCCGGTGATCGCGATCTGGCCGGCGGGCACGTCCGCCGGTTCCGTGAAACCCACCCGCAGCCCGGCGGCGTCGGCCTTGGGCAGCTCCTTGGGCGCGCCCGGCATGAACGTGAACGCATTGCGCAGCTCGCTGGTGAACAGCCGGTCGCCGAGGCCGAAGTGCAGGCGGGTGCTGTCGCCCGACCAGCCCAGGTACTGCCCGGCGTCGACATCGAGCTGGCGCACCGGCATCGCGTCCATCTTCGCGCCGACCGGGATCGGCTTGGATGTCATCGGCATCGTCGTGACGTAGGCGTGGTTGCGTTCCTGGAACGCGAGCCAGCGGCCGTCGGGCGAGACCGCGTAGTCGGTGACGAACTCGCTGGTGGCGACCTCGGTCTCCTTGCGCGTGTCCAGGTCGATGCGCACCAGCTTGCTGTACCAGTCGACCTCCTTCCTGACGTCGGCGCGCGTGACGTAGACCGCGTCGTTGGCAGCGCCGAATTGCGGCGCCGCGCCCTCCTTGGTCAGGCGCTCGGGCTTGCCCTTGCCGTCGGCCGCGACACGGTAGACGCCGGTGTCCAGCCCATGCCACGGCGAGGTGAGGTAGCCGCCGCGGCCCTTCACGTAGACCACGGTGCGGCCGTCGGGCGAGAACTGCGGCTCGATGTACTGCCCCGGCTCGGGCGTCAACGTGGTCTCCGCGCCGCCGGTGGCCGCGATGCGCCGCACCGAGCCCAGGTCCTTGTCGCTCCACGTCGTGAACACGATCTCGCGGCCGTCGCGCGAGAAGCGCGGATAGAACTCGAAGTGCGCCGTCTGCGAGGTCAGGCGGCGCGGCTTGCCGCCGGGCAGATCCATGACGTACAGATAGCCGAGCGCCGAGTAGACGACGCGGTCGCCCTGCGGCGACACGTTCATCCAGCGCAGCTGCTTGACGTCAAACGTGGTCGGCGCGACGGCCGTGGGCACGCGCTGCGCGGTGCGGATCTCGCGCGTGTCCTTGACGTGGAACGGGATCTCCGCGGCGTCGCGCCTGGCCGGATCGACACGCCACAGCTTGCCCTGCGCCCACACGACGATGGACTTGCTGTCCGGCGTCCAGGCGAAGCCCGGGTAGACGCCCTGCACCGACCACGACTCCTGCATGTCGCGCTCGAGATGGCCCCACACGGGCGTTTCCTGGCCGCTGGACAGATCCTTGATGAACAGCGTGCTCTGGTTGCGCACGCGCCGCACGAAGGCGAGCCGCTTGCCGTCCGGCGAGGGCACCGGGCGCACCGCGCCGCCCTGGCCCGTGACGAAGGGCTCGACGCTGCCGTCATGCAGGTCGATGCGCTGGATGTCGAAGATCTCCTTGTTGGAGTCCTTGTTGTATTCGAACTGCGTGCCCTGCGTGACGTCCTGCGAGAAGTAGACGTAGCGGCCGTCGGGCGAGAACGCCGGCTCGCCCAGATCCTTCTGCCAGTTCGGCTTCTCGTTGAGCTGCACGCCCTTGCCGCTGCCGCTCGCGTGGTACAGCCAGATCTCGCCCGAGCCGAGCGAGCGCGTGCCGCTGAAGTGCTTGCGCGCCGCGATGTACTGGCCGTCCGGCGACCAGGCGGGCGTGTACAGCAGGCGGTAGTCCTCCTTGGTGACCGCCTTGGCGTCGCTGCCGTCGGCGTTCATCGTCCAGACGTTGTCGCCCCCGCCGGCGTCGCTGATGTAGGCGATGCGCCGGCCGTCGGGCGACCAGCGCGCCTGCATCTCCCAGGCCATCGAGTGCGTCAGCGGCGTGGCCTCGCCGCCGGCGATGGGCAGCGTGTACAGATCGCCCAGCAGGTCGAACACGAGGCGCTGGCCATCGGGGCTGACGTCGACCGACATCCACGTGCCGCTGCGCGTGTCGATGTCGACGGTGGCGGCGGGGCCGGGCGGATGGTTGACGTCCCACTTCGGCTTGGCCGGCGCGGAGGCCGCGTCGGCGGGCGCATCGGCGGCGCCGGCCTGCAGGCAGACGAGGGCGGCGGTGGCGAGCAGCGACAGGCTGCGGCGCGGGATGGGAGCGATCATCGGAGAGGCGCTTGCAACGCGGGGTTCGGGTGCCCGCGAGCATAGCCGTCTCGTGTCGCGGGCGGCTGCGGGTCAGCCCCGTCAAGCCGTCATCCGTCACATTGACGGGCGTTCAGGGCGTCTCAGGAGGTCAGCAGCTTGCCCTGGCGCAGCGCCTCGCGCCCGGCCACGCGCAGCACGCTGGCGCCCGCGGGCACGAAGCGACGCGTCTCGCGGGCATAGAACACGCCGTCGACGGGGCTCAGCAGCGGGGTGACCAGGCCGGTCATCGGCTCGATCAGGTCGGCCAGGCGCTCGCCCGCGCTGACTCTGGCCCCAGGCTCGCGCAGGTAGACGACGACGCCGCCATGCGGCGCGCTCACCGGAATCGAGCCGGCCAGCGGCGTCGCGTCGCAACGCGCCGCGGGCAGCTCGGACGGCGCGCCGCCGAGCACGCCCTGCCAGGCGAGATAGTTGACCAGCGCCTGCGCGTCGCGCTGCGCGAAGCCGTGGGCGACGTCCGCCTCGCCGCGCAGTTCGACGGTGACCGCCACGCAGGCGCTGGGGATCGGGGTGTCGCTGCCGAAGCGCGCTGCCAGGCGGGGCCAGATCGTGGAGCAGGCCTCGTCGAAGGGATGGTCGCCCGAGACCTCCGCCAGCAGCGCCGCCTCGCAGCCGAGAAAGCGCGCCAGCGGCTCGACCTGCGGCCACACCGAGGTCTCGGTGTACAGATGCAGCACGGCCTGGCTGTCGCAGTGCAGGTCGAGCACGATGTCGGCATCGATGCTCAACGACAGCAGCGTGCGGCGCAGGCTCTCGAGCGTGCTGCGTTCGGGCAGCGCCGCGGCGGCCTCGCGCAACGCCTCGCGGATCAGCGCGATGTTGTGCGATGCATCGAAGGTCAGCTGGCCCTCGACCCGCGTGGCCACGGTGTCGAACAGGTCGGCGTAGTGGCGGTTGAAGTTCTCGCCGCTGGCCAGGTCGAAGCGGCCTTCGACCGCCTGCAGCACGCGCTGGGTCAGGCCGATCGGATTGGCGACGGGCACCAGCACCACCTCGCCGAGGATGCGGCCTTCGGCCTCGAGCGCGGTGAGCAGCGCGCGCAGGTGGTGCGCGACCAGCAGGCCGGGGATCTCGTCGGCGTGGAGCGCCGCCTGGATGGTCGCCTTCGGTCCTTGGCCGGGGGTGCCGAAGTGCAGGCTCTGCAGCTCGATCGACACGCCCGGGGTGTTTTGCGTCAGCGCGTGGTGGACGGTCTTCATGGGGTTCTCGCCGGGCGGTTTGCTCGATGCGGCGAGGTTACCTCAGCGCACCGGTTCAGCGCACCGGCTCCGTCTGGTCCACCAGCCGCAGCAGCGTGATCTCCGAAGGAGAGCCGAAGCGCTTGGGCGGCCCCCAGTAGCCGGTGCCGCGGCTGACGTAGATCAGCATGTTCTTGACGCGGTGCAGGCCGGCCGTGAAGGGCTGCTGCAGCCGCACGAAGAAGTTCCAGGGCAGGAACTGGCCGCCGTGCGTGTGGCCGGAGATCTGCAGGTCGAAGCCCGCGGCCTGCGCGGCCGGGGCGCTGCGCGGCTGGTGGGCGAGGAGCACCTTGACGGCCGCGCGCGGCGCGCCCGTGACGGCCAGCGCGACGTCGGTGCGATGGCTGGTGTCGTAGCTGGCGGCCGAGAAGTCGGTGACGCCCGCGATGACGATGGGCGCGTGCTTGTGCAGGATGATCACGTGCTCGTTGAGCAGCACGCGCACGCCCAGCGTGGGCAGGTACTTGAGCCAGGGCTGGACGCCCGAGTAGTACTCGTGGTTGCCGGTCACGAAGAAGGTGCCGTGGCTGGAACGCAGGCCGGCCAGTGGCGCGACGTGGCGCGACAGCTCGTAGACGTTGCCGTCGACCAGGTCGCCGGTGATGGCGACGACGTCGACCTCGAGCCGGTTGATCGTGGCGACCACGTACTTCATCGCCGGCCGCTTGATCGTCGGGCCGATGTGCATGTCGGAGATCTGCGCGATCTTGAAGCCGTGCAAGGCCGCGGGCAGGTCCTTCAGCGGCACGTCCACCTTCTTGACGCGCGGCGGCTTGCGGGCGTTGTACAGCCCGACCAGCGTGACCAGCGAGGCCAGCGCGAACACGCCGATCGCGCTGAGATCGCGCCAGTGCTCGCCCGGCGTGGGCAGGCCCACCAGCCCGGCCAGCAGCAGCACCAGTTCGACCGCGTCGCGCAGCAGGGTCAGCACGAACAGCGACGAGAACAGGCCCATGGTGGTCAGGCTGGCCCAGGCGAGCAGGTCGCTGAGCTGCACCTCGCGCGGCGTGCGCTTGCCCTTGCGGCGGCGCAGGCCTTGAGGCACCAGCCCGGCCGACAACACGAGCAGCACGCCCAGCACCCACGCCGACGGAGCGCCCGCCGACGCCACGACGCCCGGCAACAAGCGCAGCGCCACATAGGCGTGCACGACGACCGACAGTACCCACAACCCGTTCATCAATCCCTCGACAGCACCCGCGGCGCCGGACGCCAATCGTCCCACATCGCGACGGCGGTCCGGACCACCCCC